>Ga0105053_10004917_pt1 | contig 19332 bp, 15 predicted proteins | sample BON01_FD_78093 | JGI IMG/M metagenome (GOLD analysis project Ga0105053, IMG submission 78093) | Freshwater microbial communities from Lake Bonney liftoff mats and glacier meltwater in Antarctica - BON-01 | ecosystem: Environmental > Aquatic > Freshwater > Ice > Glacier meltwater | place: Lake...
ACTGGTCGCCTAGCAGGCTGCTGAAAAAGGGTTTTTGGGGTGTCGCAGCAGGGAAAGTATTCTGTATTTAGGCCAGAAATGGCGCCAGAATCGGAGTTTAGATGCGATCTTGGACGGTTTTTCGAATTCTGAGCGGTGTGCTGCGGTCACGTTCGAGTTTTTCTGCAGCCTGCTAGGGCCGCACAGCACAGCAAACGCTAACTTGTATCAGGGTGCGGGTTTCGCCATCGCCTCGATCCGCGCCGCCACCAACCGCTGCAATCGCCACAGGTTGCGGTCATGCACCCCACGCGCCTCCAGATGCAGGACCGTGTTGCGCAGATATTCCGCCCCGCTGCCCCAATGACCACAGGCATGGGCAAGCCGGTCCGCCACCGCCTCCGGCGACAGCGCACCCGCATACATCGGCGAGGCGCGGTTCATCACGAAACTCAGTGCCACCTCCGGACCCTGCGGCGTCTGCACCCGGATCCAGCGGGGCATGCTGTTGGCGGGCTTGAAGGTGAACTCGCGGCGAAACAGATTGTCCAGTTGCGCCGGCAACCCTTCCCAGGGCAGGGCATAGAGCACCCCCGCGCATTGGCCACCCCGGTCCAGCGCCATCATCAGGCCGGGGGCCTCCGGCGTGCCGCGAAACCGGGGCATGGTGATACAGAACCGGCGATGCCGGCCACGGGCCACGGCGGGCTGCTCCGCCACATGCGCAACCCCCGGCTTCCAGATCAACGATCCATAGGCGAATAACCAGGTCAGTCCGCCCGGCCCGGGATGCGCCGCCAGAATCCGGTCAACCCATGCGGCATAATCGGCATCATCATGCAAAATCCGGCCCGCAGACACGCCGGGATCAACCACCTCACGATGAACCCGCGCGACATGCGCCTCGGTCAATTGCAGCTCCTGGTGCAGCTTTGCCATCCGACTCTCCACCCCGGCCCGCCTGAATCCTGACCTATCAGCATCTTTTGGCCATAAATATCCCCGCCGGAGGCGCCGGCCCGCCAAATCCGGCGAGAGGCGGCAGAACCATCCGCCTGCGCCAATTTTACCCATGCGCTTGTCACCAACCAATATTGCCCATATCCGCCCGACACTCTAGAACCGGGTCAATCATGGCGGCCGGATCAAGACTCGGGCCGCCCCAACCTGTAGCCAATCGGGAGAGTCACATGGCAGACGCCGCAGTTCACGGCCATGCGCATTATGACCAGAGGGGGTTCTTCACCCGCTGGTTCATGTCCACCAATCACAAGGACATCGGGATACTCTATCTCTTCGTATCCGGGGTGGTCGGGTTCATTGCCGTCTGTTTCACCATCTACATGCGACTCGAGCTGATGGAACCCGGCGTGCAATACATGTGCGGCGAAGGGGCGCGGCTCATCGCGGATGCTTCGGCCACCTGTACGCCCAACGGGCACCTGTGGAACGTGCTGATCACCTATCACGGAGTGCTGATGATGTTCTTCGTGGTCATCCCGGCACTGTTCGGGGGCTTCGGCAACTACCTGATGCCGCTGCAGATCGGTGCACCGGACATGGCTTTCCCGCGGATGAACAACCTCTCGTTCTGGATGTTCGTGGCGGGTACCTCGCTGGGCGTCGCCTCGATGTTGGCGCCGGGGGGCAACGGGCAAATGGGCGCCGGGGTCGGCTGGGTGTTCTATCCGCCGCTCTCGACCAACGAGGCCGGCATTTCGATGGACCTCGCGATCTTCGCGGTGCACCTCTCCGGGGCCTCCTCGATCCTCGGCGCGATTAACATGATCACAACCTTCCTCAACATGCGGGCTCCGGGGATGACGCTGCACAAGGTGCCGTTGTTTTCCTGGTCGATCTTTGTCACGGCCTGGATGATTCTGCTGGCCCTGCCGGTGCTGGCCGGTGCGATCACCATGCTGTTGACCGACCGGAACTTCGGCACCACCTTCTTTGATCCCTCCGGTGGCGGCGACCCGGTTCTCTACCAGCACATTTTTTGGTTCTTCGGACATCCGGAAGTTTATATCATCATCATTCCGGGCTTCGGGATCATCAGCCATGTCATCGCGACCTTCTCGAAAAAGCCGATCTTCGGCTATCTGCCGATGGTCTATGCGATGGTCGCGATCGGGGCGCTGGGCTTCGTGGTCTGGGCGCACCACATGTATACGGTGGGGCTGTCGCTGACGCAGCAAAGCTATTTCTTGATGGCGACGATGGTCATCGCGGTGCCGACCGGAATCAAGATCTTCAGCTGGATCGCCACCATGTGGGGCGGCTCGGTCGAGTTCAAGACACCGATGCTCTGGGCCTTCGGCTTCCTCTTCCTGTTTACCGTAGGCGGGGTCACGGGGATCATTCTGGCGCAGGCCGGGATCGACCGGGCTTATCATGACACCTATTATGTCGTGGCGCATTTCCACTATGTGATGAGCCTTGGGACGGTGTTCGCGATCTTCGCCGGGATTTATTTCTACATGCCCAAATTCTCGGGCAAGATGCTGCCGGAATGGGCGGGCAAGATCCACTTCTGGGCGATGTTCATCGGGTCCAACCTGACCTTCTTTCCGCAGCACTTCCTTGGACGGCAAGGGATGCCACGGCGCTACATCGACTACCCCGAGGCCTTCGCCTACTGGAACTACGTCTCGAGCCTGGGGGCCTTCCTCTCCTTCGCCTCGTTCCTGTTCTTCATCGTGGTGCTCTTTTACACGCTGATCTTCGTCAAGCGGACGGCACCGGCGAACCCGTGGAACGAATGGGCCGACACGCTGGAATGGACCCTGCCCTCGCCGCCGCCCGAACACACGTTCGAGCAACTGCCAAAGCAGTCGGACTGGGACAAAGGCCACGTGCGCTGACGCCATGCCCTATGAATGGCGCAAAACCGACAGCACGGCCCCGGATTACTCCGGGGCCGATCTGCATCCGCTTGGCGCAGCGGGCACCGGCCGGGCTGACGCACCTCTGGCCGACCTGCACCTCTGGACCTACAGGTCGCTGCCAAAACAGGGTTTCGTGATCTTCATCGGGGTGACCGCCGTGATGATCTCGATCCCGCTGCTCGCCATTGTCGGAACGGTCGCGCTCTGGGGGATCCTGCCCTTCGCGGGTGCAGCACTGGCCGGAGTCTGGATCGCCCTGCAACGCAGCTACCGGGACGGCAGCGTCCACGAACAGCTCCGGCTCTGGGACGACCTGATCACGCTCACCCGGCACGACCCCAACCGGCCCGACCGGCATTGGGAGGCGAATCCGCATTGGGTGCAGGTCAGTATGTGGGTCAAGGACGGACCAGTGCCACATTACCTGACGCTCAAAGGCGGTGGACGAGAGGTCGAAATCGGCGCCTTCCTCTCCGAAGATGAACGGCGCCGCCTGCAAGGCGAACTGATCACGCGGCTGCACGCCAACCGGTAATGTGGGTTTCAACCCACCCCAACCCCTTCACTTCCCGCAGCCACAAAGCTAGCGTCCGGCCCATGGCACAGACAGCAAATCTCGGCGTCGATATCGGCGGCACCTTCACCGATGTGGTCCTCGAAACCGCCGGCGCGCAATACTCCACCAAGGTGCTCACCACCTACACCGCACCCGAGGATGCGATCCTGACCGGCATGGCCCAGGTCTGTGCCAAGGCCGGGATCACGCCCGGCGCACTCACCCGGATCATCCACGGCACCACACTCGCCACCAATGCGCTGATCGAACGGCGCGGTGCCCATACCGCGCTGATCACCACCGCAGGCTTCCGCGACGTGATCGAAATGCGCACCGAATCCCGGTTCGAGCAATACGACCTCAACCTCACGCTCCCCGCGCCCCTGATCGCGCGCAACCACCGGCATGTGGTGACCGAGCGGATCGACGCCAGCGGCAATGTCCTGATCGCGCTCGACCGGGCCGAGGTCGAGGCACTGGCCGAAACGCTCACCGGCTACCAGTCCATCGCCGTCGGCCTGCTGCACAGCTACCTCAACCCCGCCCACGAACACCTGATCAGCGACGTGCTGGCGCATCGGCACCCCGGCCTCTCCGTCTCGCTCTCCTGCGATGTCTCGCCGCAGATGCGCGAATATGAGCGGTTCAACACCACCGCCGCCAATGCCTATGTCAAACCGATGATGCAAAGCTATCTCGGGCGGCTGCAGGCGCGTCTGGCCGAAAGCGGGTCCTTCTGCCCCATCTTCCTGATGCATTCCGGCGGCGGCATCATGTCGCTCGCCAATGCTGCCGATTATCCGGTGCGTCTGGTCGAAAGCGGCCCTGCCGGTGGCGCCATCTTCGCCGCCGACATCGCGCGCCGCCACGGCCTCTCCCATGTGCTCTCCTTCGACATGGGCGGCACCACCGCCAAGATCTGCCTGATCAAAAATGGCGCGCCCAGAACCGCCCGCGTCTTCGAAGTCGCCCGCTCCTACCGGTTCAAGAAAGGCTCCGGCATGCCCATTTCGATCCCGGTGATCGACATGGTCGAAATCGGCGCCGGCGGCGGCAGCCTCGCCCATGTCGACGCACTCGGGCAAATCAGGGTCGGGCCTGAGAGTGCCGGCTCCGAACCCGGCCCCGCCTGCTATCAGCGCGGCGGCACCCGTCCCGCCGTCACCGACGCCGACCTCATCCTCGGACGGCTCGACGCCGCCGCCTTCGCCGGTGGGACCATTCCGCTCGACCCCGCCGCCTCCGGCACCGCACTCGAAACGCATCTGGGCCAGCCCCTCGGCCTTGATGCGCAAACCGCCGCCTTCGGCCTCTCGGAAGTGGTGGACGAGAACATGGCCAACGCCGCCCGCGTCCATGCGGTCGAGAATGGCGAGGATCTGGCCCGCTACACCATGATTGCCTTCGGCGGCGCGGCCCCGCTGCACGCCGGCAGGCTCTGCGAGAAACTCGGGATCGACCGGCTCATCGTGCCGCCCGGCGCCGGTGTCGGCTCCGCCATCGGCTTCCTGCGCGCACCCTATGCATTCGAGGCGACCCGCTCGGTCTACATGCGGCTCGACGCCTTCGACCCCGCCACCGTCGCCAGCCTTTTCGGCGCCCTGCGGGACGAGGCAACAGGTTTCGTGCGCTCATGCGACGCCAGCGCCACGGTCGACGCCGATTACAAGGTCTACATGCGCTATGTCGGGCAAGGCTGGGAAATCCCGGTCACCCTCACCCCCGATCTGGCCGATAAACCCGACGCGCAAAGCTATCTCAACCTGTTCGAGGCTGAATACAGATCCCTCTTCGGGCGCACCGTCGCGGGGCTCGCCGTCGAAATCACCGTCTGGGCGGTCAACGCGACGACACCCACGCCCGCACCTCTGCTCACCCCCGCCATCCCCGGCACGACGCCCGCCACGTCAGAAAGCCAGCGCGCCCTGTTCAGCCCGACAGCACAAACCACGGTCAGCGCGCCGGTAATCCAGCGTCACAGGCTGACAGATGGTATGACGCTCCAAGGCCCCGCCATCATCACCGAGGATGAAACCACAATCATCATCCCCGCACTCTTTATCGCCACCGGCCGCGCCGACGGCTGCATCGACATCACGAGAGTACGCCCATGAGCACCGTCGCGCATCAGATCATGTGGAACAGGCTGATTTCCATCGTCGAGGAACAGGCACAGGCGCTGATCCGCACCGCCTTTTCCACCTCCGTGCGCGAGGCAGGCGACCTCAGCGCCGGGGTTTATGATGCCGCAGGGCAGATGCTGGCGCAGGCGGTCACCGGCACACCCGGGCATGTCAACGCCATGGCCGACGCGGTCGCGCATTTCATCCGCGAAATCGGCGCCGACACGATGGCCGAAGGCGATGTCTACATCACCAACGATCCCTGGATGGGCACCGGCCACCTGCACGATATCACCGTCGTGACGCCCTCATTCCACATGGGCCAACATGTCGGCTTTTTCGGCTGCACCGCGCATGTGGTCGATATCGGCGGGCGCGGCTTCGGGGCCGACGGCAATTCGATCTACGAGGAAGGGGTGCAGATCCCGATCATGCGCTTTGCGGACAGGGGGCAGGTCGATCAGACCCTCGTCAAACTCCTGCGCGTCAACACCCGCGAACCCGATCAACTCATCGGAGACATCTACGCATTGGCCGCCTGCAACGAAATCGGACAACGGCGGCTCTCCGCCATGCTCAGCGAATACGGGACACCCGACCTCAGCGGCATCGCCGATTACATCCTGACCAACTCGCGGCGCGCCACGCTCGAACGGATCGCGGCGCTCCCGCGTGCCAAGGCCTCCGCCGCGATGCAGATCGATGGCTTCACCGCCCCGGTCGATCTCTGCGTCACGGTCGAAATCCACGCCGAACACATCAGCGCCGATTTCACCGGCACCTCCGCGCCCGACCCCAAGGGGATCAATGTGCCGCTGGTCTATACCAAGGCCTACGCCTGCTACGCGCTCAAATGCGCCTTAGCCCCCGATATTCCCAATAACGCGGCGAGCCTCGCGCCGTTCCACATCAACGCGCCCGAAAACACCATCGTCAACGCGGTGCGGCCCGCCCCCGTGGCGCTGCGGCATGTGATCGGGCACCTGATCCCCGATACGGTCTACGGCGCGCTCGATCAGATCCTGCCGCAAACCGTCCCCTGCGAAGGGGCGGGCGCGCTTTGCAACTTCCAGGTCTCGCTGCGGCCCACGCATCCCGGCAGCGGTCGGCGGGCCGAGGTGCTCTGCTTCAACTCCGGCGGCACCGGCGCCCGGCCCAGCCTCGACGGGCTCAACGCCACCGCCTTTCCCTCCGGCGTGATGACCATGCCGGTCGAGGCCACCGAACACGCAGGCCCCGTCATCATCTGGCGCAAGGAGTTGCGGCCCGATTCCGGCGGCCTCGGCCAATTCCGCGGCGGCCTCGGGCAATATATGGAGGTCGGCGCCCGCGACGGTCACAGCTTCGATTTCTCCGCCATGTTCGACCGGGTCGATCACCCCGCACGCGGACGCAGCGGCGGCGGCGCGGGCGGCGCCACCAGCGTCATGCTCTCGGACGGCAGCATCAAAGGCGGCAAAGGCCGATTCAGCGTGCCCGAAGGCATCACCGTCAAACTCGCCTTCCCCGGCGGCGGCGGCATCGGCAACCCACATGACCGAGATCGCGCCGCCGTGATCCGCGACCTGCAACTGGGCTACATCAGCGCAGGGTCCGCTGCCCGCGACTACGGGCTGAGCGAAGCCGAAATCGACACCGCATCACAGCCATGACGCCTGCTGCTTCTTTTGGCCCCAAATATCCCGGGGGAGTCTTTGCAAAAGACGGGGGCAGCGCCCCCAGCTCCCCCGCCCCACAGGACGCGACTGATGGCCACAACGCCAACTCACCAAAGTTATGATGTCCTCATCATCGGCGGCGCGATGATCGGCTCCTCCGCCGCATGGTGGACTGCGCAAAACCCCGATTTCACCGGCCGGATTCTGGTGGTCGAACGCGACCCAACCTATCAATTCGCCGCAACAACCCACACCAATTCCTGCATCCGGCAGCAATATGGCACGGAAATCAATGTCAGGATCAGCCAGTTCGGCGTCGATTTCCTCCAGAACTTCGCCAGATACATGAACGCCGCCGACGCACCCAAAATCCACCTGCACGACTTCGGCTATCTCTACCTCGCCGACAGCCGCGGCTTCGCCGATGTGCTGATCGACAATCAGCAGATGCAAGCGCGGCTCGGTGCCGGGACGCGGATCATGACCCCCGATCAGATCCTCGCCGAATACCCGTTCTACAATCTCGACGGCATCCTGCTCGGCTCGCATAACCCGCTGAACGAGGGGTATTTCGACGGCGGTACCATGTTCGACTGGTTTCGCAAAAAGGCGCGCCAGCTTGGTGCCGAATACATCCATAACGAAGTCACCGGCATCATCCGCCAAGGCGCGCGCGTCACCGGCGTGACGCTGGCCACCGGCGAAACCATTGGCGCAGGCATCATCATCAACGCTTCCGGCCCGCGCGGGGCTGTCACCGCGCGCATGGCCGGGCTCGACATCCCGATCGAGGCGCGCCGCCGTTTCACTTTCATCTTCGACGCCGCCGAACCTTTAGGACGCGACCTGCCCCTCACCATCGACCCCTCCGGCGTGCATATGCGGACCGACGGGCGCTATTTCATGGCGGGTTGCCCGCCCGATGACGGCGATCCGCAAGTGGAGTTCGACGATTTCACCATGGATCACAACATTTGGGAGGATAAGGTCTGGCCCGCCATCGCCACCCGCGTCCCGTCATTCGAGCGGGTCAAGCTGATCAATGCATGGGTCGGGCACTACGATTACAACACGCTCGACCAGAACGCGATCGTAGGGCCGCACCCGGAGGTCGGCAATTTCCTCTTTGCCAACGGCTTTTCCGGGCACGGTCTGCAACAATCCCCGGCAATGGGACGGGCACTTTCCGAACTGATCTGTTACGGCGGCTACAGAACCCTCGACATGGCCCCGCTCGGCTATGACCGCGTCGCGCGCAGTGAGCCTTTGCGCGAACGCGCAATAATCTGACGCCGCCGCGAACGCGCCATCATCCAAGGAGAACTCCCATGCAGAAAATCGTCCTTACCGGTGCGCGTGGTGCCCTCGGCACCGCGCTGCGCGAACCGCTGTCCAAACTTTGCGACGAACTCGTCTCGACCGATATCCTCGCCGCCCCCGACAGCCTTTTCGCCAACGAAAGCTACGCACAGGCCGATGTGGCGCAGATGGACCAGATCGGCCCGCTGCTCGAAGGCGCCGACATGGTCGTGCATTTCGGGGCTATCGTGGACGAAAAACCCTTCGAGGAGCTTTGGGGCCCCAATTTCGTCGGCGCCTACAACGTCTGGGAGGCGGCGCATAAACACGGGCTGCGCCGGGTGATCTACGCCTCCTCGATCCACGCCGTCGGCATGTATCCCACCAATCAGGGCATCGACACCGAGGTTCCGCATAGGCCTGACACCTTCTACGGTCTGGCCAAATGCTTTGCCGAGGATCTGGGGCGGATGTATTGGGAAAAACGCGGGCTCGAATCCGTCTGCCTGCGCATCCTCTCCTGCACACCCGAGCCGCAGAACACCCGCGCGCTGGGCACATGGCTCTCTTACGGCGACATGATCCAACTGGTCGAGCGGGCCATCGACACGCCGACTGTCGGTTTTTCGGTGATCTACGGCGTCTCCGCCAACTCCCGCGCACCCGTCAGCAACGCCCGCGTGCCCTTCCTCGGCTATCGGCCGCTGGACAACGCCGAATACAAGGCAGATGAGCTCTTTGCCAAAGCCGACCCCGCCGACCCCCAGGACCTCGCCCTCACCCGCGTCGGCGGCCCCTTCGCCGCGATCCCCTTGGGCGAAAGCGGCATCGCCGCGCTGCAAAAGATGACGGCGGGGGCGAAAAAGAAGTAGCCCATGAGCCCCAACCTGAGCGGGGCCAGCCGAGGCTCCAGTGGAGCCTTGGCCCGCTCACGACCCGCACTCAACACAGTGCGCGGACTCGGCTTGCCGCGCCACAGGTCAGCGCCTGACCCGGGCGGGTGCAAAGTGCCCGCCAGAGGCGGGTCGGGCGCTGACCGGCAAGCGGGGCTTGCCGTTCGTGACAGGCGGCAACCGGCACCGCGTAACAGGCCCGATGGGGCCTGTCATTCATCCCCCCTAAAACTCCACCAAAAACACCGCCCCCCGCTCGCCCTCTTCCAGCCGGATCCGCGCCCCATGCGCCTCCAGCATCCGGCGGACAATCGGCAGTCCCATCCCGGTCCCGCCCGCCTCACGCCGGGTGGTAAAAAACGGGTCGAATATCCGGTCCCGGTTGCCCTCCGACACCCCCGGCCCATCATCCGCCACCCGCAACTGCCCCGCCACCGCACGCAGGCGCACCACCCGCGCGCCATGCGCCGCCGCATTGGACAGCAGATGATCGAGGACAAGGCGCAACCCATGCTGCGCCATCGGCAGCGGCGCATCCGCCTCCAGCAGCAGCGTCAGCGCCGCATGATCCATCTGCAACCCCTCCATCAGCGGGCCAATCCGGCTCTCGCCCCCCGCCAGAGGCTCCTGCGCGCGGGCGAGCATCCGCTGCGCGTCGAGCAAGGCCGTCATCCGGTCTGCCGCTTCGTCGATCCGCTCCAGCAGCCGGGCACGATCCTGCGCTGATAATCCATCCGAATCAAGCAGTTCCGCCGCGCCGCGCAGCACGGTCAGCGGTGATTTCAGCTCATGGGTCGCGTGATCGGCATAGGAGCGCAACACCGCCTCGCGGCTCTGCAGCACCCGGCCCATGTCCATGACCGCGCGGCCCATCCGCTCCATCTCCTGCGTGCCGTAATGCGCCAGCAGGACATCGGCACCGACTTCGCCGCGCTTCACCGCCTCGGCGCGGTCGGCCAGCGCCGTGATCGGGCGCAACAACAACCGCCACAGCGCCCAGCCGACGACAGCCGTCACCAGCACCACACCAGCGCCCACCGCAATCACCGCTTCGCGGTAGCCGATGACCGGAAACAGATAGCGCACCGCAACGATCCCCGCCAAAGGCAGGCACAGCACAGCGGCCAGCGTGAGCGCAAGAGTCAAACCCAGCGACGGACGCCATTTGCGGTCACGGGGCGGGCTCACGGCCCCGAGCCCGAACAGCGACCCATCCGCACCCCCACCCCATGCACCGTCTCGATCGCATCCGCACAGCCTGCGACGGCAAGCTTGGCGCGCAGATTACGCAGATGACTGTCCACCGTGCGGTCGCTCACATGGATATTGCTGCCCCAGATCGCATCCACGAGTTGCGGGCGCGCCATCACATGATCCGGGCGGGCCATCAGCCGTCCCAGCAATTCCATCTCCCGCGCGGTCAGGGCTACCGGGGCACCCGTCACCAGACACATATGGCGGTCCGGATCGACCGACAGCACCCCCCGGCGCAGCAGGGCCACCGGCACCTCCGGCTGGCTCCGCTTCAATATCGCCCGCACCCGGGCCAGCAATTCGCGCGGGCTGAACGGCTTGGTCACATAATCATCCGCGCCAGTTCCAGCCCGACGATGCGGTCCACCGGATCATCCTGTGCAGTCAGAAACAGGATCGGCACCATGCTCGTGCGGCGCAGCCTGCGGCACACTTCCAGCCCGTCCATCTCGGGTAGGCCGATATCCAGCACCACCAGATCCGGCATATCGCGCGCCACCTGCACCAGCGCCGCCACCCCGTCCGCGGCTTGCGTCACGCGAAACCCGCCCTGTCCCAGCGCGATGCGCAGCACGTCGCGGATCTGCGGATCATCATCGACGATCAATATTGTGGCAGCCATACCGCACCCCTTCCGGCGTAAACAGCGCTCAGGCTATGGCGCAGCCGGGCATTGCGAAACCCCCATTCGCGCCAGTCCGCAGGCACCGCGACCGGCGGATATCCCGGACACGGGGCCAGGCGATGCGCCTGCTCCCAAACCCGGATCGCAGGCAGCGCGCCGTCGCCCATCGCACAGAGATAATCATTGTCGATCACCAGTTCCGGGCGCGCCAGATTATGCCCCGCCACCAGCCCCGTCACATTGACGAAACACACGGCATATAGAGTGACCAACCCCATGCCCGCCGACCGGACATAAAGCCATCCCACCCCACGCCGCAGCATCATCTGTACCAGCATCAGGCATAGCCCCGCCGCCACCAGCCCCATCCAGATGAACGCGGCAAAGCGGAGGTGGGTCAGACCGTAAGCCCCGACATAAAGGTCAAGCCGCAGGATCGAGGACACCACCAGCAGCACCGTCTGCGCCACCCAGAGGTAAAGCAGCACACGCAACCCCGGCCGCCCTGCCAGAAACGGCTGCGCCAACAGGGCAAATCCGCCCGCCAACAGCGCCGTCGCCAATAACGGATAGGCGCCGCGATGCGCATAGCGGGCATCGGTCATGCCCTCGGGCAGGGTGACGCCGCCCCAGAGATAGGCCAGATCGAGCAGGCTTTGGACTGCAAAGATCAGGTTGAACATGACCAGCGCACGCAGGACAGAGCGTTCGTTGACCACCGCCACCGGCACCAGCGACAGCATCGCGCGGCCCTTCAGCGGCGCAGTCAGCCTTTCCCGCAACACCGTCAGGCGCAGAAATGGCCAGACCAGCGCCGCCATCAGCACCCAGAACATCACCCGATCCGGGTCGAAATCCAGCATCGGCGACCACTGCCCCAACGCCTCCAGCCAGCCCTCCAGCATCGGATTGGCCAGCACCAGCAGCACGACAAACACCGTGCCCAGCGCCACGGGCAACCCCCAGTCGCGCAGCAGCCCACCAAACCCGCCGGGCATCGCCCGCCAATGGCCCGCTGAATTGACGAAGGCCACCCCGTCATGCATCGGCTGCACCGGCCCATTGGCGATGAACCGCAGCGCCGCCGTCCACGCCGCCGCAGACCCCGACCCCGCCACCATCCAGCCGACGCCATGCAACAGACCTAGCAGCGCCATGAGCAGCGACAGCGCCTGCACCTCCTCCACCAGCGGCAACAGCCCGGCAACCAACCCGGCCCAGCCAATCAGCGCGGCGCGGCGCGACCACTGCCAACCCAGCAGCACCTGTGCCACCAGTGCGATCACCAGCACCAGCACCGCCAGCGACAGCCTTGGCATATCGGGCTGCCATACCGACCAATCCGCCAATGCGACCAGCGCCAGCAACAGCAGAACCACCGGAAACCCCGCCCGTGCCACAGGCCTCACAGCCGCGCCCGCACCTGGCTCCACCACGATCCGCAGCACGCCGCCCCGCCATCCACCCTGCCAAAATCCCTGCATCATCAATCCCTTTGCCTTGTGAACCGTGACGCTTGCTAACCCCCTCCTGTGCACAGGCTCCGGCGCGTTTGCGCAGGTTTTGTGCAGAGCCCGCCCCTCTCGCGCGGCTTTTCGCTGCAGCGCAGAAAAACCCGGCGAATCCGTCGCAAAACGTGCTAGTTTGCTGCCATGAGCGATTCAACTCTGACATGGCGCAGCATCCTCGGCCCGTCCGACATGGTGCATCTGACGCGGGCCACCCTCACCGGCGTACGGCCCACAGCGCTGCATGACCATGATTTCTACGAACTCATCTGGGTCCAGAACGGGCGCATCCGGCACCACCTGCCAGACGGCAGACATGACCTGAGCGAAGGCGACCTCATGTTCATCCGGCCCCCCGACCGGCACGCGCTGCAAGGGCGGGGCAGCGACGTGCTCGTCGTCTCGGTCACGCTGCACCCCGATCTGATCGCTGCGATGACCACGCGCTACCCCACGCTACATGGGCACTGGTTCTGGTCCAACGACCCGTCACCCACCCATCTGCGGCGCGACAGCCGGCAAATGGCCGACCTCAACCACGCGGCCCTGCGGCTCGACCGGTCCGAACGCGACGCGCTGGCCGCAGAGGCATTCCTGCTGCCGCTCCTCTCCGGCCTGCGCGAAGAACAGACCGACCTGCCCGCCTCTGCCCCCGCCTGGCTGGCCCAGGCCTGCGCCGCCGCCGCCGACCCGCGCGTGTTCCGCGACGGTGCCGCCGGTTTCGCGCGGGTCGCCGGGCGGGCGCATCCGCATGTCAGCCGGACCGCACGGCGGTTCCTGAACCAGAGCCCCTCGGATTATATCAACACGCGGCGCATGGACTACGCCGCCCGGCAACTCTCCGGCACCGGCGACACATTGGCCGAAATTGCCGCCGATTGCGGCATCCCGAACCTGTCGCATTTTCACAAGCTCTTTCGGGCACAGCACGGGCTCACCCCGGCGCAATACCGGCGCACCCATCAAAAGGACGTGGTGCAACCGGCATAGTTGACCACCTGGTCAAAACCGGCCAAGGCACAACTTGTCAAGCCAGCGGCATTCTGCGACGCTGGTCACTGACGCATGGAGGCCGCCTTGCACACCGATACATCCGACACGTTGGTCACGACCGGCACGCATCTGCCGCAACTGCATGAGGCGCGCAACGACGGGCTCCCGCTCGACATGCGCTGGGTCGCGGCGGTGCAGGCCAACACTTCCGCCATCGAACGGCGCGCGGCCACGCTGCCCGGACGGCGCTCGGTGAAAAAGGATTATCAGGCCGCATGGCTCTGCAAGGCGATCAGCCTGATCGACCTCACCACCCTCGCCGGTGACGATACCGAGGGCCGCGTGCGCCGGCTCTGCGCCAAAGCGCGGCAACCGGTCTCGGCAGACATGCTGCAACGGCTCGGTATGACCGGGCTTACCACCGGGGCGGTCTGCGTCTATCACGACATGGTGGCCACCGCCGTCGATGCGCTGCGCGGCACCACCATCCCCGTCGCCGCCGTCTCTACCGGGTTTCCGGCCGGGCTCTCGCCCTTTCCCCAGCGCATCGCCGAAATCGGGGCCAGCGTCGCCGCAGGCGCGCGCGAGATCGACATCGTCATCACAAGGCGGCATGTGCTGCAAGGCAATTGGCAGGCGCTCTACGACGAAATGCGCGAGATGCGGGCCGCCTGCGGTGACGCGCATGTCAAGGCGATCCTGGCCACGGGCGAGCTTGCCACCCTGCGCAATGTGGCAAAAGCAAGCCTGATCTGCATGATGGGCGGCGCCGATTTCATCAAGACCTCGACCGGCAAGGAAGGGGTCAACGCCACCCTGCCCGTCACCCTCACCATGATCCGCGCCATCCGCGATTATTACGACCGCACCGGGATCAGGGTCGGCTACAAACCCGCAGGCGGGATTTCTAAGGCCAAGGACGCACTGGTCTATCTCTCCATGATCAAGGACGAGTTGGGCGACCGCTGGCTGCAACCAGACCTCTTCCGCTTCGGCGCCTCCTCTCTGCTGGGCGATATCGAACGGCAGTTGGAACACCACCTGACCGGCGCCTACTCCGCCTCATGGCGGCACGCGCTTGCTTGAAATAAGAAAATTGGGAAGACCAGTATGGCTACCAAAGCTGACTTAAAGGAGTGGGTCATTGAGGCGCTCAAGAAATTGGGGGGTGAGGCTCATTTGGCTCGTATTGCCGAACATATTTGGCAAAGTCACGAAGCCGAGCTTCGAGCATCTGGAGATATATTCTTCACTTGGCAGTATGACATGAGGTGGGCTGCGCAGAATCTCCAGCGCGAGGGAAAGTTGATTAAACTTTCGCGTTCTTGGAAACTGAAATGACCATCAAACAGATTTTCGACACCATGGACTACGGCCCCGCCCCCGAAAGCGCAGCCGAGGCGCTGGCCTGGCTCGTCGATCAGGGCGACCGGTTCGGACATTTCATCGACGGCAAATTCACCAGCCCCGGCGAGACTTTTGAATCGCGCAACCCCGCCACGGACGAGGTGCTGGCACAGGTGAGCCAAGCCACTCAGGGCGACATCGACGCGGCGGTCAAGGCGGCGCGCAAGGCACAGCCGAAATGGGCCAAACTCGGCGGGCACGGGCGCGCGCGCGTCCTCTACGCCATCGCGCGGCAGATGCAGAAACAGTCGCGGCTGCTCGCCGTGCTCGAAACCCTCGACAATGGCAAACCGATCCGGGAAAGCCGCGACATCGACGTGCCCCTTGCGATCCGGCATTTCTATTACCACGCCGGGATGGCGCAACTGATGCAGGCCGAACTGCCCGACCGGCAACCACTCGGCGTTTGCGGGCAGATCGTGCCATGGAACTTTCCGCTGCTGATGCTGGCGTGGAAAATCGCACCCGCGCTGGCGATGGGCAACACCGTCGTGCTGAAACCGGCGGAATATACCTCGCTCACCGCACTCCTCTTTGCCGATATCTGTCGGCAGGCCGGGGTGCCGCGTGGCGTGGTCAATATCGTCACCGGCGACGGGGCCGTGGGCGAGATGATCGTCAAAGCCAACGTGGACAAGATCGCCTTCACCGGCTCCACCGCCGTGGGGCGGCGCATCCGCGAGGCGACGGCAGGGCGCGGGCTGGCGCTCACGCTCGAACTCGGCGGCAAATCGCCCTACATCGTGTTCGAGGACGCCGATATCGATTCCGCCGTCGAAGGGCTGGTCGATGCGATCTGGTTCAATCAGGGGCAGGTCTGCTGCGCCGGTTCCCGGCTTCTGGTGCAGGAGGGGATTGCCGAGCGGTTCTATACCAAACTGCGCGCCCGGATGGACGGGTTGCGTATCGGCGACCCGCTCGACAAATGCATCGACATCGGCGCCATCGTCGATCCGGTGCAACTGCGCAGCATCACCGAGTTGGTCGCAGCCCACCCCGAAGGCACGCATTACCGCGCCGCCTGCACCCTGCCCGCGCAGGGCGCCTTCTATCCGCCTACGCTGATCACCGGCCTCTCTGCCGCATCACCGCTGATGCAAGAGGAGATCTTTGGCCCCGTCCTCGTCGCCACCACCTTCCGCACGCCGGCAGAGGCGGTGGAACTGGCCAATAACACCCGCTACGGGCTGGCCGCGACACTCTGGACCGAGAATATCAACCTCGCCCTCGACATCGCGCCCAAACTCGCCACCGGTGTGGTCTGGGTCAATGCCGCCAACCTTTTCGACGCCGCCGCCGGTTTCGGCGGGGTGCGCGAAAGCGGCTTCGGCCGCGAGGGCGGCTGGGAAGGGTTGCAGGCCTATACCAAAGCCAAGACCACGCCCCGCCCGCTGCGCCCGCTCTTGCCGTTCGAGGGCGAGGGTGGCACCGCCGATCCGATCGACCGCACCGCCAAACTCTATATCGGCGGTAAACAGACACGGCCCGACGGCGGCTATTCCCGCGCCATCTACGGTCCCAAAGACGCGCATCTGGGCGACATCAGCCTCGCCAACCGCAAGGACCTGCGCAACGCGGTCGAGGCGGCAAACGCGGCCAAAGGCTGGGGCAAGTCGACCGGGCACAACCGGGCACAGATCCTCTATTACATCGCCGAAAACCTCTCGGCCCGCGCGGCCGAATTCACTGCCCGCATCAACGCGCTCCAAGGCGGCAAACCCGGCACGGCCGAGGTCGCGGCCAGTATCGACCGGCTTTTCACCTATGCCGCATGGGCCGACAAATTCGACGGTCAGGTGCATAACGTGCCGATCCGGGGCGTCGCACTCGCCATGCGCGAACCCACAGGCACCATCGGCATCTTCTGCCCGGACGAGGCGCCGCTCCTCGGGCTCATCTCGGTCATGGCCCCCGCCATCGCCATGGGCAACCGGGTCGTGCTGGTGGCCTCCGAACCCTACCCCCTCGCCGCCACGGATTTCATCCATGTGCTCGACACCTCCGACGTCCCCGGCGGCGTGGTCAATATCCTCACCGGCAGCCACGCCGAGCTTGCCCCCACCATGGCCGCGCATCTCGATATCGACGCGGTCTGGAGCTTTTCGTCCACCGCCCTCTCCGAACTGATCGAAAAGCGCAGCAGCGGCAATCTCAAACGCACTTGGGTCAACAACGGCCGCGCCCGCGACTGGGCCGGGAGCGAAGGGCAGGGCCGCGCCTTTCTCGATGCGGCGACCGAGGTCAAGAATATCTGGATTCCCTACGGGGAATAATCGCGTCTCAGAGGAAGACTCTGTCCTATTCTTCCCCGATTTGTCACCAGACAAATCGGGTCGCGACTGCCTGCCCCCGGCAGGCGCGAAATCGCGCCGGCCCAGGCAGACGCGCCCCGATTGCCACCCTCTCAAAGCCATCACAATGCGATTGACCTGCGGCTTGCGCCTCCGGCCAAAGCACCGGTCGTCTCGCCACTGGCTAGACGCCTGATCGGTGCCGCGGAAGTGCTGACCGGGCTGCTTACCGTCGCGGCTTGCTGCGCCAACTGCCAAACCAGCGCGAAATCCCCGCCCGCTTATCGTCGATCCCGGCATCGATCCCGTCGAATACCGGCGTGATCCGCTTGGCCTTGAACCGGCGCCAGCGGACCCAGACCGCCCAGAAAACGGCTGCCAGAAACGTCAGGAAAACGATGTTGAACCAAGGGATCAGCGTAACATCCGGGCCCTCGACCTCGCGGATCGACACCACATTCGGGAATACGGACAGCCATGGCACGCGCGATCCGTAATGCCTGATGGCGACCCACCGGGGCTCCGCCTGAGTCGATCTGAAATTGCTGGCCTGCGCCTGCACATTCGACGAGGTGTATTTGAAATAGGGTGGCCAGATCCACCCGGTATCCTCGTTGCGATAGACCATGACATCGCCGTCGCGCAGGACAGTATCAATAAACAGCACATCGCGCTGAATCGCACCGGCGACTTCGTTTGTGCCAATATCCGGACTGGCCCAGAAAATCGAATTTTCGCCAAACTGGATGATGCGGTTCTTGGTATCGGTGATATAGCCGATATCGCGCTGCGGCAGGGTATAATGCAGCATGGCGAGGAGCAGGGTCCAGAACACGATCCAGAAGGCCCATTTGACATAGCGCAGCATATGCGGCCTCCCGGACCTAGTTGTCGTTCACGACATAGATGATCGTACTGACAATGACGATGGGGATCACATAAACCCCCAGGATCAGCTTGCGGCGCAGCGACCCGTCATAGTCCTTCAGGCCCGCCTTCACAAAGGCGCGCTTGTCGCCCGCGCGGCCCTCTTCGTCCCATTGCGCCTCCAGCTTGTCGCGCCGCACAGCACGCGAATAGAACGACAGGCTGACATAAATCACGGTCAGCGCCACCAGACCTATCGCAAAAACCCGAATGAATCCGATCATCTACCGTCTCCTCACCGCGCCCCAGGGGCCGACCAGATCAATCAGATCAACCGGCTCTTCGCGCGCCTTGCTCTGGCCCCAGGGCGATGCAGGTACCGGCTCAGCCAGAGGCGCCTCATGCCCGAACAGGGCAGCACGGGTGCCCGCCTTGTCCACCATATATTCGCGGTGCAGGAAATCCACGACATAGGCCTGCTTTTCCTCGGGCCAGGCGGCATAGGCGCGGTAAAACGCCTCCTTGTGACAGATGAACAACTGGCGGATATCCAGCGGCGACAGCTCCGACAGCAGCATGTTGACCAGATCGGCATCCGGGCGATCCTTGGCGCGAAGCGTATAGAAATAGGCGTCATGCTCTGAACTGATCGTGGGCCACGGCCCACCATCCTCGGCCCAGCGGGCGAGAGCAGCCAAACCCTGCCACGCCTCCGGCAACAGCCCGGCATAACGGCGGCCCAGCGCGCGCAGGTCACGCCGGGTGGCACCTTGCAGCGTCTCGCCCATCTGGCCTGCCAGTTCAGCCACCACAAAATCCATCTTCTGATGCAGGATCGCAGCGGCGTCTATGCCTCGCGCCTCCACGATCGGCTCGACCAGATCATTCACCTGCAGAAACCGCGCAATGGCCGAACGGTCCGTGAAATCAAATACCTGCGCAATCGGCAGCTTGCCCAGCGCCGCCTTCGGCCCGGCCGAAATCGCCGCCG
>Ga0105053_10004918_pt1 | contig 19330 bp, 21 predicted proteins | sample BON01_FD_78093 | JGI IMG/M metagenome (GOLD analysis project Ga0105053, IMG submission 78093) | Freshwater microbial communities from Lake Bonney liftoff mats and glacier meltwater in Antarctica - BON-01 | ecosystem: Environmental > Aquatic > Freshwater > Ice > Glacier meltwater | place: Lake...
TTCACTAGCACCTTCAATGGTCATGCCATCATATTTAACATGATATACACTTATAGCAACAGCTGCACCAATTAACAAGGAGTTTAATGCCACAAATAGCATTTGTCGAATTCTGTTTTTGTATTGAAAAATGGTGAATAATGCTACTAAAATGGCTATTCCTGCCATCAAAGCCACATAAAATATGTCCTTTTGAAAAGAGGCTAAACTACCTTGCGTTGCTAAAACCTGATATGGGTTTACAATTATTTTGCCCGCAATGGTGTCGCTAGTCCAAACATTGGTGCTTAAAAAAACACCTAGAGCGGCGGCAGAAAGTAGAAGTAGGACAGATTGAATTCTTTGAAGCATGTATTTCTAATTTTACACAAAGATATTTATTCTCTTGTTAGCTCCTCAATAATTTCTTGATGTTCTGGAAATTCTTGAATTAAAGATGCCCGTTTTGCCATTTCAAAATCTTCAAAGTCGAAACCGGGTGCTACAGTACAGCCAACCAATGAATATGAAATCTCATTAAAAGGGCGAGAGGCAAACCAAGTATTTGCTGGCACCATGGCTTGCATTTGTTCACCGTTTTCATGATTGGAGCCTAGAATAATCTGTTGTATATCGTTATTCTTGTCAAAATAGAGGATTTCTAAAGGGTAACCAACATAAAAATGCCAGAGTTCGTCGGATAAGATTTTATGAAAGGCTGAAAAGTTGTCTTTTTCTATTAAGAAGTAAATAGCAGTGTAATTTGATCTGGTTTTTTTGAAGCTCTCCTAATTGAAATATAGAAGTTTCATTGGAACGATAAGTTTCTTTATAGAATCCGCCTTCTGGATGCGGAAGTAGGTTTAATTTTTGTATCCAATACGCTGCATCAAACATTTATTCGTTTTTGTTCAAAATTAATGTAATTTTTGTATCAAAATTCAAGCAGTTGTTTTCATGAAGAAGACTTTTTTGTTTCTTATTGTTCTGGTATTGCTAAATGTAATCTCCGTTTTTTTGTTTTTCCGTATAGATTTAACGGAAGAAAAGCGGTACAGCCTTTCTGACGCCAGTAAGAATATGGTGAGCCAATTAGAAGAACCGATAGTGCTAGAAGTATTATTAGATGGTGCAGAACTGCCTGGTGGTTTTGAAAGGTTGAAACAAGCTATTTCGGAAACCTTAGAGGAGTTTAAAACATATGGCGGAGCCAATGTGGAATATTCCTTTTTTGACCCTAACTCCATTTCAGACCCAGAGCAGAGAAATCAACTTATTGATTCACTTTATTCAAAAGGTGTACAACCCACAAATATATTTAATACAGAAGGTGGCCGAAAAACAGAAACCTTAGTTTTTCCTTATGCACTGATTTCTTATCAAGGTAAACAACAATCTGTTCTTTTATTGCAAGGAAATCAGGCCATGTCTGCGGAAGAAAAGCTGAACCAGTCGTATGAAAACTTGGAGTATACTTTTTCTAATGCTTTTCGAAAACTGACATTGAAAGAGAAAAAGAAGGTTGGTTTATTGACCGAGTTTACGAGTTTGCAGCCTATAAATTTTGCTGGCTTAATTGGCAGTTTACAAGAATATTATGATTTGTATTTTGTAGATGCCGCCACATCGGAGTCTTTTGATGGTTTGGATGCTTTGATACTTCCGAAACCTGATAGACGAATAGACGAAAGCACGAAATTTAAGATTGACCAATACATTATGAATGGGGGAAAGGCTCTGTTTTTTATGGACGGCCTACGTGTTGATTCTATTGGTTTACAAGGCACATATGCACAGCCATATCAGCACAATTTGGAAGATCTGTTTTTCAAATATGGTCTTCGAATAAATCAAAATATAATAAAAGACGGAGCAAGTGCTTCTATGGTGCTATTGGTAGTTGGAAATATTGGCGACAAACCAAATATTCAGCCCATTCCATATCGTTTTTTTCCCTTGATAAATGATTTTGGAGAAAGTTTAATTACCAAGAACTTAGATTTGATAAGAACGAAGTTTGTTTCTTCCATTGATACTGTGGCCAGCGAATCAATTGTAAAAACACCATTGTTAAATACCTCACCTTATACCAAAGTCTTGAATGCCCCGGCATTAGTCACGTATAATGACGCACGGTCCAACACAGATGAGAAAGAGTATAATTATGGGAAAATGACTATTGCTTATTTGTTGGAAGGGAAATTTACTTCATTGTATCAAAATAGGCTCTTGCCTTCTGACCCTCGAAGTGCTTATTTCAAAAGTTCAAGTGAACCCACAAAAATTATTGTTTGCTCTGATGGCGACTTAATAGTGAATGATGTAGATAGAAAAACAGGGCAACCTATGCCGCTCGGTTTTGATAGGGTGACGCAGCATGTTTTTGGCAATAAAGACTTCATAATGAACGCTATGGATTATTTGGTAGATGAAAACGGTGTAATTAATGCTAGGGGTAAAGAAGTGAATCGAAGACCATTAGACGCCATGAAAACCAGAGACAATAGAAGTCAAATACAAATTGTCAATTTGTTATTACCTTCTTTATTAATCATTCTATTTGCGTTTTTAAGGGGACTTTACTGGCGGAGAAAGTATGCTAACTAATTTGCCATTATAAAAAATAAGGGGAAAGGGCAAGTTTCTTTCATTTTGACTAACTTTGCTAAAGTTTAAAAAGAAATATATAATTAACATTCAAATATGAAGTTTGTCGTTTCGTCGTCGGAATTATTGAAACATTTGGCCACCATTAGTGGTGTTATAGCAAGCAACCCAATAGTGCCGATTTTAGAAAATTTCTTATTAGAACTAGAAGAGGGGAATTTAACCATTACTGCATCTGATATGCAGACGGTTATGATTACCGAGGCTCAAGTAGAATCTAAAGATAAAGGTTCAATTGCGGTTCCAGCTAAATTATTGATGGAAACGTTACGAAGCTTGCCAGAGCAACCTATTACAGTAAATCTGGACGAAGAAAGTTTTGGGGTAGAGCTCATTACAGCGAATGGTCGCTTCAAATTAGCTGGTGAAAACCCCTTAGATTTTCCACGTGCTCCAGCGGTAAACAGAAACTTCAGTATAGAAATGGACTCCAATGTTTTAGGATCTGCCATTTCAAATACAATTTTTGCTACGAGCACAGATGATTTAAGACCTGCAATGACTGGTGTTTTTGTTCAAGTAGAAACCGATAGCACAACATTTGTGGCTACAGATGGGCATAGATTAGTAAGATATAGAAGAGCCGATGTAAAATCTGAAAAAGCTACTTCTATGATTTTGCCGAGAAAAGCCTTAATGCTTTTAAAGGCTAGTTTACCTAATGGTTCTATGCCAGTTAAGGCGGAATTTTCAAACTCAAACGCGTTTTTCAGTTTTGGAAATATCAAGATGATATGCCGTTTGATAGATGAGCGTTATCCAGATTATGAAAACGTAATTCCTGAGAACAATCCAAATCACATGAAGATTGGTCGTGCAGAATTATTAAGCACACTGAAGCGTATTTCTATTTATTCTAATAAAACCACACATCAGATTAGACTTAAAGTATCTGGTAACGACCTTGAAATTTCAGCAGAAGATTTAGATTATTCTAATGAGGCTAATGAGAAACTTAGCTGTGAATATACGGGGGAGGATATGGAGATTGGGTTCAATGCTAAATTCTTAATTGAGATGCTCAGTAATTTAAATACTGATAACTTAACACTAGAAATGTCTCAGCCAAACCGTGCTGGACTAATAGTGCCAGAAGATAAAGAAGAAAACGAAGACATGCTCTTATTGGTGATGCCAGTAATGCTTAATTCTTATTCATAAGATTTTTTTGATAATGTTTTAAAAGGTCTGACTTCGGTCGGACTTTTTTTGTTTACCAGCTTAATTCCATTTTAACCCGAATTATGCTTTAGAAAAAACAAGAAAATATAATATTTTGGTAATGAACAAATTATATGAACTAAGCTAAAACCCTATTGGTTTCATAGTTTCTAATGCTTTGCATAAGAAACGTATTGATGTTCAGATGTTTATCTAAATTATCAAAATCCTAACGCACAATTCGAGTTTAATCAAGAGAGTTTAGCATGAATTATGTCAAAATACCTAAAAGCAAAAGCCCCAATCTCTCGATTAGGGCTTTCTTTTTATAGATTAGGGTAATGTGTCTTCGAGTGCCTCAGACACTTGTTATTGCTGAAACTCTCGGTATTTTGTGGCTCTCCAGTAGGCCGAATTAACTATGCAGGCTGAGGCACTTGAAGCCGAAGCCCCCGAAATACTATACAATCTGTGCAGCCAACCAGTCACCCACCTCAGATGTACCGTATGCTTTATCTTTTCTAGCTATATCTTCTGTTACGATTCCTTCTTCCAAAGACTTATTTACCACATCTTTAATTTCCTGAGCTTCGTCCATTAGCTTGAACGCATATTCAAACATCATGGCGGCAGAAAGCACAGTGCCAATAGGATTGGCAATGTTTAGTCCTGTAGCCTGTGGATATGAACCGTGTATTGGCTCAAAAACGGAAGTATGAAGACCAATCGAGGCAGATGGCATTAAGCCCATAGAGCCTGAGATTACAGAAGCCTCATCGGTTAATATATCACCAAACATATTTTCGGTTACCATGACATCAAAACCTTCTGGCCATTGAATAATACGCATGGCAGCGGCATCTACCAAAAGATACTCCGTGGTCACTTCTGGGTATTCTTTTTCTAAAGATTGACCCACTTCTCTCCAAAGTCTAGAAGTCTCCAAAACGTTTGCTTTGTCTACAATTGTCAATTTCTTTTTTCTTGCCATGGCATAAGTATACGCTAAGCGGATAATTCTTTCTACCTCAGGTTTGGTATATTCACATACATCCCAAGCTCTATCTCTTGCCTCGTTTCTGCCTTTATCACCGAAGTAGATTCCACCTGTCAATTCACGAATACAAACGAAGTCTGCATTTTCAATCAATTCTGGCCTTAATGGAGATTTATGCAAAAGGGAAGGAAAAACCAATGTAGGACGAATATTGGCATACAATCCTAATTTCTTACGCATGGCCAATAAACCTTGCTCTGGACGAACAGGATTTGAAGGGTCATTATCAAACCTTGGAAGACCAATGGCTCCAAACAAAACGGCATCAGAATTCATGCAAATTTCGTGCGTTGAATCTGGATAAGGCTCTCCTACGGCGTCAATGGCCGCGGCACCTGTTATGGCCGGTGTCCAGTTTATTTGATGATTGTACTTTTTGGCAATAGCGTCACAAACTTTTTGTGCTTGTGCTACTACTTCTGGTCCTATGCCGTCACCGGCTAATACTGCTATGTTTAAGTTCATGTTTTTTTACTTTGATCTATTGGCTTTGGGCACACTATTTAGTTATTATTAATTTAATCTCTTTTATTAACCACCGTGTTTCGCAGAGTTTATTCACGCAGTCTCAGGGAGTTTTTATCTTTAGTTTTATTCTTAATTCACGTATCTTTTTATTCCTAATTTTAGATGTTTACCATTGAAGTTGACAAGAAACCCATTAGGGAAAACTCCTAACTTTAAGTAAGTCAATACTTGAGCTGTATGTATATCTGTTAATGCTTCAACAGACTTTAATTCAAGCACAATTTTATTCTCTATTAATAAGTCAATCCTATACCCATATTCAAGATTAACTTCTTCAAACACCAATGGAATGCCCTTCTCCTTTTCTACAAAACATCTTCCTTTTGTAGAATAAACACTCCTTATATGTATTTTCCAATAATCCAGGACCAAGTGCACTATGAACAGCATAAATACAACCTAATGTTTTTTCTGTTAGTGAATCATATTCTGGATAGGATCTCATATCCCTGTGCTCTCGGTGTAATACTTTGCAAAATTCAGTGGTTATATCTCAAATCAAATTAAGCATTTTAATTGTCGCCTCTATGGCTGAAACCGTTTGGTCGGAGTCTAAACCTCGTGTTTTCATTTCTTTATTGCCGTTTCGCCAAGTAATGATGGTTTCACAAAGGGCGTTAGTGTTTCCACCCGGCGGAATTCTCACAGCATAATCTGCCAACTTTGGTAATTCTATTTCTTTTTGTTTAAAAATCTTCTTCAATGCATTCATGAAAGCGTCATATTGACCATCACCTTGTGCATTTTCTTCGAAAATATCTCCATCAATCTTTATCTGAAGGGTAGTAGAGGGTTGTAGGTTTTTAGAATGAGTTAATACATAATTGACCAATTCAACTCTTTTTAACACAGGCACTCTGTCCAACACATCTGCAATAATAAAAGGAAGATCTTCGCGGGTTACCGCCTCTTTCTTGTCGCCTAGCTCAATAATTCGGGTGGTTACTTTTTTCAAATCTTCATCTGACAGAGAAATACCGAGCACTTGAAGGTTCTTTTCAATGTTCGCTTTGCCAGAAGATTTTCCAAGAGCATAAAGTGTTCTTCTGCCAAATCTGGCTGGCTCCAAATCACTTACATAAAGATTGTGCTTTTTGTCGCCATCTGCATGAATACCCGCCGTTTGCGTAAAAACGTTGTCACCCACTATCGGCTTATTGGCTGGTATTCTCATACCTGAAAATCCTTCTACCAACCCACTGATTTTATAGAGTGATTTATCGTCTACATTGATCGATACCTCTGGCATAAAGTCACGTAAAACAGCTACTGTACTAGCTAGTGGAGCATTTCCTGCTCGTTCGCCTAATCCATTTACGGTTAAATGTAGACCGTGAGCACCAGCCCTTAAACCTTCCATCACGTTAGCTACGCTTAAATCATAATCATTATGAGCATGAAAGTCGAAATGTTGATTTGGATATTTATCTACCAATTCTTTTACAAAAATATATGATTCTTTTGGCGTAAGAATACCCAAGGTGTCTGGCAATAAAATTCGTTTTATAGGTAGTTTAATCAAGTGTTCAATGTGCTGTATAACATATTCTTTTGAATGTCGCATGCCATTGCTCCAGTCTTCCAAATAAACATTGACAGTGATTCCCCTGCTAACAGCTTTTTCTACCAGCGTTTTGATTTCAGAGAAATGCTGTTCAGGGCTCTTTTTTAATTGATGTTTAAGGTGATTTAAAGAACCCTTTGTAAGGAGGTTCATCACTTTGGCACCTGCGAGTTCCATCCAGTTAAGTGATTCTTCCCCATCAACGAAAGTTAAAACCTCAATTTTATCTAAGTAACCTTTTTCGGCAGCCCAAGTAGTAATTTTCTTTACTGCATTAAGTTCGCCTTCAGAAACTCGTGCAGAAGCCACTTCTATACGGTCTACCATTACCTCTTCAAGTAGTAATTGAGCCAAAGTAAGTTTTTCGACGGCCGAAAAGGACACTCCACTGGTTTGTTCACCATCTCTAAGGGTGGTGTCCATTATTTCTATCTGGCGTTTCATGTTGATGATTAGCTTTTGGGGTTTTATTTAGCTAAAAAGAAGAAAGGTTTTTTAAAACGGCCTGGTGGTTTCAAATTTGCCTATTTCTTCTTTCATAGATTGAAGGTAATCAATATCATCAAAACCATTTACCATGTTGTTTTTCTTATAGCCGTTGATCTCGAAACTTTCGGAGTCACCTGTAGCGTCAATTATCACTTTTTGGTTTGGTAAATCTACGGTTACTGTTACATTGGCATCTTTTTCTATAGCCAAAAATATTTTATCTAAAAACCCGGGGCTTATTGTTACTGGCAAAATACCAATGTTAAGCGAGTTTCCTTTAAAAATATCTGCAAAAAAACTTGAGATAACGCATTTAAAACCATAATCATAAAGTGCCCAAGCGGCGTGTTCACGGCTAGAACCAGAACCGAAATTTCTTCCTGCTATCAAGATCTTGCCAGAGTAGGTAGGATTATTTAAAACGAAATCAGCTTTCGGAGAATTGTCATTATTGTATCGCCAATCTCTAAAAAGGTTGTCTCCAAAACCCTCTCTTTTCGTCGCCTTTAAAAAACGAGCTGGTATAATTTGATCTGTGTCTACATTCTCTAATGGAAGAGGAACACAAGTGCTGTTTAATACTGTAAATTTATCGTATGCCATAATTATAGCTTTCTGCTGTTAGCCATGAGCTCTCAGCGTTTATTTTATATTTCAATTGATATTATAAAAAATCCCTAGGGTCTGTCACCTTACCAGAAACTGCTGCTGCTGCCGCTACTAAAGGCGAAGCTAAAAGCGTTCTGGAATTCGGGCCTTGACGACCTTCAAAGTTTCTATTTGAAGTAGAAACCGCTAGTTTACCTGCCGGAACTTTATCATCATTCATTGCTAAACATGCTGAGCATCCCGGCTGACGTAAAACAAACCCTGCTTCATGAAAAATGTCTAGAAGACCCTCTTCTTTGATTTGAGATTCAACAATATGTGAACCAGGCACTAACCAAGCCGTTATATTATCTGCTTTTTTTCTTCCTTTTACAATAGAGGCAAAAGCTCTAAAATCTTCAATGCGGCCGTTAGTACAGCTGCCTATAAATACATAATCGACATCTTTACCAATCATGTTTTCGCCCTCGGAAAAACCCATATAAGCCAATGATTTTTTGTAGCTGGCTTCACCATCAATTACATCTTCCGCTTTCGGAATAGTGCTAGAAATGCCGGTTCCAAGTCCAGGATTTGTCCCGTAAGTAATTTGGGGCTCAATTTCTTCTGCTGTATAAGTTAATTCTTTATCAAAAACAGCATCATCATCTGTTTTCAATGTAGCCCAATACGTAAGAAGCCTTTCCCAGTCTTCGCCTTTTGGAGATTGCTCACGACCTTTCAAATATGCGAAAGTAGTTTCGTCTGGAGCGATCATGCCACCACGGGCCCCCATTTCTATGGTCATATTACAAACAGTCATACGTCCTTCCATGCTCATGTTTTCGAAAACATCTCCTGCATATTCTACAAAATATCCTGTGGCTCCAGCGGCTGAAATTTGAGCTATGATATAAAGAATAACATCCTTAGAAAGCACACCTTTACCTATTTTACCATTGACCGTAATTCTCATTTTCTTTGGCTTAGGTTGCATGATACACTGCGAAGAAAGCACCATTTCTACTTCAGAAGTACCGATCCCAAAGGCTATTGCTCCAAAAGCACCATGTGTAGAAGTATGAGAATCTCCACATACGATAGTCATTCCCGGAAGTGTAATGCCATTTTCTGGGCCTACCACATGCACAATACCATTTTTTTGGTGACCTAGGCCCCAATGGGTAATGCCATATTTAGCAGCATTACTCTCAAGAGCCTTTAATTGATTAGCAGAAAGGGGGTCTTCTACTGGTAAGTGCTGGTTAATAGTAGGTGTATTATGATCTGCAGTAGCGAAAGTTCTTTCTGGAAAAATGACGCCAACACCTCTATTTTCTAGTCCTAAAAAGGCAACAGGGCTAGTTACTTCGTGAATGAAGTGACGATCAATGAAAAACACATCGGGGCCATCTTCTATACTTTTAACCACGTGTGAGGCCCACACTTTATCGAATAAGGTTGTTGACATTTTATTTTGGTTTTGTTGTCTAATTCTTGACTAGGAACCCTATTTGCATGTTGAAATGGACTTCCACATTACAAATGTGACGCTTTTCAAATAGTTAAATTAATGCTATGCGTTCAAAGTATAACGCAAATGGGCCAAATGTCAATTTTGGACTATCTGTAATGAAATTCTGTTTTAATGTCAGCCAGTTTTCTTGAAGTCACTTATGTTTCGGTATTGCAGGATTTAATTTGGTAAATTTGTGTCGTTTAAAACTTTATATTATTTATGGGAAATTTAAGTGGGGCTTTGCGATTAAAATGCCCGAGATGTGAGCAAGGGGAACTTTATGAGACTAAAAACCCATATTCGATTGGAAATATGTTTACGATGAAGAGGAATTGTACTCAATGTGGGGTACGATACGAAAAGGAGGCAGGCTTTTTTTACGGTGCGATGTATATTAGCTATGGAATAAATATGGCTCTTTTTGTGACTGCCACTATAGCGTGGTATGTTTTTGTAAAAGGTTATATGGACTGGAGGGTTTACATAAGCCTGTATGTACTAATAACTGTTTTATTGGTTCCTATTACTTTCCGGTATTCAAGGTCTTTATGGCTAAGTATTATGATAAAATTTGAAGCTGAAAAAAGAGGAGAGCGTTAATAGTTATGGGAGTATCACATAATAAAAGAGAAAAGATGAAAGGGACATTTGAAGAATTAATAGAAAGCGAAACACCGGTTTTAATTGACTTTTTTGCTGCTTGGTGTGGTCCTTGTAAAGCCATGGCTCCTGCCTTACAGCAATTGGCCGATGAAATGGGCGATAAGGTCAGAATTATTAAAATTGATATTGATAAAAATCAAGCATTGCAACGGAAGTATAAAGTAAGTGGAGTGCCTACAATAATGATATTTAAAAACAGTAAGCAACTGTTTAGGCAGTCTGGTGCTATGATGCTACCCCAGTTAAAACAAGCTGTAAAGCCTCATTTGTAAAAATCAGAAGAGATCTTAAATTTATACTCCTCTTTGTCCAAAACATCGAGGAGTTTTTCCTTAGAAAATTATTTAATTTTTCAATTTGGCAAAGCATGTTAATTTTGCACCAACACTTTTACATCCTTTTGTTAAAAAAATATACTAATGGAACAACTCCTAACTACCGCTGCACTTACCAGTATCCTTAGCCTTACAATTCTTGAAATGATTTTGGGAGTAGATAATATTATTTTTATTTCTATTATTTCAGGAAAATTACCATCTGCGGAGCAGAAAAGAGCTAGAAACATAGGTCTAGTTTCTGCCATGTTTATCCGTATAGCCTTATTGTTTGTCTTGGGGTGGATATTAGGCTTAGAACATGACCTGTTTAATTTACAAGACTTAGGTTTACCTATGGATGTAGGGATGAGCGGCAAAGGACTTATCCTACTTGGCGGAGGTTTATTTTTATTGTATAAATCTACAACAGAAATACACCATAAATTAGAAGGAAAGGATGATGATTTCGGGAATAAGCAGAGCTCTTCATCCTTTATGCGTGCAGTTTTAGATATAATGGTTATTAACATAATCTTCTCAGTTGACTCTATAATTACCGCCATAGGAATGACAGATGTCATTGCGGTAATGGCCGTGGCTATTGTACTTTCTACTATAGGCATGTTACTATTTGCTAAGCCAGTTGGTGATTTTGTTGAGAAACATCCTACTGTTAAAATGCTTGCATTGTCATTTTTAGTTATGATAGGAACACTTTTAATAGCAGAGGCATTTCATGTTGCAGTACCAAAAGGTTACGTTTATTTTGCTATGGCCTTTTCCTTTTTAGTTGAAATGCTGAATATAAGAATGCGTAAAACGGAGGATCCGGTTAAATTGTATGAGCACATTACAGATAAGAACTCATAATTTATGCTAATTAAAAAGCTTTTAAGTATTGTCTATACCATATGGGTATCATTGGTATTCTTTATCCTTTTTTTTGTTCTTTATCCTTTAATTTATTTGGGTATTCAGAACCCAAAATGGCATAAGTTTGGAAGAAGAGTTGTTCGCTTTTGGAGTAAGCTTTTTTTCATAATCACGGGTATGTGGGTGGAAAAAAACTGGAAATTTAAGCCAAAGAAAGACAAGCCCTATGTTTTTGTGGCTAATCATTTTACTTATCTTGATGTAGCATTAGGTGTTGAATTGGCGTCCAATGAGACGGTGTTTGTGGGTAAAAGTTCTGTTACTCAGGTACCGATGTTCGGGTATATGTTTAAAAAGCTTCACATTGCTGTTGATCGGTCAGATAAAAACAGTAGGGTTAATACAATTAGGAGGAGTATCAAAACCCTTAAGGAAGGGAAAAGTGTTTTCATTATGCCAGAAGGCGGGATAGTTTCAAAAGAAATACCAAAAATGAAACAACCTTTTAAAGATGGAGCTTTCATTATGGCTATAGAAAATCAGGTGCCTATTATTCCAGTTACTTTTTTGAATAATTACGAGCTAAACCCTGCCAATCTTTTTAAATGGGGCTTCCCCAAAGTTATTATCAATCATGCTATTTGTACAAAAGGAAAAACGTCAAAGGATATTGAGGACTTAAAAAAACAGGTTTACGACCTTATTCAAGACGATTTAGATAAGTATTACAATCTAGATAAAACCGAATATTTAAAGGATTAATTTTCTGTGTACCTTTAAAGTGGCGCACTATTTCGGGATAACCATGCCATTTGATAGACTACAAAGTGTCGAAGTTATACGCTTGGACTTGGTTTCAATAGTTTTAGCAGATTCAATCCAATTTGAAAAATAACGTTTGTGCCCAAGGGTCTATGTGCGGAAATATTTTTCCGCTTTTGGCTCATCTTCTAAGCAAACTAGAAAATCAGAAGAAAACTCAAATTCGCTAACATCTTTTGTTATTTTTAACAAAACCTTATGTCCATCTACGTTTCCTAATTGCTTACGCATGGTAACATTAGTTGGCATGATGAAACTACTTTAGCTATTGGAATTAGAGCAATTTGTTTGATTTCAACTTCGTCAATATAGCCTTTAAGGCGATAAGACTTCTTCGTATTTGGCTTTAATTACTGTGCCACTTCGGCATTTATTTTGACAAAAGGCCAGCCAGTTTTCTCGCCATTTAGGCCATATTTATCTAATACTTGTTCTAGTTCAACCATTTTTTTAATTTACGGAGTCAAGACTTTAAAATATACAGCATAAGACCTATCTTAGGTTTCTTTTGTTTGTGAATCTATAACTCATTGTTGACAATATTAAAATGAAAAATTTACTTTTCACACTAATTGTCTTATTTATGAGCACCATATCGCACGCTCAAAAAAGCTTTGAAATCAGTTCGTCAAACTAAAACATCAAGATCTTTATCAAAACGGGCGAAAATACCTCTTGGTCTGTAAAAACACAGTAAGAATGCAGTTTTAGAAGTCTCTGAAGTGGGAATACAACTACCAGATGGGTCACTTTTGGGAAGAATTACTGGTTTTGTTTCTGAAAGAAGGAAGTCTGAAAAAGGTTTTTTATGAAACATCATTTTACTAAAAGGCAAAGGTTCTTGATCATTATAATCAGTTAAGATTAAGTACTAAAAAAGGATTTGGCGTAATGTTCAGAGCTTACAATGATAGCTTGGCCTATCGTTTTTACACGTAGAAAAAAGGCATATTAACGATAGAAAATGAATTTTCGAATTTTAATTTTTCTGAAAATCACAAGTTGTTTATTTCTTATGTAAAACATTTCAGAAGTGCTAAATAATGAAATGTAAGCCATGGAAAGAAAGAGAATTGGAAATAGGGTTTTCTTTTTTAGGGGAAGGAAATGTTGAGGCTGAAATTTTCAAAGATGAAATTGATGCCAGCAGGAATGTAGAAGATTGTAAGATTGAAAAAGAGGAAGTAAGCACAATGACAAAACACAAAGTGAAACTGGTATCTGGTGGAGGAGGCTGGCTGGCAATTATTAAAAAGAAGTCAATATTTAATTCAAAGTAAACGCATGACAAAAACGTTAACAATGGCATTAGCGATGTTATTCTCAAACTTGAGCTTTGCTCAATTGATGGACAAAAACGCTACAAGAGAAACGGTTAACCTATTTAAAGCCCTGAAGAAAATTCAAAAGAATGGAACAGTTTTTGCTCACCAACATGCCACGGAATATGGTAGAGGATGGTCGGGAGACGAAGACCGCTCTGACGTAAAATCTGTAGTAGGGACGCATCCCGGAATGATAGGCGTAGATTTAAGTGGCTTTACTGGAAGAAACCCTGAGGAATATAAAGCCAGAATAAAGAAGGTAGTGGAAGATGAATATAACCGTGGAGGTGCCATTACCATTGCTTGGCACTTTTATAATCCAATGGGAAGGGGAGGGTTTTATTGGGCCGGTTCAGACTCCGTAAAAGTAGTGTCTAGGTTAATTCCAGGGGGAGACGGCCATGAAAAGTATAAAGAAATATTAGATGAAGTGGCAGAATGGGCAAATTCTTGTAGAGGTGCTAACGGCGAATTAATACCTATGATTTTCCGTCCATATCATGAGTTTGATGGTGGCTGGTTTTGGTGGGGGGCACCACATTGTACGGTAGATGAGTTTAAAAAACTGTGGAAGTTTACAGCTACTTATCTAAGAGATGAGAAAAATGTACACAATTTTATCTGGGCATTTTCTCCTGATAACAAGTTTAATACAGAAGCCGAATACCTAGAAAGATACCCCGGCGATGAATGGGTAGATATGGTGGGTATGGATAATTATGGAGACATGGGAAGAAATAGATATGACTTAGAAGCTGCCACACGTAAACTAAAAATTGTATCGGATTATGGCAGAAAACATAAAAAGCTGTCTGCCTTTACAGAAACTGGTCTGGAGTCTATTCCGAATGAAACATGGTGGACAGGCACGCTTTTGAAAGTAATGAAAGCAAAGAAACTTAGGCTTGCTTATGTCTTAGTTTGGAGAAACGATATAGGTAGCGAAACACATTATTATGCACCTGTTCCCGGGCATGTGAGTGTACCAGATTTTATGAAGTTTTATAAGGATAAGTTTACTTTGTTTGAAAATGATTTAGCAAATAAGAATATTTATCGGAAAAGGTAAGAAATGTTAACTTTATTAATTGAAATGGGTTGATTAACTTCGTGCATGAAAATCATCAAAATATCCGTCATTTTACTTTTGACAATTATCGCTCTAGTTTGTATCCTGTTCGGCTATAAGGATATTCCTATGGATGAATTAAAGGCTAAATATTCCAATGAGGAGTCTCAGTTTATTGCAATGGATGGCATGGATGTTCACTATAATGATGTGGGAAACCCTTTGGATTCTTTGCCCATTGTTCTGATTCATGGCACAGGTTCTAGTTTGCATACGTTTGATGTTTGGACAGAAGAATTGAAAGGCAATAGAAGAATTATTAGAATGGATATTCCTGCCTTTGGGCTAACGGGTACCATGCCAGAAAGAGATTATTCCATTAAAAATTATGTAACTTTTATTCAACACTTTTTGGACAAAATTGGAGTTCAAAAATGCATTTTAGCAGGCAATTCTTTAGGTGGTCAAATCGCTTGGAATTTTACGGCAGAATACCCAAACCGAGTACAGTCGCTTATACTGATAGATGCCGCAGGATATCCAATAGATTCAAAAAGTATTCCAATTGCTTTTCTATTTGCTCGTTTGCCAGTAGTAAACAAAATGCTATCGTTTATTACACCGAAATTTATGGCAAGAAGCAGTGTTGAAAATGTATATGCAGACAAATCTAAAGTTACGGACGAATTAGCAAATCGTTATTTTGAGCTTACACTTAGGGCAGGAAACAGACAGGCTCTGGTAGATAGATTGACGGGGAATGAGGATTTTAGTACGCTTTCAAAAATTAAAAACATAAAACAACCCACCTTAATACTTTGGGGTGAAAACGACTTATTGATTCCAGTCTCTAATGCATATAATTTTCAGAAAGATTTATCAAACGACACTTTAGTTATAATGAAGAATGTAGGGCATGTACCCATGGAAGAAAGTCCAAAAGAAAGTTTAGCTATTCTTAAAAACTTTATTGGAATGGATTAATTATTAAACAAATCTGTCACATTCTTAAGATCTATTTCGTGTGCTTTTACTGCGTCTAATGTATGAGGAGAGTTCATCTCTACGCATTGCTCAATAACCAAAAGGGGCTTAATGTTATTTGCCAATAATTGATGAGCTACCTTTTTATAGTCAATATCTCCTTCTGCTGTAAAGGTCTCTTGCCAAACGCCATTCTTTGACTGCCTAAGATGCAATTCAATAATTCTGGCTCCATACATTTTTAATACATCAAAAACCGCTAATTCGGAATTTCCAGAACCTCTATAAACCCAGTGAAGATCAAAGCAGAAATTGACATAATTCTTGTCAGTATTTTGAAGCATATGGTGAAACTCTTTAGCTCCAGCTAGCATTTCCATGTCATGTGTATGATATGCCAACTGAATACCCTTTTGGTGAAGGTATTTACCTAATTTATTAAGGTTATCAAGTTGTACTTTTAGCTGCTCATCTGTTTTAGCTATTTTCGCTCCCCAGCTAATTGGATTGGGATTGGTCACCAGAATCTTGGTTTCTAAGTTTCCTAGGTTTTCGGCTATTGCCAATACCGTTTCTATAGATTTATTTGCCTGGTCTTTTTCATGAAGAAGAGAATTGACATAGGCAGATGGTACCTGAATACCATAAACTTCTTGAGCCCTGTCAAACAAAAAAACATCTTCGGCTTTGTCTAAGCTAGGTTCTATGGCTATTAAACCTGTTTTTCTATAGCCCACCAAATTATCAAAACGATATTTAAGCCAATCTTTATTTTCTCTCTGATAGAATGTTCGCCAGTTGTATTCATTACTTGAGATAGGTAAACGACTCTTTAGTGTTTGTTTAATATCAGGTATAGATAAAAATGGTAATAACCCTATTGTATTCGTAAATGCCCTTCTTTTCATAATTCCAGTTGAATATGGGTTGATACTAAATTTTGTCTTTGGAGACCTGCCTTTTATCTAAAGAAAAGCCATTTAAATATATCTTTCCAATATTAAATATAACTTTGTTAGGGTGTAAAATCAAGCAGAACTTATGAAAAGAAGAGATATTTTAAAAAACCTAGCTTTAGGCTCAGGGGCCATTTTGGCTTTACCGTCATGGGCTAATGGATGGTCTGGTGCAAACATTCAGACTTCAGGTCTTTTTAGCGACGCTGAAATCTCTTTACTTTCTAATGTAGTAGGTACTTTTATCCCGGAAGGAAAAACAGAGCCAGGTGCTGTCGGTTTAGAAGTTGACAAATTTATAGATAGGTTAATAGCAGACTGTTATGACTTAAATGGCCAAATTAAAGTTAAAAAGGGCTTAAAATTGCTAAGCGAATCAGCTAATAGGATTTATAAAATGAGCTTTTCAAACTGCACCCATGATCAGAGAGAAAGCTTGCTAATCGGGTTTTCGGAAGCTATCGACGACCATAAAAAATGGTTTTATGACACCATGCGAAGAGAAACTATTAGAGGATACACCACTTCAGAATATGTGATGGTAAACCATTATAAATATGAAATGGCACCAGGCTATTACAATGGATGTGTAGATGTATCAGCATCTTAAATTGGTTTTATTGAAACATTGAAATACGCTTGAAAACATGGCAAACCTAAACTTAAACGTAAAGAAAAAGCACAAGTACGATGCTATCGTCATTGGCTCTGGAGCCAGTGGAGGATGGGCCGCAAAAGAGCTTTGCGACAGAGGACTAAAAACATTGGTTTTAGAAAGGGGTAGGGGCGTAAAACATATTGAAGAGTACCCAACGGCCTCAAAAGCCCCGTGGAATTTTGAATTTAGGGGAAGTGTAACCAATGAGCAGAAAAAGGGTTTTGAAATGGCCAAATACATGAGAGCGGAAACACTTCATTGGGCATTGCCAGATGATGAACAGCCTATAGTTCAAGAAAAACCTTTCCGTTGGTTTCGTGGATATCACGAGGGTGGCAAATCGCTTCTTTGGGCTCGTCAAACACAACGATGGTCCGACTATGATTATGAAGGCCCAGATAGAGATGGCTTTGCGGTAGATTGGCCTATTCGATATAAAGATATGTCGCCGTGGTATGATCATGTAGAGAAGTTTGCGGGCATTGCTGGCTTTAATGATAATCTTGATGCCTTGCCAAATAGTATAGTTCAGCCCGGATGGGATTTAAACTGTGTGGAGCAACATTTCAAAGAAACAATAGAGAAGGTATATAAAGACCGTTTTTTGGTTTTTGGACGATGTGCACACCTTACCGACCCACAGCAAATACATTATGATCAAGGTCGTGGCCGATGTGTAAGTCAGCGGCAATGTAACCGTGGCTGTAATTATGGCGGCTATTTTAGTAGCAATTCTAGCACATTACCTTGGGCGGCAAAAACAGGCAAAATGACGCTAAGGCCACACTCGGTAGTTCACTCTATAATCTATGACGAGAAAAAAGAAAAGGCTACTGGTGTAAGAGTGATAGATGCCACCAGCCATGAAATGGTAGAGTTTTATGCCAAAGTGATTTTTGTGAATGGCTCTGCCATCAATTCCAATGCTATTTTATTGAATTCAACTTCCACTCGTTTTGAGAATGGTTTGGGAAATGATGCTGAAGTATTAGGAAAGTACATTGCTTGGCATAACTATAGAGGAAGAATTTCTGCTAGGCATAGTGCTTTTCAAGATAAAAAAACGAGTGGGGCACATCCTAGCCATTCTTATATTCCTCGGTTTAGAAACCTTTATAAGCAAGAAGAAAAATTCTTACGAGGATATGCCACAGGAATAGGTGGAGGTAGAGGAGAATATTCTCCACAAAGTGGAATAGGAGACGAACTAAGAAATAACCTTTTGAGCAGGGAATTAGGCGGCTGGAATATTTCTGGCTGGATGATGGGAGAAACGGTACCCGTAGCAGAAAATCACATTCGACTTCACGAAACGTTAAAAGATAAATATGGAATTCCTCAAATAGTTTTCTCCTGCGACTGGCAAGAGAATGACGACAAAATGGTGAAGGATTTTACAGAGACCATGACAGAGATGTTTGAAAAAGCAGGATTTGAAGATATTAAAGCTTCTGATTCACATGCTGCTCCAGGTTCTGATATTCATGAAATGGGCGGAATTAGAATGGGGCATGATGCTAAAACTTCCATGCTTAATAGGCATAACCAAGTGCACGCTTGTAAAAATATTTTTGTGACAGATGGAGCTTGCATGACATCCACAAGTACCCAAAACCCAACATTGACTTATATGGCGTATGCTGCTAGAGCTGCCAATTTCGCAGCGGATGAATTAAATAAAAAGAATTTATAGCTTCGACTGGCTCAGCTACATAAGGTCGAACTATTATGTTATAATCAACTTTTGAACTTTACTTTTGTTTATATTGAAAAGAATTTAAACCCGAAAAAATGAAAAAACAATTTTACTCTTTAGCTATACTGGGCTTAGCCAGTTTAATGTTTGCGTGTAAGTCAAATACTTCTGAAGAAACAGGAACGGCCCTTTTTAAAGCTGAATTTGGTGTGCAAGGTTATACCTTCAGAAACCAATTTAAAGATACCACCAGAACGCTAGACCAAAACCTAGATTTGATAGCTGAGTTGGGCTTTACAGAGTTAGAAGGCGGAGCACCAAATGGTGTAGAGCCAGCCGATTTTAAAAAAATGTGTGCTGATAGAGGTATCAGTATTCCATCTACAGGAAGCGGCTTTGAAGAATTGGTTGAGAA
>Ga0105053_10004926_pt1 | contig 19300 bp, 17 predicted proteins | sample BON01_FD_78093 | JGI IMG/M metagenome (GOLD analysis project Ga0105053, IMG submission 78093) | Freshwater microbial communities from Lake Bonney liftoff mats and glacier meltwater in Antarctica - BON-01 | ecosystem: Environmental > Aquatic > Freshwater > Ice > Glacier meltwater | place: Lake...
CTTTCCTGCGATGATAATTCCATACCTATTAGGTTCAGTATTTCAATTTCAGTTGCAGTTGGATTAAATCTTGTTCTGGTTGCTGCGCGACTTGGCGGACTAGGAGTGAAAGCTGGCTGGATGCTTCTTAGTTTATGCTGTTTCTGATTAACTTTCATCTGTTATTATTGTAGACTATTTGCTATAAAAAAACTGGTTTCATTTAACAGTTCCGAACCCCAAAGGCCATTTCGGCCATTTTCAGCGAAGTCCGAGCTGCTTGAAACTGATTTTCACTAATTAAAGTTAAGCTCCAGCGCGGATTATCGCAAATAATAGCTATGTCATGAACTGCTCCGTTTAAAGTACCAGTCTTATGCAGGACAGGCAAACCAGATGGCAGCAGGGCAGGGATCCGGCTGTTAATAAGATTATTTAACAACCATTTCTTTTGCCTAAGCCCTTGAGCGGCTTGCTGCAGCATTGCTTGAGCGTCGCGGGCACTAGTCAGGTTTTTGTCCGTCTCCCCTGTTAATAAATCTGAATCATTGAAGCTGGACACCAGCAATGAATCCGTCAGGCCCTCCTGCTGCATTCTGCTAGTAATTACCTGAGGGCCGCCAAGACGATTAATTAGCCAACTAGCAGCAGCATTATCTGAAGTGATTAGACTAATTGCGCATGCTTGCTCAACAGTTATCATTTCGCCCATCGCCGTCAGAATACTAGGAAATTGAGTTTCAGGTAGATCAGCAACTATGATTTGCTCTGCAAAATCCAAATTCTCCAGAGCCTGGTTGACTATCGCTAATTTAATCAGACTGGCCGCCGGACGAGGAATACTGGAACGTAGTTCAAATAAATGGTTCGGTGCCTCAAAAATCACGCTCCAGTTCTGATCATCAATAACGTCTTCAAAAATTCTTGCTAAGTTACTTGAAGGACTCATTAAGGAAGTATGCCATTTACTCTCTTCCCCTGGTGACCTTATATCTAATATTTGGGCGCCCAGACCATTTTATGCTCACAGAAGTCATTCAGCACCGAAACTGAAGCTGACTGCGCTGAGCCAGAATCAGTCTGCTGGGTAGCGGGGATCACCTGAGATTAAGCTTTTCGAGCAGGTCGTCGTGCGACCGGCGACCTGTCAACAGGAGGCCTAGACCTTGCACAACTCTGACCATCGAAAGCGGGCCGCACAGGGCCTTAGCCCATGCCGGGATTTCGTGATCCTTGATCCATCGCCAGTGCAAGGCCGGTAAGCGCCGTAGAATTCCCCAGCCGGTACCAAGCACCGCAATTTGTGAGTCGGGAGTGATCCTAACGTTAACCGTTGGTGTTAGGAGTAGCCGTATCGATCCGCGGAAGGCCAGCGCAGTTCCTAATGACCAATCCTCACAGTAGTTATCATTTGCAAATCCTCCCGCGCTCCGCACTGCAGCAGTTTGGATGATGCTGCCAACGACCGGAAATTGGTTGCGAACTACCGAAGCGATCGCAAGAAAATGGGGTCGCGCCTGGAGCCTGATGGCCCGCTGCCTCGGCCCCATTGTTACTCTTACCAAGCTATTTGGGTTCCAAGCGGTGACAGTTCCCGAGCAACAAATCACGCCCTCGCAATTTGCGCGGAGAACCTGACCGCTGCCCTCAACAGGCAAGTCATCAGCATCAAAGAACATCACCCAGGGTGTCCTCACCTCGGCTAGTCCAAAGTTCCGGACTTGACCTGTTGATGTCTGCCGCTCAACGATCTGGTAGTCGACATCATTTTCGCGATTCGGTAATGCCCTCAATGAGTAATCGCTGACGACGATGATTCGGCTCTCCGGCCACTCTTCGCGAAGGCGCGGAAGCAACATCTCGAGAAATCTCAGATATCGCCCCCAGGCAGGCACAATAATTGTTACGTCCTCACTTTTGATCATCATTGGCTTTGTTATGGTATTTGAGTTTATCTTTGGCATTTCAATTTAACGGATACTAACAGACTCTGCTTGTAATTGCCACCAGACTGCTGTTTTCGGATCTAAAGACAGCATTTTGAAAACTTAGAAGCCGAGTGGATGCCAGACTGTCTTTTGTTCACAGAAGTCATTTAGCACTGAAACTGAAGCTGACTGCGAAGAAGCAGGATCAAGTTGCTCTGCAGTCGGGATAATCAGCCGTTTCAAATTAGAAGTAGCTATTTCTTGGAATTCAGAGAGATTACTTATCTCAAGCGACAGGTCCAAGAGAGCTATTTGCTTATGGGCAGCAGCTACTGGCAGCAGTTCATCCAATTGTCCGCACAGTAAATTAATGGTTCCCTGCGGGAAATCTGAAGCCTGAATTAGCTCAGCTAAAGCCAATCGCGACAAGCAGGAAGATTCGAATAGGACTACCGCAGGATTGCCGGTCACAAAAGCAGCCAGCATTCTAGTCAGCAAAATAGTCAAACCAGGGTCTGCCGGGGCGGCCAGCACACAAATTCCTTTTGGTTCAGGGGCAGTGGAAACAAAATATGGTCCTTCAACAGCATTAATTGAAGACAATATTTGACTATATTTATCAGCCCACCCGGCCATCAATACCACTCGGTCTATGGCCAGTTCAATTTCCTGCTCAGCTACTTGCTGGCTGAGACCTTCCATTTTCAGGTAATCAATGAATTCTTGTTTTCTGGCTGAAAGCATTTCCGCTAAACGATAAACAATTTGGCCCCTTAAATAAGCTGAAGCAGGCACGGTTGCTTTGTTAGCTGCCTCTACTGCCTGCCGGAGATCTTTCCGTGAGGACACTGGGACCCTAGAGCCCAGGAAATCCTTGGTCCGCCCTGATTCAGGACGAACATAAACGCCTCCGACGAAATTCTTATATGTTTTCTGAACTGGCAAGCTCACTGCTTTGGCTCCTTCAAATAAGCTCTTAGGCCGGCTAGGCCGCCTTCTCTTCCCCAGCCTGATTCTTTGAAACCTCCGAAAGCAGCTGTCGGATCAAAACGATTATAAGTGTTTTGCCAGATCACGCCAGCTTTTAATTGACTGGCCACTTTCAGGGCTTTGGAGCCTTTGTTAGTCCATACCCCAGCCGCCAAGCCGTAAGGAGTGTTATTAGCTAATTGAATGGCTTCTTCTGGGGTGCGGAAAGTGATCACTGAAAGGACCGGCCCGAAGATTTCTTCTTGAGCTACTCGCATGTCAGGAGTGACATTAATTAAGACAGTAGGAGCGAACCAAAATCCTTTCCTCGGTAGGCTAGTTCTAGTAGTGAAAGCTTCAGCTCCTTCTTTAATCCCTGAGGCAGTTAAGTCTTGAATAACTTTTAGTTGCTGCAAGGAATTAATTGGACCAAGATCAGTGTTTTTGTCTAAAGGATCCCCTATTCTGAGAGTTTGCATCCGCCTTTCCAGGAGCCTCATTAACCGATCATGAACTGGCTCTTGAACCAGTAATCGTGATCCAGCGCAGCAAGTATGGCCGCGATTAGCGAAAATGGAATCAACAATATTATCCACTACTTGATTAAGGGCAGCATCAGCGAAAACAATGTTAGCTGACTTCCCTCCTAATTCCAAAGTTATTTTGCGATCTCCTGCTTGAGCGGCAATCATTTTGCCTACTGAAGTGGAACCAGTGAAAGACAATTTATCTACTTTGGAGTTAACCAGGGCCGCCCCGGTTTGGCCGTCGCCAGTGATAATGTTAATAACTCCTTTAGGCAGTCCGGCAGCTTGAACTATTTCGCAGAACATTAAAGCTGCCAGTGAAGTAGTTTCAGCTGGCTTCAAAACAATAGTGTTCCCAGTAGCCAGAGCGGGAGCTATTTTCCAGGCCAGCATTAAAGTAGGAAAATTCCATGGAATAATCGCCCCGACCACTCCCAAGGGCTGCGGGTTAGCAACACCAGGGATCGCATATTGTAGCTTGTCGGCCCATCCGGCATGATAGAAGAAATGCTGCACTGCTTGAGGCAAATCAAAATCGCGTGCTTCACGAATGATTTTCCCGCCTTCCAAAGCTTCAATTACAGCAAATTCCCGCATTCTTTCCTGTAAAAGTCTCGCTAAGCGGAAAATGTACTTAGCTCTCTCAGAGGAAGGAAGTGCGGCCCATTTAGGCTGAGCTAAGCGAGCTGCTTGAACTGCTTTGTTAACATCCTTAATACCAGCTTGAGCTATCAGTGCTAAAGGCTGCTGATCTTTAGGAGAAATAGTTTCAAACCATTCACCAGACGCTGGCTCCACGAAACGGCCATTAATAAACAAGCCGTACCTGTCAAGCAAATCAACTCGCAGGCCCTCAGGGGCTGGTGAAAGCTGAGAGCTAAATTTAGGCGACTGTGACATAATCATCTCCTTCGTAATTCCCTGTCCTTTGTTTCTCAATTTGCCGCAAAACATCATTCAGCAAACTGCTGGCCCCGAAGCGGAACCATTCCGGGCTGATCCATTCCGGCCCCAGGGTCTCGGAAAGCATCACTAAATAATGCAAAGCTTGCTTAGCTGACGAAATTCCTCCGGCCGGCTTAATGCCTACCATCCTACCTGTTTCTTGATGAAAGTCGCGGACTGCCTCGATCATTACTAATGTGACAGCCATTGAAGCAGCATTTGGAATTTTGCCAGTGGACGTTTTAATAAAATCAGCGCCAGCTTGCATGGCGATCATTGAAACCTTACGGACTTGATCAAAGTCAGCTAGCTCTCCTACTTCCAAAATCACTTTCAGATGGGCTTCTTTTCTCTTGCAAAGAGCTTTAAAGAAGATCACTTCATTGAAGACCTGCTGTTCTCCTCCAGCTAGTAAGGCGCCACGAGAAATAACCATGTCAATTTCATCAGCGCCAGCTTGCAGGGCTTGATTAACATCAGCTATTTTGGCTTCGATGGTTACTTGGCCGGCCGGAAAGCCAGTCGCCACTGAAGCCAAATGAACTGAGGATCCTTGCAATTCTTCGCTGGCCTGAGCTATCAAATTAGGGTACAAGCAGACAGCAGCCACTGAAGGAACGTTCTTAGCTGGACGGATCGCTTTCTGGCAAATGCGATGCACGCGACCAGGGCTGTCAGCTCCCTCCAGAGTAGTTAAGTCAATCATTGAGACTATTGTCAGCAGCCCGTTCATTTTGCTGTCAGCTTTGACTGAACGAGCAGTAAATTTGGCTACTCGTTCATGAACAGCAACTTCGTCAATAGGCATTTCAAGAAAAGGATTCATTACTGCAAAGAATATACCGCTTGCAGGGGCCTAATCTCAGGAAGATTGTTAGAATGCCCTGCTCAGCTCAAAGAACGCTACTTTTTGTGACGGCCAGTGCTCCTGATTGCCATCCCCAGTGATACTAATCGCTTAGTTGTTAGGCCAATAGTGCGAGCTCAATATTAACTGAGATTAGCAGCTTAATATTTAGCTCAGCAGATCAGCTAGTGCGCCGCTGGTCTCTTCTGCTTCTACTTTTCCTAAGCCTTTTAGCAGGCGGCTCAGATCAGCCATAGCCTCCTCGGTCAAAGTCAGCACTCCGTTATAATCAGTGAGGCCGTGGGCTGACCGATAGCCAAGACTTGAGTTAGCGACTTCGACACCTGACTGGCGGAGTTGATCGGCTAGACCTGCCGCCTGATCGGAAATCCGTTCGCGATCCTGTCCGTCAATTTTACGGCGCATCTCAGCAGTATCCATTGCGGCTTTGTATTCGCTCCAGAGCTGACTAATGTCTCGCGAAGAGACCGTCTTATGCTCACCTTGACAATAGCCTTCTTCCATAAAGACGTCAACTCCATCTTTGCGGATATTACCACTCCAGTTGGCGCGCTCCACGCTAGTAGCTAGAATTTTGCCACGGCCATAATAGCCAACTTTGTAGCTCTCTCCGATGATGATGTCTTTGCTCTTCATTTTATGCTCCTGTGATCTAAAAGGGGGTCTACTAATAGGTTATCAGCTTATACTGGCCCTAAATTAGGCATATCCAGTCCAGTTTATAGTTCAGCTCAGCAGTTCAGCTAGCGCGCCGCCGGTGTCATGGGAACCGCCAGCCAGGGCCCGCTCTGCTATTTCAGGGCTGTCCAGCAGATTAATGAGCTGTCCAACTGATTGCTCGGAAAGCCCTAGGTCGGCGCTGTGGTCATCATCTTGATAAGGAAGACTGACATAAACTGAAAGAACCTCAATTCCATGCTTTTGAAGTGATTCTTTGAGAAGGTCGGCTCGCAGGCTAACTCGCTGGCGATCCATTTTAGAGATTTTGTGGCTCAGCTGCCTGGCGCGGCGTTCAGCTTGGTATTCACTCCAGAGCTGTTTTATTTGGTGGGAAGCAATTATTGACTCTTGGTCTTCGCGGCATCCGCTCTGGAAGATAACTCGCAGTCCATCTTTGCGAGTGTTGCCGTTCCGGTTAACGCGATCCACGCCGGCTTCTAGCACTTTACAGCGGCAGCTGTAATCGACCATGTATTTCTGACCGACGATGATTTCTCTTATTTGCACTAGCTATCTCTCCTGTCTCAGCTATTTAGCTTAATTCGCTTCGTCTCTTCAGCTCAGCAGTTCGGACAGTAAGCTCTCGGAGCTTTGGGAATTATCAGTCAGAGCACGCTCTGCTATTGCAGGACTGCTGAGTAGTTTAATTAGCTGCTCAATTGACTGTTCGGAAAGTTCCACGGAGCAATGATGGTCGTCATCTTGGTAAGGGAAGTTGACGAAAGTGGAGAGCACTTCAATTCCTCGTTCCTGAAGAGAAGTTTTCAGCAGATCAGTCTGCTGGCAGACTCGCTGACGATCCATTTCAGAGATTTTTTCGCTAAGCTGTCTGATGTCGTGGGCAGTTTGATATTCGCTCCAGAGCTGCTTAACTTCGCGAGAGGAGATTATTGACTCTCGGCCTTTGTTATAGCCGTCTTGGAGCTTGACTAGCACTCCGTCTTTCCGGACACTGCCATAGTAGTTGGCGCGCTCCACTCCAGCTTCTAATACTTTGGCGCAGCTGCTCCAGCCAATTAGGTATTTCTCGCCGATAATGATTTTTTTGCTCTGCACTCTTTGCTCCTGTGTTCTAATAAGGGGGCTACTGTTAGGTTATCAGCTTAGATTATTCGGTTTTTTAGCGGCACTAGGAATAGCGCTTCGGCTGCCTGGTTAAGTGACAACAACCGCAGCCCCTCAGCTCAGTTCGCTTCGTCTGCTCACTTCGCAACTGATCGAGGTTCAGCTGGCGCTGAACTCGTAAGTCACTCAGTTCGTCTTCGAGAGCTGGCTGGTGCTAATCTCTCAGAGCCTCAGCTCAGTTCGCTTCGTCTCTTCAAGATATTCTCCGAATATCTCTCAGAGCCTCAGCTCAGTTCGCTTCGTCTCTTCAAGATATTCTCCGAATATCTCTCAGAGCCTCAGCTCAGCAATTCAGAGAGAGCTGATTGATCTTTGACTTCAAGCAAGATTTCTTGAGGGATGCCATGCTGCTCAGCGTGAACTAGTAGGCCGCGCAGAACTGACATTGGAATATCAATGCTGACCACAGCATCTCCGGGCAGATCAGAGATTTTGTCGATGGGGCGCACATCTACTGAATCTATCCGGCTTACACTAGCTTGCAGCCAAGGAAGGTCTTTAATTAGGCGTTCAGCTTCTATCTGGCGATCTTTCTGAGCTTGCCGCCAAAGCCCCAGTCGCTCCCTGTCATCTTCTTTTTTGTCAACTATTTCTTTCCATGGGCGCAACAGCGAACGTCCGCTGACTGTGATTTCGCCCTTCCCTTCCCGTTCTCTGTAAGTCATGTAAGGATTTTCAAGATACTGACAAACATAGCGACCGTTTTCTTTGCGCAGCAGCTTAACTGGCCCAGAGTCGTAAGTCTGCGGCCAGACATAAACTCTCCCTGGGCCGCTTGTCCCTTTCGGGTTTGGCTGAGCAGTGATTTGGTACTCTTGACCTATTTTTAAATCAGCGGCTTTCATACTCTTAGACTATCAGGATTCAGCCAGGCCAATTATATTGCACCAGAAATCTAAGTGGCAGAGCTAGGATTTAGCTCTGTCGCAAATCGCAAGTAAAACCTAATTCTGCTACTGTTCTTCTATGATTAAATCAACTACTGAAACCACAGAAGAGCTATCTGCTTCAGGATTTACACATCCTGATTTAGAACAAATGGACATCAATCAACTCCTAGAGCACTACGTAGCTGAAACACGTCAACGAGGCGAATTTGAGCCCCGTTGGATGATTGAGCCCAATAGTCTCTCCTAGATCCCATCGCTAAGATATTGATTCTCTTTTCTTAGGTCTGCTTTTTAATTGGAGCAGTCTGTTTTCTTGGCCATGAGCAGCTAGAGCTTTTAGATGATAGTCCGATGCTCCTAGTTAGACCACCGATAGTTCCCTAAATGTATCTAGTTCTGCGTGTCACCCAGATCGCTGTTCCTTTCAATTGCTGTAAAATTATTTCTGGTCTTAAAACTGCGATAGATCTTTCTATGCCTAGAAGCTGATAACCTATAAAAAGACAGATACTGAAAAGTATTTTTCAACTAGCCGGGGTATCCCAACGGCAGAGGACGAGGACTTAAAATCCTTTCAGTCTGGGTTCGAATCCCAGTCCCGGTATGCCTTACAAAAAAAAGGAAATTAGCATCTTCCCTCTGCTGGCTATCATTGAGTGGCCTAGATAGGATATACTATTAATTAATGATTTCGAATTCTTTTAAGCTGAGCGTGCTACTTCCGATGGTCTTAGGTGCATTTTTTCTGGTGCTGGCCTTTTTCCCGGCTTCAGCTGAAGCCGGGAAAGGTGATTTCATTGTTACTTACAATTCCTCAGCAGCTCTTAAGCAAGGTTTAGCTGACCAGCAAGCTCGCGGTGTTAAGCCCGATGATGTTTTCCGTCATGCTGTGAAAGGTTTCGTAGCGCAGCTTAATGCCACTCAAGTGGCCCGTCTTAAAAAGCAGCGACAAGTATTATCAGTTGAACCCGACCGACTAATGTCAATCAATGGTTCTCGTTCTACTTCATTATGGGGACTTGACCGGATAGATCAGCGACCATTGCTCCGTAATAATATTATTGCCACTACCGGAGACGGCTCAGGAGTTACGGCCTACATCATAGACACTGGAATTAGAGCCACTCACAATCAGTTCAATGGTCGAGTAAGAGCTGGATATGACGCTATTGGCGATGGCCAGAACAGCAATGATTGTAATGGACATGGCACTCACGTGGCCGGGACAGTAGCCGGCACTGATTATGGAGTGGCTCCGGGCGCTAATCTGGTAGCAGTCAGAGTTTTGGATTGCTCAGGGGCAGGATATACCTCAGGAGTTATTGCTGGCATTGACTGGGTAGTGGCCGATCATGCTTCCGGGCCGGCAATAGCCAATATGAGCTTAGGCGGAGGATTGCCTTCAGCTACTAACGCGGCTGTGCAGCGCGCAGTAGATGATGGAATCACTATCGCAGTCGCAGCCGGTAACGATAACGCTGATGCTTGCAATTCCTCGCCTGCTTCGGCCCCTAACGCTTTGACTGTTGGAGCTACTAGTTCCAATGACGGACGGGCTTATTATTCTAATTATGGTTCTTGCCTGGATATTTTTGCTCCTGGATCTTCAATCACTTCTGCTTGGAATAATTCTGACAGCGCATCTAATACCATCTCCGGCACTTCGATGGCTGCTCCTCATCTAGCTGGAGCAGCAGCTTTAATTTTGGAGAGTAATGTTACCTATACTCCAGCTCAAGTTAGAAGCCGTCTAGTGACTGATGCCACGCAAGGTGTTGTTACTAGCCCTGGTTCTCCTTCGCCTAATTTGCTACTTTTTGTTGGAGATGACACCATTCCTCAGCCTGACCCTGTTCCTCCTCCAGCTCCAAGTCCTCCTGTCAATGACAATTTCTCAAATGCTGTCTCTCTTTCCAATTTGTCAACCGTCACAGGTACTACTTTAAATGCTACTCTTGAAAGCGGCGAGCCAGTTCATGTTTCTTCTTTTCGAGGTGGAGCTCATTCTATTTGGTATAAATGGACTGCTCCTTCCACCGGAGAACTTTCATTAAGCACCCAAGGATCAGATTTTGATACTTTGCTGGCAGTGTATTCAGGCTCAACTCTTAACTCATTGACCCCCAGGGCATCGAATGATGATGCTCCTAATGCTCTCTGGAGCCAAGTCAGTTTTAAGGTCACAGCTGGCGTTACTTACCGAATTGCCGTTGACGGTTATGGTGGTGCCAGCGGGGCCGCTTCTTTATCTGGATCATTAGTAGCTGGTTCACCAAGCCCTCCCTCTAATGATAACTTCTTAGATGCCTTGGCTCTGACAACTCTTGCTGAGCAAAGAGGCAGCAGCTTAGAGGCCACTATTCAAAGCAGCGAGCCAGCTCATGTTTCTCCTAGTTCAGGCGGAATTAATTCGGTATGGTATAAATGGACTGCTCCCAGCAGCGGAGAACTTCAGCTGAACACTCAAGGATCAAACTTCAATACTTTACTGGCAGTTTATGAAGGCGATCAGCTGGCCTCTCTAGTAGTTAAAGCATCTAATGACAATTCAGCCCCTGGTTATCAATGGAGTCAAGTCAGCTTGCAGGTCACAGCTGGCGTTACTTACCAAATAGCTGTTGACGGCTACGATACTGCCAGCGGAGCTATTTCTTTAGTTGGATCATTAGTGACTATTCCTACCCCTGATCCTAGCCCAGATCCGAGCCCGGCTCCAAAGCCACCTGTTAACGACAATTTCTCAAATGCTGTCTCTCTTTCCAATTTGCTGGCCGTCGCAGGGACTACTTTAGATGCCACTATTGAAGGCAGCGAACCAGCTCATGTTTCCCCTAGCTCAGGCTCAGCTCATTCGGTATGGTATAAATGGACTGCTCCTAGTAATGGGGATCTTCAGCTGAGCACTCAAGGATCAGATTTCGACACTTTACTGGCAGTTTATTCAGGTGATCAGTTGGCTTCTCTATTAGCTAAAGCATCAAATAATAATTCAGCTCCTGGCCGGCAATGGAGCCAAGTCGGCCTCAAGGTAAGCGCTGGTGTTACTTACCGAATTGCGATTGACGGATCAACTGGATCTACTGGTAATTCTAATCTCGCAGGATCTTTTATTCCGCAAGCTGACCCCCCACCGACGACTGATCCTCCAGCCCCATCAGTCGACACCAGCATTACTTCCGGTCCTGGCTTAGTGACCTTTGAGAGACGGCCTGAGTTCTCTTTCCAGTCAACTGGCAATCCGGTTTTCCAATGCTCATTAGATAACTCGGCTTGGTCTGCCTGTCAGAGCCCTTACAGGCCGGCATCGGATCTAACAGTGGGAGCTCATTCTTTTGCTGTCAGGGCTATTAATGCTGACGGAATTCCTGATTACACGCCAGCTCAGCAAGCTTTCGTGGTTCAAAGCCAGCAGATTGACAATCCAATCAGTCTCCCAGCTGCTTTTATTCCTGTTCAAACCAGACTGTCAGTTTCAGGACGAACAGTGACTCTTAAATTGGCTTGCTTGCCTCGCAGCAATCAGGTTGTGTCTACTAATTGTATTGGCTCGCTGCGATTGATTACTAGCAGAGGGACTTCGACTCGCGCTGCTTACATGGCGCCTAACTCTCAGCGTAATATAAGCTTCCGCATTTCTGCTTGGCGAGCTCGCCAGGTGGCTTCCGGCCGTTCAATGAAAGCTAAATTGCGTATCTGGCAGGATCAAAGCCGTCGTGACATTCCAGTTACTTTAGTTAAGGCTTCATCGGTAGCTAAGCGTTAAAGATTCTGGACGGCTCTAATCCATGCTGTCCGTAGGCGGCTGACGGTGGGTTGGTGCTTTCTGGCAAGATGAGAGCGTTCCCTAGCAGAACTGCACGCGCGATATTGTCTAGCCAGCCCAATTGTCTCTTTGCTTAAAATTTGGATAGCTTTAACTATATTTAAAAGTAGTCTATTTGACAAAAGCTGTGTATAATTAAAAATATGGACAGGATAATATCATTTCGGAATTGCCTCTGGTCCTTAGCAGGAAGTCTCTTAGTCAGCCTCATGCTACCTGCAGTAGCTGCTGCCTATCATGCCGGCAGCCGCAGCGGAGGCAGCGGAGTCGGCTGGGGCACAGCGCTGGCCATTATTGGTCTAGTGATCATCGTAGGAATCGCGGCCTTCGTGCTATTTGTCTGGATTGATCATCGCCGCAATGCGTCCGCCAAGTCACGGCCTGATGAAAAGCCTAAAAAGACAGTCTCCTCTGATTCCCCTACTGGTAATCCCAGGCCACGTAAAAGCAAGACAGCTAAAGCTAGACGCACTAGGACGCGCCAGGCCCGCAGAGCTCAGCGCCGCCGCAACTAAATTAGCACTTAACTGCAACTAAAAAGTCTGATCTTTAGCTCTCCAGAGGCGCTGTTCTCTTGGCTGATTTAGAAGGCATTAAAAAAGCTGATATTGTAATGCCATGCGCCACTTTTTTATTCTGACTGTTCTGATTCCAGCTATTGGTGGAATAGGAGGCGCGCTTGGACCAGTGCGTGATACAGGCAGCTGTATTGGTAATAAGATTTCTGGTGCCGTTAATCGCATTGAAAAGCGCGGCTTAATGCCTCAGCGAGACATTAAGCTTGTGGCTCGCGACATTGGCCGCTGCTTTTAACAGCTATTCTTCAGGCCAATTTATGGCTAGCTGCTTCTAGCAGCTAACACAAAACTCTAGACATAGCTACTTTTAGTTGATATGGCTGACACTTGTCTGCTATATTAATTCAATGCGTCTCTCACTGAAGTTGTTTTTTACTGCTTTATTGTCCCTCCTATCAGTAGCTTTATTGAGTTCCAGTTTAGCTCAGGCAGCCACTTTAAAAGGAGTAGTTAAAAAAGTCAGTCCTCGATCTGATACTATGACTGTTAAAGCTGGCAAGAAAACATTTAAAGTAAAATTATCTCCCTCAGCGCGCGTTTATGGCTCTGACCGTTCCAAGAACGGAGTAGTCGGCTTAGAGGACATTAAGAAAGGCGACAAGCTTTCATTACAAGGCAAGCGGAAAGGCAAGAAGATGATTGTCTCTAAGGTTGTTAACAGGTCAACAGTTGTTGATGGAGATAAGAACACTGACGGCATTCCCGACAATGTAGAAGTCACTGAAGTTCTGGCTAAGATTACTGCTGTTAATGCCGAGCAGAGAGCATTAACTATTGACGTGATTAAGAGTAATGATGACAGCTTAGATGATATTTCTCTGGAAGTTTATTTACCTGAAGGAGCCAGACTAATAGTTGGTGACAGGAATGGTGATCGTAAGCGTAACTGGAATGATGTTAAAGTTGGCGATAAGATCATGGCTTTACTAGCCGCACCAGTCGACCCTGAAGCCGGAGCGAATGCCTTGCTAGTAGTTAATCTCAGCTCAGCTAAAGGAAAGAAAAACAAGAAGCCCAGCAGGGCCCGTACTCCGATGGGCGGGCTAGTTAGTGAAGTCGATCCGGATGAAATGACAGTCACTTTCGAGTCCTTTAACGGAGATCCGATCACTATTCAAGTCACTGATCAGACTAAAATTCATGGCGAAGATTTGAATGAAGATGATCAAGTTGACATTAATGACATTGAGCCTGGTCAGCAGCTGAAGGCCTTGGTCAATGCCACTGATCGAGAGAACCTGGTTGCCATAAAGATCCACACCAAGTACGAAGACGACGAAGAGGATTACAACTACTACGATGATCCTTCCCAAGATGATCCTTCCCAAGATGATCCTTCTCAAGACGATAATCAGGATGACCCTTTTCAGGATGACCCTTTTCAGGATGACCCTTTTCAGGATGACAACCAAGAATTATATGGAGAAGTTGCCACTTCTACTTCTGAAGGATTTTTGGTGATGGCCCGCTAGTAATTCGGTCCCCCACAAGCCACTCCTTTAGCTTTTAATACTCAAACTCGCTTTGAAGGCCGCGACAATAACCAGGATGGCCAGCTTAATTCAGCGGATCAGCGCCCCGGCGACATTTGGTCAAAGTTCAGTTCCAGATCAGCCCGGAAGGCAAATTGGCTCTTAAGGTACAAAATGCAGGTCCGCACCAGCAATAGGTAATAGAATAAGAGATGCGTTTTGTCATCTCCCTAGCTTTAGCAAGGTCGGCCTGGGCGACTATTATCATAATTTGTCTTGGCAGATTTTCCGTAACATTAGACCGCTGAAAAGCCTCCGCGGACCTCGGCCAAGGATCTCGGCGGTTGGCGCGATGATTTGACGGTAATTGTTCTGCCTCAGCCGGCTCAATTGCCAGCCAGCTTTAAAAAACTGATCTGGCCCCAGTGGCGGCCAAGCATTGCAATCCAGTCCCGGATGGTCTATACTGTTGTTAACACATTAAGAGGAAGCGAGAGTCTCGGCTCATTGACCTTCCAGCAACCACCCATAAAAAGGCAGGTGCTCCATCCGAGATAAAATGTGGAGGGTAATGCTCTCCGCCTAATTCAGAGGAGAGAAGAAATGCCCGACACACTTATTTGCACCGCCTGCTCAGCAGTTAGCGACAATTTAGAGATTTATTCCTGTCCGAAATGCTGGGGGCCGGTGACTTATCAGCGAAACAGCTCACCTTGTTTAACTAGCTGCCGGGAAGGACTATGGCATTACTCAGATCTTTTGCCTTCGGAGCTTGATCCTTTACCAGGATTCCCGGTCGGCGACACTCCTTTGCTTTCAGCTCCTGCCCTGGCTGAACGATGGGCAGTTAAAGAAGTCTGGATTAAGAACGAGACCGCTAATCCTACTCATTCTTTTAAAGACCGAGTGGTAGCTGTTGCCTTAGCCCGCGCCCGCTATCTAGGATTAAAGACTTTGGCTTGTACTTCGACCGGTAATCTTGGCCATGCATTAGCGGCTGCTTGCGCCCAATCCGGCCTACGGTGTGTAGTATTGCTCCCTGATGCAGTGGAGCCAGCTAAGACCGCCGCCGCTCGTGCTTTAGGGGCCAGAGTAATTCCTATTCAAGGCTCATATGATGATGTTAATCGCGTAGCACATTTATTGGCTGAGGATGTTGACTGGGGTTTTGTGAACATGACTTTACGGCCTTTCTATGCTGAAGGATCAAAAACAATTATTTGGGAAATAATTGATCAGCTCAATTCAGCTGACGGTTATCGAGGTTCAGCTATATCAAATTCTCAAAACCTAGATCAGCTCAATTCGCTTGACGGTTATCGAGGCTCAACTGCTAGCCGAATTCACCAACCTAGTTCAGCTCAGCTCTACCCAACTGATATTGTTGCCCCACTGGCTTCAGGGTCTTTGTACAGCAAGCTTTATTCAGGGGCCAAGCAAATTGGTGTTGCAGGGATTCGTTTTCATGGAGCTCAGCCTGGGGGATGCCAGCCAATAGCTCAAGCTTTCTCAGATGGGGCTGAGCAGGTCAAGCCAGTTAAGTCCACTTCGCGAGCTCAATCATTAGCTATTGGCACTCCAGCTGACGGCGAAAATGCCCTTAAGGCAGCACGGGCTTCAGGAGGAAAGATCGTTTCAGTCCCGGAAGCTGACCTACCGGCCGGGGTGGCCCTTTTAGGACAGGCCTGCGGAGTTTTAACTGAGTCAGCTGGAGCAGTAACTACCTTAGGAGCTGAAGCGCTCGCTGAAAGCGGGCAGTTCCCAGAGGAGGCTCGAGTGGTCTTAGTAATCACCGGAGATGGGCTAAAAGGCTTAGACCTGGTAGAAGATGCCTCTGAAACAGAAGAAGCAGTTAAGGCCAGCCCGGAGGCGGTCCTTGAGGTTCTGTCCCAGTAGCTAACGAGAGGCCAGCAACAATCAGTAACTGTTTGACGAAAGCCAAGCAGCTGCTGCTCTCAGACCTAACTTTCCTGGGTCAGGTTTGCGGTTTTTCCGCGATCCGAGCAGAGCATCAAATGTTAGCTGAGGCGGGAATCCCTCGGCTTTAGCCATGGAAGCTTCAATATTTTTAATCACAGGCATCCTTGGCTAGTTAAGAAAGCAGAAACTGCTGGCAGATAAACTTCCGGTTGCTCTAAGTGCAGATTATGGGTTCCGGCGGGGAATATTTGCCAGCGGACATCCTGCAAGCGATTCACTCCCGCCCCCACTTGCTCGGGAGTTGCACTATCTTTGCTGCCGGACAATACAAGCACTGGTAGCTTAATCTGATCTAGCCGGTCGAGGCAGCTCCAGTCTTTAAGCAGTCCGCTAGCATGGCTTTCGCTCGGCCCCCACATAGCATTATAGACATCTGTGCCGAATTTTTCGCGAGCAAGAAGCATATCCTCAGGTAGGGGATCAAGGGAACAGTCATGCCGGAGCAGATATTCGTCATATATCCTCTGATATTCCTCGCTTTCTGTGGTGCCTGCTTCTTCATGAGCGCGCATCCGCTCTCCTTGATCCCCAGGAAGGCAATCTTGCAATTTGCGTGCCCCCTGAGACCATAAAGAAGAATCCACTAGAGGGCTAGACAGAATCAAACTAGAGGTTTTCTGGGGATAAGCCAAGGCATATTCGATAGCCAAAGAGCCTCCCCAGGAATGACCTAGTAGATGCATGGCAGATAATCCAACTGCTTCTCGCAGAAGTTCAAGCTCCTCAACAAAAAGCTCCACACTCCAGTCGGAGAAGCCGGTCGGAGCAGGGGAATCACCACAGCCCAGCTGATCATAAAACACAACGCGCAGATTATCAGACGCCAAGTCCGATAAATTCTGCAAATAATAATGCGGGAAGCCCGGACCTCCATGAAGAACTACTAATGCGTCAGCACCTGATCCATGGCACCAATATGAGGTCTGACCAAACCGCCACTTAAAAACATTCTTACCAGTGAGCATAAGTAGAAGATACATTGATGCTTGCAAAACTAACCATCTTTCCTTCCGTAGTTTTCTGCATTTACGCAAAATTCACATGGCGGCCTTTGATTTTAAATGCTGATATTATCCGGCAGCTAAGCCCCAGTCAATTAATGACCAATGACGATCAGCTAGCCGGCCGCTTGACTCCTCGTTTCATCCAGTGTAAAGACACCCCATAGCTAAAGCGAGGGGCTTTTCTAGCAAGCTAGCACGGTATCTCTCCGCCGTGTATTATTAATACACACTACTTCAAAGAAAAAGATGGAACACTTAAAGGGGGAGAGTTTATGACTAGCCATTCCTCCCCGAACTGAGACTGAGAGGGATTGGCGTAAGCCAACTCCCGAAGAGGCGAAGTGAGCCCATGGCTAAATCCAGGGGTCTCCTGGCTGGAACGATGATTTTACTGACTGGCCTGAAGAAAAAGAATTCGCCAGCCCAGGAGGCAGACTAAATTTCTAAGCTGATCGACTTTGCTTCGTGATGATAAATTCTTCCAAATCTTCAGTTAGATCAGTCAGCTTTTTTTGATCTCCGTGAACATGCAGCGATCCAGATGAATCAACATGGCTGTCAGTATAACCCAGCTGGGCTAATGCCTGGCATAGCCGATCCTGCCATTGGCTGCTCTTATGCTCAGGATTTTCTGATGAGCGCTTCCATTCACCTATAATCTGAGAAACATTACCAGCCTGGTTTTTGATTTCTATTTCTTCAGGGAAAGGCCATTCCTGATCAGGATGACTTAAAAGTAGTTTCCATCCACGCTCAGTCTTAGTAATCGAATCTAAGCGTAATCTCTTCTCCTCAGCCCAAGCTAAGGAAACTTCATACCAGCTTCCAACTACTAAATCGCCAACATACATATCTTAGTTATATCAGCTTTTGGCAAAATTCTTTAGAAAGACAGGAATCTTTCCTAAATTCACTCGGCTCCCCCCTAGCTAATTCGCTAAGATGCACATTAGGCAAGCTCAGCTCTGCTCTCTTCACAACTTTTCAAGATGTTCTTCGACCAACTCGCAGGTCGCTCAGCTCTCTTTAAAAGCTGGCAAGTCTTGCTCAAATAAAGGCTGATAACGTCGCAGTTTAATCCCGGCCCGTTTGATGATTTTTTTGGCTTTGCTGGCGTCTTTGGCATGATAAGGCTGCAAATAAACAATTTCTTTCAGTGGGCAGCAAGCAATCATCTTAGCGCAATTAGAGCAAGGCATAGTAGTTACAAATAAGACCCCGTCTTTAAGCGCAGCAGGGTCAGCATCTCGAATAGCGTTAGCTTCAGCATGAACGGTCCGCTGGCAACGTCCCTCAGCATTCAGCAGACAGCCTACTTCCAGGCAGTGCGGCTGACCAGCTGAAGATCCATTGTAGCCAGTGGAGCGCAAATGATTATTTTGAGTCAACACCGCGCCGACTTGGCGACGAGGGCAAGTGCCTCTCGCTGCAACTTGGACAGCTAAATGAATAAAATATGAATCCCAGCTTTCTCGACCGTCCATGTCTTTAATATACTCGCCATCATCGGACTGAAGCAGATCATCCTGTTCAGCAGTCTCTTTTTAGTGATTATGCTAGCTTGAGCGGCTTATGTTTAAGCCATGGATCAGCTTCCGCTCCAATTAGAATCTTATCCGCTTGAACTGCGGAAGGAAATTCAGAGTGTAGTAGCTGAACTTTTACAGTCACCGCCAGTCCCGCCAGGAGATAATCCCCAGCCGACCTTCTCTCAGACCGGAGAACTTAAAAAGCTTCCTGAACTGACTGTCTCTATTATTGGCGTTTCTGGCCGGCCTCATTCGGGTAAGGATGTTTTCGCTGACTATCTGCTTTCCCACTACCAAGGAGTGGCTCGACTTAACTTTTCTGATCCGATCATCGCTGAAGCTAACCGCTGGCTGGCCCTAAAAGGAAGACGGATCACTGCCGCCAACAAATCCAATCCATTGCATCGCCGCCTGCTTCAACTGTGGGGGCGCTCCAGGAGATTTGAGTGTGAGCAGTACTGGGTGCGCAGTTTACACCAAGCAGTTCAGGACGCTCAAAAGGAAAGTCAGCTGGTGATTGTTGCTGGAGTGAGAGCAGAATCAGATCTGGCTTTGATTGAGCAAATAGGCGGGATTTGTTTGCGAGTGACTCGCCCCGGAAATCCTTACCGCGCTGAAGATCCCATTGAAGCGGCTCTCGACTGTCACTTAGGCCGGATGACCGAGTTGTTTAATCCCGCCGAAGATGATCTTGGCCCATACATATTAAATATTGAAGCGCTAATCGAAGAGCTTTCCATTAATCCTGCTCCCAGCTAGCAAAAATAATAACAATAGTCATTGTTTTTCAATCTGGTCTAGTTCACTGTTTGATTATTTTGGGCTTCGCGCCAGCTGTGCTTAGCAGAGGGTATTGAAATGTTGATTCTTTTCTTTGACTTTCTTATAGAATGACCCTGGTTATAAGCATAAATTTGATCAAAACACAATAGTTATGATATAATACAAAATATGAAGACTCAA
>Ga0105053_10004930_pt1 | contig 19292 bp, 16 predicted proteins | sample BON01_FD_78093 | JGI IMG/M metagenome (GOLD analysis project Ga0105053, IMG submission 78093) | Freshwater microbial communities from Lake Bonney liftoff mats and glacier meltwater in Antarctica - BON-01 | ecosystem: Environmental > Aquatic > Freshwater > Ice > Glacier meltwater | place: Lake...
AGAAGGGAGCTGAAGATGTTCTCGTTATTAGAACGGCTCTCTATAGCAACCGATTTGACCAATACTGGAATCACAGCTACTCCTGTTAAGCACTTTTAGAAAAAATTTGTTATGCACCCGTTTGAGCACATCGTCACGACAGGTGCGTATCCGACCGACCTCTACGTCTATTATCCTTCCGCCGCGAAAGATGCGACCGAGCCACTCCCCGCCTGGCTCCTCTTCCACCCCGGCGGCAAGGCCGCCCGCTACTGTCTGCGCCACATGGAAGCCGCCGAAATTTCCGGCATGATCATTGTCGCCTGCGGCAGCTTTCGCAATACGGGCGACGACTTCCAGCAAGAGTCTGCGATGCTCGCGCGCTTCAAAGACATCTTCCCTGAGATTCTCGAGCGCGTCCGCCTCGATCCCAATCGCGTCTTCATGGGCGGCACCTCGGGAGGCGCTTGGAAAGCCTTTCACTATTCCGCTTGGGTTACATATCCGTGGGCGGGCATCTATTCCAACGTCGGCTGGCTCGGTGGTCAAAAATACTACAACCTGCCCTATCCCGGCGGCATGCGTGTGGCCATCGTCATCGTTCAACAAGACAGAGCAGCCAATGGAGTCGTCAACCCAGACAGCGCCATTCTCCAGAAAGCGGGCAACAAAGTCGCCGTTATGATGTTTGAAGGCGGCCACCAAGTGCCCCCCGTCGATTCGCAGGTCAAAGCCTTCAACTGGCTTTTGGAATCCGAAGACTTCGAAGAGCTGTAACTTTTATGGAATCCCAAGAAACAGGGGCGGGATTGCTAAATTACTCAGTCGTTCTTCAAAAGTAGCACAGGCATCCTGCCTGTTTTCTACTCGAACTGAATGCACAGGCATCCTGCCTGTGCTACCTGCTGCCCCCTACCGCAAATAAGCTCCTTCGAAGCGCGAGCTTTCGTCCCGCTTTCCGCCGTTGATCCGCCAGAGCACCCAAGCCACTACGCCCACCAGTGCGCCGCCGAGGTGCGCGCCGCCGGACACTTTGCTGATCCCCGCTACCTGCTGCCCGGCGATCACGAATTGAAACACCACCCAGATCGCAAACATCCAGACCGCGCTCATGCGCCACCAGTATGTCTTGAAGAAAAACCAAAACATCATCGCCAATTGATGCTTCGGGAAGCGTAAGGCGTAAAAAGCGATGATCCCGGAAATACCACCACTGGCACCGATGCACGGGATCGTCGAATTCGGATCGAGCCAGATATGGACGAAGTCGCCGCAGAGCGTGGCCAAGACCAAGAGCATAAAAAACTCCAGCGTCCCGAAGCACTTTTCCACATTGTCGCCGAAGATCACTAGGAAATAGACATTGCCGATCAGGTGCAGCAGGCCGCCGTGAAGAAAAAAGGATGTCAGCCAAGTCAGCCCCCCCATTCGATCCCACTGCGACGGAATCAAGCCATAACTGTCGATCACCCCGCGCAGATCCAACATCGCCAGTAAACTGACCAGCGTGATCCCCATCGCCAAAATCCAGGTACACCACGGCTTCTCATCCGAGCGACGGCGACCGTCCGGTTGCTCATCTTCCACTGGCAGGCCGAGCAGTGCTGGAATCCAATGCCAAAACTCGGTCGGCCCTGCACCCCAGCCACTTTCCTTCTTCGACTGTTTGTCATCAATCCGAGGCTTCTTATGTTCAAATTCACGGCGTGGCTTCGCCCGCTCAGGGCTGCGCGTTTCAGGCCGCGACTTTAGTCGCTCGGGGCGAGGTGTCTCGATCCGCTCTCTTGGTTGATAGCGCTCCTGCGCAGGCTCCGCAATAATCGCACCTTTCGGTGGCTGAAGGTGCGACTCGACCTTCGACTCGGGTTCCACCGCGTAAAAGGCCAAATCCGCCCACTCCCCTTCGTCCAGCCAAACAAACTGGCACGAACTACACACATCCACCGCACGCGTTTTCCCTTCCGCTTCCACGGTAATTTGCTCCATCAGTCGCCGACAGCCCGGGCAAGGGTGCTTGCGCGGATACGAACCCAGCCGCACACGCTGCCACAGTCCATTCAAAGCCTCCTTCGCCACAATTTTGCGCAACAAGGACATCGTCACCGCCGAACCTTCGCATTGTTCACAATGCCAAAACACACCGAAATCATTTTTTCGGCGCACTAAAGCAGTGTGGCATTTTGGGCAATCAGGCATAACGATTCCGAACTTGGGAGATCAAATGCCCCAGGTCGACATGAAAACAGTGGAAGGATGAACTTTGAACGTCCAATATTGAACCTAAAAAACTCTGCGCGATGCTTCGTCGTGATCGCTGCAGAACTGTATTTTTCGCGCAGGGGCGCAGACGCGACAATCCCAGTTACCTCACCTCAAACCAGGCGGATCACGCCACCCACACCAACTCCTTTAACTCATTCAGCATCGGTGCTGCCATCGACTCACCGATAAAACCCAAGCGCCGCAGTGTGTACACCTTCATCGCTTTTCTCACCGAAATAAGGCACTGCCCATCCTCCATACAATAGTCCATCTCCAAAGCGCGCTGCTTGCCCGCATCGAGCTCCGGATTCGGACGCAGCTGCAGGTCGACATTCTCGATCCAATCATTGTCCACACGTTCAGCAAATGAACACGGTTCGGCGCGACCCACCGATTCAAAGCGCCCGATCACGAAATCAAGAAATTGCTCCCTGCCATGGCAAAAGGCTCTCACATGCCAGCGAAGCCCATCGTATCCAAAAGTGCGCGGACTCATTCGCCGACGCACAGACGCTCCGGATCGGATCGACCAATAACTCACTTCCACGCTTTCGCTCCGACAGGCCGCCAGCGATAGCTTCCGGAAAATCGCGAGATTCGCGGTGCGCTGCGGGCGAGTCATCCCAAGGATAAACTCCCCGTCCTGCTCTCCCTTCATCATCGCGCCCGCCATATCGCTCATCGCCTCCCCGAAATCCGCGTCCTTCAAAACCGTCCGCATTCGCGCCGAGGCCACGTAGCACTTCTGCCGCACATCATAGGCGCAAGCCCCCGAATTCATCGAAGTGTAAGTCACCAGATCCTTCGTCGCCTGCGGCAGCGAGATCCCAAAATGCTCGCACAAATCTTTCCGGTTAATCGACCCCCGCCAAAACAAGACCCGCTCCACAAAAATAAGCCGCTGCTGTTCGCTCCAAGCACTGATACTTTCTAGACTACTCATATTTTTAAGACTAGTAAACATATGACCACAAGAAATGCAAGATTCTAAATAGATATAAATACTTTTTATGACTATCTTTATTTAAATTGCTATTTTAGTTTGACAAGACAACTCACTTTGCGCTCGATAGAAGACATGCCCAACGAAACTTCCACCACCCACTCTGCCGATCCACGCAGTTTCCTCGGGTGCCAGGGAGCGGGCTTTGCAATCATATCTCCACAAAGCCAGTGTCGCTGCAGACGCCATAAACGTAGCAGGGTTGACTTGTCGCCCTGCGCTGAGCCCAAGTCACAGCAGAGACCTTGCCAACGCGCTGGGCGGCAGAGCCAACCCAGCTACGGCAAATCAGCTACCGGCCGCGAGCATCCAACTTTCCAATGGCTCACAGATTATAGTTGTATAGAAGAACGCGCTACGTCCAGGGAGACCGCGAATTCGTCACCACTGGTGACGAATTCTGCAAGCAAGCCGAGCCTCCCTCACCACAGAAACATCGACTGGAGTCGCCCAGCAACGGCGATCACCCCTAAAAATTCAATTCATGCGCAAGGTCGGACGCTTGATAAGGACGATCAACCGAGCGTCCTGAAAGAACCTTCTCGAAATCTCCGCGAAGCATTCCAGCAAACGCCGCCGCACGCCCCACAGCCAAAAGCCCGCACTGATAATAATGCACAGCCAAATCACAGCGCACCCGCGCCTCAGCCTGAGCCGAGTCGGCTCCCAGCGCATTCGCCAGATCATCGGGAATTTCAAAAACCACTTTCATACTGTCATAAATTAATAGCGGAAGCAAAAGTTCATTTATCCGAAGCTAATTCTACTTCGAAGTCGTTCTCAGTTAGCTTCGCATATAATGCGTCGAGACGACCGTTGCTCGCATCCCGAGCCAACTCAGTGCCCCAACAATTCTGGACCCGAGCGTCTAGCCACTTTGTCAAGTGTTCGAAGTCCGCAGGCTCCAAAGCTTCGATGCCCGACTTGATCTGCTCCAATGTTTGCACAAAAAAACAAAGAACCTATTTCACATGCATTGACAAGCTTCTGTCGCAGAATCGGCGATCTCAGTCATTTTACATCGCTGAAGTGGTTGCCTGCCACTTGGCCAAAAAAAATCAAAACTCTAACCGATTAATGTCGAACAAGCCTCGTCGTAACGATTCAATTAGAAGGTGCCTTTTTACCTATGACTTACTCCGAATTCTTTAAAATAGCCACAGGCCGCGACCATCCGCCTTACGGTTGGCAGGAGCGGCTGGCAACTAGCGAGGCGTGCGAATCTCGACTCATACGCATCGACGATCCTTGGAAACGCGCTGATTTAAGATAATTGATCGCCTCAAGTAATAACCACAAAGGTGATGACATGAACCCATTTCCTAACCTAAAGTTTGAAATTTCAAAATAGACTCCATTACACAGTATGACTACACAATCCCAAAATTCCGAAACGCATTATTGGAAACAAAAAATCAGCGCTTATCTACACGACAGTCCTAATAAGGTCCTGGATATAGTTGGCCACGAAAATTCAGCTCAAGCTTTAGCCAAAGTTTTTGGATTTAACGCGGCAGAAGCATTCCGCAAAGACGCTGACTTTGCCGCCTCTGCTGCGGATCGAATTCCATTTCCGAGCTACAGAACAACTAAATGTGCATCTGCCTACGACATTAAGAAAAATCCTTTTAAGCATCCACTTTCCGGTAAAAACATCAATTTTGATGGATCACAAAACACCAACCTGAAAGCCGAAGAAGATGCCCACAAGACCATTCCCATTTTGGAGCAAGGCGACCGCGACACAGAAACAGACCGTCTCTCGTTCTTGGCACTTTGGCGCTTCTGGCAAAACTGGGCGTCCGACCGCAGCCCACAATTAGGCTTTTACCCGGCAGAAACGCGTCTGCCCGACCACACGATATGGTCACATCTCTCCATTACTTCTGCCATGCAAGGCTGCTACGGTGGATCTAAAGCAGACTGGGATGCCAGAACCAAGCAGACCACAAAGGAGCTACCTGATAAGCCTGCCCTACTGCTGTTCAGCATTGGGCCAGTCCAAGACTTCATAGCCGCAGCACGTACCACTCGCGATCTCTGGAGCGGCTCTTATCTGCTCTCCTACCTCTGCGCTACGGCACTCAAGCACATCGCCACGGATTTCGGCCCCGATCACGTCGTATTTCCTAACCTCAAAGGTCAACCTCTCATCGACTTCATGCTTAAAGAGGATTGGAAAGCATGCGGTAGTTCCAAAGACTCAAATTTTTGGGATGCCTTTGACTACAGTTCGCCAGAAGGAAAGGAAGCAGTCCTAACCCCTTCACTTCCAAACCGTTTCCTCGCACTCGTCCCTGAGAAAATGACGCAACACGAAAACTGGGAATCGGCTCAAGATTATGCAGCACACCTGGCTGAGACGATCCGCAATGAACTAAAAGCAATCGCAGATTCAGTTGCTGACAGACTCTCAGATACAGGGAGTGACGTTTTCTTACGAGATCGCTTCAACCAACAAGTCGACAATCTGCTCCAGATTCACTGGCAGGTGATGCCCATCGATCAAACGGTAGATGAAATCAAACGTGAAGCCGCAATTTTACCGAATGATTCTAAATACAAGCCAACCGCCGGGCTTGATGCCATTCTTGAAATGGTTGCAGACATGCCCGAAGAGCACCGCGATCAACGCTACTTCAAAGACAGTGCTAAAACTCAACTCAATCAATCGATGGCGGCATGGCCGACGCTCTATGCTTTCACAGGTTGGCAACTAGACGGCGTTAAGGCACTGAGACCCTTCACAGCAAATAACTCTGGGACATGGAAAAAAGGGCGAACCGAAAATAAGGATAGTTTAACAGGTAAAGAAGAAGCCTGCCTGATTGCACCAGATGGCGAGGACATATGCAAAGAGCTCATCAAACAGATCCATAAAAATGCACCCTTGAAATCGATCAAACCCAACGAATTCCTCGGTGCGGCGACACTCATCAAGCGCTTCTGGCACCTGACTTGGCTGTGCGCCGATAAGGATTTCAGGTGGGAAGACTTTCGTATGCCAAACACACACTCGATTGCTCAACATAAGCCCTTTGAAAACAACTCAGAAGAGGACGAAGGCAGCGAATCAACATCGAAATATTATGCGATACTGGCTCTGGATGGTGATCAGATGGGAAAATGGATTTCTGGTGCTCGTTCTCCAAAAATGAAAGATCTACTCTCGACTGAGGCCATTGATTACTTCTCGCAAGATTACTTTTCAAAAAAGGAAAATGACCAGCCAGGCTTTCTCGAAAAGAATCGCCCGCTCTCCCCCTCGTTCCACTTGCAATTCTCTGAGATGCTGGGGAATTTCTCGCTCTACTGCGCCCGCCGTATCGTTGAGCATTATCACGGTCGATTGATTTACGCGGGGGGCGATGATGTCCTTGCCATGCTACCAGCCGACACTGCTCTCAACTGTGCCGCGAGCTTACGCGCAGCCTTCCGTGGGGATTCTAAACTGGCCAGCGACCTAGACACACTCTTTCAAGATTCCCCGGCAGGATGCATCCAGCTGACAGCAAATACCGCACGTAAAAAATATATCGACAGCAACCCGAGTGACGCCGATCCGTTGCTGTCTGACCCGCACCGATTTCCAGCGCTCGTTCCGGGGCCAGCTACGGATGTATCCTGCGGCATATCCATCGGGCATATCAAAGCACCGCTGCAAGACATGGTAAAGGCCGCTCAACTGGCAGAAAAACGGGCAAAGAACGAGCTGCATCGTGGAGCCTGCGCTATATCATTATTCAAACGCTCTGGTGAAATCAGAGAATGGGGCTTTAAATGGAGCGCTCCTGGAGCTGCGACCGCACCCGTCATGCCCTTATTTAAGGCGCTCATCGACCATTCTAGAGACAGAAGCCTCACCAGTCGCTTCCCATACAGTCTATCTGCTCGCCTAGAGCCCTTCGTCAGTCGCTACAACACTCGAAGCGAGACAGACCCGAATTTTGCAACTCAAGCAGGGGCGATTGTTAAACTCGAATTAGAGCACTGCCTCAAGCAGCACTTAACGAGCAAAGACAATAACATCAAAGAAAGCATACTCAGTTCCTTTGATACGTATTGGCACTCACTCGACAGCGATAGCGAAGATGGTCGCCAGTTGGGCAATGCTCCAGAGGCCAAGATCCAAGACTTCCTCGGCCTGCTCGCTACACTCGCCTGGCTCAACAAACACTAATCCTCAACGCCGATAGGCAACTCCATTATGAATACAATCTATCTCAACCCTACCGATGTGCTCTTTTTCCGAGATGGTCGACCGATGGGCGGGTCTGCCACAGGCCATGGCGCCGCATGGCCATTACCGCACGTCATCAACGCAGCCTTTCATGCCGCACTGCACCGAGCTGAAATCAAAGGTGTGCATACTCACAAAACTGGCGTCAGCACAAAGCGCGATAAAGATGCCAAACGTGAGCAAAAGTTTGGTGGTCTCACCACCGTCGGCCCATTCCCTGTAAACAAAAAGGGGGAATGGTTCTTCCCTCGTCCAGCAGATGCTCAGAACTCTCAGTCGCACAGTATCACCTTAAAACCACTAGGTGCAGAAACACGTCCCTCAAGCTTAGGAGTTGGCCTATTGCCCGCAGTCAACACCTGCCCACCAACGAAGGACCAGCCAGAGCCGTGGCTATCCGCGCAGGCATGGGTAGCCTACTTGGAGCAAAGCAATAGCACCCTTCCCACAGGCCACTATCTACTTGATAGCGCCTTCTCCGACTCAGAGCACCAAATCGGTATAGGTATCGACCCCGCAAAAGGGACGACAAAGGCCGCTGCTTTTTACTCCGCCAGTTACCTTCGGCTCAAACCAAACTGGAAACTAGGAGTCTTGGCTGAAGCCATTGACAAATTAAACGGCTCCAACGAAGAACGCCGTGATCTAATCCCAGCAATGCTGGACACCGAACAACATCTCATCATTGGCGGACAACAGCGCTCCTGTACCACCGAATTACTGCTGAAGGCACCGATCCCCCTGCCGACCGGACCGAAAGTAGTAGGCAACCGTGTCAAATGGACGCTATTAACGCCTGCTATATTCCCTCACATTGGAGAACACCCCGGCGGTTGGCTTCCGAGCTGGATCGACAAGATATCACTCGAAATTCAGCTCCTAGACGGCCCCGGCAAGAACAAAGCCGCTCGTATGGGAATGCCCCAAGGCCAGCCCATCAAAGCAAAACTCGTTGGAAGTATAGTCAATGCTTCTCTCGCCGTAACAGGCTTTGCCACATCCACTGAAAACAGCGGAGCCAAATCGACACACTATGCCGTGCAAGCTGGTTCCGTCTATTACTTTGAAGCCGAAAACGAAAGTCAGGCCAAGAAACTAGCAGATGCACTCAACTGGTGTGGGGCTTCGGAAAAACCGCCTAATACCATACTCAACCGCCGCTCGACTCTTTTCGGTGAAAAGGGATTTGGCATCGGAGTGTGCTCCAACTGGAGTCCACTCACTTCACATAACCTATAGTTTTACATTCAAAAAATAAATCACAGAACAACCATGAAAACCAAAACACTCTATCTCTTCACCCGCACACCACTGCATGTCGGCGCAGGCAGTTCCGTCGGCGCAGTCGACCAGCCCGTGCAACGCGAACGCCACACCGGCTTCCCCATCATTCCTGGCAGCAGTATAAAGGGTGTGCTGCGGGACTACTTTAAAACCCCCGAAACTGGCGACGACGTCTTTGGTCGCGAAGCAAACAAGAAAGATAAAGAAGACACCGGCCACGCGGGCTCACTTGGATTCTCAGAAGCCAAGCTCTTACTCTTCCCCGTGCGCTCCGCTAAAGGGGCCTATGCCATGGCAACCTGCCCGTTGGCCCTAGCCCGCTACGCACGTGATGCTCAAGTGGAACTCCTGCTACCTGCAGAGCCTAACAGCAGCGAGTGTCTCTCAGGCGACACTCCATGCATTAAAAAAGACGGTAAACAAGGCGTCGTCCTCGAGGAGTATGCATTCACAGTCACAAGCTCATTTCCTGAGAATTGGGCGACGCACCTGAGTGAACAAATTGAAGATCCGGTCTTAAAAGATGCAAAAGACCGTTTTGTCTTACTCTCTAACGAAGACTTTGCTCACTTCGCACAGAATGCCTGCCAAGTGCTACAACACAACTGTATCGACCCCGAAACAGGAACCGTAAAGGATGGCATGCTGTTCAACGAAGAAACCGTGCCCGCTGAAACCTTATTTTACGCCAGCCTCACCGACTTGTCGCGTAATGAAAAACAGAAGGCTGAGATAGAAAAAGTATTCAAGCATTTTGAAACCGACCAGCTACTACAGTTTGGTGGCAATGCCACCACGGGCTTAGGATTTTGCACAACGTCACTGAAAAAGGAGGAGGCATAATCATGAAAAACTTAGAACAAATCAGGGCGCAACATGCACTACAAACAGCCCAATTAAGTCTCAAGTTTGCTGGTAAAAATGAGGGTGGTTCCGTGGCAAAAAAGATACCACCTCACATTCTAAATCATGGGCTACTGCAAACACTTGCTTTTGCACAAAGCGAAAATGGCGGCTATAAAAATATCTGTGATCGACTCGCCGACCATCTCTCGAATCAGGGAATCGTTCAAAACTGCAGGGACACCGAATCGCTACTGAAGCAACTCGCCGAAGGCGATAGCGCCCTGCTCAAACTAGCCACCAGTGAAGCGCTTGCATGGTTCAACTATGCAAGACGTTTCATTAAATAACGCACATCATGAGCCTAGCCATAAACAAAGATGTCGCCTTTTGGATACAGGGTGAACACTTCGACAATGCCTCGCTTCTATACGAAAAGTTCCTGCTCCCACAAGATTACGGAAGTGGCAACAAGGCAGCCCAAAAAGAGACAGCGCTCCAAAGTCTCACTCAGGCGAGACTGGGCATTACCTATCAAAAAAGAACGAAACAACTGATCGATTTAGTCGAACAGAGTCACGGGGAGTCTGCTCGCGTGCAAATCGCGACGCTAGAATCACGCCTAGCCATCAATCTAGGCGACGGATTACTAGAAAATGCAGGCATCGCTCTAGATCGCACGCTTGGCAGTCCTTATATACCCGCAAGTGCAGTCAAAGGTTGCTGCAATCATGCAGCCTACTGGATGGTCAAAAATGGTCATTTGGATGCCACCCTCAAAGATCACATCTTCGGAACAGGTGCCAATGAGCAGGACGCGCACAAGGGCTGGATTACCTTCCTTCCGTCGCACCCTCTCGATGGTGTGCAGATCGGGCTCGATATCCTAACTCGGGGAAATCTGCTACGACTCCTCCACCGACACGGTACTCTCGATGGTGTGCAGATCGGGCTCGATATCCTAACACCGCACCCACGAAGGGGTGGGCGCGAAGAGAACCCCATCCCCAACAAATATCCAGTGGTCGAAGCAGGTGCGCGTTTTGCCTTCATCTATTTGCTCAATACACTCGGTCAACGGCAATCCTCAGACGATCAACGAGCATGCCTCACCTCAGTGGAAGCGATTCTAGAACAAACCTTTGAAAATGGATTCGGCGCAAAGACTGCAGCTGGCCACGGCTGGTTCGTCCGCGACACCGAATTCGAAGCCCAACGTGCAGCGTCCGCCGAAGCTGAACGAGCGAAGCGTGAGGCCGCTGCACAGGCGATTGCCGCCGAACAAGCCGAAGCCGAACGCATCGCGAATGAGAAGGCCGAACAGGAAGCCAATCGCCTCGCCAACGAACAAAAGAAAGCAGAGGAAGAAGCTGCCCGTGTCGCAAAGCTCGCGGAAGCCTCTCCCGACGAACGCTTTCAATACGAGTTGGAAAATTTATCAAAAGATGACTTCGCTAAGAAGCTAAAAATCATCGCTAGTGAAACCACCGAACATCAGCGTATTATCTTCAAGGTCTTTCAGGACAAAAATGCTAGGAATCAAAAGAAATTCCTGAAGGATAAGAAAATCGGCTCAATACTGAAAGCCACCGCCCAACAACTAGGAATCAAACTATGAAGACGACTTATCATATTCAAGCGATCACACCGATTTTTAGTTATGGAGCGGATCCATATAAAGCTGCCGACAAAAGAAATAACACTCCAGAACACAAAGGTAATCCGGAGATACGGCCTGCCTCGATCCGTGGTCAATTACGGTGGTGGATGGGAATGCTCGACTATTCAGACGCAATGATTGGTTCCATCTTTGGCTCTACAGCAGGCGAGAATGGAATGGCTTCTAAAGTTTTAATACGTGTATCGGAGATTCAGGGAGACAATCAATTAATACGATTAAGTATTCCTCAACATTCATGGTCTAAGAAATCATGCTACCTCCCATCCACTCATTTTAAACTTCACATACAAGACAAACGAAATGGATTAAGTCCGAGTGAACATGATGCATTCGATCATGCAGTCAAAGCATGGCTTCATTTTGGAAGTTTAGGAGGGCGAGTCACTCGTGGATCTGGGTCATTACAACTCGTTCAAAGCACACACCATGATTCTGAAGACCGATGGATTCAATATGCAGATAGCTTGATTCGTGAAAAAACCACAGGGTTCAAATACTGGATATTACCTCGCAGCTATGAATTCGAAATAGATGCTAGGAAAGTCGCAAGCGACACTATCGGAGGGCCAAAGCCACCAGCAAATGCTACCCGACTTAGCACTATCAATAATCCACTTGGCGGTGTGGGAAAAGAACTTCGCAATGGAACGCGTAAAACATCTCCATTAAAGTTTAAGATAATCAAGATCTCAGACACAGGTTACAAAATACTAGCACTTTGGGATAGTCGAACTAATTGGACAGGGAATACTGATAACGATTTACATGAGGCAATTAGGATTCATGTAGAATTAAATAAAGCCATTGGACACGAACTGGCTCAAGCGATCCGTATCCGATGAATATACTGGCTTTCCCACGTGAATCCATCGCTCCGTTCATACAAGCACAGCACCTGCCATTTACACAGGACTTGATACCGCAAGCCTCTGTCTACGCGCCACGCTCGCAGCTGGAAGACGACCCTGCCTTCGTGCAGTTGATTGCATATGCCATCTTACGCCATCGCGGTGGCAGCGTCTGGGCTTACCAACGCACGAGTGGTGACAGTCGACTACATGGACGTAAATCCACCGGCGTGGGTGGCCATGTAGACGAAGCGGATGACCTCGGCGATGTAATTCAGACCGCACGAGCCGCACTTATCCGCGAACTCGCCGAAGAGCTACAAGTGCCACCGCCCAGCGTGCCGGAACAACCGCTGGGCTGGATCAATGAACAAGACAGTGCCGTCGGTCGCGTCCATCTTGGCTTGGTGTGGGATATTCAATGGCCAGATGGCCGTGACCCGCTCCCCGCACAGGGTGAAGCCTTGGTTAGTATCGGCTTTTTACCTTCGACCCAAATAACACAAGCCAATGGCTTCGAGCTTTGGAGTGAACTCGCACTTCGCCTCACTCAACAACGATAAATCCACGAATGCCCAACGCACCGACCAAAATCGACCATCTTCTCGTGACCACACTTGGCACAACATGGGGGGTCGTGCCTGAAGTCTATGGCATATTCACTGATTTATATGGCGAGCAGAAACCCACGGGGCTGGAAAACATATCCCCTCCCGGGGCAATTTGGGTGATTACCACCTTATCGGCGTGGGCACAGTCCGAAGCGAATCTAGAGACATGGGCACAGCTCAGTGGCATCGAGCTGAAAACTTTTCTCAGCCCTGATGAAGATCTCGCCAGCACTGCCGACGTTGAGGCAATGCGCGAACTTATCTTTCGCGTCGTACTACTGGCCTCAGAATCAGCAAACTCCCTCAGTTGCTCCCTCGCGGGTGGGCGCAAAACGATGAGCGCGGACATGCAGGAAGCGGCACGCACCTTCGGATGCGATCGGCTCCTACACGTTCTAAGTAATGGCAACTTCGCGCTCTGGCCGGAAATCTTACGCAACCCGACGCCTGAGCTTTTCGTCGAACCGCTAACTAAAGAGTGCCGACGATGGCTCTTACCAGTCGTCTTACCCGGCGCTCGGCGTCTCGACTTATTGGATGTAAGATTTCAAGCGAATGCACCGATCCACAGTTCAGATTTCCCTCCGCAGTCCAAAGAGGCTCAAGGCATAAAACACCGCCGACTCATTGATGTCATCGCCGCACGGCAAAACGATGTCGGGCTGATGTCCAACTTCATTGCAGCGATCGAACAAGACGAGCAGCATGAAAACTGGCGCAGCCTCTACCGCTTGCCGCCAAGTCTCATACAAAAGTTACGCAATACCCAGCTCAACGAAACACACCGCACCCTACTCCAGTCACTTCCCAAAGCGGAACTCCACTGCCACATCGGCGGCATTTTACACATCCCTCAGCAACGCCGTGTCGCGGACGCCATCTGGCAGACTCTCAGCCCAACCAAACAACACAACGCTCTGCAGCACATCAAAACCCTAGACTGGCATGCCCCCGAAGCCACATGGCGAAATGGTTTAAAGCATGGCGATCGCGCAGCAAATGTAGCCGCCACTTTTCAGCACTTCGACAATAGCACTCTAGAATCCATCCTATTCCCCGAGAGCACGACCCGTGTCGCACTCAAGTCCACCCACGCCCTAGGCTTTGCCGCTTACGAATTACCAGGGGAACTATCCGGCAGCGCAGTGCTCGGCCACTCTGCTGCAATTGCACCGACAGTCTCCGGGATACTAGAAAACTGCATTTCGGATAACATCTGCTACTTAGAACTGCGCGGCAGTCCTCACAAATACGACGCAGGTGCGCCTATCGATTGGCTTAAAAGGCTCGCCAACGAATTCGAAAAACAAGCGCCTGAGTCTATCACCATTCGCTTTATCTGGATCGGTGATCGCCGCAAAGAAAAACACCTGCCACATCTCATTCAGCAAGCCGCCCGTGCGCATATCAAACTACCAAATTTCCTAGTCGGACTCGATCTCGCTGGCGACGAAGGCACCAACAAACCTGAAGAACTCGCGCCGCATTTCCTGCCAGCATTCGAGGCCTGCCTCCCAATTACCATCCACGCAGGAGAAGGCGAATCAGCACAAAATATATGGCAAGCGGCCTACCAACTCCATGCAGACCGCATCGGTCACGGTCTCACCCTGGCCGAGCACCCGAGCCTCCTCACCCGCTTCCGCGACCGTAGGATCTGCCTTGAACTCTGCCCCACCAGCAATCGGGAAGTCGTCGGCTTTCGTGATCCTCAATTTCCTGGGAGTTCACATTGCGCCGACTACCCACTGCCTCAGCTCTGGGCTTCGGGCGTGCCCCTCACGCTGTGTACCGACAACATCGGCATCTCGCGCACAACTCTGACGGGCGAATACATCACCGCGGCCCGCATGATCAGCGATCTCAGCCTATGGGACGCGCTCGCCATGATCAAACAAGCCTATGTGCACGCCTTTGCAGATGCTAAGACTCGCACGCGACTTCTTAAAAAAGCCGACCAAAGCATGCATACACTCATCCACCAGTATTATTACTGATAACCGAACATGACGCATCACCTGATTAGCTTCCTAGGCACCTCTAATTATAAAGAGTGCTGCTATACCAACGAACAATTTAACCATCAAACCGCTTACAGCTCTGTGGCAGTCGCACACTATATCGAGGCCACGGTCGATGCCACTGCGGTAACGAAGGCCACGGTATTTGTCACCCCCTCCGCAGAACGGCTCAACGCTGAAAACCTCCGTGCCGCTTGGTCTCCGCGAGCGGAACTCGCACTACAGTCGATTTCAGAAAGCGGCGATGAAAATGGCTACTGGTCTATTTTCCAAACGATCAATGAAACCATTCAGGATGATGAAATTGTTTGGCTCGATATTACACATTCGTTTCGATACCTACCGCTACTGGCCTACGCCGTCTTACAATACCTGCGCGACGTGCGCCATATCACCATCGGAGGCATCTACTATGGAGCCGCCGAAACCTTGGGGCCTCTAGCGCAATGGCCAGTCGATGCAAGTGACTGCCGAGTGCCACTGCACGACCTAAGCGCCTTCCTCCAAGTCAACCAGTGGTCAAATGCCCTGAGCACATTCAATGAATCTGGAGTAGCTACCGGTATTCGTAAACTAACCGATACGAAAGCCCTACCACTAGTCAAAGCTAGCAAAGGCAAAGACCAGCAGGCGCAAGCACTCAAACAACTCGGCATCGCCCTTGAGACATGGAGTCAACAGGCGCAGACCTGCCGTGGTGGCGCAATGATAGAGACCACCATCGGCGATCGGATCGACGACTTCATCTCCGCTATTGGCCAAGATATGATTCCCCCGCTCAGCTCCGAATTTACGAAACTACAGCTGCAATTCTCACGACTTAAAAAAGGCCAAGTCGAAAATATCTTTATCGCAGCCGAATGGTGTGCTGAAAAAGGTCTCATACAGCAGACGTGGACACTCCTACAAGAAGGCATCGTCACTTTTTTTACGGATCGATGGGGAGTCGAACTAAATGAGGCCTTCCCCATGCCCATCAATCAAAAACCAGCCAGTGCTGCCAAGCGTATTTTCATTCAACGCCGCGAGTTCGTATCGCAACTCTTCCAAGTCTCCGGAACTGGCATTCAGCCTAGAGTCTGGAAAGAGCCTCTGGGCCGACATCCAGCACTCGGGCAGCAACTACAGCACGAAATACCTCAGGGGCTCGCCAAGCTATACATCAATATCGCCGCCGACCGCAACGACATCAACCATGCTGGCTTCGATCAAAATGCTGCAGATCATAAAAAGATTACTCAACGCGCGCATGAGAATCTCGCCGCAGTCCGCGCAGCCATCCCGGAAGCATTCGACGGTATTCTATAAGTAAATCCTCAAGCCCCACCTCTAACCACACATATATCATGCCCACCGCTTACCTCACCACCCGCGGAATGAAAGTTGCCTTGCGCGGCGAACGTCTCGAAATCACCCCTCCACCAGAAGCACTTGCCGATAAAGCGCACCCCATGCCCGAACGCCGGTGGATCCCCCTGCACGATATTGAGCACGTCGTGCTCGACGCAGGCGTTCACCTCTCACCGCGCACACTCGATGGCTTATTACGCCGAGAAATCCCCGTGCTCTTTCTCTCGAATGGGAACTTCCCCTCCGGCACAGCAATCCCCATCAACCGCTCGGTCAAAATTCTCGCCGATCAAATCGATTGCGCACGCGACCACACTCGTTGCCTACCGCTGGCAACTAAACTAATCGAAGCCAAAATTCTCAATATGCGCCGCACGATTCAACGCCTTGCTGCCAATCGCAAAGAACCTCCAATTGCTGCGGCATGGCTAAAATCAATGGCAAACCAAGCAATCGCCTGCCCCAGTATAGACAGCCTGCTCGGTATCGAAGGAGCTGCCACTGGACGCTATTTCGAAACAATCGCTGGATATTTCCCAAATGAACTCCCTTTTGAACGCCGCAGTCGACGTCCTCCCCTGAATCCCCCAAATTCACTTCTCTCATTCGTCTATACCCTTATCATCAATGAGCTGACACTACACCTCCGGGGTATCGGACTCGAACCTGGCTGGGGCGTCATCCATCAACCTGAGGACGGACGCCCCGCACTGGCACTCGATCTCATCGAACCCTTTCGAGCTCCGATAGCCGACGCGCTTGCACTCGACATGCTCAATCATAAGCGACTCAAAGCCGAAGATTTCGAAAGCCATAGCGGTGGATGCTTTCTTAAGCGTGAATCTCGTCGCAGAGTCTTTGCGGCCTACGAAGATCGTATGGAACGCGAATTTTATGACGAACGACTCAAGCACCGCACCACCCTACGCAATAGTATCCTTCGTCTCTGCCGAGAGACCAAAAGCTATTTTAGAGATGGCACACTACCAACGCCATTTTTAATGAATTAATCATAACGTAACTCAATCTTTCAGCTTGAATACAAACAACAAATTACCATGATGTATGCAGCTCCCCCCGATTACCCCGAAGGTTGGTGGCATGCCGCCTTTCAAGACCGTCCTAACGCCTCTGAAATAAGAGGTAAACCAGCAGGAGAAAAGCAAATGTTACTCATTATTGCCTACGATATCACAAGCCCTAAACGTTTAAAAAAGGTCGCCGACTGTTGCGAAGATTACGGTATGCGCGTGCAATATAGTCTTTTTGAATGTCGTCTCGAAGCCGATACCTTTGAACGATTCTGGGTGCGTTTGCTCGACTGCATTGACCCAGACGAAGACAAATTGGTCGCCTACCCCATGCATGGTGCCCAACAACGTAAAATCCGAACAGCAGGGCATATGTCTCGCCATGAGAAAGTGATCGCGTATATTTTCTAATATTTGCGGGCAAAAACAAAAACCTGACGGCAGAAGTAAACACGAACAAACCAAGCTCTGCCGTCGAAAACAAAAGTCGCTAATGATCAATAAGTTACAGGAATGTATAGTATCGGACAAAAATCATCACGTTGATAAAATAAGTTCAAACAACGTCTCCCGTCGAAATGTAAGCTTGCCCTTCTCACTATCAATGACTTAAGAAGCTGGGTCCGAAGAGGACTCATTGCCGAAAGGCATTGGCGACATCGCGGATTGCTTGGCTCTGCACAGTCGAAACAAGGGTCCGAAGAGGACTCATTGCCGAAAGGCATTGGCGACGCTTACGACACAAATTGATGCTATCGTCGATGCCGGACCGTCCGAAGAGGACTCATTGCCGAAAGGCATTGGCGACATTGCGGTCTCTGCTATTACTGGAAAGCCATTTTCTAGTCCGAAGAGGACTCATTGCCGAAAGGCATTGGCGACGGTATTTCTTCCCGCGCAACTCAAACTCCTCGCCGTCACGTCCGAAGAGGACTCATTGCCGAAAGGCATTGGCGACCTCGATAGGGCGATGAAGTGCGCGAGGATTAGCATGGTCCGAAGAGGACTCATTGCCGAAAGGCATTGGCGACCCGTGAGGGGCAGGCTGGGAGGGGTTGGCTGGCGTGGCGTCCGAAGAGGACTCATTGCCGAAAGGCATTGGCGACCATTAGGTCGTTGACCACTTCGGTGGAGCATCGCGCGTCCGAAGAGGACTCATTGCCGAAAGGCATTGGCGACCCGAAAGGCGATCTGCTGATTCGCTGTCATTGTCGACGTCCGAAGAGGACTCATTGCCGAAAGGCATTGGCGACTAGAGCTCTCCGAAAAAGCCCGAAGCGGCCAATTGTTGTCCGAAGAGGACTCATTGCCGAAAGGCATTGGCGACGCCGTTTATCTTATCGGAGCCTTCGATCTCCGTGTGTCCGAAGAGGACTCATTGCCGAAAGGCATTGGCGACGCTTAATTGCGATCTCTGGCAATCTATCATGTCGGCGTCCGAAGAGGACTCATTGCCGAAAGGCATTGGCGACGGTTCCCTTTGTTTCTGGAGCGTCAGGCTCCTTGATGTGTCCGAAGAGGACTCATTGCCGAAAGGCATTGGCGACAAGCGCTCACTGCTCGCTTTTCCGGGCTAAAGCTAGTCCGAAGAGGACTCATTGCCGAAAGGCATTGGCGACGTCGTGCACCATGATTGAGAACATACTGCGTAGGGTTGTCCGAAGAGGACTCATTGCCGAAAGGCATTGGCGACTTGGGTTGGCAATCTCTCTTTCGACTTCTTCAGCGTCCGAAGAGGACTCATTGCCGAAAGGCATTGGCGACCAGTTGTCCTTCGGGTGGGTTCTTTTGTTGATTGTGGTCCGAAGAGGACTCATTGCCGAAAGGCATTGGCGACGAGTTTCATAATTTTAGTCTCTGATGTGGTGTGTAGTCCGAAGAGGACTCATTGCCGAAAGGCATTGGCGACAATTAAACCTCCCCCTGGTCTCGGCACCAGTTGCGGGGAGAAACCCAAAGGGGTCATTCCGTGCTTTTGCATGTATAAATACACGGAATGACCCCTTCGGGTTTCCTGCCTTTGACCGACTGCGGGTGCTCCGCGACAGGCTGGCTGATCGTTTCGGAGTGCCGTTGGCCGAGCTTTCGATGGGGATGACGGGCGATTTGGAAGCGGCCATTGCCGCCGGATCGACTCAG
>Ga0105053_10004932_pt1 | contig 19288 bp, 12 predicted proteins | sample BON01_FD_78093 | JGI IMG/M metagenome (GOLD analysis project Ga0105053, IMG submission 78093) | Freshwater microbial communities from Lake Bonney liftoff mats and glacier meltwater in Antarctica - BON-01 | ecosystem: Environmental > Aquatic > Freshwater > Ice > Glacier meltwater | place: Lake...
AAGGAAGGGAGGAAGGGAGGAGGCGGCCTTGTGTGGTTGATCACCGGACCGTGATCGCGCCCAGTGCGCCGAGGGCGTCGCCGGCCGCGCAGTCGTCGTCGCCGGCAGCAGCAGCAGCACCAACGACAGCAGCACCAGCGGCCGCCGCCCGGTCGCCGTCCTCCTCCCGTGCGTCCACGTCGTCGTCGTAGCCGTCCGCGCCGTCGCCTTCCACGTAGGCGGCCGAAGCGCACCACCCGCCGCCCTCACCGCTGCCCGGGTAGCACGCCGACGACGCCACGACCGACGCGATCGGCACGCCGCCCGCGCCCGCGCCCGCCGCCGCGCTCGCATTCGCATTCGCACTCGCAGCGTAGGCATACCCCTCGTAGTAGGCCTGTGCCTGGTCCCACGCCGGCCCCAGCGCCGGCCCCAGGTGCTCGCGCACGTCCGGGACCCGCTCCACCCGCAGCAGCACGGGCAGCAGCCCCAGGAGCGCCCTGTCGTCCGGGTCGTCGATAAAAGTAGAGACGGGCAGCGCGTTGGCCGGCTGCAGCGCGTAGCTGTGCGGCGAGTTGTCGACGATGATGACGTCGCGCAGGTCGCGCCCCAGGGCCGACAGGTCCTTGACATAGTTGCCCTCGTGCGGGCGGCACGCCTCCCGGAACAGCCGGTGCCGCACCAGTGCCCCCGTGGGATCCATCAAATCCAGCAAAGGGTCGGCGTATTTTGCGAGCGAGGCCGTGAAGACGACGACCTCGAACCGGGGCGCCACGGCGCGCAGGAAGCGGTCGACCCAGGGGCGCTTGAGGACGTAGACGTCAACCAGGCGGCCGTCGATGTCGACGGGGACGACGTAGTCGGGGTTGGGCACGGGGCGGAAGGACGAGTGCACGAGGGTCTCGTCGAGGTCGAGCACGAGGGTCTTGCGCGCCGGGCGGCCGCCGCCGTCCTGGTGCGGGTGCGGGCGCGGGTGCGGGCGCGGGCGCGGGTCGGGCGCGCCGAGCAGCGGCGCGCCGTCGTCGAGCGACGGGCCGCCGAGGCCGCGATAGGGCTGGGCGATGGGGGCGGTGATGGGCGGGGGGCCGGCGGCGGCGGCCGCGGCGCTGCAGAGGCCCGCCCACAGGGGGAGCCACTGCGGCGGCTGGGCCGCCGCGGCCGTCGCGGGCGGCGGCGGCGGCGGCGCGTTGCCCGGGACGACAGAGGCGAGCGGGTTGGCGGAACGAGCGTCGGCGCCGCTCGTTCCTGATGCAGCAGCAGCTGCTGCTGCTGCTGCCGCTGCTGCTGTTGCTGCGCGCCCGTCGCCCTCGGCCGCGGCCGCCGGGCACGCCTGGTCGTCCGCGCGCTGCGAGTCGGCGTCGCAGCCGCCGTCCCCCTCGGGCCGCAGCAGCAGCTTGGCGAGCGCCGCCTCGTTGCCGTGGCGCCGCGCCTCGTCGCCGGCGCCCTCGGCCTCGGCCTCGCCCTTGTCCTTGCCCTCGCTGCCGCCGCCGCTGCTGGCGCCGCCTGCTCCTGCTCCGGCTGCTGCTGCGCCCGCTGAGCCGGCGCCAGCGGCCCCCAGGTGCAGGCCGCTGCCGCCGCCCACGCTGCTCACGGCGCCGCCGCCGCCCGCGTGCGAGGAGGACGAGACGGAGGCCGCGCAGGCGGCAGAGGCCGCGCCGAAAGCGAGGGCGCCACGCCCCCCCGCGCCCCCCGAGGGGCCAGCAGCAGGCATCGCGCCGCGCGCGTCGGCGGCGGCCGCGTTGCCCGTCGTCGAGGCGGAGAAAAGCGGGGGGCCCGCGGCGAGGCACGGCTGCTGCTGCTGCTGATGCTGCAGCTCGAGCTCTGCAGTGGTCAAAGGAGGGGCCGAGGCGCCGGCGCCGGCGGCGACGGCCGCGGCCGCCGTGGCCGGGCGCGCGTCCGACGGGCGGCGGTGGGCCGCGGGCCCGACGGCGCCGTGCCGCGCGGCGAAGCAGCCGCACAGCATCGCGCGCGCGCGCGAGGCCCAGTCGGGACCGGCCGCGCGGCCGGGAGCGGCGGCGGCGGCGGGAAACGGCGCCGCCGGCGCCGCCGCGCGCGCGCGCCCGCCCGCGGGCGGAGGCGCGGCGGCGGCAGCAGCACCGGCCGGCGGCTCGCCGACGGGCGAGGGCGTGGTCGGCTCGTGCGGCACGGACGCATAGTCGGGAAAGTCGGCGGACGACCTGGACGGCTCGTGCGCGAGGGCCTGCGCCTGCGCCTGCTGGCGGCGGCGGCGGCGGCGCTCCTGCTCATGTCGCCGCTTGGCCGCGAGCGGCTGCTGCTGGTGGTGGTGGTGCTGGTGCGGCTGGTCGTCGTCGCCGCCTGTTGCGCTGCCCTCGGCGCTCTCGCCGTCGCCGTCGTCCTCGTCGTCTGCGTCGGCGCTCTCGCCGCCGTCGACGTCGGCCGTGGACGGCATGCCGCCGCCGCCGCCAGCGCGCCACGAGGAGCGGTCGCTGGAGCGCCCAGGCGCCGCGTCGTCGGCGCCGGATCTTGTTGGTGTTGTTTTTGTTTTTGCAGCAGCGGCGACCGCGGCCATTGCGGGTGCCGCTGCTGCTGATGCGGCCGCCTTCTTGCCGCCGGCGCCGCCAAAGCCGCGCTCGACGGCGGCGGCGGCAGAGGCGCCTTCGTGCACGTCGTCCTCGTCGTCGTCGTGGCGCACGTCGATGGCGGCCGACAAGGGGCGCTGCTGCGCCGACGCGGCTAGGGCCGTCGTCGTCGTGGCAAAGGAGGAGGAGGACGAGGGGGAGGGGCGGGCCTTGCCGCCGCCGGCGTTGGCAACGGCGAGCGGCGCCGGGAGACCACCGGGAGCGGCAGCGCCCGCGCCAAACCCGCTCGTTGGCGCCGATGCCGCCAGGCTGTCGTAGGCGCCCGCGCCACCGACCCGCAGGCTGTCGGGCGGCGGGGCGGCCGGCATCACGAGCATGTTCCGGCCTTTTGGGCTCGGACTTGGCGTTGGCGGGAAGAAGAGAGGGAAAAGCGGGGGGGCCCGAGGACAATGAGTTTTTCAGATTTTCTCCCCGTCCTCTCTCCTCCCCTTTCCTGCAGCGATGCTCGTCACACAGCCGACGGCCACGTAGCCCGCGAGCTGGTGCGCAAACTGGCGCGAGCCCTGGGCCTTGTCGCGGCTTGAGCGCGGGCGTGGAGCCAGGCGCCAGGAGAAGTCCTCTCCCGGAAAAGAGGGGGGAAAACGGGGTCGCCGTGTCGCCTTGTCGTCCTTAATCAGGGGGCGTTTCCGTCACAAGGGTGGGTCGGTCGGCACCAGGCGTCGGAGTTATTCGTGGCGCGCGCGATGGACGCCGACGGGGGGGTTTGAAGAAGGAGTGAGAGCCAGGAGGGGCGGAGACGTGTTTCGGGGTCTCGAGCTTGAAGAAGACAGGAGGAGAATTCATGGTCGCCCCCGCGCCAAAGGCAGTAATACGACCGGTCACAACCGACACCACAACACAATCCGCACGCACCCTTTCATCATCCAAGCATCAAGCACACCTGTCGGAGACACGCAAACGGCGCTCAAAATTCTCGCTCCTTCTTTTTGCTCTCCCCGATCGCCGTCTGAGCGCCCTTCCCCCGGCCCTTCCTTTCGCTGATTTCGGCCCAGCATCGCAGTCAAACAGCCTCTAGTACCCCGAACGCGCATCGAATCCGAGGGGCGCGCGCCCTGCGAGCGCCAGCAGGGAAGGAATTCAAGGAAGGCACTCATGCAGGCCGTCCTCCCGCGCGCCCGCGCGTGCGCGCCTGCCGCCCCCCGGCGAATCGAGGCGACGACGAGCAGGGCGACGTCGGCAGCGCGGGGATCAGTAGTGGTGAGGGCAGCAGCAGCAGCGGCCGCAGGAGCAGCAGGAGCAGCGGGCGCAGCAGGCGCGGCGGTGGCGGGCCTCGCCGTCGGCGGCGCCGCCGCCGCCGGCCAGCGCCGCCGTGGCCGCCGGCACGCACGCCCGCTCCCCCTCCCGCTCGCCTCGACCTCGCCCGACACCGAGGAGGCCCGCTCGCCCCTCGACGCGCCCCAGGAGTGGGAGGCCCCCCAGCCCAGCCGCCGCCCCGACATCTTCCCCGACTTTGACAAGATGGACCGCGTCTTTTTGCCCAAGCCGCTGCCGGGCGACCCTGAGGCGCCCGACGAGGAGGCGGACGAGGCGGCCCGGCGCGTGCAGCCGGGCGACCCCGACCCCGAGGCGCCTCCTGGGGAGCCGAGCGAGCCGGACCCGCTCCCGGAGACGGACGAGCCGCCGCAGCCCGGGCAGAATCCGGAGAAGCCGCCGGACCAGATCCCGACGATGCCCGAGTGACGACCGTGGTGTGACCGGGCGGGCGGCGGCGGCGAATCTCGGAAGGGCAGGGGGGCGTCGCGCTCTGCCCCCGCCTCACGCGCGCGCGCGTTTGGCTCGACCACCGCCGGCTTCTCGATTCTTTTTTCATGCATTTAATCGGTCGATTTGTTGTTATGTCTTCGTTTTCACCTACCACTGCTTGCGTTGGGTTCGGCTCTGGCGGGGCCGGCCATATCGGATCTTTCAACAGGGAAGCAGATCGTCTTTTCTCGCCGCCGAGCGGAGGGGAAAAAAAGGCGCACCGAGTGGCGCAGGTGCTCAGTCTGCCGCCCTCTTCCCTCTTCAACCAGCTCTCCCGTGACGCGCGCTGCTGCACACACACGACGCGGATCTCTCCTAACCACCCTTTTCACAAACAGACACACGGAACGAGATGGCGATGCTGATGAAATCCAAGGGCGGACTGGCGCTCCGTCGCTCCGCCCCCGTCGCTTCGGCCCGCGTGGTCTCCGTGCGGGCCGCTGCCGAGCGCCCGGTGTGGTACCCGGGAAACCCGCCCCCGGCGCACCTGGACGGCACGTGAGTCACGGTGCCTCGTGCCAGAGATCTCTCGCGGTTTGGACCGCGGGAAGGGGAAGACGCAGCAGAGAAACCACAGCAAAAACTCACCCGTATCCTCCCCTCTCTTTCTCCCTTGCAATCGAAACGACGCGGTCACGCGCACACCCACAGGCTCGCCGGTGACGCTGGATTTGACCCCCTGTACCTCGGCTCGGTGAGGAGGATTGGAGCGAGCGAAGCGAGAGGGGAAGCAGGAGGAAGGGGGGAAGGGGGAGAGAGAGAGATAGGGACGAGACCCGCGGAAGGCGGGGTCCCGCTCTGAGAGCGCCCCTCCCCGTCATCCGGCGCCGGCGCTGGGCCGTGTCCATGTGCACCTCGCGCTCGGCCTCGTCGATCTTCGCGCAGAGACCCGCCGAAAGACGCATCGCGGGCGGCGTCCCTCGACAGGACACCAGAGTTCGGGCAGAGAGCTCTGCCGCCGCCGCCGCCGCCGCCGCCGCCGCCGCCGCCGCCGCCGCCGCCGCCGCCGCCGCCGCCGCCGCCGCCGCCGCCGCTGCCGCTGCCGCCGCTGCCCGCTGCCCGCGCGCGCTCGCGTCTCTCGTCTCTCCCCCCCGTGTCTGTCAAACTTCCAAAACTCACGCCACAAGGCCCACCCCACCACCAAATCTCCCTCAACAACAACGCCACAGGAGCCCGAGACGCTCAAGTGGCACGTCCAGGCCGAGCTCGTGCACGGCCGCTGGGCCATGCTGGGCGTCGCCGGCATCCTCTTCACGTCGGTGGGCGCCGCCGCGGGCCTCGGCTACCCGCAGTGGTACGAGGCGGGCAAGGTCGCGGCCGAGGGCTCGTCCATCTCGTTCCCCAACCTGGTCGTCACCACCTTCCTGCTCATGGGCTGGGTCGAGGGCAAGCGCTGGGCCGACCTCAAAAACCCGGGCAGCCAAGGCGACGGCTCGTTCCTCGGCGTGACGGACGACTTCAAGCCCAAGGGCAACGGGTACCCGGGCGGCCGCTTCTTTGACCCCATGGGCATGTCGCGCGGCAGCGAGGCCCAGTTCGCAAAGTACAAGGAGAACGAGGTCAAGAACGGCCGCCTGGCCATGGTCGCGATGCTCGGCTTTTTCAGCCAGTACGCCGCTACGGGCAAGGGGCCCATCGACAACCTGTCGGACCACCTGGCGGACCCCTACCACGTGACGTTCGCGACCAACGGGGTGTCGCTGCCGTGGGTGCAGTGAGAAAGGGGGGAGAGGGCTCGCGAGAGGCGGGCGGCGGGCCGCGCCGCAGGCGGGCCGCGCCGCGCTTGCCGCCGCCGCAGCGTGCCGACGCACCTTTTTTTGTGTTTTGTGTTTCGATCTGTTTTCCCAGCGTTTGTGTTTAATCAGTGTTCTGGTAGCGTCACGTCGTCTTTTGCAGGATTGAAAGGTCGATGCGGGAAGAATCACGCGGCCTCTCGAGCGAGACAAAACGATCACTTGCCGGCGCGCACTGCGGCGCCCCCGCCCGCGCTGGCGCCTGCACCGCCGCCGCCGCCGCCACCGCCGCCCTCGGCCGCGCCCCACGCCACCCACGACCCGTCTGACAGGCCCGCCACCAGCATCGACGACCCCGAGGCGCCCCACCGGTCGAACGCCACCGAGCTGACCGACAGGAGCGACGACGACGACGCCGAAGGACAAGAGACAGAAGAGGCGGAAGAATGCGCGCCCGTCGCCGCCGCCGACGGCTCGACAATAACGAGCGCCGCGCGACTGTCGAGCTCGGCGAGCAGGGCTCCCGCCCCCTGCCCCGCGCGCCCGTCGCCCGCCGAGTAGCAGCGCACGCGCCCGTCTTCCCCGGCCACGGCCACCACGGCGCCCGAGGCGTCGAAGGCGGCCGAGCGCGCGCCGCCACCGGAGGGCCCGCCGGCGCCGCGGCACGCGACGAGGACCTCGCCGCTGGCGCCGCCGCCGGCTGTTGCCGCCGCCGCAAACGACGCCGACGACGACGAGAGCGCCGACGATGCCGCGCGCAGGTCGAGCAGCCGCAGCGTCCCCGCCGCGTCCGTGCACGCCAGCAGGGACGAGTCGGTGGGGCTGTAGCTCACGGACGTCATGGCCGCGGGGCCCCCACTGCCGTCCCCGGCCCTCGCCCCGGCCCCCGCCCCCCCGCCGCCGCTGCCGCCGCCGCCGCCGAAAAACGTCGCCACGGGCCCGCCCGCCGCCCCCCTGCCCGCCTGCCGCGCGTCCCACACGCAGACGGTGCGGTCGCTCGAGGCCGTCGCGAGGACCGAGCCCGCCCGCGGGTCCCACGCTACGTCGTTGACCGAGTCGGTGTGGCCGCGCAGCACCAGGCTCGCGCGCAGCGGGGCCGGCGCCCCTGCCGCCCGCGCTTTCCCGCCGCCGTTGCCGTTGCCGTTGCTGTTGCCGCCGCCGCCCGCCGCCGCCCGCGCCACATCCCACAGCCGCACCGTGCGGTCGAGCGAGGCCGTCGCCAGCCAGGGCGTCCCCGCGCGCGGGTGGAACCTGGCCGCCCACACCGCCTGCGCGTGCTCCTGCAGGGTGGCCGCGCACCGGCGGCGCGCGAGCTCCCACACCTTGACGACGCCGTCTCCAGAGGCGGTGGCGAGCAGCAGCGGCAGCGGGGCGGGCGGGGGCAGGGGCGGCGAAAGCCGGGATGCGGGCGCCGGCGAGGATGCGGGCGCGAGCGGCGGGCCCTCCGCCGCCGCCGCTGACGCGGCGGCGGTGCAGAAAAAGTCGACCGAGCACACCCACTCCTTGTGCCCCTCGCCGGCCATGACCAGCGCGCCCGTCTCGGGCTGCCAAAGGCGCCACGCGGCGTCGTCCGACGCCGTCGCGAGCAGCGGGCGGCCCGCGTGGAGCGCGACCGCCGCGATGCCGCCGCCGCCGCCGCCGCCGCCGCGGAGGGTGCCGCCGACGTCGTCGTCGCCGCCCTGGACAGGGGCGCGGCAGGCGCGCAGGGGGCGGAAGCGCGCGACGTCGGCCGCGCGGAGGCTTGCGCCGCCGCCGCTGGGGGGCGACACGGCGGTGTCAGGCTGGCAGCAAGAGGCGCGGCGGGCGGCGGCGGCGGAGGACGAGGCGGGCGGGGTCGACGAGGCGGCGGCGGCAGCAGCAGCGGCGGCCGGGCGGCGTGAGGCGGCCGCAGGCGCCGACGTCGTCGCAGGCGCACCTCTTCCTCCTCCAGCAGCAGCCCCTTGGCTTGCCCCGGCCGCGCCGTCGCGCAGGAGCCGGTAGCGCTCGAGCCGCGCGACGGCCGCCTCACGCGTGGCGCCCTCGAACCGCCGCCGGAGCTCTGCCAGGGCCGGCGCCTGCTGCGCGCAGCGGGCCTCGAGCCGCGCCGTGGCCGCCGACAGCGCCGTCTTCTCCTGCGCGAGGCGGCGGGCCTTGATGCGGAGCGCGCCCGAGCGCACGCGCTCGTGCGCGAGGGCGGACAGGGCGGCCGCGAGCTGCTGCTCCAGGGGGGGGGCCGACGAGGGGGGCAGAGAGGGCGGCTGCGCGGCCGCCGCCGCCGCCGCCGCCCCGGCCCGCCGCCTCTGCCACTCCCCCGAGCACTCGCGCCTAAAGGCCTCGGCGGTCTTGGTCAGGCTCGAGGTGGCGAGCCACGCCCGGAAGAACGCCTCGACCGAGACGGCGTGGTTGTTGCTGCCGCTCGTGACGCTGCCGCTGCTTTGCAGGCTGCAGTTGCCACCGGCGGAGGCGGCGGCGGCGGTGGCGTCGGTGGCGGCGACGGCGCTCCAGGGCCCCCGCGCTTGCGCCTGGTGGTGGTGGTGGTGGTGCTGCTGCTGCTGTCGGCGCGGGCTGCCCTGCTCTTCCTCGTCCGCCTCCTCTGTGTGCACCTCCTCGATCGTCGGCCCGTCGGCGCTGTCCAGAGTCACGCTGCCGCAGCCGCTGCCGCTGCTTCTCCTGGGGCCGCTGCCGCCGCTGTCGCCGCCGCTGCAGTTGGCCAGGCTCCCGCCACTGTCGCTCCCACCCCCGAACAGCTGCGCCAGCGCCTCGCGGCCATCGCCACCCGGGCAAACGATGGCGTCGCCGTCGCCAACAGCGCTGTCCTGCGTGCTCGAGCGCGGCGGCGACACGACGATAGCGCTTGCGCCGTCGCCGACGCCGTCGCCGTCGCCGACGCCACGGCTGCCAGCCTCGTCGCTCTCGCCGTCCTCGCTCTCGCCAACGCCGCGGCCGCAGCCGCTGCTGTCGTCGCTGCTCTTGCGGCCTCTGCCGGCGGCGCACGTGAGCTCGCTGATGTCACGATGCAAGCTGCTGCCCTCGACGGCCGCCGCCGTCTGTTCCTCCGGATGGTCCGTCATCGATCTGAGGATGAGAAAACGTTGCTGTTTTTAGAAGGGGGGGGACGTTTTCGGATCGGATCAAAGCGAGACAGGTCGAAGCAAAGGCCAAGCGCGCACGTCAGGGGGGTGTCTCGCGCGCGCGCGGTCAGGCGATCGATGAAGCGCACGTGTGGGCGACGAGGAAGCGATCGTTTGAAAGAAGCCTTGGTTTCCGCGGCTGTTGATTTGCACAAGCAAAAAGGTTTTTGTTCTTGTTTCGGTCCCAAAACGCAAAACAAACAAAACAACCACCGAGCAACCACTCAGCGCTTCACCCACGTGAACCCCTTGCGCGCCTTCTTGCGCCCGGGCTTTTTGCGCTCCACCATGCGCGGATCGCGCTTCAGCAGCCCCGCCGCCCGCAGCGGCGCGCGGTACCGCGCCGGGTCGAGCGCCTGCAGCGCGCGCGCCAGCGCGTGCGAGACCGCGCCGGCCTGCCCGCCCGCGCCGCCGCCCTGCACGCGCACGGCGCCCGCGACCGCGCCCGCGGCCCCGGCCAGCAGGAGCGGCCGCAGCGCCCGGGCGCGGGCGTGCACGTCGCAGAAGAACGCGTCCAGGGGCCTGCGGTTGACGAGGAATCCCGGCGCGGGAGCCGCACCGGCAACGGCCGCTGCCGCTGCCGCGCCCGCCCCCGCCCCCGTCCCCCCCGCGCCCGCCCCCGCCCCCCCCGCCCCCCCCGCGCCCCCCCCCGCGCCCGCCCCGCCCTCCAGACGCCAGACGACCGCTCGGGCGACGGCAGTCTTGCGGCGCCCCAGCCCGCGCGCGCGGCCCAGGGCGTCCACCCGGGGCTGGCGCGGCTGCTGCGGGGGCAGGGCCAGGCGCGCGAGCGCCTCGCGCCGCAGCGCGCGGGCCTCGGCAGCGTCGGGCGTGCCCCCGGCCGCAGCGGCGACGGCCGACGCGCCGCCCGCGCCCCCCGCCCCCGCCCCCGCCCCGCCCCCGCCCCCGCCCCCCGGCGCCGCAAACAGCTTGGACAGCGGCGGCAGCGACGGCAGCCCCGCGTACCGCCGCTCAAAGTCCTCGAACCAGTGGTCCCACACGCTCCGCTCGCCCCCCAGGACCGCGGCAAGGTCCAGGCACCCGGCGTCCCGCTCCTGCGTCTGCTGCTCGAGCAGCGCCCAGTATCCGCTGGCGGTGGCCGCCGTCGCCTGGCTCGGCGCCGGCGCAGGCCCCGCGGCCGCGAGCAGGCGCTCGTAGGCGTCGGCCGCGCGCTCGAGCTCCCGGCGGCGTGAGGCGAGGGCGTCGGCAAGGGCGGCGTCGGCGGCGCTGGGGGAGTGGGACGCGGGGCCGGCAGGGGCGGCGGCGGCGGCGAACGCCGCTGAGCGGCCGCCGTCGACGGCGCCGGCGAGGCGGGCCTGGGCGACGAGCGACAGCGCGACAAAGTCGGCGCGCTCGGCGAGCACCTCGTTCTCGCGGTGCTGCGCGTGCAGCGGGGAGAGCGCGCTGGGGCGGATGCTGAAGAGGCGGGGGCCCGGACCCGTGGCGTCCTCTGGGTCGTAGCGGCGGCTGCGGGCGCGTCGCTGCTGCTGCTGCTGCTGCTGCTGTTGGGCGGCGCGGGGGGAGGCAGAGGCGGGGGCCGCTGCTTGGGCCGGCTGCTGCTGCTGATGCGGTTGGTTGTGTCCTCCTCCTCGGCGGCGCGACTGGCTGCTGCTGCTCTTGGCGCCGGCGTCTGATGCCGTCGTCGTCGCTGCCTTGCTGCTGCTGGCGGACGAGAAGGAGGCGTGGAAGAGCGGCGCCGCCGCCGCCGTTGCCGTTGCCGTTCCTGTCGGCGCCGACGCCGCCGATCGCGCCGTCGCCGTCGCCGCGCCCCCGACCACGAGGCCCTGAGCCGCCGCCGCGGCGGCCCGCGCGCCGGCCTCGCGGGCCAGCAGCGCGCGCACAGCCGTCAGCATCATCGTCCCGTCTTGCTGCGCCTCCTCTCTCGCTTGGTGTCGCTCTAATCGTCTGGTGATCCAAAGGGGGGTGCTTCAATGCGCGGGCCGCGCCGATCGCAGGGCCGGGTCGAGCAGGCGGGGCTCGGTCACTCAAACGCTGCAAGGGACGTCGCGGCGGGAGGACGGAAGAAGGGAGGGGGGGCAGGCGCCGACTGCGAGTGTCTGTTTTCTGCGATGAGGCGCGCGCGCTGGTTGGTGCACGCCGTGTCTTGCGGCGGCAAGGCGCGGGTCGTCGCGTGTGTGTGACATACACTGTATGTTGAGGGTGCGTGCAGTGCGTTTCGAGATGAAACGGAGAGATTTTAGCTCGGCGACTGTTGCGTCGACGCGAACGCCAACGGATGGTCGCGCCGCCCAAGCGCTCGCTTCGTTTCGTCCACCCCCCGTTTCTCTCTCGCTCGCTCAATGCCTTCTGTTTGCACGGCAAACAATCAATCCTATCGCCAACCAATCCTAGGCCAGCCGATCAAAGAGCAAAAGCAGCACCGACGCCGTCAGCAGCAGCGCCAGCACGTACGACCGCGTCGACCGGCCGACCCGCACCGTCTTGCGCAGCTCGGCGTTGCCAAGGCGCAGGCTGCGCGTCGCGGCGACCGCCTCTTCGTAGAGCAGCTCGATCTGCTGCTGCTGCCCCTGCACGGCCGTCGACAGCATTCCGCCGAGCTGCGCGACCTCGCGCATGGAGCGCTCGACGTCGCGAACCCGGGTGCGGCGGGAGGTGAGCTGGGCGATGAGGGCGGCGGACTCGGACTCGAGGAGCTGCTGCTGCTGCTGCTGCTGCCTCTGGAGCGCGGCCCCGGTCGCCGCGACCGAGCCGCCGCCGCCCGAGCCTCCTCGTCCTCCTCCTCCTCCGCCCGCGCCGCTGTCGTCGTTGGCGACGCCGCCGCCGTCCCAAGCCTGCGCCGCCGCTTGCGCCGCGGCCAGGTTGCTGTAGCGCTGCGCGGCCTCGGCGGCGCGCGCGGAAGGCGGTCGGCCAGCGCCCGTCGCTGCCCCGCCTCGTCCTGCTCCCGATGCCCCTGCTCCTGCTCCCCCGCCGATCCCAAATCCGCCGCCGCCGCCGCCCGCGCCGCCCCCATACGCCTCGGCCGCCGCCGCCGCCGCGCTGTGCCTGGCCGCCCGGCACCTGTCAAACGAGGCGCTGACCTCGCCCAGGCGGTCGGCCAGCGCCAGGACGACGCCGTGCAGGTGCGCGATCGTCTCCTCGTTGGCCGTCGCGGCGGCGCTGTCCTTGGCCCCTAATCGCCGCGCCATCCTCGCGCCGCCGCCGCCCGCCATCATTCGCCGGCGCGCGGCCTGCTGCTCCTTCTGCGCGGCGAGGACGCTCGCCTTCAGCTGCTCGATCTGCGCCGCGCACGTCTTGACCACCGCGCCGACCTCGGCCTCGACGCGGTCGCGCTCGGCGGAAGAGAGGCCGCCGGCGCCCGAGGACGAGGCGGCGGCGGCGGCCGCGGCGCCGGCGGCGCCCCCCCCGGCGCGCGGCGCGGCGTCGGGCGGCGCCGTGTACTCGCGCTTGTTGGCGCGCACGAACCGGTCCAGGTCCTCGATGGCGGTGCGCTGTATAGTGCGTTGTCGTCGTGTTGATGTGGTGTGTGTGTCGAGAGGAGGAGGAGGGGGACGAACGAAATGAGCCCCGATTCGGCCGCCATCGGCGTTGGCGTCGCGGGCGCCCCGTCGCACCCCCGACGACGAGACACGAAACGACGACGCACCGTGTTGATGGCGGCCTGCGCAAAGGGCGTCGGCTCGCCCTTCGGGCGCCCCAGCATCATCTCCTGCTTCATCGCGCGGACGGCGTCCTGTGTTGTGTGATGTCCGTGCGTGTGTGCGTGACAGAGAGAAGGAAGGGGGCGGGCGAGCGTCAGCAAAGCTGTCGTCTCCCGTTTGTGACGACACCCAACCATCGCCCCTCTGCAAACGCACCGGCGGCACCTCCTGCATCGCGCACGCGCGGTCGACGGCCGCGCGGTACTCGGCCGTGCGGTTGCACCACAGCGCGCCGTCCGCGAGCGGCGCGTCGCGCGCCATCAAGTCTTTTTCGTCAAGTTCAGGTTTTTCTAGGTGGGGGGTGAGGGGTCGCACGCGCCGTGGTTGGTTCGATCCGATGGACTGAGCGCGCGAGAGAGAGAGGAGACGAGAGGACAAGCGATCAAGGAGACAATGGGAGAGGCCGGGGGGTGGAATTATTCAAAGGAGAAGAAGCGAGTGACCGGGCGACGAGCGCCGCCGACAAAGAGGCGCCGCCAAACCAAAGCGCTGAGCGGCCTCTGAAGAGAGAGAGAGAGAACGATGCATCTACTTTCCAAAATCCCGAGAAAGAGGGCCGCTCGCTCGCTCCTTTCACGCGACCGACGCCGCCGGCGTCGCGGGCGTCGGGACCGCCGCCGCCGCCGCCGCCGCCGCCGCCGCCGCCGCCACGGCCATCGGCGGCGTCTGCGCGTACTCTCTCGACACGAGCGACACGCGCCGCGCCGCGCGCCTGCCCGCGCCCCGGCCCGAAGCCTCGAGCTCGTCCAGGTAGGCGTCGTCCACGTCGCCCGTGACGTAGTGCCCGTCGAAGCACGCCGCGTCGAACGTCTGCACGCTCGGGTTGAGCTCCTTGCCCACGGCGATCAGGTCCTCGACGGTCTGGTAGACCAGGCCGTCGGCGCCGAGCACCTGCCGCACCGCCTCCTCGTCGAGGCCGTGCGCCACAAACTCCTTTCGGTTGGGCATGTCCACGCCGTAGACGTTGGGGTACTTGACGGGCGGGGACGCCGAGGCCAGGTAGACGCGCTTGGCGCCCGCGCGGCGCACCATGTCGACGATCTGGGCCATGGTCGTGCCGCGGACGATGCTGTCGTCGATCAGCAGCACGCTCTTTCCCTCGAAGACCGCGGGCATGGCGTTGAGCTTGCGGCGGACGCTCATCTCGCGCGTGCGCTGGTCCGGCATGATGAACGTCCGGCCCACGTACCGGTTCTTCACCAGCCCTTCGCGGTAGGGCAGGCCCAGCTCGGCGCACACCTGGATGGCGGCGGGCCGCGAGCCGTCGGGCACGGGCACGACAACGTCGATGTCCCAGTTTCGGCGCGCGATGGCGGCGGCCAGGCGCGTGCCGAGGCCGAGCTGGAAGTTGTAGACGCTGATGCCGTTGAGCACCGAATCGGGCCGGGCGAGGTAGATGTACTCGAAGAGGCAGGGGGAGAGGACGGCGTCCGGGATGACCTGCTTGCTCGTGAGCTGCCCCTCGGGAGACACGACGATCATCTCGCCCGGCTGCACGTCGCGCACGCGCTCAAACGCCAGAGGGCCAAACGCGCAGTCCTCGGACGCGACGGCCCACTCGGTGCCTCCAGGGCCCCTGCGCTGCCCGAGCACTAAAGGGCGGATGCCGTGCGGGTCGCGGAAGGCCACGAGACCGACCCCTTTCACGAGGCAGATGCAAGAGTAGGCGCCGCTCAGCAGGCGCATGGTGGCGGCGCCAGCCTCGAGCACGAGGTCGCGCTTGTGCGCGTTGGGGTCCCTGCCGGACTGCAGGCAGCGCTGGTGCGCGCGGTGCACCTCGTCCGCCAGGACGTTGAGCAGGACCTCCGAGTCCGAGTCGGTGCGCATGTGCCGGTTGAAGAACGAGTGCGAGGTCGCGAGCAGGTCGCGGAGCTCGTCCGTGTTGGTCAGGTTGCCGTTGTGAATGAGATAAATGCCGAGGGGCGAGTTGACGAAGAAGGGCTGCGCCTCGCTCGCGCTGGCGGAGCCGGCCGTGGGATAGCGCACGTGCCCGATGCCGCACGACCCCGTCATCTTGTCCGACAGCAGGCCCTTTTTCTCAAAGACGTCGCGCACCAGGCCGTTGGCCTTGTGCTCGCGAAAGCCCGTCCAGTCCGTAGTTACCATGCCGGCCGAGTCCTGCCCGCGGTGCTGCAGCATGAGGAGGCCCTCGTAGAGCTCGACGGCGACGGGGCCGTCGTGCTTGTAGACGCCGAGGATGCCGCAGAGGCGGGTGGGCAGGCTGTTTTCGTTTGTTTTTTTGAGGAGGCGGGGGGTGTTGGATGCGCGGCGGCCCCTGGAGGGAGGGAGCAAACATTGTCCACAGGCGCGCGAGCGACGCCCGCCAACCCGCGCGCGCGACAACATCGAATTGATGTACTCACCGGCGGGGGGCGCCCGAGTTGTTGTTGTTGGAGGAGGAAGGCCGAGGGGCGCGGCGCGAGACGGACGCGACGCCGACGACGGGGCGGCGGCCGGCCGACGACGGCGGCGGCGGCGCGACGGCCGGCGTGGCGGCCGCGCGGCGCAGCAGCGCGTGCGACGAGGCCGTGCCGGACAGGGCCGCGCGGACCTGCACGGCCGGCGCACGGCACCGGGCGTGGGCGGCCCCGCGCGCGGGCGCGGCGGCGCGGCGCTGCATGGTGGCGATGGCGATGGCGTGCGGACCCGTGACAAGAGCGGAAGACCACGCCTCTTTCTTGTCTGTGTCTCTCTTTTCGTGTCGTGTTTGTTCAATCGCGTAGACGTGTCTGTGGTGATGGGATGTTGATCAAGGAGCGACGGTGTTGGGTGAGTCGGGGGGGTCACGCGCTCGCCGAAACGAGAAGAAGCAGAGGGCGGCGCAAAAAAAACAGGCGAGGTCTCCTTGGCGGCGGTGGCCGGCGCGCTCGGCGACCGAGGACAGCGGGGCGCGTCGCCCTGAGACCGCCGCTCCTTCTTCTGCTTCTTCCTCTCTCTCAGAGCTGGCCACACTCGTCGCCCACGCCTTCACCTGCTCCATATCTCGATCACCCGATCGCATCCTCCCCCCCCAAACTTGCTTCGAACGCGCACGCAAATCCATTCAGCCCCTCCCCTCGAAAACCGAACCGGTTGCGAAAGAGAGGGAAGAAGCAGAAGAGGGAGAGCTCTTTGCCGGCATTACACATCAATCGCCCACAGCGGCGCCTTCACGCAAGGGTCTTCACACGGAGACCTCGTTAGCCCCCCTCGGTACCACCACCCGTCCGATGGCGGACGGCCAAACGCGGCCGCCCAAGGCGCCGCCGCCGCCGACAACAGCAGCGGCGCCCGCCCCGCAGAGCGCGCTCGAGCAGGAGCGCGACCGGCTCGCCAACGCGCTCGCGCAGCTCGCGCGGTCCAACGCAGAGCTGCAGCGCGAGCTGGACGCGGCGCGCGACGGCGGGCGGCCCCTCGACCGCGACTACAAAGAGGCGCTGCAGGACAACGTGGTGGTGGTGGCGCGGTACCGCGCGCGCGTGGCCGCGCTCGAGGAGGAGATCGAGAAGGTCAAGCGGGGGGCGGCGCCGGTCGTCGAGGGGGCGGGCGGCGGCGGCGGCGGCGGGGCGTTTGGGCCGCCGCGGGACGCCGGGGGCTTGGGCGTGGGGGTGGCGCCCGAGGCGGCAGTCGGCGCAGGAGCAGGAGGGGCGGGCGGAGGCAGAGGCGGGGCAGGCGGGACGGCGGCGATGGCGACGGACGCCAACAACAACAACGGCGACGACGCCAACGCAGGCGGCGGCGGCGGCGGCAGCGGCGGCGGCACAGGGGACGACGGCGTGTGGGTCTGACGTTGTTACAAAGGACGCGCAACAAGCAGCAGACTATTAAAGCGACTAGGCAAAGGAGAGGATGTGTGTGTGTCGATCGATCTCTATAAAAACAGTGGGGGGGGCGGGGCGGGGGCGCGGGGGACCGGCGACGGCCGCGCGCGCATAACGCTCTCGATCGATCGTTCAATTATGGCACACGTTTTTTATTCAAGCGTTTTTTATTCAAAGGGGGAACACGCAACGAAAAAAGAGCACACACGATTGTTCTCTGAAGGGGAAGGAGCTCTCGATCTGAATGTCTCGCGGGGGGCTGGCCTAGACTGTTGGTTTTCTTCACGGCGCGCCGCCGCCGCCGCCGCCGCCGCCGAGCGCGCGCGTCAGGGCGGCAAGCGCCTCGATGCCGACCGCGCCCTCGCCGCCCCAGTCGCAGGCCGCCGCAGCTGCGGGGGCCGAAGGGGTCACTGGGGTCATGCCGCCGCCGCCGCCGCCGCCGCAGCTGCCGTCCTCGCCGCCGCCGCCCCGCGATACGAGACTCTCAAAAAACGGGAGGCGCTTGTTGGTCGGGGAGGCGGGCGCTGGCGCGGGCGCGGGCGGCGGCGCGACGAGCAGGAGGGCCGAGCTCGTCGTGGTCGCGGTGGTCATCGCCGTAGTCGTCAGCGGCGGCGGCGGCGGGGGCGGCGGCACGGCCGCCACCGCCGCCTGCCCATGGAGGAAACGGCAGCGCGCGCCAAATGGGCAGCAGCCGCGAACGAGAAAGGCCCGGCACGGCACCGTGCGGAACTTGGGGTGGCGGAAGAGAACGCGGAGCTCGGCCGCGCCGTGCGCGAACTGGCACTTGCCGCCGTACTTGCAGCTGCCCGTGCTGGCGAAGGAGCGGCACAGCTCTGTTTTGTACAGGGGGTGGGAGGAGGGAGGCGAGGAGGACGGCGGGACGGGGGCGGCGGCGGCGACGGCCGAGAAGGGCGGGGCGGGCGGCGCCGTCGCGGTCGTCGTCGCAGTCGTCGCCGTCGTCGCGGGCGTCACCGTGGGCGTCGTGGGGCGGGAGGGCGTCAGCAGGGGCAGGCGCTGGCCCGTGGGCGTGGCGATGGCCATGGGGGAGGGGAACAGCGCGGAGAGGCCGCCTTTGACGCTAATCGAGAGGGGGAGGGCGGCGGCGCCCGCGCCGGCGCCGATGTCGTAGCTGGCGCCCTCGGCCGCCGCCTTGGCCTTGGCCGCCGCCCCCATCACCGACGCGAGCGCCGCGCGCACGACCACCCCGAACGTTTCGTCGTCCATCTTCTGCGGTCGACCCGTCGATGCTGCTTCAAGTCGGGTTGGCCTAGGGCTGCTTTGGGGGGAAAAAGGCGGGGGTGGGAGGGAGCCGGGAAAATGCGGGGAAAGGGTGGGGGGCCGACGACGCGTCGCTCGGATCAGCGTGGGGCACGGGTGCTTCGGTGCTGCGGGTGGGGGTCTGTGGACTAGCTGGCGGACGAGTGCGAGATATGATTATGACCCAGTCGAGCTTCGAATGACTGCGCTTATCTCGAGGGAATGACGGAGGATTTTTTTTCCAGGGCCGACGCAAAACCATGGCGACAACACCGGGGGCCCCGGCGCTCAAAAAAGAGAAAAAACGTCGGGCGCCTCTGATTTTTTCCGTTGACTCCGAAAAAAACCCGCTCCCCTTCCCAAACGCCGCAATCTCCTCCTTGACGGATCTCGAGATCGTTCGTGTCACGAATCACACACGCACACATACGGGCGGCGCCTGCAGACCCGGATCAGATCTCATCCCCGTCAAAATCGCCGCCGTCTCAGCCCGACCACTCGCCCCCCGCCCCTCCCCTGACCACCAGCAATCCCCCTCCGCCCGCCCCCCTCTCCACCCTCCGGTGCACCCTCTCCCCGTCCAGCGTCACGATGGGCCCGTACAGCTCCGGCCGCCGGTCCCGGAACACCCCCCACCCCGCCCGCTTGAGCGCGCACGCCTCGAGGTCGAACGTCGCCGCGCAAAAGCCCTCGGCCCCCTTGTCGGGCGACGGGTCGATCGCGCCGTCGGCGTTGGCGCCCGCCCGCGCCCCCACCTGCGCCAGAACCTCCCCCTCCTGCCCGCCCACGAACGACCCCCCGTAAAACGTGATCTGCGAAGAAGCGCCCCCACCATTGCCCTCCTCCTCGCCGAACGTCTCGACCCCGCACCGGTTGCTGGCCACCACGGGCGTCAGGTTGGCGGCGGCGTGCCCGAGCATTGCGCGCGCCCAGTGGGCGTAGCTCGAGACGGAGGGGTCGTGCGGCTCGGAGCCGATGGCGGTCGGGTAGAAGATGAGCTCGGCGCCCTGTTTTGTTTGTTTTGTTTGTTGTTGTGTTGTTTCGAGGCGTCGTTTGTTTCGCGTGTCGTTTTTGGGCGCGGTGTTTTGGAGTTTGGTTGGTCCCAAACGTTCAGTGAGCGCAAACACGTCGCGCCCCCCACCCCCCGCCCCTCCTCGCCGTCCATCCCCGACCCGCCGCGTGCGACGCGTCGCATTTCCCCCTCGCGCATCGGGCCGCGGCATGCCCCCCCTCGCCGGCCAGAATACGACCGACGACCGACGGCCGACCACCCCTCCCCCCCCCCCCCCCCCCCGCCCCACCCCCCCCCCCCCCCCCACCTCTGCCCTGGTGGCCCTCCTAGCCCGCCACAGGTGCGCCTCTTGGTGCGCGCACGCCCGCGGCGAGCTCCGTGTCCCCCTCTCATTGTGC
>Ga0105053_10004938_pt1 | contig 19282 bp, 14 predicted proteins | sample BON01_FD_78093 | JGI IMG/M metagenome (GOLD analysis project Ga0105053, IMG submission 78093) | Freshwater microbial communities from Lake Bonney liftoff mats and glacier meltwater in Antarctica - BON-01 | ecosystem: Environmental > Aquatic > Freshwater > Ice > Glacier meltwater | place: Lake...
CAAAATGGAATATATTACACGGTTTCATTACCAGAAGGGATTGAACTCCAATCCAATGAGTCTAATTTGCATAAACCTGTTACAGAATGGACGATTGATGATGGTCTTTTATCCAAGTACAGCGATATCTTTGACACAGTTCAAGAGAATGGCTTAGTTTGTTGGGATAAAGCAGTTGATTTCTTTGGTCTCTCAGGCTTAGATAACACTCGTATCCAGGCACTGTTATTTCTCTCCGATGTTGATAAAGACGGACAATTTGATAGACTTGAATTCAGTGTTGGGTTTCATATGGCTGTTGGTGTCGCAAAGAAAGGAAAAGAAATGCCTACTACCCTTCCAGATCCACTTGCTGTTCTTTTTCCATATAATTTAAAACATGACGCAGACCGCTGCTTTGAACAAACGCCCGGCTCTGTCAATGTTTCTGTTGGTTTGGGTACTGATATTCCTGATTCACTGGACGGAGTCGCTGTGCAGGGGAATGAAGAGAAAGAAAATAATAGCGATGATGAAAAATCAGAAGAAGTGCATCCTGGCCAAAAAAGCAGCAACGCGGTCCATGATACGGTATTGGAGCATATTCGACAGAACCGATATAATACAGTTTTGGCCTATTTCAAGAGCCAAGGAAATATAGTTCATGATGTCTCTCCTTTGATGCTGCTGAGTGATTATCTTGAAACAGAGGCCTGTGAAAAGATTCTAGGTCGGTTTAACGAAATTTCGCAACAACAGAAAGACCTTTTACAGCATGTTGTTGATGAAAGAATTAACTCCACGTCGTGCTCAGAAAGTATTATTACTTTGCTCGAATCTGCGGCAAGTTTTGAACTTCAACTCTTTGAAAATGCACAATTCATCATTGATTTGCTTGACTCCTCTGGTAAATATTACCGAAATCTGGACAAATGGTCCAAAATTATGGAAACCGTGTCCAAGGAAAGTAACCGAGCCTCCATTTTCCTTCGAAAAATCGAGAATATTCCTGAACACGATCAGAGATCTCGTATTCTTCCCCAAAAAGCATTCAGTGACTTTATATCTGGAATTTCAGAGATGCATAAGGTTTGCCTTTTAATTGAACACTCCATAAACCGATCATTGTGTCTCTTTGCTAAAAATCGAAACGAGAAACTTGAAGAAGCAGTTGAATCATGGAAAAAGTCCTTTCGTAACTTTGCTGCGATCAATTCACGACTTCAAATGTGTGATGTTGATTTTAATGTTCCTTCTTTAGATGAAAACGGTGGTCCATTTTGTACCCTTACTCTATATCCTCTCCTCAGCGATCCGTGCTACTTCGCAGGCGACCCGTATATTTGCCCTGCTTTGAACCTATGGATCAATTTAGTAGATTCAACTCCTTAATTAACTTAATTAAGGAGTTGAATCATCCAACAGTTCTGAAACATTTCTTATTAGATTTCGTTTTCAATTAATTAATTTTATTAAATAAACAAAAGTTGAAGCCGGTGACTATACATTGAGATAGCCTTAAGAGATTAATTCCCAGTGAGTTAAATTCAAGTAAAATCTTAAGAATCTTGAACCTCTCTCTACTTTCGACGTTGAATATATGAAGTTCTGTTTTCTCGAAACTTGCCTCTTGTTTGTTTTTAATTCCGTTGTTAAGATGGAAGCGGGCTCACTTAGGCACTACGACTGACTACACAAAAGCAATTCTGATTTGGTACTAAATCCATGTTCCAACTTCATTTTGCTTTTGACAGCATTTCAAATGCATTAATTTATTTAATTAATGTCCTTAATCCTCAGATGGAATTGCGTACGACTTGCATAGTAGAGTTTTTCATAGGATCCAAAAATAATATCACCCCCTAGCACTTTCTGATATGCAAATTAAACGACCAACTCATCAATAAAAGTAAATGCGCAGATTACTGAACAAGGGTATTTCCCGCTCAAGACTTAACACGTCTGATAGCAGGCTTAATACGTCTGATAGCTTTGCAGTAGTTGAACTTCCGGAAGAACAAGTTCTGAACGAGGCTACTATGATCGAACTTCAAGCACGAAATAAGTTTCTTGAAGAGGAGAGATTGAGACTCTTGGAAGTTTCTAGAAGCGGAAGTTTTCGTTCAAAATCGGAGTTCATGGAAGAAGCTTCCAATCTCCTTGCTCTAGATTTGACAGCGAAAAATTTTTCAATCAACATTCGATTTTTGAAAGAAAAAGAGTCGTTCAGTGAAATGGCTGGAGTTGAGTTGACAGAAATTGAGAATCAACTAATGGTATGCGAATTCATTCGCGATGCCGATGGAAATCCAGGGCCATTAGAAAAGAGAGGTGGAGTAGCCATTCTTGACATGGTCACAACAGTAGCTGGAATTGAAGTAAATTCGCATAAAAAACTTCAAACAGTGATGAAGAAAATCAAAACAGATGAATTCAAAATTGAATTCTGTAGAAAATCAGCACAGAACTTGGAGGATTCAAAAACTTTGACCATTCCAGGTGCTCTGGAACGCATCCACTTTCTGACCAAAGAGCTAAAATTTGCTCGAGCTGAATATGCTAGATTAGACATTGGGGCAATTGAGGTAAGTACCGTTTCCAATCCAAAGCCCTTTGCTCACTGTTGTGTTATTTAGTGTTTGCAAAACGCCCTTGACGATAGTCATCGAATGGAACTGAGGCTCAAGCAGCAACTTCACGACATTGAACTAAAGATCAAACATGGAGACGAAGGAAAAGAACTACTTGCCAAGTATTCTGCAATAGATCGTGAATGTCGCCGTCTTTACAATGCATTAATTGACTTAAAAGGAGCAATTCGGGTATTTGTTCGGGTGAGACCTGTTCTTGAAGGTGAAATGGAAGATGGAAACGAAAACAATGCAGTTCTTCATTGTATAGACAACCGTAAAATTGTTCTTTCAGATATTCAAAATGACAATTCCGAGAAAGCCTATACATTTGATCAGGTATTTGATCCGTCAACGTCACAGAAAAGCGTCTACGATGAAATTGAGCCCTTGATTCAAAGCGTTGTTGATGGATATAATGCATGTGTTTTTTCATATGGGCAGACTGGTTCAGGAAAGACGTATACTATGGATGGCCCTTCTAATGATCGCGGTGTCTTTTATCGAGCAGCCGAATCTCTTTTCTCTGCAATCGATGAAAGACAACAATGCTACATGGACTCTGATAAAGCAACCTTTTCTGTCAATGTATCTCTAGTGGAGATTTACCAAGAGACTTTGCGTGATCTTCTTGTTTCTGACGACGAAGTTGAAAGAAAACCGTACTCACTTGATATTAGACACCATCCTCAAAAAGGAGATGTGTATGTTGAAGGTGCAAAAAGGATTCTAGTAGATTCACCAGAGAAACTGCATGAACTGGTGTTACTAGCCAAAAAGAACCGGGTAGTTGCAGCTACTCAAATGAATGAATACTCTTCTAGATCCCATATGATACTTATCATCTCTGTTATGTGCAAGGTAACCAATAACGGATGCGTGAAGAGTAAAACAAAATCAAAAATGCAACTAATTGATCTTGCAGGGAGTGAACGGGCATCGACTTCTGGTGCATCGGGTGAACAACTTCGGGAAGCTGGATATATTAATAAGTCGCTTTCAGCACTTGCAAATGTTATGCATGCACTTCAAAGTAACGATGCCAAGCATATCCCTTTTAGAGATTCAAAACTGACATCTTTACTACGAGATTCGTTGGGCGGAAAAGCCAAAGCGCTTGTACTCATTCATGTCTCACCTTTGAGAACACATATCCATCAATCAAGTTGTAGTCTAGAATTTGCTCAACGTGTTGGCAAAGTTAGACTCTTTGGAAATAAAACCGGTGAAAAGGATTTGAGTACTCAAATGGTTCGCTTCAAACAGGAGAATGTTGAACTCCGTTCAGAACTTATTGAAACACAAAAGAAACTGCATCTTCAAAAAAAGGAAGCGGATAATGTGAGAAACAATGGAGTTCAAAAACAAAAGGAAATTGAACATCTTGAATATGCAGTGGAGAAACTAAAGTTTGAGGCCGAGGAGCAAATGAAAAGTTTTGAAGTGCAGCTTCAACGATTAAAGCGTTCAGCAATGGGAAGTATGCGAAAAATAGATGAGCAAAGAAGTGCAAAGACAAACAACGATTTAAAATCTGTTCAACGTGATTTGTCAATCATGACGGAAGAAAACCTACAACTTCGTGAACGAAATACAGATCTTCGTCGGAAACAATTGGAGGCAAGTTCTCGTCTCGCGGAATTGGAAAAGCAAAATACCAACCGCGCGATTCGGGAAAACATAAGTAGAGATAGCAGTGATCTCAGAAAACGACTAGGAAGGGGGGGGCACCTTGAAAACTCTCAACAGGTTGGCAATTCAGAAGAAGTCATAACACCAACTAAATTATAATTTATCTTTTTATTCGATTGAATACGATGAAACTGTTGATGCAAATTAGAAGCAATATGATGGTCCATAGAAGTGCCTTGTTGTATAAGGCTCGTTTAGACATTCGTTGAAGAACACTTCTTGCGTGACTGGCTGTTGAGTTCACGCCTGCTGCTGTTTTATTAGTTCGAAGCAAAGTTTCGTTTTGTTCTCCCACTGTAGACAGTATATTGATTCCTATCTCATGCGTTTCTGCTAGACTACTGATGGATCCATCCAATAGTGTATCGGATCGGTTCATGCTCTCTTGTGTCTCCTCCAACAGCGCATCCATCCCGCTAGCACTTCTGTCGTTAGATCTCATCGTGCCACTCCCCCATCCAAACAATACAGAACGTTCAACTCGGTCCTTCAATGACTTAAACTTTTGCTCAGTACCCGCGAGTTGGTTCTGAAGATTCCTCTGAAAGATTCGTTTTTGGTTCTTCTCCAAATTATCTTCGCAAGCTTCAACGCCAGAAATAAGTCTCTTCACCTAATAAATGTCGTTAAAATGGTCACCAATTATTAAACACTTACATCTTGTTTAGATATATTCAGTTTTCGCTGAGTTTCTTCCAAAGCTGTCTTGGATTTGGCAGTGTCTTCAAACTAGATGAGATACACTAGAGCAAAACTACTAACTTACCATTCATATTGCTGGCTTCCTGCAAAATAACAATTTCTTTCTCGACAGCTTTAACTGAGGCCATCGCTTGAACCTCCAGGCGGGATTGAACCATCTCAACTCAGTAATACGGAAGGACCCCCGCAGTGTACGTTTTGAATCATCGTTTCAAACGTCCATCGTTGATCAATCGAAACGAAACGAAGAGGGAAGCCACTGAGAGAAGCATTAAAACACTACCACATTAGCTAGTTTGAATCATTACCTTATCATAGTTAGTTGGATACTTTAATCGAAGAGAAGCTAGTATGGTCTTGGATATTCATCAGTTGGTGGAGGTGCCTGAGATCCTTCCGCAGTTGGAAGTACTGAGAAGGATTGATCTAGCAGTTAGAAATTTTTTGGCTAATGGGGGTATACAAGTAGGCGGATTGACAGATCCTGAGCTATGGGAAAACAAATGGCGAGTGTCCTCCTATCCACAACGAGATTATTTTGTTTCTTCCGTGGACCAAATTCGCAACTTCCTTCGAATTCTGAATATAGTCACAAGAAATGTCAGGGACGGAATAATCATTTCCGTCAGAGAGTTATATTATCGGCAAAAGGGTTTAGACGGATGGCTAAGTTGTTCTCAAGTGTCTAGCATGCTGACTTTCATTCAAAAACTGTTGGTACTTCCAAGAATCTCAATGGGACTATGTGCTGGAAGTAAGGGCCTTGTAATTGGAAACATTTCTATAACTCATGTTCATTCGAATACAATTGAAAATGCTTACAATAGGGTTTACTCAATCGATAACTGTGCCCAAGTATCAGGCGCAATCGCTCTTCACTATGATGCCTCATTCGGCAGGCCCAAGTTCATCCTTGTAGTTGAAAAAGAGGCTATTTTCCAGCTTTTTGTCCAGCATCAGGCCTATAAAAAGCTACAGTGTATCATTATAACTGGAAGGTAAGGTGAATTGTTTTGAGAGGAGGCGCGATAACAAAATGAACACAGAGGCATGCCATGTTTATCAACACGAGGCTTTTTGCATGTTGCATCAGAAACATTCAATATTCCAGTATTTGGTTTGACTGATTGGAATCCATATGGGTACAATATCATGTTAACATACGCTCATGGAGGACGAGAGATGTTAGAAGGATATCATTTTGCGGTACCTTCGCTTCGGATTCTAGGTTTACGATTCGAGCATATTGAGAGATTGAATCACAATATATACACTTATTTCCAGCCCATCACAGACCAGGATAGGTCATTGGCACATGGTATTTCTCTAAGGTATTCTGATTCTCAAACCGCAAACCTCGTTGAAGAAATGAACCATATGGTTCGAGTCGGTTATAAATTGGAACTGGAAATTTTAAACAATCTTGAAGGAAGATCTTCAACGTATCTAGCTGATGAGTGGATATTCGATATATTGGTGCAATGCGGAATCATTTAGCCCACCAACTCGTGCTTCATTTTTTTTTGCAAAAATGGACACAGTGGACTTCGACGGGGATGCTTCGTTCAGGTACGACTCCAACAAAAGCTGGTTCATGTTTGGCAGAGGAAGAGTAGATAAAACCGGTACCGATGGTGGACCAGTATGGATTCCTGGTAAGTGGAAAACTCGCAATGAATCTCGTCTCATTATTTAGATGTTTAGATTCGGCAGTGTCGCAATGCAGCACCTGTAGATTGAAATTTGACTTTTTCAATAGAAAACATCATTGCAGATATTGTGGTAAAATATTTTGCGGTGGTTGTTCGGAATCCTTCATGCTCCTCCCAGTGTATTTTGGTGTCCGGGAGCCTCAAAGAGTGTGTCGATCGTGCAGCGTCACATTAGAGCCAATGCAAACATCACTTGCAAGCTCAATCAGCAATTCAACTAGGGATACCGAATTTGATCCAGATGATGTAGGAAAATACATGTTGAATCCATTGAGTTTTTCGATGTCTGCGGAAATAAAGAAAGCATGTCACAGCATCGAGAATTTCTTTGGTCACAGTCCTAACTCTACCATTCAAGATCAATACATTCCTGCTGTACTTTTGAAACAAGCAAAAGGCCTTGCCTTTCTGACTGTGATTAAGGCAGGTATGGTTTTTACGGGAAGAATTGGAACTGGAATTGTGGTTGCCAAGGATGCGGAAGGAAATTGGACAGCACCAAGTGCAATAGGAATAGGCGGTTTAGGTTGGGGGTTTCAAATTGGTGGCGAAGTGTCTGATTTTGTTATTATCTTGAATACTGACTCTGCGGTGGATGCTTTTTCTGGAAAGGCCCAGGTATCTCTAGGGTCTCAACTTGGTATTTCAGTTGGTCCTGTTGGAAGGACGGGGGAAGCTACTATGAATATCGGTGATGGAGGACTAGCTCCATGTTACTCGTACTCGCAATCGAAGGGGTTGTTTGCTGGAATATCTCTCGAAGGCGCTGTTATTAGTGAACGAACATCCATAAATCATAATTTCTACGGACTCAAATGTGAAGGAAAGGATTTACTTGCTGGCAAATATCCACCTCCTAAAGCTGCTGCTCCATGTAAGTATCTATTGTATTTGTTGTTAAATGTTTCTAAAACCTCCATAGTATACAATGCCCTTCGAACAGCACTGAACAAGGACCCTGGTTCACTTCTGGGCTCGAATAATAATAACCAAATATAAAGATGTACTCATAATTATAACGGATTATTTAATGCGTCGAAGCGATTGGAGAACCTGGTAATGATGGCATACAGCATCATTACAGTGATCCGCACTTCTAACCTGCATGTACTTGTCAAGACAGGATGCTATGTTATCCCATACTAGCGTCAGCAAATGCTGGCTTTCAACAACACTCGATAAACGATTGAAATACGTTTCTTTCTCGTTTTCTATCTGATCCATCCACGAGATATAGGAACTTTCTTTTCCATAGCCCGATTGTATTTCTTCAACAAGCATGCTTGGTGATCGTAAAGCATCGGGTGCATCAGCAAATATACAATGCCAAATAGTTGAAGTTCTTATATCAGGAATAAACTCACGATATTTGTCCACCAGTTTTTCATCAACAGCTTGAAATGTGTTTAAGTCAATGAATAATAGCTGTCGAAGGGCCCTAAGTTCCTTATACGGGTCCCCTATGGACGATAATTTGAAAGATGAATCCATTGACAAGGGAGCAATAATCAATTCAAATTGTGCCATATCTCGGGCAATTCTCAAACGGCCGGAGTTATTAAGGGGTCTGATGAGTGAAATGTGTCGGGAGAACAAGCCCACCATCCGAGTCACCAAACCCTTCAAATAAGTATGGACGATCGGAAACTCTTTAAAAGGGAGTTTCGGAAAATAAGTGGATGTCAAAACACCTATAGCGTGTTCAAGGGTGTTCATATACGGTGATGCTTGCTCCATATCTCGTTCTTTGGTAGGAGCAAAATTTTCGGTATGAATCTTGCAAATGATTGTATTCAAGCTGTTGGCTGCCGAGATCATATGCTGACCAAGAATCATGTCCGATACTTGATTAAGAATCGGCTCGTCGAAAATAGTGGTGAGATTCTTGAGGACTGATTCATCGGCACATTTCTCGTGGATATTACCGGGAACCATCTGTATTTGAGCCTTCAACCTCAGAACAAGTTGTAGTATGCTAATATTGTGAACAGTATCCGTTTCCTTTTGTTTGACAGACAAGTTCAATGGCGATTCACTTGGTGTAACAGCAAGCTTAGCCTTGTTAGCAAATAGAAAAACTGCCTTAGCAGCACCTCTACCAACTGCGACAGTCAAATCAGGGTCACATTTTGCTGCGACAAGCTCATTTTCAATACTTTTTACAAAGGTAGTCACATCGTGATTCGTTGGAAGTTTGTCACCGTGCTGGACAGGAAACATCAATTCCACTGGCTCGTTCAATCTCCGAAGTGACTGAGCGAGATACACTTCAAGCAACGGCTGTAATGATCTTAAAATAGAGCTCACTTCATCCGATATACTCTGTCGAGTTCGCTGAAATAATTTTGCAGGAATCTGGCGAAATGTTTGTCGAAGTCGAGGATAGTCTTGAACTCCAAGCGAGCTACGGATGAATGGATACGCGCGAGAAGCATTTTGAATCTCTCCGTTGATAGCTCGAGTCATCTGATTCCAGAACCGATCATACACTGGTTCCTTCGTGAACAGGTCACCCAGACACTGATGGGAAACTGCGTCACGTTTCTTGGAAAGTACACGGCCAAGATTCCACATTCTAATAGCCCATGTTCGTAATGTATTTTCAAATGTAGAAATATTGGACCACAATTGATTTTTCCATTCCTTTTCTTCTCCTTTTTGAGGTTTCAACTTCTTGCTCTCAGAGAGGTTCTTGATATCTAAAGCAGATTTTAAATTACTCGATATGTTGTTAACCACCCAATCGACCAAATAAAAGATTTCACCATGAAGTTCTCCTAGATGAAAAAAAGCCTAGGAAGGATAGTTCAGATACAAAGATTCCTTGATATGAAGATAAAACGTACCTGACTCAATGCCCCAACTTCGGCTAGTTGATTAGCTTCACATATAGCCAGCCGGAGCGATGCTCGAATAGAAGATCTTATTTCTGATGCAAGAGGAACAAACCAGTGGAGCTCGTCCTTGATACAAGCAATCTCGCGAAGGGACCCATCAGACAACATGGATTCACATTCGGCAACCAATTGAGATTTTTTCGATAATTCACGACCTCCTTTCAGTTCACTTGAAGAAGAACTTTGAATTTTTAGAATTGCTTTTAAAAATCGGCGGCTTCGAGTGATCAAGAGAATTGCCTTTTGGATATTCCTCAGCTGTTTTGCTTGATTTTTCATATTTTCAAGAGGAAGGGAGACATCTCGATTAAGTCTACCAACAGAAGCTGATAATGTGTTAGAAAGCGATTTTGATTCCATGATAGCATCTTTGCATGGTTTTGCAACTTCTAACCTAGTCAACATTGGCTGATAATTATCCTCAATATGGTTCGTTATCATATTGTTGACAGTTTGAAGCTGGGTTCTAATATTCTCAACATATCCATCTACTCCTGTTCGTGTTCCGCCATGGGTTGCCAAAGCAATTCTAGAATATTCTGGAGGATCAAATGCTTCATCAACGAAGTCACCAAGTGCCTCCATAATGACTGATTTTTAGTAGACCCTGAATTTGTATCTTTGGACGTGTTAACTGTCTATTAGTCAAAACTGTAAAAGTATGTTTTGTTGATGATAAACACATAGACTATGCCCCTTAGACTGGAGATAAAGAAGCTTCTAGCGTCGAGATCTGAAAGAGTGAAAGCGTGCGATCTTCATCCTGATGAACCATGGGTACTTGCTGCTCTTTATACCGGGCATTTATTCATCTGGAATTACAACACTCAAACTGTTGTTAAGACGTTTGAGGTATGTGATCAGCCCCTTCGATGTGCAAAATTCATCGCAAGGAAACAGTGGATCATATGCGGTGCTGATGATATGAAAATTAGAGTGTATAACTACAACACTCTAGATAAAGTTGCTCAATTTGAAGGCCATTTGGACTACATTCGGTACCTCGAAGTTCATCCAACTCAGCCTTATGTGCTTTCCACTTCTGATGACATGAGCATCAAATTGTGGAACTGGGAGAAAGATTGGGCTAACACTCAGGTATTTGAAGGTCATGCTCACTATGTCATGATGGCTCGCTTCAATCCGAAAGACACGAATACGTTTGCTTCAGCGTCGTTGGATAAAAGTATCAAAGTATGGAGTTTGGGATCACCTCTTCCAAACTATTCTTTGGAAGGACATGATAAAGGGGTCAATGCAATCGACTACTATGCTGGGGGTGATAAACCGTATCTCATTTCGGGAGCTGACGATTTTCTGGTCAAGATCTGGGATTACCAAACGAAAGCGTGTGTTCAAACTCTTGATGGGCATACGAACCATGTTACTGCCGTTTGTTTTCATCCTAAACTACCTGTACTCCTTACTGGTGGTGAAGATGGAACTGTGAGGATGTGGCATAGCAACACCTATCGACTTGAAACTACATTGAATTATGGATTGGAACGTGTTTGGTCCATTGCTGTTTCTCCTCACACCAATAAAATTGCAATTGGTTACGATGAAGGCACTATTGTGCTTACTCTTGGTAAGGAGATGCCTAGTGTTTCCGTTGATTCTAGTGGAAAGGCGTTGATGACAAAGAACAACGAAGTTGTCTCGTTTTCTCTTCGTGGAGTTTCGACTCTTGGTCTTGAAGACGGGGAACGCGTTGAGTATCAGACAAAAGATCTTGGGTCCTGTGAAATCTTCCCTCAAAAGATACTGCACAACAACAATGGCCGTTTTGTTGTAGTGTGTGGAGATGGTGAATACATCATTTACACTTCTCAAGCACTTCGTAATAAGGCATTCGGATCAGGTTTGGATTTTGGATGGTCCTCGTTTGGAACTGGAGATTATGCTGTTCGTGAAAGTTCTTCCAGGGTTCGAACATTCAAAAATTTCAAGGAAATGGAAATATTGAGTTTGCCGTTCACAGCGGAATCTCTGTATGGAGGAAGTTTGATTGGTGTATGCGGAAGTGAATTTGTTGTATTTTACGACTGGGAGCAATGCCGACTTGTCATGAAAATTGATGTTGCTCCTTTAGATATCATTTGGTCTTCCGATGGAGAACTAGTGACTTTGGTGTGTGAGGATTCTTACTTTGTTTTACAATGCAATTTAGATGTCATCGCAGAGGCATTTTCCAACGGTACTGCAAGTGCGGAAGACGGTATTGAGGACGCATTTGCACTGCTTCATGAAATTGGTGAACAAGTGACGTCGGGTCAGTGGGTCGGGAGTTGCTTCTTATACACAAACAAGTCTAACCGTGTAAATTATTATGTTGGCGGTGAAGTTATTACATTGTGCCATCTTGATAGATCCATGAATCTGATGGGATTTGTACCGAAGGAAAACAGGCTTTTCTTGGTCGATAAAAATCGAACTGTCACGAGTTACGAAATTCTTGAAACCGTTCTTCAATATCAGACAGCAGTTGTTCGAAAGGATTTCGACTCCGCGAATCAACTTTTGGCCACCATTCCTAGGCAAAAGTATAATGATATTTCTCGTTTCTTGGAGTCACAAGGGTACAAGGAGGTAGCGCTTCAAGTAGCTGATGACCCAGACCAAAAAATGGAGTTGGCTATCCAGTTGGAGAAACTTGACGTCGCTTTAGATATCATGAATAATGAAATTGTCCCGAAAAATGAACCTGATGATCTCGATGTTCTATCTCGTTGGAAGCAGTTGGGCGACCTTGCTCTTTCAAAAGGCAATCTTGCTCTAGCCGAGCAATGTGCTACAAGTGCCTCTGATTTGAATGGTTTGCTACTGATGCACTCTTCCTATGGAAACATTGCGGGAATCAAGGATCTTATTGTTACTGCTGAAAGCCAAGGCAGAACCAACATATCGTTTCTGTGTAGTTTACTTGTTGGAGATACGAACAAGTGCGTTGAAATTCTGCAGAAAACCAAAAGATTCGCAGAAGCAGCACTTTTTGCTAGAACATTTGCTCCCAAACTGGTTGATTCTGCTGTCAAATCGTGGAAAGAAGATCTTGCTACCGTGAATAAACGGGCATCTGATGCACTAGCTGCTCCAGCCGATTACCCAGAGCTCTTCCCCTCTCTGGATGATGCTATAGCTGTTGATCAAATTATCAAGGATGTGCGCGGAATCGCCCCAGGATCTGCATATCTTACATGTGCTCCGAACATTGAAACTATTCTCGTTGATTTATACAAGGAGCAAGGCGAAGATGCAATCAAGGCTCTCTTCCAGCCATTTTCGATGAAAGGTGAACCAAAAGTAGCTTCGGGCAATGGACCCAAGGATGCTCAAGTTCGACTTCAACAGGAAGAGCAACAGCGAATTCAACAGCAGCAGGAAGAGCAACAGCGAATTCAACAGCTGCAGGAAGAGCAAATGCGAATTCAGCAACAACAGGAAGAGCAAGTTCGAATTCAACAGCAGCAAGAAGAACAAGTTCGAATTCAACAACAGCAAGAAGAGCAAATGCGAATTCAACAACAGCAAGAAGAACAATTTCGAGTTCAACAACAACAGGAAGAGCAAATGCGACTTCAACAACAGCAAGAAGAACAAGTTCGAGTTCAACAACAACAGGAAGAGCAAATGCGACTTCAACAACAACAGGAAGAGCAAATGCGACTTCAACAACAGCATGATGAGCAGATAGAACTTCAGCAGTCTGAACTTCTGGAGAAACAGTCCCAACAGCTGGACCAGGTCGATGTCGTTGATGATGATGAATTAGGAAGTGATCTAGAGAAAGAATTGGCACTTGGTGATGATGACAATTTTGGAAGTGACGAGGATATTCCCTTTGACGAAGACTGGTCGTAAGACTTTTAAATAACAATTAACTTTTATTTTTTTAATTAGGAGAGATGTTGATGAATAAGAGCACGAGTCTCGTCACTCTCGTGTCGAAATGATGGTTATTTTGAAACGAGATATTCTGAAATTGATGAAGTGCAAGTGTACTTCGCGTTTCCAAATTCCAATCTACAATGTTTTATCACCAGATCTCATTTCGGTTCTAGACTCAAAAGGTTTCGAATTTACAGTTCAGGACTGGTAAAATTTCTTCAAATCCACGGACAAGAGTTTTGAGAAATTAATGTGAAACATCAAAATTTTGTCTACCTACTTCACTAAAGTATCTAGATACAGAACTTTGTAGGTACAATCATACAAATAAATTTATTAATCTTAAGCTAGCGATAATAGAAATATCATGAGTTAGAGCAACTGTCTAAATACTAAATGAACAAACTCTCCTTTAGTCTTGTAAACAACCTTGGAACTTGTAAACAAGCAGTTCAGACTATATCAAATGGTCGTGCGTTGTACTGCGAGCATATCACCATTCTTCCAGGACAGACTGGCCAGCCATGTAGCTATCTAGAGCTATCAGAAAAGAAATAGTGGTATCCGGGGATTCTTATGAACAGTCACGAGCGTAAGTAAGAACTGCTCAAGTACTGACTCAAGATTACAAATACCATGTAAACGTTTGAATCTAAATTCCCAATTTAAGTGACATAACTCATGTATGTGTAACACTACCAAATATCAAATTGAAGTTTCTACGGCACTTTTTAAAATAAATACCAACAAGGAGCCGCTCGAATACCTTTTGAACCCTTTGAGAGTCCATTTACGGAATAGAGTTTTCCATAAGTGTTGCAGTTTACGTTGAAATTCCGGTAACTTTTTCGTCCGCCAGAATTCGGAGACTATGCCACTACTAGCATATTTACTGGTTAGTCCGACTGGTTTGCAAGGTAAATAATGAATTAGGATTTCTGACTACTTAATTTTATATGTGCTCAAAACTGAATACAATTATATCGCCATCAGTTACTTGTTAGAAGGAGGTAGTTGATCAATCCCAAAGTTTCCAGTTGAAACAAGCTCAAGCATCCCTGTTAGAAACAAAACAAACTTATCAGCAGACTCGGGAGTAGATTCCCTTTCTATAGGTACAAACAGTTCAAAGGATTCAAACCGCGTGGTCTTCACGGTCCGATATAGCCCATCTGCAAAAGACTGTTCTACATTGACCTGCGCGTTTGAAGAAAGTTTCCAGTCAAAATACACAATTACCATTCCGATTTGCTGACTATCCATATATTCATAAGTATTGGTACCACCTCGATGTACACGATAAATCCTGATTCAAGGAAACATGGTGAATTGTTTCAAGACCATTTGGTAAACCTGCATTCTTTATCGTGGTCCGATCCGATACTTCATGGGAGCTCAATTACCTCTGACGACTTTCCTGAGACTCTTAATTTTATACTCAAGTGCAAGAACAATGATCTGACGCAAGCTGAGGATTTCTTGAAACAGGCTCTGAAACTTGTCCGAGTGAAACAGGAATTTGGAGATAGTTTTGATGAGATATCGCATACACTACCTAATTTTGAACTTGACATATTGGAGAAAGAAAGTGATATTATGGGTACATTCGTCGCATTTGTTGAAGATGATATCGACAAGAAGCAATCAACTCTTGTGATGCTGGTTCCTGGGCAAGCACATATCATTGGACATCTCATTGGAAAGGCAGGAGCAGAGATTGGGCGTCTAGAAACATATTCCAATGTTACTATTCGTGTGGAGAACAAGACAAAGATGCCTCCTGGGTCTCAAGAGCGAAGAATTTACATCATTGGTACAATTGCTGCTTGTGTCGAGACACAACAACTGATAACAGAAAAACTCTGTGAAAAATTGAAGGAAGAAGGAGTCCAACAGGAATTGATCAAAATAGTGATACCTCATGAGAGTGTCTCTCATTTGATAGGGAAATGCGGATCTCATATTCGAAAACTACAGGAGCTTACAGGTGCTAGAATTCAAGTGGAACAGGAAGATGATTCAAGCCCTCTGCCTGGAAATGTTGGTCGCACAGTTACTATTCAAGGAAAGCAATATAATAGATCTATGGCTCAGTATTTGATTGCTCGACAAATGGCCGAAAGTCGAAGTACCCTAAAGGATTGGCAAGGCGGTATTCCTGCTACCCTTGATTCCAAAAGTAACTTTCCGGTTTATAAGTTCATTGACTACGACGACCGATATGGAAATACTGGGGATGTAGTACCCAGTTCTGACTCTGAGCAAAAAGAGGTAACTGAGGTATCTGACAATTCAATGTTCTATGAAATGCTAGTGCCTGATTCAGCGGTTGCACATTTGATAGGACGAGCAGGTGTCGTCATATCACAAATCCAGAAAAACTCAGGCGCTCGAATTAGTTTTAATCGAGTATACAAAGGATGCGATTTCGAATACGGCAAATTTCAAAAGGTCACCATTGCGGGCTCGACGTTTGCTATCCAAATAGCGTTTGACGCAATCAACGAAAAACTGGAAGAAATTTCCTAATTTCAGCTTGTCCCTTCTTGCTTTGAAATTAGATTTGTTTACTTTAAAAATCAAAAAGGATCTCAATAAACTACTTAAGATGTGTTCTCTCAAACACATGGATTTATCGCCGAGAGCCACTGAGTGGTTTCTGCCTGCTAGTGGGCTTTTGTTTGAGCTGCAAAAGAAGTGACGGATTTTTAACCTTGACAAGTGCATTCACATCCTGCAATCTTCCATGCATTAAAGCAAGACGCGATTTCATGGCATTGTAACGATATGCAATATGTTGACGTACAATTTCTTCAGGTGACTTGAAAAACTTGCATGTCAACAATTCAACAAATTTGTATTCCATGTTTCTGATAAAGTCCAGGCGAGCAAGCCCGTCTTCTCGCATGACCAATATCGCCAGATGTGTATGCGATTCCTTGATACAACTATTTAGCATGCTGCTCAATACTTTACTGTAATCTTCGAACTCGACCATGAGTTTTTGCTCTTCTTGCATCATTCGAAATCCTACTTCATCCACAGTGTGAGTATATAGAAAAAACAAGTCACTCTCACTGCTAAGTTCAACTTTAATACCTTCTGGGCGCTGTTCTGGGCCCTATAATGGTTAATTTGCTCCTTCACTTCATTAATGGAAAGTCAACGTACCTGTATCAAAACCTTCACTTTGATAGCTTCCAATGTCCCTACATCTTGAGGACTTGAACTCGTTTCCTGGTATCTTAGCTCTAAGGGACATTCCCTGTCGTAAACTATCCGCCATCCTTCCTGTACACTTGGATCTAATGCTTCAATTTCAGAAAAATCAAAAATTCCTAGTGCCTGTTCGTTAGATGGGCTCGTATTCACTACTCTTCGACTTGATGTGGTAGATCGAGGTGAAGATAATCCATCCATCAGAAATATCTAAGCAACAAAAATACGAGGTTCACTACCAACACCCTTGAAAAGAGACGTTAGCTTTTTTTAACTTGTTATGGTTTTCAAAACTTGAAAGATCAAGGATTCAAAATGATCTGTTTTCACACGAATACTGGATTTACGTTCGATAAATTCCTTCCAGCCACGGATTGCGGATGATTGAGGTGCTTGCGATGATGTCCACCCTGCATCGGACACAGACAAAGACAATGCGTTCAATTGGATATCCTGAGGAAAACAATATTGTGCTACCATAATCGCTGCTTTCTTCTCTGAAGTATCAGAACTTACAAGAGACTCTTTCACACCGTCGATAGGGCACTTGCCGTTAGTACTTGCTAGTAGCAAAAAATGAACTACCCTAACTGATAGTGACCTTATGGTCTGAATACCATTCACATAAAGGTCTTGTGTTGATGGATATTCCTTAAAACGTATTACACATAAGTGTAAAAGCTTGAGTAGACTTGTATTTGAATCATCTCGGATCAGTCCGAGCTCATCGATTACCGCGTCTTTCAACTCTGATATTTGATCCACTTTGAGGAAGATCACCTTGGGAAATTTCAACTCCAAACATATCGCTAGTGCCAGGTATCCATGAGCCATAGATGCTGCATGAATAACTTTGATATTGGTTAAATCAGCATGAAACCATAATTCTTCGGACATTAGATGTTCGATGAAACTGTAAACCTCATCCGTAGATCGACTTGCTAGTGTCTTCGCAGCATTGGACATATGCTGTACATGTAAAGGAAGCTGACTACATGATGGTAACTGTGATGCAATATTTTCGTGGGAACTGTTTGTACTAAGAAGACAAAGAATCGGCTGTATGCATTTCGAGTTCAAAGTCGATTGGTTGGTGAAGCATATGTGGCGAATAGGGTTCACTATGAATTCCATCCACTCTGATTGTTTCTTTGTTGGCAATGGTATCAGTTTCAACTGAATAAGATTGAAAAGTGCTTCTGCCTGTTCCATTGTTACGGGTTTACTGCTCAACTTAATGAGTGTCTCCATCTCGAAACCGTTACTACCATGTTTTTGAGTGAATCCTTGCATATCGACATCGATGGTTTTACTTCCTATAATATGGAGATATTGTCCGATGTGGTGAAAAGCTTTCCATGGAGTTGCGCACTTTTCGTTGAGGTTTGCAATTCCGTGAACTACCACCTGTTGGCAAAAGTATTGGATATCTCGTATATCTAGCTGTGTGTTACCTTCAACAACGACACCAGAAATAACTGCGAATACTACTTCATGTACTTGACTTTCAATCGCTGCTTCTAATAACTGAAGTGCTTTCGGAAGCGAGTTTCCAATGCAACGAACTAAAAGCGATGCATACGTATCAGTGTCCGTGAGTATCCCGCAAAGATTAGAAAATCTTTCATCTGTTAAGCAATTAAGAAGTGCGAGCGATTCTAGTGCTAGCAATCTCAATGGGGGCTTTGTCATAGCCAACTCCACACAGAACTCATTCATTGCACTACTTCGAGCGCCGTTGAATTTCGTTTTCACCACTAGACATTTGATACGTTGAAGAGTTTCGCGGAGATTGCTTGTCGATCTTCTTTCTACATCACCCAGTAGAAGGGAGGCGATCATCAATACAATGGCCAAGTTATTTACGAACGGTTCAAAATTTGAATTTGAACCGACCGAAAAATGGTCGGTCCTTCCAACAGTTGTTTGAATCGTCTTACATTAGGATTGTATTTGTTTCAAGGTTTTTAATATACTGGATCGAGAGAAATGCGAATAAGTTGAAGCGACTTTCAATAAAACTAATTAGATACGAAGTGACGAGTTTCTTTTTCTTCGTTGTGCTTTAAACTTTTAGAAAAACTTTCGAGAATCCCCTTGAACAGTAGCTTGTTGCATTCCCGATATTTCTAAAATAAAAATATGATTTTGTGCATACCTGTCATTTTTCCGCCGAATCACCAAAGTCCGAACTATCAGGATTCATTCTATGTGGAGAATTGAATCTGGTACATTCTATACAATTTGTATGTTTGCTTCGTGAGCGATAACTCCGATATTGTTTGCCCCATTCCACGATTTTCGTTATTTCTCACTCAGCAGCTATTTCCTTATCCCAACTGTTATTTGTCTAAGAAATCCGAGAATCTCTGAAATGGAGTACTTCGTATCAGTGAAATCCTTCTCCATCATATCTAGCTTGCGAACAAAAGCATCAAGTGAGGAGTCAGAATCAGACACCAACGGAGTAGTCGCAAACACAACAGCGGCTTGAAGTGAAGCAACAACATGAGAACTGGACGTATTGGAGTAAGTTGCATTCAAGCTCACCATCATGTGAGAG
>Ga0105053_10004947_pt1 | contig 19260 bp, 15 predicted proteins | sample BON01_FD_78093 | JGI IMG/M metagenome (GOLD analysis project Ga0105053, IMG submission 78093) | Freshwater microbial communities from Lake Bonney liftoff mats and glacier meltwater in Antarctica - BON-01 | ecosystem: Environmental > Aquatic > Freshwater > Ice > Glacier meltwater | place: Lake...
CACTTGGAGGGGTTGGATATACAGCCATCATACCTGACGCAACAGCTCCAAGTGTCACAACTCGAAGACTGGTGAATCCTCGAGTTGTGACACTTGGAGCTGTTGCGTCAGGTATGATGGCTGTATATCCAACCCCTCCTTCTATGTCGAGAAAGGAATCAAATAATCCGGCAACCACCTCGAAATTTCTATTCTATTCTGGTAAAAAATTGAAAAAAGCGGATGACCTATGTGTCTTTTCGGGCAGCGGGAACTCTGAACTATCGAGTAGTGTTGCTGACTATTTGGGTATTCCACTTTCGAAGATTAGCGTGAAGCGGTTTGCCGATGGTGAATGCTCTATTAAAGTCAATGAGACTGTACGCGGAAAGAACGTGGTCATTATTCAAAGCACCTGTCCACCGAATTTGAACGATCAAGTCATGGAGTTGCTGCTGATGGTATCCACTATGAGAAGAGCTTCAGCCAAATCTATCACCGTTGTTATTCCCTACTGTGCCTATTCTCGCTCCGATCAAAAGAATCAACCAAGGACCCCGATCGCGAGTAGTGATCTCATGCGTATGTTGGATTCCATGGGGACGGACAGAGTTATTTGCGTCGACATGCATGCAGGTCAAATGCAAGGGTTCCTTCCTCCTGCAATCCCTTCTGACAATATAACAGCTATCAAAGTGGCAGCTACCTATTTTGCTGAGAAGACGGATCTGTCAGATGATGTTGTAATTGTAGCACCAGCTGCGGAAGCTGTACCAAGGGCAAAAGATTTTTGGAATTCGTTAGTTGGTCGAGGCAAAGAGAATGCAAAATTTGCGATGGTGATTCGAAAGCCTAATCTAGAAGAGCAAGAACGACCTCAGAAAACAAAAGATTTATTGAGCATTACAGCCAACGAGTACGAAGTAGTTGGTTCAGATGTGGTTCGGGGATCTGATGCGATCATTGTCAGTGATATTATTGACTCTGCAAAATCAATATGTAATGTAGCCGAGACTTTAACAGCAAGCGGTGCAAGAAATGTGTATGCATTTAGTACACATGGATTGTTTACAGGGAGTGCTAACGACAGAATTGACAAATCATCCATCAAACAGGTAATTGTTACCAATACGGTTTCCGCGAATCCAGAAAGCGAAAAAATAGACAGAATATCCGTAGCTCCATTACTTGCTGAAACAATTAGACGTATTTGCGAAAAAGAATCGTTAGAATCACTTTTTATAGTTCCGAAACCAAACGCAGACTCCCAATAAATGATTTTACGGTAACAAAATTTTGGTCGTGTCCCCGGAATTTCAAATTTTAAAAAATGAAGAAGTCCTAGTGTAAACGATAATAGTGAATTTATGGTCATTGCTTTCTTGGTTCAAGTCTCAATTCAAAAACATAATTAGTCATGCCTCCATTCGCACAAGCTCTTAAAAGCAAAGCATTAAACTACAAAGAAAGAGTATTCCCAGCTCCAAGTTCCTTCTCGGACAATGACGTAATCGGAAAACCTTACGAAGTTATACACATCACAGGAGGCGGCAAATTATTGAAATAAATTGAACCCTATATATATATATTTAATCTGGTCTTCCTTGATATACAGTACTGTCTCCCCCGAAATACTCGTTTGGTGGAGGTTGGCCCGGTCGATCCGGTGAATACATGCTACTAAATTTAGTATTGTGACGAGAGGCGAAGAGACTAAGAATCCACGCCCAAAGAGCAGCGATTTGCAGAATAGCATACTCCTTCCAGGAATATACTGTCACCAATTCTTTCGGTCTGATTGGGGGCACTACCAGCAACAACGTTGAACCCTTCATTTCCAATTGCCCAAGAGTTTTGCAATATTCGGATTCATGAAAAACTCGAAAAGGATACGACTGAGCTATATCACAATCTGCTATGTCTTGCAATCGAGATGTATGTGGATGGTGGCTGCTCTCAACAACACTTCCATCAAGTAGCTTGAGGCGTACTCGTATTTTCTCCGAACATAAAATATCGATTTTCTCAGGGTCCCTGACGCTTCTTCGAGTTGTTTTCTCGGCCCATGAATCCGCAGAGTATATGCATTTGTTTTCAGACAACACTATTTTACCTACGAACACTCGTAACAATTCCAACTCAGCACTTTTTTGGGCCACATTTTCGAGATCAACAAGTGAGATAAACCCTTGATGTGTGCTAAGAATATGGCCGTCGTGGGCTACAAACACTTGACAGGGACATGATATGTCTTCCACGTGAAAGATGGTTTTGAACAATTCCATGTGCGGGAGCGCATGGCGTCGAAGTTTCGATAAAAAGGGAAAGCTAGAAACATCATTCGTGTATGTATATTGACGCAGATTGTGACTCTCTACGCTGTCATCCTCGAAACAAATCAGACAATCTTTAGTGCCGAAACCCTCCAAGCCATGAAAGAACATAGATCTATTTTAAGACCCCGACTTTTGAATTTGCTTTTACATTTTGAGGTATGTTTAAAATGTTGGGTGACGGATTTGTATTTCATTCGTGCTTACACGAAATGTATTCCAATAAATGAATTCGACTTGCAGTCAAGCTACAAGAAATTCAAAGAAGATAAAAATAGGTAAACGTTTTTGTCCTTTAGACGTACTCTTCACGTTCACTAAAATATCCAAACTTCATTTTGCTTCGATACTAACATGACTTATGACTAAATCTATTGGCTATCGATATGGATAAAGAACTCTTTTTTGCTAACTTTCTTTGGTGTTGAATAGACGTCAAGAATTCTTCTTCGTTAATCCTCAATGATTCTCGATGAAATTTAGTAGTATACGATATTGAAGATCCGATTGTAACATTTACGTCCTCCCAGATTGGAAATCAACGAATTGGATTTATTGACCCACCTTGCTGATTGACCATAATCTGGTTGGTCTTAAGAACGCGGATGGTGCCTTGAGCTATTGGATTTAAAGACTCCCTGATGAATTAAAAGAAACTCAAGATCGTTGGCAAGCAAATTGAATCCATCACCAGCTTCTGGAAGGTTGTCAAACGTCATAAACCCATGTATCGTTCCCTCAAATTGATGCAAGGAGCAATTCATCAGCGAGGATGCATACAAGACGTTTTCATCATATAACGGATCATCGGAACCGCAAAATATTGTTGTAGATGGCAGATCCTCCAATCCAGCAAGAAACGGGGCGACCCTTCGATCTGCCATTAGAATCTCTCTGTCAAAAACGGGAATGTAAGCATTGAAGAAGAATTCTACAACAGGTTTAGAAAGGAAATAATAGTGGCGTGTCTCGTCGATTAAATGCTGCATGGACGGCATTAGTGGGGTCACAAAGAAACACCCGTAAAGGATTACTTGATGGAGCACTTTCACCCCGTCCCAATCATTTGTTGGAGATAAATGAGCATCAAGCTTATCACGGATGAGTGAAGACGCAACAGCAGCTAAATTACCACCGGCGCTCTCCCCAACAAGAATAATCTCCTTTTGATTCAAACCGTACTTTTCCGATTCTTCACAAGTGCACCAACGCAAAAAATCCAACGAATCTTCCAGGGCATGTGGGAACGGATGCTCGGGTGCAAGCCGGTAATCTACAGCTGCAACAACAAACCCAATAGCGGCTAGTTTATAACAGAAATTGTGGGATGGAAGAGTATCAACAGCTTTTCACAGTACTTTTAGAAAAGGATCCTTCAAGCCAATCAAATCAACTTACCATTCAGACAGAAACCACCTCCATGTAGAAAGCAAATTAAGCGATGCCCAAACTCTGGAAATCGACTTTGCTTCTGGTGGCATAACGCGGTTGATGGTTTATAAATGCGGACCCGATTTCCACTTTTTAAAAATACATCACGGACGTGCACATTGTTATCGGACCTTGCTCCTTTTGCTACGAATGCACCGTGAAGCAAATTCCAATTAGATCTCGAAAAATTATCGGACACATGAGCCGTCGATCCAAGAATTCGAAACACCAACTGAGAGAAGAACTCAATTACTCGCATGCTCATTGGCTGACCACCAAAGTATTGCGTTTTCAAAAGGAGATATACGCGAACAACCCAATACTTTACCTGTGCCAAAACAGAATTATCCGTTTCCTTGTCTGCGTTTAATACAAGCGTCCCGTTCATAGTCCTATCTCCAGTTTTTTATTAGCGGGGACCCCAAACCTCAGCGCGGTAAATCGAGTATGAAGGCAAGCCAGGTTGCTTTCTTTTTATGTGCAGTTTTTCCTACTTCCGCAATGGGAGAGTATATTCATGTATGCTACTATACTAACTGGGCTCAATATCGAAGTGGAAGTTTTAAGTTTGTACCTGAAAATATCGATCCAACAATATGCACCCACATCAACTACGGATTTGCAAAGATCGACGCCTCTTTCAATGTACTTCCCTTTGAGTGGAACGACGAAAGCACAGAGTATTCCAAGGGTATGTACGAACGTGTGTCTGACTTGAAGTGCCAAAATACGAACCTCAAAATCTTACTGAGTTTAGGTGGATGGAACTTCAATGACTGTGCTGGAGCTGGAAGTGTTACATGCTCCTATTTCTCCGAGGCAGTTAGGACCTCTGAAAATCGGCAGATATTCATATCGAATGTTATTGCTTTCTTGAGAGAAAACAATTTTGATGGTATAGATATTGATTGGGAATATCCGGTGGTGGCAGGCCATAACGATGCCACAGCAGAGACGCCCAACGATAAACAAAATTTGGTCCGTTTGGTGTCAGAATTTCGTTTCGCTTTTTTATCTGAAGGCACGTCTACTGGACGAGACCGTCTATTGGTAACTGCAGCTGTTGGAATCGGAAATTCTGTGGTTGCTTCCGCCTACGATGTACCGAGTTTATGCCATGAAACAACTGGTTATGATTGGATTAATCTGATGACTTATGATTTCCACGGGTCGTGGGAAACAGTTAGTGGCCACCACGCCGCTCTGTATTCAACATCGGAAGACGAGACACAATATGGCTACCCAATTAGTGTCTCATGGGCGCTGCAGAATTGGTTAGATCTAGGTTGTACTGGTCAGAAACTTACTCTTGGAATAGCAACGTATGGCCATTCATTCACTCTAGAAAATTCAATCAATCACGACTTCCTTGTCGGTGTGTCAGGTCCAGGTGCTCAAGGAAGTGGTACTTCTTCACCTGGTACGCTGGCCTATTCGGAAGTCATGCTCGCAATTGAACAGGGAACCCTGACTGAGATATTTGATGAGGATAGAGGCGTCCCATATGCTCATGATGGGCAAGGCTTTTGGGTGGGATACGATAATCCACGTAGTGTTGGTTTGAAATGTGACCTCATAAAATCAAAACAACTATTAGGGGCTATGAACTGGGCGTTAGACTTGGACATTTTTCAAAATATGGAATATCCTTTGTTAAACAGAATTGCAACTGATCTCAACATCGCATATGGTGTTCCAGTGACAGATTGTGGTCTGGCTGCTGTATCAAATGCACCTACAATATCAAGAGCTCCAACAACGATTCGTTCAGAAACGTCTTTCCAGGAAACTTGCACTTCTTCAGATTCTCGAGTTACAAACGCATGGTGCACTGGGGCCAAAGGTTGCTCACCTAATTCACCGTATTCAGAATTCTGTGAAACTACTTCAGGCGAAAGTGGACCATCTCCAATTGCAATTATATTCGCAGTGATCGGGTCTCTTTGTGGCGCAGGATTGTTGGGTTCCTTTATTTGCATCAAATGCAAAAAGGGAAATAAAGAATCGTACAAAAAAGAAACAATCACAGCTCCAAGATTTTACATTAAATCCACCTTTTAAACCTAAATAGACTAGTAGAAATTAATCTCCTCCTTCATCTGAGTTGAGTTCACCCTCAGAACTCTCCTCACTGGCATAGACATAATCTCGGCCAGTACTCGACTGCCTGGCATGTTGAGCTAACATCTGTCTATAGTTTTCACTATGCCATCCAATCCCTTGAGAGTTTGTAGAACGAGCTTCGTCTTGAAGAAGTTCGCTGCGAGTGTGAACAATTGTATCTTCCTCGTCTAAAAGCTCACCAAACCAATTCCACGGGCACATATTAATAATGTACAAGACAATATCAGGAGTTATTTTACTGCCAGGTCCATTCGAACAAAGCATCAACGTTAGAACTGCGATGCGAAACGACGAAGGGAACCTGAAAAACAGATCTTTTTGGGGTTTGCACAACAAAAATTTGACTCCAAAAGACAATCTACCAACAAACTCACGTTTCGGTCTCCATGCCCAACCCCAGGACCCTCGTGAATTGAAAGGAATTGGACTTATATGCGCCAATCCGGGAAATACCTGGATATACCTATCCTCGTGCGAAACAAAGTGACGTTGATTGTCATATACAACACCTCTATCATCAGGACTTGTGGAGTGAACATACAAACCATATTGTCGTCCTGGTTGCAGAGTCGCACGGTGCGAGAGTTGGATTGGTGCGAGTTCAGAAAGTGAAGGAGCTATATACCCCTTATACAACTGTCTCCAAGCTGATTGGTTATCAAAATTAGGACCATGTCCATCTTCACACATCCACACAGACATCGTTCCAAGACTCCCTCGAACATAAACTTCACCCAGCCCCACGTACTCCACAGGCAATGTTTCTTTCACCCGAATATCAAACATGATCCCGGAGAAACTGTGGTCATCATGGTCGCATGTATCCACTTGGTATGCCTCATTCACCGTGTAAGAGGCAGACGTTTGCAGGTCTAGGCTAGCCATGGACGAAAAAAGTTCGAAAGAACAAATTTTTCTAAAAAGAAAATTCCATGGACAAACCCGTTTGCATGTACACATGTATTTTCCCAATTTTTCGATATTCGCGAGGAGTGATTGGAGTCTTTAAAATTTTCAATGGTCCAGAACTGATTCCAACTGAAAGTGAGGAATGTAACAACTTCTTAATTTCTTATTTTTTATTTTAAAAATAAAAGTTCTGAAGCACAGGTTTTTGTAATCAAGGCTCATGTCGAGTGGAATTTGGAAGAAAAATGTTTTTATTCAATATTTGAAAAATTATGCCACATGTGCTTGAAAAAATGGCCCCACTTCTATTCGTTTAGCTCATTAGCTATTAAAAAATCGATTTTTGTTGTTGTTTAAAAATAGTAGGATCCATTTTGAAATTTTCAAATATTCGGTTCGTTTAACTCCTCCTCCAAGCTCGAACTTAAAAAGTTCTTACATATATATAACTGTGATTTTCAGATGGGTGGTATCGTAGCCAAGCATAGTTCCTTGGAAGTTGACAGCTTCAGCTCAAAGCAGAATTCCAACACCACTTTAAGTTCATCGACTGAGAGTATCTCAAGTCCCCTAACATCTTTTATGCGGTCACTTGATTCTAACTGCATATCGAATCGTACAATCCGAAAGCAATCTTTGGATTGCATATTGATTACCGACTCTCTCAAATGTTATTCTCAAGTACGCAAGCGAAATGGTGAACCCTTGTCGTTAGGCGAAGGCGGACATGGTACAGTGGGCTCTTTTCATCGATTCGGAAATGGAACTTTTGCCATCAAGAAACTCAAAACCGGGACCGCGCGAGAACTAAGGTCATTGGCAAATGAAGTCCAAATTTTGCAAAACTGCTCACACTCTAACATCGTCAAATTATTTGAATTCTCTATATCCCCATCCAACACTGCAAGTATTGTTTTGGAGCAATGCAACGGCGGCGATTTGTTTTCCCGACTTGAACAAGTGAGTACATTCAGCGAGTCACAAGCAGCTCATATCGTAAAGCAGATGCTATCAGTCGTTTGTTATCTCCACAATAAAGGCATTGTTCATCGAGACTTAAAACTAGAAAACTGGATGTTGCGTTCTGAGTCTGGTCTTGAGTTGGTGCTGATTGATTTTGGTCTCAGCGGAGAGTGCTCCTACGACGAGAAAAGATTGTCAGGGGAGGTAGGGACTAGCTATTACATGGCACCAGAAGTAGGTGAGGGATACTATGGCCAATCGGTCGATATGTGGTCAGTTGGTATCTTGGCATATATGCTATTGAGTGGAAAGTGTCCATTTCACGGTGAAACCGAGAGTGATATTAGAAAGAGCGCTAGAAAGGACCGTATCCCATTCCCTGATAAAATATGGGGCACCTTGCCTGTTTCATCTAAACGGTTTATTGGTACATTGCTTTCGAAAGATCCGCTCTTTAGATATACCGCAAAACAAGCATTTCAGGATCCATGGATCGTTGGACAACAAGATGAAACTCCACCAACCGCGACCTCAGAAGAAGATTTGATATCAGCAATGATTAAAGGTATTCGAGCTTTCCTGGAGCTTCCTGAAGATGAAAGGAAGACGTTGAGAATGGGGGCTCACGAAACATCTTTTGATGATTGCGACGATGCGTACTTGCTATATAAATTACAACAGAGACACAGTGTATTTGGTAGGGTTTTGAAAAACACAGACGACCAAGTACGATATAGATTAGAGAAGGACATACGAGCACTTTATAAAATGTCCATTATAGAAGAAAACGGTGCTATTGAATGGAATGATATGGTGGCCATTTTAAGTGCATCCTCCCCAACTCATTGCCGGGGAGTTATTCAGGATGGTGCTTTAACATGCCTTGAACGTTTTTCTCGGTCGACGGACGTTTCATCTCTAAGAAAATCGGATGTTGAAACGGTGCATTCGTTAATGAATGCGTTGACGAGCACAGGATACGATATCAAACAAAACTCATTTATGATAAAACATTGCTCTAACGTTCTCCAGCAATTACCACCACAAATACAAGTCGCCTAGTAGCTCTTGTTTAGTTTCTCGCTATGTTATCTAATTAAATACTTCCTATGAATCTCTAAATCGCCAACAGCCTTTGTATATACAACTACATCTTGAGATCGAATGCAAATAAAAAATACGTGAATTATAAGAGTCTACCATGTCGTTTGTTCCAACTTTTGTGTACCAAAAAGGTATTATTTCCATGCTTGTGTTGACATTGGACGAATCCACAGAACAATCTATTTGTTTCGATGACTGCTTGAGAGGAATGGTTGCTACTATTAATGAAGCATATGTATTCGAGGGACATTTCAAGGCAGACCCTAGAAGGATTGTGAATGGAATCGATCAACTCAAGCATGAAATCTCTCAAGAAGGGGTATTCACAGTTTTATATCAGGACGAAATGGATGGGTTTAATACAGGAGAGCTTCCTGAAGTGGTAGACCTTTCTAAAATTGTAGGCTTGGTAAAGACAAGGCGACTAGACGAGCAGCGACTCTACCTAGGGATGCTGACTGTGAGCGTGAACCAACAGGGGAAAGGCTACGGCAAGTATTTACTTGAAAATGTTACTAAGCTAGCCAAAGAAGGAAACTATACCATCATTGAATTACTGGTGATCAATTTGAATCCGCATCTATTGACTGCATATTCAAAACTGAAATACATTATAATCGATATGTTTTGGTGGGGCGACATGTATAGCACCGATATCCTGAAACCAGAACTACGAGAAAAGAATAAAGTTTTATTTATCAAAATGCAGAAATCTCTCGTGAATTGATCAACTAAACATTTTTATTTAAATATTTTGGAAGCCACCTGTTCTTACTACATCGTTGACGTTTTCAATACAATTGCCAACAAATAATGTGCTGATGGGCTTGTGATAATAATGGATTGCTTGTCGTTGCGACATCACTGATTGAGGTCGTCTCCTTGATATGGAAAAAGCCTGTTTGCGTAGTATGTTACTATGGCGGCGCTTATCCGCTCTACACGCTCTCTCTGCACGTAGTCGGTCCTTGTTGTCCATAAACACATTATCAGGAGTGAAGCTACTGTATAAAGGAGTATTCTCATGCTCTTCGTATCCCAACTGCTTCCCAAAGGCATCTAGTCGAGGTTCGATGGTTTGCTGTCTAAATTCTATCACAACATCTGTGAACCGGTTTCGCTGGACGTTTCGATGAACTTCAGGTTCTTCTAGACGCTTGAATTTGCTTAAATTGGGTGCAAGTTGTTTTCGCTTATCGCGGAGCTCAAGGACTTGTCTACTATACTCCCTCGATTGGGCGGGATGAGTCGTTATTTTCTCTCGAGAATCTGAAATAATTAAGGCCTGCTTTTCCTTCACTTGAGCAATTCTCTCTGGAGATTCATTCAGTGCCCACCATGGTTCGTCCGTGCTGAGAATTGGAGATGAGAGTCGTTGTGTTTGATTCAACTTTTTTGTTTCCGCAATATCCTTTGCAATTTCGTTTTCTTCAACCATTATTTCTTTTCTACGTGATAAAAGATCTTTTCGTGACCAAACTCCTTTAATTTGCATTTTTAAATCTTTCCCGAACCCGTGGTCTTCAGTCTCCTGATGGTCAAGTGGTCCCAACTCCCGTGGACGTCTTTGAGGCATTTTTACCACTGGATATTGCTCTCTTCGTTGTATTGCATCTTCTCTTTCGTTGTGATCGTTCTCTTTTCGCTGCTGTATCGTTTTGCCGCGAGTTGGAGGATTTTCTATCCATTCTAAAGTAGGATGCGAAGGCCTGCCCTCGATCACATCACGTTTTAAATCGACAACCGAAGATGAAACACTAAAAGATGTTTCTGGTCGCATATCTGTGAAAGCCACTTCGACAGGGAAGCAATGCGACGCAACAGTCGGTTTGTGTGCGCCGCTTTCTATGTGCCGTACTATTCGTACTGCTGGATCTTCCCATCTTGATTCCTGCTCTTTTAAAGCAATTGTATCTGCAAGTCTGCGATCTTTAATTAATTGACTTCTGCTTCCTTTCCCACCAATGCTATTTGAATAGTGTGTTCCCGAAAGTAACTCCGTAACTTGATGACTGCCCTTGAGCTCTCCAAGAGTTCTAATTAGAATTGAGGAACTGGATTTTTGCATATCTTGCAAGTGTCTTGCCTTCCTTTCAGATCGCAGATGAGTTCTAGTCGTGAAATTGGTTTCTCGTGTCCAGTCCTGAGGACACAGGTGGTGCTCGTGGACCTTAGTTGACTTGCCTTTGGGATGCTCATACCCGTGCACAGAATACTTTGGTGGGAAATGCATGACTACTTCTGATTTAGAGAGACTCGGAGATGATTTGCATTTCGAAAGTAACTCTCCTGCGCTCGTCGAAGGTCGAAGATTCAGGGACGCCATGATGGACAGGATATTGAAATTGCCGCGCTTCAATCTTTTTTCGGATGTAATAAGCGCAAGTAAAGTATCCACTAGTTACTAGTAGTGAAATACAGTAGTCTTGTAACATCGAATGAAACGGACTTATTTGTTGAAATAACATTGAATTCCAGAGGGGAAAATCATGCAATGATTGGCACTTTTGGAATGCAGCAAGTTTTGAAGACATTTCTAGATGCTCCGTATTCGAAAAACAATAGATTGCAAAAATACATATAACAGATTCTTAAGTTGTTCGAGGTCATTGGAATACAGATGCAACGTGAATAAACCTGCTATGGAACGAACGACGGAACACCGAGCTCGTAAAAGAGCCCCCTATGTAGCAAATCGAACTCGAAGAAGGGCTGCTTGAAAATGGCTACTTTCAAATGGCAATGTAAGCGAATAAATCTTAAGGATTCATCTTTAATGAACAAGGAATTTCAAAGGTTGAGACACACAATGAGTGAAACATCCAGCGAAGAGAAAACCTGGAAGATGTTCAAGTTCCACTACGCTGGCCCGCGAGTATGCTGTAATGCAAGATGCGAGTGGTTTAATCGATTAACTTATATTGATGGTGATACACCTGGAATGTTGAGGGATATCACGGATCAAACTATCAAATGTAAGGAGATGGCAAGCACAAGCATGTATGCAGTCATATTCGTGCTGGCGAATTTGAGGAAACATCGCACAACCTTGTATATTTCAGGAGCTTGAGGAGAGAGCATGTGGATATTCTATTGAGAGTAATAGAAATTTCACCTTCTTTCCTGATTCATGTCTTCCAAAAGCACGAATTGATGTGCCCGAAGAATTGGAGGAAACTCGAAAACACGAAATACCTGCTGCAAAAAAAAACACGGTTCAACGAATATGAACGATGAGGACGAGTACTCGAATCTTGCCCTCACACAAGAAGGGATCAGCAACTGCTGTAAATCAATGTTGGCTGCGCTCTCCGAGCATAGCTATTTTATCGTAATATGTGTATTCCTTGGTTTTTTCGTGTCCTATGCTGTGGTGTTTGCTCTAGGCATCGTACTTATAAATCTTAACCTGAAACTTGACGGAGCAATTAGCCTCCAAGACATTACTGGTTTCTGGAATGATCCTTGTTATACGACGCCATTCGCAGCCTCTCTCTTCGGGCTGTTCGGGTGGTGCCTTTGCGGGAGCTTCTTATTGATGACGAGCGTTTTATGGGATACTAAATTGAAAAATAGAGACTCTGAAGAAGCGCAGCAACGTAAGCGGAGAAACGGAGTTGACTTGTCAAGAAGATATTCTAGTTCTATGGATTCGCATATGCCGTCATCAATAGGAGGTTCTTCAAGCCAACTCGAAATAGAAAACATGGAGACAGTTGAGAGGAAGGATTGCTTCACTCGATCTGTCCATAATTGCTTCAAACCCATGATGCCAACCAAGTACTATGAAAAAGTTGAAGTGCTTGATTTTGGCCATGTGTGTATCAGGAATCGTTCTTGCGTGCTGATATGGTCTGAAGGGATCAGTTCCTGTTGCATGTTACCTTGGTTAGTGATGCTAGTGGTTGCGTCGTGGGCAGTACTCGGGAATTCACATATCACTTTCACTGGCGTCGTCACTCCATGCAGTGACAACATCCCAGCCAATGCCACAGAAACAGCTATGAGATATAAGGACACTCTCGACACGACTATTACCTTGACGTTCTTTTTGGTCTTTTTTAGTTGGCTGATTTTCGGAGTCGGAGCAGTTGCTGGGGTAGTACGGGCGGTTATCCGCAAATTGCGAAGTAAAGATCATTAATGATTCTTGCTCGAATTGAGACGAACGATTATGCTTGGTCCACTTTTCGTCTAAACGGGAAAATCTGACTTCGGCACTCTTCTTTTTCTCTTTAGAATACTGGTACGAATCAAAAATTGATCGATGTTTGTCATGGAACAGAGATTGAATCAGGAAAATTTGAAATTATTTTCAATATTCGGAGTAACCAGCGAGATGCGCTCCATTGCAAGCAACTGTTACCTGCAAATAGTTCACGTCCCAAGTTGGATTTCAATATGAAGGATCAAAAATATCTTCCCTGCTCCTGGCTGTATTGAATTCGTCCGTCAGTGTTTATCAGTTTCTTGTTGTCGTTACTAAAATGATTTAATTTCATAATTGCCATTTCTGTCATCTCGAGGGATTGCATTAGCTGCAGTACGATGTGAAATCAGCAATTTTTCGAGATGCTGCTACTTCTGATCACCTCACGATTAGCCATTCAGGCTCTTTTCTTTAAAAAAAAGTACTCTTCTTTTTGAGAAATAAGGTTTGATTGCTTCTATCCGTAGTATTCAAAAATTTATCCGTTATACTTTTGATGGAGGACGTCGAGGAGTTAAAGAAACACAAAGCTGCGATTCGAGATGTTTTCGATTCTATAGATGTTGATGGTAGTGGTCTCATGGACAAAGAAGAGTTTTCTGCCGCTGTTTTCACGAATCCGAAAGTCAAAGAACTCATTTCCAAGTCTAGAATGCTTTCCAACCTAGTGGCCCTTTCGGACTTCGATGCTATTTTTCAAAGTTTTGACTGTGATGGTGGTGGCAGTATTAGCTTTGAAGAATTCTGGATGTTTTGTAGGAACGAATCTGACGAAGAGAATATCAGAAAGATATTTGATGCGATTGATACAGATGGATCGAGGTATTTGACAAAGGAGGAACTTGTAACGGCATTTAAAACTAATAGCGATGTGATTGCTCTAGTTAAGCAATCAAAATGTTTTGGTAAAATAGTTGAAGATAACGAATGGGATCAAGTCATTCGCGAAATGGATACAGATCAAAGCGGCGATGGGGAGAATAAAATAGACTACCCCGAGTTTTGGAAATGGTGTAAAAGCATGGCAGCAAAAGTGTATATCAACCAGATGAAAGCAAAGGCAGCTCAACGTCAACGATTAATAGCTGGTGAAAAATTGATTCGGCTCAAGTTGGTCAAGAAGCAATTGAACAGTCACACATTTCACGCTGGAAGTCGATATGGCGGAACTTACTCGGTAAGTATCTCTCCTGATCCATTTCTTTGTATTCCACTCAAAGAAGAACCCAATCCATTCGCAAAAACGTCCAGGGGTTCAGTCCAACTAACCAAGGCTTTAAAGTCTATAGATTTGTAAGAAAAATGATTACTAGTAGTATTAGAATTCTGCATGTCCAGGGTATCTCGGGAATGGAATTGCATCTCTAATGTTACCGAGGCCCGTTACAAACAAAATAAGTCTTTCAAAACCGAGACCGAATCCGGCATGAGGCACAGATCCATATCTACGAAGATCACAATACCATGAAAAATCCTCGACATTTAAATGCATCTCGGTGATTCGCTTCTCAAGTCTATCCAAACGTTCTTCACGGGCAGACCCCCCAACCATCTCGCCAATCTTCGGGACAAGAATATCCATTGCCTGCACTGTAATCCGTCCGAGTTCATCTGGTTCATTCTGACGCATGTAGAACGCTTTAATATCTGCAGGATAGTCTATCAGAATAACCGGTTTCATAAATACTTTCTCAGTCAAATATCTCTCGTGTTCTGATCCTAGATCGATACCCCATGATGGAAATTCTTCAAAGGCACCTGCCTCAAGATGTTCGGGTTGATTGAGGATATCTATCGCTTCCGTGTACTTGAGACGCTTAAATTCATTGTCAACCACGTTTTTCAATCTTTCTCGAAGACCACTTTCGAAACGTTTTTCAAAAAATTCAAGATCGCTGGCGCAATGATCAATGACGTATTGCGTACAGAATTTAATAAAATCTTCAGCAAGGTTCATGTCATCTTCCAATGTAGCAAAGCACAACTCAGGCTCGATCATCCAAAATTCAGCCAAATGTCTCGAAGTGTTTGAGTTCTCAGCTCTGAATGTCGGACCGAATGTGTATACATCCGAAAGCGCACACGCATAAGTCTCCACATTTAACTGACCAGAAACAGTCAAAAACGAAGGCTTGTTAAAAAAGTCCTGAGTGAAATCAATATCACCCACTGTGGCTGTTTTACCTTCACTTTCAAGTTCTTTGGCCCGTTTTGCATCCACTAAAGGCAAAACTCCTCCATTTTTTTTCGCTCCTTCCAATAAGGTCGTCACAGAAAACATTTCTCCTGCGCCCTCGCAATCTGATGCGGTGATAAGCGGGGTATGCACATACAGGAACCCTCGTTCATTGAAGAACTGATGAACGGCATGGGCACATGCGTTTCTTACTCTGGCAACTGCCCCTATCAAATGAGTACGAGCTCTTAAATGTGCCATTTGTCTCAAAAATTCCACACTGTGACCTTTAGTGTTGTTCCCCGTCTTTGCCAATGGGTAACTGAGAGGGTCGATTTCTCCAAGCACTTGAACTATCTCAGCCACCAACTCAACAGCCTGCCCACTCGCAGGAGATTCCACCAATACCCCAGTAATGCGATGAGATGATCCTGTTCCTCCGCATGAGAGTAAATCATCGTATCCTTCCGTAGTCTCTTCGCTACACACAATTTGAAGCTCTTCAAAGCAAGATCCATCACTTAATGAGACGAATTGCAAAGCACCTTTGTCGGCAGATCGGACAGTTCTAGCCCATCCACAAACAGCGATACGTTGACCCACGAACTCCTTTCCTTTCAAAGGAGCATTCACTAGTTCCGACACTCTTGTTCGCGAGCGACGAAAAAGAGTCTTGATTGAAGTAACAGATGATGTGGCTTTGGATTCGATGATCACACTAGGAGCCATCGTTGCAGCTTTCTGATTTTTGGCATCTGTTGAGAATGACGAAAAACCTTTCGGAAGAAAATCTCCTAGCTTGGCTTGTTTTAGACAGGTTTCAAACCAGCGACTAACATTTGGCAATCGACTCTTTCTGTCTTTTTCTTGGATAACCTGACCGAAAGGCGCGAGTAACGCACTGCAGATCCTGATGTCCGCGAGAGTAATGGATTTACCAACAAGGAATGTCTCTGTGGCCAGAAATTTCTCCAACATGTTTTCAAGCTCATCCATAAGCGACTGGGCTGCTTGAGCTTTTGCCTGCTGGAACTTCTCTTTACTCAACTTCACCGGAGACGTCTTGAAGTCCATCGAGCTGACTTCGCATAAACGTTCGATTTCTTCAGAGGAGTAGCTCATCCAGGACTCGATACTTGCTTGCATCCACTTATTATCACCTCCTGTAAATTCAGTCTTGCCGGCACTCGAAACAATATACTTTGCAATCGCGCTAGCAGAGAAAGCAATGAGATCTTCCCCGTCGTACAATACTGGCACCGTGTTCACTGGGCTTAGGTTCTTAGGTATCCCTTGTGGGGCTTTCTCAAAGGCGAGTTCCGTTCCAACTAATGAGGCCACAGATCTTACCAGTATGGTTCTCGGATCTGATGAATACCCTATGCATCGAAACGTCGTCATGTTGCTTTTTTGCTCCATCCATCAAAAGATCGAAGATTTTTTATGAACCATACGACCATTCTCTCTTACTCTTCCGACTCTTTTCTTTCAACAACTTACTCTTTGTGTTTTAGGAAAACAGCATTTGATGGCTTCTATCCAGCACTTGAAGTTTTTTATAATAATCAATTTTTTAGTTACTTTTTTATTTTATATTTTTAAAAAACTAATTGTCTTGGTTGTTATAATCAATATAATTATCATCATTAGTCTCGATTTTGAATCAATTCATCAGCAATAACCACTAAAGCAAGTACGAGAAGCGAGTCAGCTCCAGGTGCAATGTTGATAGAGCATTGATCATGCACTACATTGACACTATTGGATACTACCAGGCCAATGAATTGACCCCGAGAATTCGTCACCACAAGATTACCGTTGAAGAAATCGCCTTCAACAATCATAGTAACAGATTTTGCATCATCCAATCTAGATCTTAATTCGATTCTCTTTTCATTGTGCTTATTGCAGTAATGAGCTGACGCAACGAACGCTTCATTATTAGGATCGCTAAAGACATATGTGGTTTTATCTTCCTTCAACGTCAATTTCAACACATTGCGGTTCGCATAGTCAGTAAATATCATTTCACAAGAATCTATCGGTCGCAGAATATTTAATCGAAGTTCACTACTTGCAGACGAAATCGTCCAGTAATGGAACCCAGTTTTATATTTGTGATATTGCAGCTTGTATTGTCTCGACGCCTCTTCTTGTGGTCCTACAAGGGAGGGATACAAGCTCTTTTTAGGCGGCGACTGACGAGCGAGGAGATACAACGGCATACTCTCCCGTCGTGACATCGCACATCCCATTTCTTCTCTACAATTAATTATTAGCCAAATTAGCAACATCATTCAAATAGGACAAAATACTAATAGTGTTGACACCATTTTGCGTTAACTTTATGGCTGGCTTGTAGGGGATAGGGCACTGGTCCGACTCCCAAGTGCACCTCGCTTGAACGTGATGTTGTTCGAGGATAGATAACGGAGGAAGATGTTCCTCGCTGCGTTAATGTCTCGATCTGCCTCATAGTGACAATGAAGGCAGACGAAATTTTTATTTTTTTCAAGGTTGTGGTGAGGTTCTCCACATGATCCACATGTCTTGCTGGTGTAGTGCTCATCGCAAGTATTGACCTGGCAACTAGAGCTGAGAGCGGCCTTGTATAGTAGCATCTTTCTGAATCTATAGTGTTCCCAATTCATCATCTTTCGAGCAGTGACAGCTGATATGCTACGATCTGCGTTTCTTACCGTCCTTGAGGTTTCAAACTTTGGTAATAACACAATGCGTACATTTCGACATAGGTAGGTGGCAAGCTTCTTGTGAGCTTCGTCGATCTTGTAACGAAGCCTCAGTAGCAAACGGAGGTAGGCGCGATTGTAAGTGGATAATTGCTTCTCCATCTTGATAACCTTGGGATCGCTCACTACCAACACATCCTTCTATTTTCCAAGTTCATCTTTTCTTCCGGTGACATCTTTGTGAGCCTTGGCAATATCGGGATCACTCGCCACCAGATGCTTCATGTTGTTATCAAGTTTTTGAATCTCCCTTTTTTACTTTTTAACAACGTGATGATCCTTACCCGACGATTTCGTCTTTTCAGCCAGTTCTTTTTTTTTGGAAACACTTTCACAATGATATTGAATAAAAGTTGCGTTGGTTTCTTTCAGCACCTTCGTCAGTTGAGCCTTGACAGCATTCAATCTACCAAGCTCGACAGTTCGTCGTTTTACCTCAGGATGCTCCTTAGTCAATTCATCCTTGTAAGTGGCGATCCTATTCTTCCACTTGTCCATTTTAGAATGAAGCTTGTCTGCAAAACGCAACATCGCGTAGATTCGATTCATATCACCAGCACCCCATTCAATTACCACCCCATCTGCATAATATCCAGTCATGGATGTCCTCACACCAGGATCCAATGCAACGATTTCATGTGGACGATACGTTGAAGTATCCAGAGTTGCGCCTTCGGTAAAGTTAAAATACAATCCCATCCTAGTTTTTGTGATATTCACGGCTCTAAGTACCTTCTTAGATATATCATCTATCTCCTTACTAGTGAAGTCATTCACCAGAAATAACTGTTCCCCGATACCCCAATTTTTGGATGGAATTTTAATGGTCTCCTTGATGGCCTCACTCTTTCTTCTAAATCCCATTTTAAAACTGAACGGGATTCCTTTCTTTCGCATAGTGATAACTTTTGTTCATTGATTCCTTTCTTTCGCATAGTGATAACTTTTGTTCATTGATTCCTAGCGCCTTGCAATAATCGCGAGCTGCCTCCTTTCTTAGATCATAAGGACAGTCTTCAAGCCAAGGATTGTCGGGTATCATCGATTTTATATCTTCACATAGGTCACCTAGGACTAGTGCACTCCGCTGTTTTAGTTTCTCAGGATGGTTTCTTCCAAACGCAACACATTGATTGTAGCACCATCGTACAGTACCAACCCACTGACATAACTTCTCTAAACTCGCTTCACAACCTTTCTTTAGAACAACCTTGGTGCGCTTGGTACGTAATGTTTCCTTAACTTCTGTTTCTTTGTCGTCAACTTCTTCTTCTTCGTCAG
>Ga0105053_10004949_pt1 | contig 19251 bp, 20 predicted proteins | sample BON01_FD_78093 | JGI IMG/M metagenome (GOLD analysis project Ga0105053, IMG submission 78093) | Freshwater microbial communities from Lake Bonney liftoff mats and glacier meltwater in Antarctica - BON-01 | ecosystem: Environmental > Aquatic > Freshwater > Ice > Glacier meltwater | place: Lake...
ATCGTCCGCCCCGGCGACGGTCGCGCACAGCATCAACAGCAGGATTTCCGACAGCGGATACACCACCTTCGGCGCCTGTCGCGGGTCGCGCAAAGCCGAGAAGTGAGACAGAAAACAGGGCAACGACGGCTGCAGCATGGAAACCTCCGGGGCAGAGGCCTCCTATCAATCTCATTTCACGCCGAGCCGGAATCCCCCACGGCGTTCAAGCGATTGCCTTGGGGTGCCCCTGCCGGCGGATCGATCCTATAAGGGGCGCAAACGCCTGATTGCCAGACCAGTCACGAACCGAACGGGGAGCCTCATGTCCGCCACCTTCACGCGCCGTGCCGCCATCGCCACCGCCCTTGCCGCGCCGCTCGCCCTGCCGGCGATCACGCGCGCCCAGTCGGCGCCACTGAAGATCGGCTTCGTCACCACCCTGTCCGGTCCCGGCGGCTACCTGGGGGCTGACATCCGCGACGCCTTCCTGCTCGCCGCCGAGGGCGGCATGCTCGGGGGTGCGAAGGTGGAGATCGTGGTGGAGGATGACGGGCTGAAGCCGGCGCAGGCCAAGCAGATCGTCAACCGCTTCCTCAAGACCGACGGCATCCGCCTGTTCACCGGCGTGGTGTTCTCCAACGTGCTGGAGGCGATTGCGCCCGACGTGCTGGACGAGGGGGGCATCTATGTCAGCCCGAACGCCGGCCCCTCCAGCCTCGCGGGCAAGAACTGCCACCGCAACTATTACGTGGTGTCGTGGCAGAACGACACGCTGCACGAGAGCGCGGGCGAGAACGCCAATCGGCTCGGGCACAAGAAGATGTTCGTGCTGGCGCCGAACTATCCGGCGGGGCGCGACGCCATCACCGGCTTCAAGCGCTTCTTCAAGGGCGAGATCGCCGGCGAGGTCTATACCCGGCTCGACCAGACCGACTACGCCCCCGAGATGGCGCAGATCCGTGCGGCCAACCCGGACGCGGTGTTCCAGTTCCACCCGGGCGGGCTGGGCATCGCCTTCATCCGCCAGTACCAACAGGCGGGGCTGATCGGCAAGGTTCCGATGGTCGTCTCCTCGCCGTCGCTGGACAGCACCACGCTCGCTGCGGTGGGCGAGTCCGCGCTGGGCATGGAGGTTTCGGCCCAGTGGAACAGCGACTTCGACAACCCGGCCTCGAAGAAGTTCGTGGCGGATTTCCAGGCGAAGCACGGCCGCATGCCGACCTACTATGCCAGCCAGGGCTACGACACGGCGCTGGCGATCGGCGCCGCGCTGAAGGCCACTGGCGGAAAAGTCGCCGACACCGAGGCGTTCCGCACCGCCATGCTCAAGGCCGACTTCGCCTCCACGCGGGGGAAATTCCGCTTCGGCGCCAACCAGCACCCGATCCAGGACTGGTACGCCATCCGCCCCACCAAGGGCGCGGACGGCAAGCTGTTTCTCAAGACGCAAGGAAAAGTTCTCACCGACCGCGGCGACGCCTACGCCGGCCAGTGCAAGCTGTAGAAAGCCAGAACTTCGTTTTTGAAAAAAAGAAGCAAAAAACTTTTGCCCGTTTAAGCCGGACGCTGCCGCCGCGAATGGATAAAGTTTTTTTGTTTCTTTTTGTTCACAAAAAGAAGACCTTCCCTGTATGACGCTGCTTCTCGAACAACTGCTCAACGGCCTGCAGTACGGCGTGATGCTGTTCCTGATGGCGGCGGGGCTGACGCTCGTGTTTGGCATCATGGGGCTGATCAACCTGGCGCACGGCTCGCTGTATATGGTCGGCGCCTATGCGGCGGCCTGGGTGCAGCAGCGCACCGGCTCCTTCCTGGCCGGCCTCGCCGCCGGGCTGTCGGCCGCCGCGGTGCTGGGCATGGCGCTGGAGGCTGCGATCCTGCGCCGGTTGTACGGGCGCGACCATCTCGACCAGGTGTTGGCCACGTTCGGCATCATCCTGTTCAGCAACGAGGCGGTGGCCATCCTGTTCGGCCGCCAGCCGATGATGGCCGGCCCGCCGCCCTGGCTTGCTGGGGCGGTGGAGATCGTGCCGGGCGTGCCGTATCCGGTGTATCGGCTGGCGATCATCGTGGTGGGAATGGCGGTGGCGGCGGGGCTGTACGGGCTGATCGCCCATACCCGCATCGGCATGCTGGTGCGCGCGGGGGCGACGCATCGCGAGATGGTGGGGGCGCTCGGCGTGCGCATCGGGCTGCTGTTCACCGCGGTGTTTGGCCTGGGCGCGCTGCTGGCGGGGTTGGCCGGCGCGCTCACCGGGCCGCTGCTGTCGGTGCAGGTGGGCATGGGCGAGCGCATCCTGATCACCACCTTCGTCGTCATCGTCATCGGCGGGCTGGGTTCGGTGCGGGGCGCGCTGGCCGGGGCCATGCTGGTGGGTATGGTGGACACGCTCACCCGGGCCTTCCTGCCCGGCGCCCTGCGCGAAGTGATGGCGGCGAGTGATGCCGATGCGCTGGGGGCAGGGTTGTCGTCGATGGCGGTGTTCATCCTGATGGCCGCCGTGCTGCTGTGGCGGCCGCGCGGCCTGTTCCCCGCCCATGGCTGACACGAAGCGGCAGGCGATGGTGCTGGGCGTTTGCCTCGCGTTGATGGTGGCGCTTCCGGCGATCGCGGCCTGGACGGCGCGGCCGGACTTCGTGACACTCGGCAGCCAGATCGCGGTGCTGGCGATCGCGGCGGCCGGACTCGACCTGCTGATCGGGCGCACCGGCCTGCCGTCGTTCGGCCATGCCGCGTGGTTCGGCCTGGGGGGCTATGCCGTGGGCATCATGGCGGTGCACGCGGGCGACGGCTCGCTTCCTGGCTGGGTGACGCAGGCGTGGTTCGCCTGGCCCGCCGCGGTGCTGGTCGCGGCCCTCGCCGCGCTGGTCATCGGGGCCTTGTGCCTGCGCACCGGGGGCGTGTCGTTCATCATGATCACGCTGGCCTTCGCACAGATGTTCTATTTCCTGTTCGTGGCGCTCAGCGCCTATGGCGGTGATGACGGGCTGGGGATGCGCCGGCGCAACGCGGTGCCGGGCATCGGCCCGCGCGACGATGTGGCATTCTACTACGTGTGCCTTGTCGCACTGGTGGGCGTGCTGTTCCTGCTGCGCCGCATCGCCCGCAGCCGCTTCGGCCTGGTACTGGACGGCATCCGCCAGAATGAGCGGCGGATGATGGCGATCGGGCTGGCCCCGTACCGCTACAAGCTCGCCGCCTTCGTCATCTCGGCGGCGATCGCGGGGCTGGCCGGCGCGCTGCACGTGAACCTGTTCCGCTTCGCCAGCCCCGACCTGCTGCACTGGACCATGTCGGGCGAGTTGATGGTGATGGTGGTGCTCGGCGGCATCGGCACGGTGGTGGGCCCGGTGTTCGGCGCGGCGGCGATGGTGCTGCTGCACAATTTCCTCGCCCAGTGGACCGAGCACTGGATGATCGTGATGGGGCCGATCCTGGTCGGCGTGGTGCTGCTCGCCCGTGCCGGCATCTGGGGTGCGATCGGCGGGCGGCGATGACGAAGCTGCTGGAACTGCGCGGCCTGTGCAAGCGGTTCGGCGGGCTTGTCGCCACCGACGCGCTGGACCTCGTCATTGCGCCGGGCGAGATCCACGCCCTGATTGGCCCGAACGGCGCCGGCAAGACCACGGTGATCGGCCAGGTCGCCGGCGAGTTGCGCCCCGATGCCGGCAGCATCCATCTCGCCGGTGCCGACATCACCCGCCTGTCCATTCCCGCCCGGGTGCGCGCCGGCCTGACCCGTTCCTTCCAGGTGACCTCGTTGCTGCCGCAATCCTCGGCGCTGGAGAACGTGGCGATCGTGGAACAGCTCCGCCAGGGCCATTCCTTTCGCTTCTGGCGCGACGCCGGCGGCGACCCGGCACGCACCGGCCCGGCGCGGGCGATGCTGGAACGGGTCGGATTGGCGGCGCGGGCTGATATCCCAGCCGAGGACCTTGCCCATGGCGAACAGCGTCAGCTTGAACTGGCCATGGCGCTGGCGACGCAGCCGCGCCTGCTGCTGCTCGACGAGCCGATGGCCGGGCTCGGCCCCACCGAGTCGGCGGCCATGACCGCGCTGCTGGCGGGGCTGAAGGGCCAGGTGGCGATGCTGCTGGTGGAGCACGACATGGACGCGGTGTTCGCGCTGGCCGACCGCGTCACCGTGCTGCTGCACGGCCGCGCCATCGCCTGCGACACGCCGGCTTCCATCCGCGCCAACCCCGCGGTGCGCGACGCTTATCTGGGCGAGGCGTGATGCTGTCGATCAGGGGCCTGCAGGCCGCCTATGGCCACAGCCCGGTGCTGTTCGGCATCGACCTGGATGTCGGCGCGGGCGAGGTGGTCAGCCTGATGGGCCGCAACGGCATGGGCAAGACCACCACCATCCGCTGCGTGATGGGCCTGATGCGCGGACGGGCAGGGGCGATCACCTTCCACGGCCGCGACCTCGCGGGCATGCCGCCGCACGCCATCGCGCGGCTGGGGATCGGCCTTGTGCCGGAGGGGCGGCTGGTGTTTCCCACGCTGACGGTGCGCGAGAATCTGCTGGCGACCGCCCGACCGGGAGCTTGGACGGTGGCGCGCATCCACGCCCTGTTCCCGCGCCTGGCCGAACGCGCCCAGCAGCGCGCCGCCACGCTGTCCGGCGGCGAGCAGCAGATGCTGGCGATCGGCCGGGCGCTGATGACCAATCCGCGCCTGCTGGTGCTGGACGAGGCCACCGAGGGGCTGGCGCCGCTGATCCGCGCCGAGATCTGGGCCTGCCTCGCGGCCCTCAAGGCCGAGGGCCAGTCGATCCTGGTGGTGGACAAGAACCTAGCTGCCCTGCGCCACCTCGCCGACCGCATGACCATCATCGAGAAGGGCCGCACAATGTGGTCCGGCACGCCCGCCGAACTGGACGCCGGGCCCGACCTGGCGCAGCGTTTCCTCGGCGTCTGACACGCGACGGAGCACCCATGGCCATTCTCGCCTACACCGCCCTCGGCACCCTGGTTGGCCTGCGCGACCAGGGCGTGGCGACCTTCCGGGCCGTGCCCTATGCCCTGCCGCCAACCGGCGCACGCCGCTTCGCCCCGCCCGACCCCGCCGTGCCGTGGCAGGGCGAGCGCGACGCCACGCGCCATGGCCCGATCGCGCCGCAATCACCGTCCCGCCTCGCCCCGGCCATGGGCGACTTCACCCGGCCGATGGACGAGGACTGCCTGACGCTGACCATCTGGACCCCCGCGCCGGATGCCGCCCGCCGCCCGGTGCTGGTGTGGCTGCATGGCGGCGCCTGGGTCAGCGGCGCCGGGTCGCTGGACTGGTACGACGCCAGCACGCTGGCGCGCGAGGGCGACATGGTGGTGGTGGGGGTGAACTACCGCCTCGGCGCGCTCGGCTACCTGAAGCACCCCGCCTTGCCGGTGGCCGATCCCGGCACGCTCGACCAGGTCGCGGCGTTGCGCTGGGTGCGCGAGCACATCGCGTCCTTCGGTGGCGATCCCGGCTGCGTCACCGTGGCCGGGCAGTCCGCCGGCGCCGCTTCGATCGGCCGGCTGATCGCCGATCCCGACGCACGCCCTTTGTTCCACCGCGCCATCATGCAATCCGGGGGCTTCGGCCGTGCGCCGCTGTCGCGCAAGGAGGGGTTTGCCATTGGCGCCCAGTTCATCCGCGCCCTCGGCCTCGACCCCGATGCCGGCGACGTGGTCGATCGCTTGCGCGAGGTGCCGGCCGCGGCGCTGGTCGAGGCGGCGGGCACGGTGGCGCGCGCCAATGCCCGTTTCGCCGAGACCAACCCGCCCTTCATGCCCACCGTGCCCGAGGCGATGAGCGAGCAGGCGCTGTTCGCCGCCATTGCACGCGGGGCAAGGGAGTTGCCGGTGCTGATCGGCGCCACGCATGACGAGGTGCATGCCTTCTTCGCGTCCAACCCGGCCATGCAGAACCCCGACTGGGCCGCCGCCGCCGGCCGCTTTGCCGCCCTGGCCCGTCGGCCGGACGCGATGGAGCGCTACAAGGCCCGCCGCCCCGGTGGCTCGCTGATGGACTGGCTGGCCGACCTGTCGAGCGACCATACTTTCCTGTGGCCCACCATGCGCCTGGCCGAGGCGTTGGCGGAAGCTGGCGCGCCGGTGCAGGCCTATCAGTTCGACTGGGCGCCGCCGCCAGGGCCAGGGGGCTCGCCGTTCCGTGCCTGCCATTGCATCGATTTGCCCTTCGTGTTCGGCAATTTCGGCCAATGGACGGGTGCGGGGATGCTCAAGGGCGGCGACGCGGCGGAGATGGACGGGCTGTCGGCCGTGATGCGCCAGGCCTGGAGCGCCTTCGCCCGCACCGGCGATGCGGCGTTGCCGGATCTGCCCTGGCCGGGCTACGACGGGGCACGGCGGCTGACGATGCGGCTCGACGCCACCTGCGAACTGGCCGGAGACCCGGCCGGGCTGACGACGCGCGGCTGATTGGGGCCGCTACACCAGCAGCGCCTGGGCGGGCGGCATGGCGGCGAAGGTTGCCCGGGGTGCGGCGCCGGCCGCCGGCAGTTCCATTGCCCCGCAGGCTAGCAGGAACGCGGCGACGGCATCGAATGCGGACGGATCGCGTGTGCGGTCGCCGGCATCGCCGCGCGGCACCCAGATCAGCGTGCGATACCGCGCGCGGGTGAGCAGCACACGGTAGGTGTTCAGCCGGTTCGCCTGCCGCTCGGCGTTACGCGCCACCTGCCAGTCGGTGCCGCGGAAATCCCGCACCTGCCAGGTGGCGCCGACGCGCACGAGGTCGCCGCCCCAGCACAGCCCGACTTCATCCAGTTCCAGTCCCTGGCAGGCGAATTCGGTGGCCATGGTCTCCAGCGCGTCCGATGCGCGAACGTCCTCCGGCTAGCGGTCGAGGAACCAGCGCGCGACCGCGCCGGCGTCCATGTGCGGCAATTCCACGCCCAGCCCGTCGGCCCGCAGCCGCTTCGCCCCGGAACTGCCGATCAGCCCGGCCCGCCGCTCGCCGCGTGCCTCCATCCGCAGGGTGGTGCGCAGGGTGGCGAGGTCGCGCGTGACGGCGAACGGCACGCCGCCATGCCGGGCCGCGATGGCACGCGCCTCGCCGGCCGCGCCGCGCACCACCGCATCGGCCCAGGCGGCGGCGGACGGGTTGCGGATGCTGCGCATGGGGATGTCGAGATGCAGCGCTTCGTTTGTCACCAGTCCGGGCAGGGGCGGCAGGCGCTGGCGCGGCGCGGGGTCGGCCAGCACGGCCGGCGCGGCGACCACCTGCCAGCCCGGCCGCACCGAAAGCGCCGCGCCCCATTCGGCCAGCCCGCCTTCGCCGGTGTGGATCTCCTGGCCGTTGCCGATCAGGCAGACGATCACCGCCCAGTCGCCGTGCCGCGCCATGATGTCCAGCAGGTGGCCTGGTTCGCTGTCGGACAGGCGCACCGGCCGGTCGGCGCTGGCGCGGATGGCCTGGTCGCGCGACCACGAGCGTTGCGCCTCGTCGATCACGGCGATCCGGTCGGCGGGTGGATCGGTGCGGGCCACGTTCTCGTCGCGGAAGGCCGGCAGCGCCTGGATGGCCGCCTTCATCCGCCGCTGGGCGGCGACGCGCGCCATGCCGCGATCCACGGCATCGCGCACCAACGCCTCGCGCAGCACGTGCACCAGGGTGGGGTTGCCGGTGAGGAAGGTGGCGTGGTCGCGCCGCGTGGCGCCGAACACCACGTTCAGGCCGCACAGCGTCTTGCCGGCGCCCGGGGTGCCGGTGACGAACAGGATTACGTGGTGCCCCTGGTCGCGCGCCCGGTGGCAGGCGGCCAGGATGGTGTCGGTGGTCTCGCGCAGGTTGCGTGCCTCGGCACCCGCATCGGCGATCTCGGCCACGCTGTTGCGGGCATAGAGCGTGCGCGCGGCATCGACGATGCCCGGCACCGGGCGATACGCCGCCGCGGCCCAGCCCGCCACATCGACATCGCCGGCCTGGGGCAGCCGCGCCCAGAGATCGCGCAGCAGGCCGGGCAGGGAGGTGGCCGAGGCATCCAGCACGGGCGTCGCGCCGCCGATCGCCAGAGGCCAGGTGACCGGGCCCGGCCGGGCGGCGGTGCCCACCAGGATGGGCACGATCACATGGCCGCGGCTGCCGGCATGGAAATCCTGCAGGTCGAGCGCGTAGCCCTCTGCCTGGCGCCGGTCGGCCGGGGTGAAGGTGGTGGCGTCGGCCTTGAACTCCAGCACCAGCACCGCGCGCGGCGTGACCAGCACGGCATCGATGCGCAGGCCCAGCCGGCGCATCGGGAATTCCAGCACCAGTTGCCAGCCCGCCGCCTCGGCCCAGCCGCCGAGGGCCCGGCGGAGGCAGGCCAGCGACACGTGCCAGGCGCGCAACTGCGCGGCCTCGTGGGTTCGGTAGTGGCGCACGGCGTCATGCGCGAGGCGGTCGACCAGCGCGCCGTCGTCGCCGCTGAGGAAATCCGCGACGGTGAGCGCGATCATCGGTGCATGGCGCGGGCTACAGCAGTGTCTCCTTCAGCCGTCCGCCGCGGCGCAGCAGCCAGGCGGTGAAGCCGAGGGCGACGATGGTGAACAGCATCAGCAGCGTGGCCACCGCGGTGATGGTGGGGTTCACCTCCAGGATCAGTTCATTGAACATCTTCTTGGGGATCGTCTCGTAGGTGCCCGCCACGAAGGAGGTCACGATCACCTCGTCGAAACTGCCGATGAAGGCGAAGATCCAGGCGGCGAAGACGCTGGGCGCGATGTTCGGCAGCAGCACGGTGCGCATGGTGTAGGTCCAGGAGGCGCCGAGGCTCCAGGCCACCTGCTCGATGCGCACGTCGAAGCTGCGGATCGCCACGCCGAGGACCATGATCACCAGCGGTACGTTCAGCATGGTGTGCGCGATGACCAGCCCGGCGAAGCTGCCCAGCAGGTTGGTCTTGGCGAAGCCGAGATACAGCGCCACCGCTGTTATGATGGTCGGCACGATCAGCGGCGCCATGTAGTTGCTCTCGGCCGCGTCGCGCCCGCGGAAGGTGCCGCGCCGCAGGCCATAGGCGGCCAACCCGCCCAGCACGACGGCGCAGACCGAGGAGATCAGCGCCAGCGACAGCGAGGTCCACAGCGCTTCCATCCAGCGTGGGTCGCCGAAGAAGCCCTCGTACCAGCGCAACGAGAACCCCGGCGGCGGGAAGGTGAGCGAGCGCGCCGAGGAGAACGACATCGGCACCACGATGAGCAGCGGCAGCACCAGGAAGGCGAGGGCCGCGATGCCCAGCACCGCCACGGTGCGGCCGGCGAAGGCGTGCTGCCCGTTCATGCCCCCACCTTCCGGTCGAGCGCGCGGTAGCCGGCGAAGATCGCCAGGGTGACGACCAGTAACAGGGTGGACACCGCCGAGGCCTGTTCCCAACGCGGGTACTGGTTGATCATCATGTCCAGCAGGTTGGAGATCATCGGCACCTTGCCGCCGCCCAATATCGCGGGGGTCACGTAGAAGCCCAGGCACAGGATGAACACCAGCAGCGCGCCGGCGGCCAGGGCGGGCAGGGTGAGCGGCAGGAAGACCTTGAGGAAGATGGTGCGCGGCGGCGCGCCGAGCGAGGCGGCGGCCTGCATCAGCCGGTCGTCGATGCGCAGCATGGATGCGAACAGCGGCAGCACCAGGAAGGGCAGCAGCACGTTGGCCATGCCGATCATCACGCCCAGCTCGTTGTAGAGGAAGGAGACCGGTGCATCGACCGCGCCTGACCACAGCAGCAGGCGGTTGACCATGCCGTTGTTGCCCAGCACCACGATCCAAGCATAGGTGCGCACCAGGATGCTGATCCAGAACGGCGTGATCACCAGCGCCACCGCGATGAACTGCGCCCGTGGCGACAGCCCGCGCATCCAGTAGGCGAGCGGATAGCCGATCGCCACGTTCACCAGGGTGGCAACCACCGAAATGCGCAGCGTGTTGCCCAACACGCGCATGTAGATCGGCGTGTCGATCAGCTCGGCGTAGTAGGCGCCGGTCAGGCCGCCCTCGGCCGACCAGATGCTGAGCGCCAGCATGTAGAGGATCGGCAGGTTGAAGGCGATGAACATCAGCCCCAGCAGGGGCGCGGTGAAGCCGAACCCATGGCGTCGTTCGGCAATCGGTGCGGCCAATGAGGCAGTCTCCGAAGCTGCGCCCCTGCCCCGCACCAAACGGCGCGGCGCGGGGGCGCGTGGAAGTCAGGTCAGAGGTTGAACTTGAATTCTTCCCACTTCTTGTTCACCGCCTCGCCGTTCTCAGCCCACCAGGCGGCGTTGCTCACCCACTGCACGTCCTTGTTCTGCTTGGCCGTGGGGTAGATGTGCAGCTTGTCCTTGGGCAGCAGCGGGTCGAGGTTCGGGCTGGAGCCGGTATAGGCGATCACCGCGGCGGCCTTTGCCTGGTTCTCCGGCACCGACATCTCGTAGTACAGCTTCGCCACCGCCTCCTGCTCTGCCTTGGGCGCGCCCTTCACGGTGCAGATGTAGGACAGGTCGGCCGCTGCCTCCTTGAAGGTGAACTCCAGCTCCTTCTCCTCGACGATGCGGCCCGACCAGGCGATGGCGTACTGCACCTCGTTGTCCTTCAGCAGCTGCGGCGGCTGGGCGCCGGCCTTCCACAGCACCGAGATGTCGCGGCGGATCGACAGGAGCTTCTTGATCGCGCGGTCCACGTCCAGCGGGAACAGCTTGTCCATCGGCACCCCTTCGGCCAGCAGGGCGAAGGGAATGGCGTATTGCGGATAGTCGGGCAGGGTGCGCTTGCCCGGGAAGTCCTTGGTGTTGAAGAAATCGGCCCAGTTCGTGGGCGCCTTGGCCCCCTTCCGCCATGCCATGCCGGTGGAATAGTACTGGTAGCCGAAGCCGTATTCGTGCTTCGCCTCGGGGAAGATCGCCATCGGGTTGATCGCCGCCCAGTCCAGCTTCTCCACCAGGCCCAGCTTCACCGCCTGCACCAGTGAGCCGGAGCCGAGCTCGAACGTGGCCGCGGTGATGTTGCCGCTGGCCACCATTGCCTGCAGCTTGCCGAACGGGGCGGGGCTCTCGCGCACCAGCTTGATGCCCGTCTTGGCGGTGAAGGGGTTGCCGTAGCCCACCTCGATCGACTCGCCCGACTTGCCGCCGGCCTCGATCATGCGGATTTCCTTCACCTGCGCCTGGGCCAGGCCGGGGCGCAGGATGGCAACCAGGGGCAGGCCCGCGGTCGCCTTGATCAGTGTACGACGCTTCATGCTGTCCTCCTTTGTGCGGGCCGGCGGTGCCGTCCCGTCGAGCGAATCGGAAAGGCAATGTCAGGCCACCGGCCAGACATCCTCATCATCCCAGACCAGCGACACCGTCTCGCCCACGGCGAACGGCCGCCCGACGAAGGGTGCCCCGGCGACGAAGGCCTGGCCGCCCTCCACCGTGCTAAGATGGTAGCGAATGGTCTGGCCCAGATAGACCGCCTCGGCCACCCGTGCCTGCCGCCCGCCCGCGGCCGCGTCGGTCAGGCGGATGCGCTCCGGCCGGATCACCCCGGTGCGCCCGCCGGGCAGGTCGATGAAATTGGCGATGCCGAGGAAATCGGCGACGAAACGGTTGGCCGGCCGCAGATAGGCCTCCTGCGGTGCGGCGTTCTGCTGCACCTGGCCGCGGTCCAGCACCACCACGCGGTCTGACAGCGACAGCGCCTCCTCCTGGTCGTGGGTGACCAGGATGCTGGTCACGCCCAGGCGGCGCTGCAACTGCTTCAGCTCCACCTGCAACTCCTCGCGCAGCTTGCGGTCGAGCGCGCCCAGCGGCTCGTCCAGCAGCAGGATATCGGGCTCGAACACGAAGGCGCGGGCCAGCGCCACGCGCTGCTGCTGGCCGCCCGACAGTTGCGACGGGCGCCGCCGCTCGAAGCCGCCGAGCTGCACCAGTTCCAGGGCCGCCATCACCTTGGCCCGGATATCCGCCGCGCTCATATTGCGGACACGCAATGGAAACGCGACGTTGTCGAACACGCTCATGTGCGGGAACAGCGCGTAGCTTTGGAACACCAGCCCCACGTTGCGCTGCTGCGGCGTGCTGCCGGTCACGTCGCGCCCGCCGATCAGGATGCGGCCCAGCGTGGGCTGGTTCAGCCCGGCGATCAGGCTGAGCAGCGTCGTCTTGCCCGACCCGCTGGGGCCGAGGATGGTGACGAACTCGCCCTGCGCGACGCTGAGGTCAACGTTGTCGGCGGCCTTGAAGGCGCCGTAGTGCTTGCTGATGCCTTCGAGGCGGATGTCGGTCATTTGGGCCTCAGGAGCAGGCCCGGAAATGGCCGAGCGCGGCGCCGGCAAGCAGGCACCGTTATTTTCTTCGCTGTCATGTTCCGATCATGTGCCAGCAATGTGCGAGGCGCAAGCCAGAATGGCGATCTAGTTGGCTTCGGGTCAGTCGCTCTCGCGGAACGGCGAGTATTCCGCCAGTGCCGCCATCTGCTCGCGCTTCTCGGCGCGTTCCTCGACCAGGAAATCCGCCACAGCCCGGCGCAGGCCGGGATGGGCGATCCAGTGCGCCGAGTAGGTCTCGCTGGGCAGGTAGCCGCGCTGGATCTTGTGCTCGCCCTGGGCGCCGGCTTCGACCCGCGCCAATTTGTGTTCGATGGCAAAATCAATGGCGCGGTAGTAGCACAGCTCGAAATGCAGGAACGGCCAGTCGCCGCGGCAGCCCCAGTTGCGGCCATAAAGCGTGTCGCTGCCGGCAAGGTTGAGCGCGCCCGCCACCGGCGTGCCGTCGCGCAGTGCCATCATCAGCACCACTGCGTCGCCCAGGCGCTCCGACAGCAGCGAGAAGAAGCGCTGGGTCAGGTAGGCGCTGCCCCATTTGCGGTCCACCGTTGCGGTGTAGAAATCGTAGAACGCATCCCAGTGGCGGCCGCGGATCTCGTGCCCGCGCAGCGCCACGAATTCCAGCCCCGCGGCATTGGCGTCGCGCCGCTCGCGCCGGATGGTCTTGCGCTTGCGCGACGACATGGCGTCAAGGAATTCGTCGAAGCTGGCGTAGCCGGCGTTGTTCCAGTGGAACTGGAGCCCCAGCCGCTGCAGCCAGCCGGCCTCACCCAGCGCCGACCATTCCGCCTGCGTGCAGAAAGTGGCATGCACCGACGACGTGCCGAGTTCCGTGCACGCCTGCTCCAGCGCGCCTGCCAGCACCGCCACGCCCACCCCGCTGCCGGGGCGCACCAGCAGGCGCGGGCCGGGCACCGGGCTGAACGGCACGGCCACCTGCAGCTTCGGATAATAGCGCCCGCCCGCGCGTTCCAGTGCATGGGCCCAGCCATGGTCGAACACGTATTCGCCGTAGCTGTGAGACTTGGCGTACATTGGTGCCGCCGCCATCAACCGCCCGGCGACATTGCGCAGCACCGCGTGCTGCGGCAGCCAGCCGGTGCGCGACGTGGCCGAGCCGCTGTCCTCCACGCAGGACAGGAAGGCGTGGCTCACGAACGGATTGTCGTGCCCGGCGCAGTCGTCCCACTCCTCGGCGGAAATCTCGCCGATCGCCTTGTGCAGGGTGAGGGTGAACTGCGTGGGCTCGGTCACTAGGCGATCCGGAACATCCCCTCCACCTCGACCGCGGCATCCAGCGGCAGGGAGGGCACGCCGATGGTGCTGCGCGCATGGCGCCCGGCATCGCCGAACACCGCCACCGCGAGGTCAGAGGCGCCGTTCATCACCGCGGCGTGCTGGGTAAAACTGGCCGGCGCGGCGATGAAGCCGCCCAGGCGCACCACTTGCTGCACGCGGTCGAGGTCGCCGCCGCAGGCTGCCTGGAGCTGGGCCAGCAGGTTGACGAAGCACAGCCGTGCCGCGGACACCCCGGTCTCGATGCTCACGCCGTCGCCGACCTTGCCGGTGAAGGCCACGCGGCCGTCCTGCATCGGCACCTGGCCGGAGATCACCACCATGTCGCCGCTGCGCACGAAGGGCACGTAGTTGGCCACGGGGGCCGCCGGGGTGGGCAGGGTGATGCCGAGTTCGGCGAGCTTCGCGTCGATCCGTCCAGCCATGGCGTGGGTGCTCCGTTGGGTATTGTCGTGCCTATTTCGCCACCAGCCGCAGGGCGCGGCGGCGCGGGCGCGGGCCATCCTCGCGCGGCCAGCCCCCCGGCGGCAAGCCGGTGAGCAATCCGGGCAGCAAGGGTGCGCGGTCGCGCGCACCGTCGCCCACCGTGTCGCCAGCCTCGTCCTCGGCTTCGGGAATGTCGGTGCGGTTGAGATAGTTCACCGCCAGGTTGCGGAACACGTAGTCGAGCAGCGAGGTGGCGCGGCCGACGGCGGCATCGCCCTCCACCGTGCCGGCGGGGCCGAAGCGGGTGAAGGTGAAGGCTTCAACGAAGGCTTCCAGCGGCACGCCGTGCTGCAGCCCGAGGCTGACGGCCACGCCGAAATTGTCCATCAGGCCGCGGAACGCCGGGCCCTCCTTGTGCAGGGCGATGAAGATTTCGCCCAACCGCCCGTCGGCATACTCGCCGGTGCGCAGGAACAGCTTGTGCCCGCCGACGGCCGCCTTCTGGGTATAGCCGCGCCGGCGTGCCGGCAGGTCGGCGCGCGGCATCGCCGGTTGCGCGGCGGCCAGTGCCGGGCGCGCGATCGTCTGGTCGAGGAACGCGGCGACCGCGTCATGCATCGCCGCATGTGCCTGGGCGCCCGCGGCGGGGAACGGCGACTGGCCGGCCAGCATCGCCGCCAGTGCCGCCTCGGCGGTCATGCCGCGCGCAGCGAGCCAGGCCCGGGCGGTGCGGCTGAGCCCGCCGCCATTGTCCAGCGGCGAGAAGGCGGGCGCGATGCCGCCGGTCTCCACACCCAGCAGGGCGGCGGCAAGGTCGGGCGCGGCGAGCGCGGAGACGCCATGGTGGCGCCGTGCCGGCTGGGCCGCCGCGGCCGCCTGTGCCGCGCGCGCCGCCTCGGCAAGGCCCGGCAGCACGGTGGCGGCCGGCACCGACAAGGTTGGCACCGACAAGGTTGGCACCGACAAGGTTGGCACCGACAGGGTGGGGCCGGCCTGCGCCAGCGTGCCGAACATTGCCGCCATGTCAGCCGAGCCCAGGCCGGCGCCGGCATGCAGCAGGGCGGCGAGGCTGGCGCCCACGTCGCGCGCCGCCACGCTGTCGTAGGCCAGCCCCAGCCGCGACAGCAGCCCGGCCAGGTCGTGCATGGCCACGGCCACGGTGGTGGCGGATGGCACGGCCAATGTGAGCGCGGCCACCGCCAGCCTTGCGGCAGCCACGAAGCCGGCGCTGTCGAAGCCCATCTCGACATCGTGGAACGCCGGCAGGTTCAGCACGAAGCCGGGCCGCGGCACCGCAAGCCCCTGCCACACCGGCTCGGCCGGCGCCCCGCGCCGGGCTGCCAGCAGCGCATGCAGCGCATCGCCGAGATCCTCCGCGATTCCAGCCCGGCGGGCCCGCGCGCCGACCGGCCCGATCCAGGCTTCCGCGGCGGATGGCAAGCTGACCGCGCCTAGACCAGGGGCCAGCGCAGCCAGGGCATCGCCGGCGGCCTGTTCCCATGACGCCGGCAGCGCCACCTGGCGTGGTGCGGCGTCTGGATCGGCGACGGCGGCCATGCGGCGCATCCGCACGCCGCGCCAGGCCGGGATCCCTCGCGTCGTGGTATGGTTCGAGAGGCGCCGGAGCGCTTCGGGCAGGGTCGTGTCTGTGTCCATGTCCATGATGCTAGTCTGCCTGCGCCCGACTCGAAAGCCGTATTTTGTGGTCGGCGGGCCTGTCAACCACAAAATCCTGTGGATAGAACCATCTCGTCCGCGCCAACGGCTGCGCCATGGACCATTCGGCTGCGAACGCCTATATCATTGTCATGACCCTAGGCACCCGTCTCTCCACCTGGCTCCACGGCCGTCTCGTCGGGCGCGACGGCGCGGGCAACTCCTATTACGAGGACAAGCGCAGCCGCCCGGGCCAGCCTTCCCGCCGCTGGGTGGTGTTCCTTGGCGCGCCGGAAGCCAGCAAGGTGCCGCCGGAGTGGCATCCGTGGCTCCACTACACCACCGACACCCCCTTGCCCGAGCAGGGCCGGCGGCCCTGGCAGAAGCCGCACGCCGCCAACCTCACCGGCACCGCCGACAGCTACCGCCCCGCCGGCCACGACTACGAGGGCGGCCGCCGTGCCGCCGCCACCGGCGACTATGAGGCGTGGACGCCGGGCTCCTGAGCCTTTCCACCGCGCCGGTCCTTTCCCTCACTGACAGCGACCCTTCCGGAGCCACAAGATGGCGCAGCGCAACCTCACCGAGTTGATTGCCGGCGCCGCCGTTCTCCTGGTGGCCGTGGCTTTTCTCGGCTACGCGGTGGCCAATACCGGCCGCAGCACCTCCGGCGGCATGACGTTGCTCGCGAAGTTCGACCGCATCGACGGCCTCGCCGTGGGGTCGGACGTGCGCCTGGCCGGCGTGAAGGTGGGCAGTGTCACGTCCGCGCGGGTGGACCCGGAGACCTACCAGGCCCTCGTCACCCTCACCGTGCAGCCGAACCTGCGCCTGCCGCGGGATTCCAGCGCTGAGATCAGCAGTGAAGGCCTGATCGGCGCCAAGTCGATCGCCATCGTGCCGGGGGGCGATGAACGCATGCTGGCCGAGGGCGCCGAGTTCACCATCACCCAGTCGGCGGTGAGCCTGGAGCAGCTTCTTGGCAAGTTCATCTTCAGCGTGAGCGACCTGTCCACAAACGTGCAGCGCCAACTCGACCAGCCCACCAAGCCGGGGCCGTGATGGCTGCCCCGCGCCCGGCCCCGCCGTCGCACTGGCCGCAGCCCGACGGCACGGCGATTTCCTGCCGCGAGAAGCTCAAGACCCTGGCCGAGAACCACGAGGAACTCGCCCAGGTGATGCAGGACGCCTTTGAGGACGCCGTGCTGATGGGCGTGGATGAGGCCGCCATGCGTGCCATTCTCTCCGATATGGTCCAGGCTCTCCGCAGCCCCCGGAAGGGTGGGTGATCGTGCTGGTGCGCCCGGTGCTGGTGCGCCCGGTGCTGGTGCGCCTAGTCCTGGCCGTCGCGGCTGCCATCGCCGTCGCCCCAGCCTCTGCCCAGAATCTGCCCGCCGTCAACGTTCCCGGGCGGGCGCAGCAGGCCCAGCCGATGCCGATCCAGGCCACGCCCCTGCCGGTGCCGTCCACCGCGCCGCAGCTTCAGCCCGGCCAGTTCCTCCCCGCCGTGCCGCCGCCCGTCACCACTACGCCCTTGCCCGCCGCCCCGCTTCCCGACGCCCGTCCTTCATCGCCGCGCGCGGCCCCGCTGCCCGCGGTGCAGTCGGAATGGGTGCCCCGCGACAAGGTGGAACTGCGATTGATCGACAAGGTTATGGCCCGCACCACCTCAATGGCGGGCAAGGTGGGCGAGACCCAGATTTTCGGCCCGCTCACCGTATTGGTGCGCCACTGCGTCGTCCGCCCGGCCGACCAGGCGCCCGACGCCGCCGCGTTCCTGGAGATCGGCGAAGCCGGCAAGCCACTGATCTTCCGCGGATGGATGGTGCTGTCGGTGCCGCACCTCGCGCTGCTGGAACACCCCACCCACGACATCCGCCTGGGAGCCTGCCCGCCATGAACAGCGACAACACGCCCCCGAACCTGACGCCGCCCATCCTCACCCCGGGCATGGCGCTGCTGCTCGATGTGGACGGCACGCTGATTGATTTCGCGCCCACGCCCGACGAGGTGGTGGTGCCGCCCGACCTGCCGGACAGTCTGCGCAGCCTGCGCGCGCTGCTGGGCGATGCGTTGGCCATCATCACCGGCCGCCCGGTTTCCCAGATCGATGCATTGTTCGGCGATATCCCCTACGCGGTCGCCGGCGAACACGGCGGCTTGATCCGCCATGCGCCGGGCGAGGCGGTGATGCGCGGTGCCTACCCACCGATCCCCGAGGACTGGCTGAAGCGCGCGCGCATGGTGATCGGCGCCCATCCCGGCACCCTGCTGGAGCGCAAGGCAAACGGCGTGACCCTGCATTTCCGCAAGGCGCCCTGGGCCGGCCCGGCGCTGCGCCAACTGGCCGACCTGCTGCTGGCCGAGATGCCCAGCCATGAGCTGATGAGCGGCAGCATGGTGTGGGAAATCCGCCCGCGCGGCATCGACAAGGGCGGCGCGGTGGTGGCCCTGATGGCCCGCCCGCCCTTCCTCGGCCGCATGCCGCTGTTCATCGGCGACGACGTGACCGACGAGGACGCGATCCGCGCCGCGCGCGCCATGGGCGGCATCGGGCTGCGGGTGGATACCAGCTTCGGCGGCCCGGCCGATGTGCGCGCCTGGCTGGCCCGCGAGGCTGCCCGCGCCTGACGTTCCGCGCCTGACGTTCCGCGCCTGATGTTCCGCGCAACGGGAGAGACCGCCATGAACGAGAACGACGCCCGCTACCCCAGCCTGCGCGACCGCGTCATCTTCATCAGCGGCGGCGCTACCGGGATCGGTGCCGCCATGGTGGAGCATTTTGCCGCGCAGGGCGCCCAGGTGGCCTTCGTCGACATCCAGCCGGAGCCCGCCCTGGCCCTGGTGGAACGGCTGGCCGCGGCCGGCCACGCGCGCCCGCACTTCCTCGCCTGCGACCTGCGCGACATTCCCGCCTACCAGGCCGCGATCCGCCAGGTCGGCCGCAGCTTCGGCGGCATCGACGTGCTGGTGAACAGCGCCGCCCATGACGAGCGGCACGACTGGACCACGGTCACCCTGGAATACTGGGAGGACCGTATCCAGGTGAACCTGCGCCACCAGTTCTTCGCCATCCAGGCCGCGGCGCCGATGATGCAGGCGCGCAATCGCGGCTCCATCATCAATTTCGGCTCGATCTCCTGGCACGTGAAATCGGGCGGCATGCCCGCCTACACTTCGGCCAAGGCCGCCGTGGAGGGCCTCACCCGCAGCTTCGCCCGCGACCTGGGCGCGGACGGCATCCGGGTGAACTGCCTCATCCCCGGCTGGATCATCACCGAGCGGCAGAAGGCCCTCTGGCTCACCCCGGCAGGCGAGGCACGGACATTGGCGGCCCAGTGCCTCAAGCAATTGCTGCTGCCGCCCGATATCGCGCGCATGGTGCTGTGGCTTGCCGCCGATGACAGCCGCATGTGCACGGGGCAGAACTGGGTGGTCGACGGCGGCTGGTGGTGAATGGATGGGGGCCTGTGGGGCCCCGGGCCCCAGTGGGGTCCAGGGGCGACGCCCCAGAGGCGCTAGGATAAGGGAGGCTGGGCTCTGCCCAGACCCGCCAGGGGCCAAGCCCCTGGACCTTTACCTACAAGAATAATTAATGATTACAATTAATTGAGAGTTTGGG
>Ga0105053_10004950_pt1 | contig 19249 bp, 17 predicted proteins | sample BON01_FD_78093 | JGI IMG/M metagenome (GOLD analysis project Ga0105053, IMG submission 78093) | Freshwater microbial communities from Lake Bonney liftoff mats and glacier meltwater in Antarctica - BON-01 | ecosystem: Environmental > Aquatic > Freshwater > Ice > Glacier meltwater | place: Lake...
ATGAGTGTTCGTGCCCCGAGCCGTATCGTCTAACGCATGCGTGTTGCTGCAGTTCAACTGACCTCGGGGCCCAACAAGGCTGACAACCTTGGGAAGGCCGACCGGTTCGTTACGGCCGCAGCGAAATCGGGTGCCGAGCTCGTGGTCCTACCCGAGTTGTGGAACGTGTTTGGTGATGCGGACGTCGTCCGATCCGGAGCAGAGCCACTCAATGGGCCGACCACCCAGTGGGCAAAGTCCCTAGCCGCGAAGCTGGGCGTATGGCTGCTGAACGGGTCGATCACCGAGGCGATTCCAGGATCGGACTTGGTGTACAACACCTCGGCACTAATGTCACCAGAAGGAGAGTTGGTGGCCGTCTACCGCAAGGTCCATCTGTGTGATATTGACGCGCCCGGCGCTCACTACTGTGAGTCGGATACCACGCGTGGCGGCGATGAGTTAGTGACGGCAGAAGTTGGTGGCGTGAACCTAGGCCTAACTATTTGCTACGACATTCGATTCCCTGAGATCTTTCGATCGCTCGCACTCGCGGGTGCTCAAGTCTTGGCTCTTCCGACTGCCTTCCTGCTGATGTCGGGCCGCGATCACTATGAACCTCTAGCGCGGGCCAGAGCGATTGAGAACGTTTCGTTCTTCATCGGCGCCGATCAGTGGGGAACCCCGAAGGGTAGTGGAGTCAGCTTCCTTGGGCGGTCGATGATCATAGATCCATGGGGCACGGTTCTGGCGATGGCGCCGGATAAAGAGACGTTCATCGGTGCCGACCTTGATCTCGCGATGCAGACGCAGCTGCGTCAACACCTCACGAACCTGGCCCATACTCGCCCCGACGTCTATGCCAAACCTGTGCGCCACGAGTCCTGATCGGCGCTACGCAAAATCAGTGTCACTTATAGGGCGCCAGGTCGGTCAGGCAGATCTCACCGCGCAGCATCGGCAAGTCCATCTGCGGTAGGGGGCTTAACCGAAGATGCGACCTGGGTATTACCGCGTTTGCTACCTCGGGCTTACGACCCAGTCTCCGGCACGCATAACCGCATCGACGGCCAGTGTTGGGCTCAGAATGACGAGATCGGCTCGCTTCCCGACTTCGATCGATCCCCGATCGGTCAGTCCAAGTAGGCGGGCCGGATTCGTTGATGCCATCGTGACGACATCGGTGATCGCCAGCCCAACTTGCATTGTCATGAAGCGCAGAGCACCGTCCATGGTGAGCGTGCTTCCAGCGATAGCTCCACCCTCGACGAGGCGCGCGACGCCATCAACAACGTCGACTTCAAGTTCGCCAAGTAGGTACCGGCCATCAGCCGAGCCCGCTGCGGCCATCGCATCGGTGATCAGCGAGACCCGATCCACCCCTGCCTCGCGGATCACGAGCTTGAGGATCACCCGGTGGACGTGGGTCCCATCGGCGATCAGTTCCAGATTGACTCGGGGATCTTCCAGCACCGCACCCGTGGCCCCCGGGTCGCGATGACGCAGCGGACGGATCGCGTTGGCAACGTGAGTTGCGACGCGCGCCCCTGCGGCGATACCAGCCACACTCGTCTCGTAGTCCGCATCGCTATGCCCGATCGCGGCGAGCGCGCCCGCTTCAACGATCTGACGGATCGCGGGTATCGCCCCGGGGAGTTCCGGGGCAATCGTCACCATCTTGATTCGTCCACCGCCAATCGTGAGCAACTCGGCGACCTCGTCGGCGACCGGCGGACGCAACTGGGCGCGGTCATGGGCACCACAATGAAGTGTGCTGATCCACGGGCCCTCAAGGTGAATACCGACGATCGTCCCGTCATCGACCAGCGGTGACAGCACCCCGATTTGTTCCACGAGCGCGGTCTGGCTACCGGACACCAGACTCGCGATCATGGACGTCGTGCCATGTCGCAGATGTAGATCGGCAGCCTGCCTCGCCTCCGCTACATCGGTGGTGATGAAGGAGCTACCACCGCCGCCGTGTGAGTGCTGGTCGACGAATCCGGGGACCAACGTTCGGCCGCCCAGATCAACATCGAGTGGTTCATCGGGAACACCGGGACCAACAGCCCGGATCGTTGCGTCGACCACGTCAACCCAGCCGACCTCAATGAGGCCCTGGGACGTGACTACTCGACCGTTCCCGAACATGGTCATGGCATCTCCAAAAGTCCATCGCTGTGACCACGGCGAGCGACCCGGCGTGGCGAGTCCACCCTAGGCCAGCAGCTGGTCATCAAGCGATGTGACGAGATCAGCTGGGCGAGCGCTTGGCGCCCCAGATAGCAACCACACCGCCCAACGGACAGAATGACCCGACACGGTACTTGTACGGCGAGGCGGATGGAGGCTACCGAGGTGCACGACCCAGATCATCTGATCTTGCGCCGTGCTTTGCGGGTTGCCTTAGTCCTGCCGATACTGTTCTATGTCGTCACCAACGTCCTCGGGCTCGAGTACGGGGCTTCCTACGCGGCCTTCGGAACCTTTGCCCTCTTGGCCTTCGCCGACTTCGGTGGACCGACACGTGACCGGTTGCGCGCCTACTTCATCGCTGGAGCCGTCGGCCTTATCTCGATCGTTTTGGGCACACTGGCGGCCTACAACACCACCGCCTCGATTCTGTCGATGTTCATCGTCGGGGCTGGTCTGACCTACGCAGGGGTGCTGCGCGGCTACGTCGCAACGGCCACGTTGCCCGTCCTCTTGCCATTCGTCATCGCGGTCACGGCTGGTTCCGGTGACCTTCCCGAGTTACCCGAACGGCTCCTGGGATTCACTATCGCGGTCGTCGTCTCCGCCGCCGCCGCAGTACTGCTGTGGCCGGTTCATATGCGCAGCACACTACGCTCGCGGGTTGCTGACACCCTGATGGCATCGGCAAATCTCATCCGAGCGATCTGGCCAGATCCAGGTGTTCAGCTGTCCTCAAGCGTCGATGTTGAGACCCGCGTACGTGAGCTCTCAGCGGCTCACCACAACTTGCGCGAGCAATACGACGGTCGGCCACTACGGCCAGGAGGCGCCACTGCCCGCGACCGAGCTCTCATGCAACTCGTTGACGAACTCGCGCGGCTGCGGCTATTCCTCAGGTGGCGAACGGAACCTGAGCGCTTAGTCTTTCCGCCCAACGTCCGCCTCGCTCGTCGGACTGCCGCGACTCTGACCGAGTGCGCGGCCGCGATCCATGGAGTAGGTGCCTGCCCGAACCCTAACCAGATCTCGGCAGCCCGCGAGCACCACCGAAATGTCGCCGAAGCATTCGCTACTGACAAGCTCAAGGCGGGGCAATCGGCGAGTGTCAAGGACGTCGTCGATACCGGATTCCAACTCCGGATCGTGGCACTGTTCTCGGAGATCATCGCCCGCAATACCCGGGTCGCGATGGGTGCCAAGCCCGACCACGAGGCAGTCGTGACGGGAGGGGTCTCCCTTGAGGTTCCCGAGCCAACGCCGGGAACGATCCTGCGCTCCAATCTGACGCTTCGATCGCCCTGGATGCGCAACAGCCTGCGCGCAGGTTTGGCCCTAGCGATCGCCATTGCGGTGGTTGCGTTCACGCAGGTCGACCATGGCTTTTGGGTGGCCCTCGGGACGATCGCGGCCTTGCGACTTGATGTGGTGGGGACGACGAAGACGGCGCTGCGAGCGATCCTTGGAACGGCAGCTGGATTCGCGATTGGGACCGCCATCCTGTTCGCACTCGGCAATCACGAGATTGCGCTGTGGATCCTGTTCCCGATCGCCGTCTTCCTGTCGGCATTCACACCCGCGGCGATGGGTGTTGCCGTCGGCCAGGCATCGTTCACGATCTTCGTCATTGTGCTGTATTCGATCATTATTGGGCCCACCTTCAAGACTGGCCAAGATCGGCTCATCGATGTGGCGATCGGGTTGGCGATCAGTCTCTTCGTCAGTCTGCTCATGTGGCCGCGCGGGGTGTCGGCAAAGATGCGCGAATCCTTGTCCACATCAATCTCGGCATCGACTGATTACATGGTTGCGGCGTATCAGCAGCTCACCTCCGGCGATATCCCCGCAGCCGATTTCGAGGCAGCGCGCGATCGAGCCGCACGTGCTGGAACGACCGCCTATGAGACGTTCGACTTGACGCTGTCGCAGGCTCGTTCCAGCCCCGCGCAGATCGCCGCGTGGTCATTCATGGTCAATGCATCTGGCCATATCAGAACCAGCGCCGACCTCATCGCCTGGATCGGTCGCTCAGGCCGCTCCCCGCAAGGCTTCCCTGCCTACGACGCCCGGTTGCAGGAGTCCGCACAGTTCGTCAAGGCGAGAATTGATACCTCCATCGCTATGCTCGGCCGATCGTTCGATACCGAACGGGCCTCGGCGACGCTAGCCGATGAGGCCCTGATGTCTGAATCAACCGGACAACTACCGGCGATCCCCGGTGATCCGTTCGATGCGCTCGACGAATGTGTGCGAGTTTGCCTGGAACAGTCCGAGGGCGACCAGCCCGATCGTGGGACCAGCCCCAGCTCGAACGCGATCTCGCTTATCTGGGCGCAGGATTGGCTGATCCACCTCAACTGGGTCGCCGATCAAGTTTCACTCGTCACCCGCCGGGCCGCCGTCGCGTCATCAGCAGACGGAACAACTGACTCCGCAGATGCCGGATCGCCGACTGATTCAGTGACGAAATAGCGACAGTTGATTACGGTCGGATAACCGCCACTGGGCAGCCCGCGTGATGCAGACTCTGGTGAGCAACAGAGCCCAACATCATCTGCGCGAATCCGCCAAGTCCACGGGTACCGACCACCAACAGTTCTGCGCGTCGATCATGGGCCACCTTCGTGAGTACCTCGCTTGGATAGCCGCAAATAGCGTCCGGTGTCACCGTCACCTCGGCAGCATCAATCGAGCACCGGTCGATCGCTTCCTGCAGAGTCGCTTCGGCGTGCGCGGTAAGTTCCGCACCGTTGTCACTGAGCCACGGAATTGTCCCGCCCAGACTTCCGGCCGGCATATCCGGGAAGTCCCACGCATGAATGACGTGCAACCCACTGCCCGTCCGGCGAGCTTCATCGGCCGCCCAGACAAGTGCCGCATCACCGTCAGCGGACCCGTCGATACCCACAACGATCGTCTTCGTTGGCTGCCATTCCTGGCGCTTGCTCGTCACCACGACAGAGCACTGCGCGTAGCGTGCGACCTCGTCGCTGACCGACCCGAGCATCAGCCGTTTGAATCCCCCCAGCCCTCGCCGACCGGTAACGATGAGGGATGCCTCTACCTTCTTTGCGACATCGAGGATGCCCTGAATCGCTGCGCCCTCGACCACGACGGTCTCAACCTCAACTTTGACGTCCTCGGAAATAGTCGCCTCGACGACCTGGGTGAGCAATGTGTTCGCCTGAGCCGCATCCTTAGCGTCGGGCACGTGGACAACTGGCCAGGGCCAGACCGGCACTGGCGCGACGCTGGGGACCGACACACGATGAGAACGCGCGAGCACGACAACTAGCTTCGTGTCGACTCGGTGGGCGTATTCCGACGCCCAAACCAGTGCCTGCGCACTCGCCTCGGATCCATCGACTCCGACAACGACTGGACCGCCTACTGCTCGCTTGTTCCTCATAGCTCTAGCTTTGCCGAATTGGGAGACGAAAGCTAGGGCCGTAGGTCACCGGTACTCTGGATTGGGGTGCTCTGGGTTGCTCAGATCCCAGTCGGTCGACAGGTTGCCGTACGCCGGAACACCGCCGGCGTCTTTGAGTGCCCTCGCGGAGTGCAACATATTCCAGGTGGCGAAAACGGTATTGCGAGTCGTCCACGCGTTGCTGCGGCCGCCGTCCTCACCGTCGAGGTACGAGGGGCCAGGCCCAGCCTCGCCGTCCCAGTACGTGTCGGCCTGCGGGGGAATCGTCAACCCAATATGTTGCAGGGCGTAGAGCATCTGCGCGCCGCAGTGCTTGCCTCCGTCCTCGTTGCCCGTGATGATCGCGCCGCCCACTTTGCCGTAGTAGGCCCACTGACCGGTGTCGTTTAGCTTCCCGGAATAGCCGTAAAGCCGCTCAATCGTCAAGCGAGTGACGGAGCTTTGATCACCTAGCCAGATGGGGGTGGCCAGCACGACGATATCTGCGGGTTTGATCGTCGAGTCGTAGATGTCGGGGAAGTCGTCACGGTCCCAGCCGTGCTCGCGCATATCCGGTTGCACGCCTGGTGGGACGACATGGTCGACCATTCTCACGACGTCGACGTCAAGCCCGAGTCGACGCATGATGCCTGCGGAGATGTCGATGAGGCCGGCAGTATGTGACTCCTGCGGGGAACGCTTGAGGGTCCCGTTGAGAAAGACTGCGCACAGATCGCTGTAGTCGACCGGCGACTCATCCGCCTGTTTGTCAATGAACGCTTGAATGGACTCTGGGATCATCTCGAACCTCCGACGTTGGCGAGCAGAACGTCTCACGAGGCTAGCCGTTGAGGTTCATCCACGTAAAGAGCGCCTTGCCACCCGTTGTCCGTTGGTCGACTAATCGTCGGAGATCGCATCCAGGATGTTCAGTCGCGCTGCGCGACGTGCGGGTAAGACGGCAGCCAGGATGCCGATCACCACGGCGAGGATGAGGATCACAATCAACGTTGCGACCGGGATGTCTAGGACTTCAATGCCGGAGTCGACCAACGATCGCTGCAGTACGGTGCCTGCGGCGATACCAATAGCGATTCCGAGGACCGCCCCGAGCAGAGCGACGACGACTGCTTCCCACCGGATGATTCGACGGATCTGACGCCGCGTTGCGCCAACAGCGCGCAACAAACCGATCTCGCGGGTTCGTTCAATCACCGACAGGGCGAGGGTGTTCACCACGCCAAGGGCAGCGATCACCACCGACAGCGCCAACATCGCGTAGACGAAGTAGAGCAACTGGTTGAGTTGGTTGGCGTTCGCTTCCTTCAGTTCCGTCTGATCCAGGACGCTGACCAGTGGGTTCACCGCCGCGGCATCTTTCACCCCGGCCAGGACGGTCGCGGAATCCGCACTGGGTTCCACCGCGATAAACAGGAAGGTGTCTTGCGATCCACCGCCGCTCGCCCGGTAGTCCTCCAACGAGATCACCAGACCGCCGAGCAGCGGTGTTGGCTCAAACTGGCCGACGATCGTGAAGGTCTGGCGCTCGCCACCGGGGAATCGCACGGGTACGGACGTCCCCAACGACCAGCCACGTTCGGCCGCTAGATCATTGCTGACCACCGCGTTCTCGCTCGTCAGGGTTCCGAACTCGCCGGTTACTCCTTCAACGGAATAGACCGAATCCAGCGGCCCGCCACCAATCGCGCTGATGTCTTGTTCGACCCCATCGATGAGTGCTCCGCCGATCGATTCACTGACGACGTACTCGACCCCGTCGACCTTGCGGATCCCCTCGGCGATCGTTGAGCTGAACGGCTGGCCGGTGACGGTGCTGACGATGGCTTCGGCCCGGAACGACTCATCGATGAGCTTGTCGATGGAGGTCTGCGCCGATGCGGTGATGACCGTGACTCCGACGACGAGTCCAAGACCGATCGTCAGCGCACTGGCCGTGGTCGCGAGGCGTTTCGGTGCGCGGGCCGCATTGCGAGAGGCGAGCTTGCCGGGGGTGCCGCCAAGCTTGGACAGGATTGGTGTCGCCAAGGTGACAAGCCCAACGCCGAGCAGCGGCGTCAGCACGACAACTGAGATCAGCAGTAGCAGCGACCCGGCTCCCGTTTGGGCAATGTTGGCGCCATCGCCGGACCCTCGTAGGCCGACCACGATGAGCAGGACGGACAGAGTCAGCAGCACGAATCCGAAGATCGTCCGCCTGCCCCCAACTCCCTCGGCTGTTGAGTTGAGTTCCCGCAGCGCCGCGATCGGTGGAATTCTCGATGCTCGCGTGGCCGGTACGGCGGCCGACACGAGAGTGACGACAATGCCGATGACGGTCGCCCAGACGATCGAGTTGACCGTGATGGCAATCCCGGAGGTCAGGCTCAGACCGATGGCGTCGAAGAATGCTCCCAGACCCAAAGCCAACAAGTAGCCGACACCGATGCCGAGAACGACTGAGAACAGTGCGACGATCAGCGCCTCAATCAGCACACTGCGCAACACCTGGAATCGGGTCGCGCCGATCGCCCGCATCAGGGCCAGTTCGCGGCCACGTTGAGCAATGAGAATCGAGAAGGTGTTGTAGATAAGGAAGGCCGCAACGAATAGTGAGATCGCGGCAAAGCCGATCAAAATGTAGTTGAAGAACGCGAGCCCTTGGCGCAGGGAGTCGCTCTGCTCCTCAACTTGGACGGCACGGGTTTTAGCGACCAAGCCTTCGTTCTGCGGATCTGAGCGAAGGACCTGCTCGATGGAGGTCGCAACCTCATCGTCAGTGAACCCATCGGCAACGGCAACGTCGACGGCCGTCCATTCACCGGGTTTGGTGAGGAGCGCCTGTGCACGCTCGGGAGTGAACGCTGTCAGCGTCGCTCCAGCGAGCCCGCCCGTTTCACCGAACTTGAAGCTGCCGACAAGTTCGGCCTGCGTCTGGCCACCTGGAGTCAAGATCTTTATCTCGTCACCGATTGAGTAACCCAACTTGGGGAAGGTGACATCGTCGACGACGACTTCGTTGTTCGCTGCCGGTGCTCGTCCCTGGGTGATCGTCGTGACGCTGATGAGGGGGTTGGCGTCCCAGCTCAAGCCTAGCGCGGGTGGTCCCACGGCTCCCACGACTTCGCCGCCGCTGTCGAGCAGGTACACGCCATTGCGATTAATGGAGCCTTCGGAAGCGGCAACACCGTCGACCTTCGACGCTTGGTCGACTACTCGTTGGGGAACGAGCAGTGGAGCACCATCACCAGGATCGTCAGTGATGTCCACCCCGACCGCGGACTCGCGGGTGATCTGAACGTCTTGGGCGCTGCCTTCGATGATGTCGACGAAGGTCCGGTCTAGGGCAGCCGTCAACATGAGCGTCCCGGTCACGAATGCCACACCCAACACGATCGAAATTGTGCTGAGAATCAATCGGCCCTTGTGGGCAACTGCCGTTCGCAGCGTCGCGCGCAACATCAGATCAGGGTCACACTAGGCGCAGTCGGACTTGGTCTCCGGACACCTCGGGTCATCGCCATGGCCACGATCTTACGGTTGGTGGCGCACCCAACTGCGGCCCAGGCAGCGATCGTGGGGCAAAGTGTCGGTCGTGAAGCTTGGACGATCGACCTGGAACACTCCGACCTGGGTGTGCTCATTAGTTGGCCACGTTGTTCCGGCCGCTTTTGTGACGACACTTCGTCCCACCGATGAGGCGCTGGGTAGGCCCGCCGGAGACGACGACCGACTCGTCCGCTGTTTGCGGTGCGACGGATGGATCCTGACTCGCCGGCCCATCGGCGACGAGGCAAGCAGCGACGTTCTTCCTGACCCGATCAACCTCCCAAAACCTAAACGCGGAAAGGCACTGTCAGAACAGGTAGTAACGCGCGTGATTGCCATCGAACGCGGGCTTCACGTCGTGTTCTTCCTCGCTGTTTTCGTCCTGCTCGGTGTTGTCCAGTTCGGGCTACCCGGTTTGCGCGAAGAGGCGCAAACTCTCCTCGTGACCGCTCAGGGTGTCGTGGGTGAAAGTCGGCCGGGGCAGTCACTTCTTGTCAAGGGACTCCAGGAACTCGGCGACCTCAACAACGGCCGGGTCTTGCTGTTGATGCTGGCCGCAGGAAGCTACGCCCTCCTCGAGGGAGTCGAAGCGCTCTTCCTCTGGCGCGGAAAGCGCTGGGCTGAGTACTTGACCGTGTTAGCCACGGCCGTCCTGTTGCCGATAACCATCAGCGCACTGATCGACAAGGTCTCGACATTCAAGGTGCTCGGTCTAATCGTGGAGATCGCGATCCTGGCGTACCTCGTGCTTGGCAAGCGGCTGTTTGGTGTGCGCGGTGGCCAGAAGCGCCTCGATGCCAACTTAGCGGCCGATGTTGATTGGGAGGAGATCTACCGGACGCCCCCGGTTGCTGGCCTCCAGCACATCGACCGGCGCCAACCCAAGGACTAGTCGTTGGCTGCGTCTAGCTAGCGACCTGGGATGACGATGACGGCTCGGACCGCATTGTGATCGGAAGCGAACGGGACTTTGTTGGTCTTAATCTTCTTAATCTTGACCTTGCCATTGCGCTTTTTAATCTTCTTCTTCTTGACTTTGAGCCTGGCCATATTCTTCCAACTGGTGATGCCGATATCGGTCGAGGTGTAGATCTGATCAGGCCGGAAGCCGCCCTTTTCTATCCGCTTCTGTAGCCGGTTGAAGGTGTTGTAATTGCGGAACTTCACCTTCCCGGTGCGTTGAATCGCATCTGGCATTCCACGCGCCGCGAACTGCAAACGAGGCGCGTCGTACACGTACTTGCGGCCATCGTGGGAGTTGAAGTCCCCGACGTAAACAACAGGCAGGCGTTCACGATTCACGTTCTCAATTCCGTTGAGCAGGTCAACGGTCTGGGCATTCCGTAGATCCGCTGCGGCGCGACCCGCCCCGCTATAAAGATGGGTGCTAACAAAGAGGAAGCGAACTCCGGTAGCAGCGTGCGTGAAGTCCTGGTAAAGGCCGCTGCGCTGGTTGGCCGGACTCCTGGTCAGCGCAAAGTAGCCAGCCGTTTGCCCAGGATAGACAGATCCGCGTTTGTAGAAGATCTGACCACCGGTGGCGTGCTTATCGCGCGGATCCCCGAGGTAAGAGTGGTCGTAGGTTGCGTTGAGGCGGGCTTGCAGTCCGTTGCGCCGCTCGGTCGCTGTCTCCTGTAGTCCGACAACGTCATAGCCACCGCGGCTGATTTCGGCAGCGATTCGGGCTTCACGCGAACCTGAATTCGGCAGAGCTGAACTACCACCGTGAGTGTTGAATGTTCCAACGGTGACCGAGGCCAGCGATCGATTCGATAATCCAGCAAGACTGCGGTCGGCAGTCGGTGAGGACGTCTGTACTGCGGTCGCTGATCCAGTAGCTGAACTCACACCCGTGGCAAGCAATACCCCGGCCAGGCCAACGGACACAGAAATCGTCGCCCTAGTCGTTGATCGAACTCCACATCGGGAATTCATACCTGACCTCTCGATCAAATCGGAAACGTGCCACTACTAGAGACCATCGACACGGCCGGTGTCGACCTGAAGTCCGCCCCGCCATGAGATTTGGTACGAGAATTGGTTTGGGGCTAGGGCTTGCGCCACAGAGTTCGCGAGGGGATGCGCGTCGCCGAGCTAACTTGCTCCCGCAGTGCCCGAGCCGTCGAGGACGTTCCCTCGCGCAATACGTCGGCCATCTGCACCTGCCCGACTGTCTCCAGGACAACAGCCCGGAGGTCAATCTTGTCAATCACCCGGTCGACGGACACCGTGTCGATCACCGCGTCGATATCGACCTTGCTGATAACGACATCGACGTCGACTCGATCCACGAATGAGTCGATGTCGATTCTGGAGAGCAACTCGTCGAGAGTCTTAGGTCCCGCACTTGCCAAATACTCTCTGGCCAGCTCAACACTCGCCGCATGTTGCTCACGGTAGGCGGCGTCTTGCCCTGCGAGGAATTCCTGCAGGTGTAGGAGCAGCGCCTCGACGACAGGCAGCTTCGCGAGTCGCGCGACAGGAGTTTGCAGGCCGCCCTCGAGTCCGGAGATTTTGTCGAACGTCCAGCTCTGCGCGGTCAGGGCCATTCCCAATGCGGCGGTGGGAACGAGCACGGCAATACCTTGCACCTGATCAGTCTCGGCACTGCCGGGCTTTGGCCGTCCTTTTGAACGAGCCGCTCTACCCCTCCGGGCGGGGGCGGGAGCAGCAGTGACAGAGCCATAGGTGTCGTTGGCAAAGCCTTGGACCAGGCCCACCAGGCCAATCCCCAAGCGCGTCCACCGTTCGGTCGTATCGAAGACGGCTCCACTGATACCGGGGCGAGGTACGCGGCGAGCAGCACTCGCGCGCACAGAACTCTGTTTTGGACTCACCAGAACAGTGTGCGCAACCCACTGTGGACGTTTCACACCGCCATCAGCGACTGCCCCGTGTTGAGCAACTCTTAGCGCCTGCAGGGAGAGAGCGGATACGCTCCAGGTACGGATCAAACGGACCGAGCGAAGGAAGCGAGGGTTCACGGTGAGCGTAGGTAGAGCGGCAATCGGCCGTGCGGCTATCGGGAGCGGATCGGGTCGTCGGATGCAACGGGCGACGATAGGCATCGGAACGGGGCTACTCGCAATCGGCGCACTCTCCGGGTGTGCAAGCAGCGAGGATTTGGGAGCGTCCCCAACTCCGACGGGTGGGAGTTCCGAAACTCCGACGAGCGGTCCAACTGCTGCCGGGGGCAGTATCGAGGGCAAGTGGCGCGGCGATGCCGACGAACTCCTCGATTCCAACACCGCCAACCTCGGCAGCGCGGGTGACATCGACTGCCGTGGGCCGATCTTCATCACGTTCGAAGCGAACGGAGAGTTCGCTCAACAGGGAACCGCGACGTGCTCCGTGGGTGGCCGGTCAGTGAGTGCAACGATCGCGACATCTGCGACGTACACGACGAGTGGGAACGAGCTCACGATCAAAGACGCCAAAAACCAGGGAAGTGTCAGCGTCCCAACCGGAGAGGTCGCGTTCCCTGGCTCTTGGAGTGAGGGAACCGCGACATACGAGATCTCCGGCGATACGCTGACGATCAACTTTTCCGACGACACCGTCGGCAACGTGACCCAAAAGTACGAGCGCGACTAGCTCCGGTTAGCGGGTCCGCCTAGATCAAAGGCGCCGAGAGCTACTCGAATAGCGAACATCGCCGGCGTCGACGACCGCGTCAACTGCGCCGTCTAGTCGTTCCTTCACGAGCCACCCTTGCGACAACGGATCCTCGTCTCCGGGCAGGTGATATTCACGGGGATCCTCGCCTTGTTGGCTTCCTATCCCAGACTCTTCTGACGACCTACCGTTCACGTCATTCACTCCACGCCGAGTGTCCTTGCTGTTGGTGAGACGGGGACGTCGTCTTTGGCTGGGAACGTGCCGAGCGCGTGATCGGCTACGTGGTTGGTGACGCCCATCCAGTATTGCTCGTTGCGGTAGTGATGGAGGCGGTGCGCACGTTCGATGTAGCGGGCATAGCGGTTGCGGGGTTTACAGCCTGAGTGCACGTAGAAGTGGGTCCACTCGTAGACGTTGCCAATTGCCGCGGCCGTCACGATCAACGTCAGCGCGATCGCCAATGACGGCACCACGAGGATGGTCAGGGCGATGCCGATCGGAACCCCTATCCATAGGGAGCGCATCGGGATGAACACCGATGCGATGACCTTCGGGTCTCGATGATGTCGGCGGTGCTCTTTGGCGAGATGCAGGTCGAACGTCCAGCGGCCAATTCCGCGCGGCTTGAAGTGCAGGATGAACGTGTGGATCAGCCACTCAGTGAACGGCTGACAGGCGATCAATCCGGCCCCAGCGACGAGGTCCCACCACGACCACTCGCCAACCCAGATCCGTGCCCCTAGAACAATCAGCAAGGTGGCAAGCAGCAATCGTGCACTGGGGTAGCGCAGATACGCCGGGATAATGTCGCGGACTCTCGTGTTAGCCGTGAAGCGCGTGACTATATCCGTCGTCATCGCGTGACCCCTCCTTTTTCTGATTCTGCGTGTGCCTGTTCGGCTTCTACTTCTCGCAACGAATCCAGCAATTCATCCCACTGCGTCTTGCTGGACTCAAGCAGTGAACGCGCAGCAGCCTCTGCCTCAGCGGAGTCCCCACGGCTAATCGCATTCACGATGTCCCGGTGTGTGTCGATATTTTGGAGTTCGGGGATAACTACCGTGGCGATGACTGCGCGCAGCGGGCGATAGGTGGCGGCCAGGCCGTTGTAGGCGATTCGATAACCGAGGTTTCCCGACGCAGCGACCACGGTGGACCAGAACTCGAGATCGATATCTTGCTGGCGGAGCACGTCACTCTCGTGTGCGAGCGCGTCGACCAAGTCCGACAGTTCACGTTTGCGTTCCTCAGATGCTCTGAGTGCGGCAAGGCGCGTCGCGTCAGACCCGATGCTAATTCGCATCTCTAGAAGCGACCGCACGACACCGGAGTTGACGGACGTGTCTGGGCGAATCAGCAGGTGCTGGAGCAGCCCAAGATCGGTCGAAGTTCGGTAATCGAGAATCCGCGTGCTTCCGCCCTGCCGGATATCGATGAGGCCTGCTTGGGAAAGTCGCTGTAGCGCCTCGCGAACGACGCCTCGGCTCACCCCAAGTTGGGCGCACAGTGCACGCTCACCGGGTAGCGATTCGCCAGGGGCGAGGTTCCCTGAGACGATCTGGGTTCGGACTTGGTCAAAGACGACATCCGCTGTGCGTCGCGTCTCGATCTGGGTGAACACGGTCTTACCGTACATTACTGGTCTGACCAGTGGACCAATAACGGAAATTCGCGGGTTCTACTCAAATACCCCGACGTCGCCGGCTCCGACGCGGAGAATCTCCGCAACCGCGCCAGTCAGATCGACAACAGTCGTGGGCCAGGCCGGGCAATCGCCCGCATCAACGACCGCATCAACCGCACCGTCGAGGCGCTCCTTCACGAGCCAACCTTCCGACAGGGGATCCTCATCCCCAGGTAAGAGCAGCGTGCTCGACATCAGCGGTTCACCCAACTCGGTCACCAGTGCTTGTGCGACCGCGTTGTCGGGAATCCGTGCGCCAACCGTGCGGCGCTTCGGGCTCAGCAGTTTCTTCGGAACGACTTTGGTCGCGGGCAAAATGAAGGTGTAGGCCCCAGGTGTGGCCGCCTTGATCGCTCGAAAAACCGGATTGGACAGTTCCACGAATTCGCTGAGTTGTGCGAGGTCGTGGCAAACGAGAGTGAAGTGGTGCGAGTCATCGAGTTCGCGCAGCTTTTTGATCCGGCCGATGGCACTAGCGTTGCCGATCGTCCAGCCCAGTGCGTAGCCGGAGTCTGTGGGGTAAGCAACGATTCCACCTGCCCGCAGAATCTCGACTATCTGCGAGATGGTTCGAGGCTGCGGATCAGCAGGATGCACTTCAAAATAACGAGTCATGCGGGCAACAGTAGTCCTGCCTATTGCTTCCTCCACTGCAACCGGTTGGGTGCTGCCCGGAGCCAAGCGACATGCATCGAACGGGTACAGAGTCCCTAGCTCAACGAGGTTGCGCGAGCCATCCCACCCATCGCGCCATTAGTACCCGGTCTGTTCCGTCAGTTGGCGCGCTGGACTTTGTGGTGGCTATTAGTTCGTCGTTGGCCGCATCGGTCGCGTGGTACCAAATTTGCCTGGCGCCCACAAACCATGGTGAAGATCGATGCGAGAATGAGAGCAGGAACGTTGCCGTGGCGATCGACATCCCAGTGAGCGCCAGGCCGAGTACTGCTTTCAGTACCTGACTGAGTGCACAGGCCTTCTTGTCTGTGTTGTTAACGCTTTCAACAACGCGCGCGCCAGCTAGCTGGGCCCTGGCAACCGTATCGTCGGTTGAGTTATCAGAAATGCCGATCACCTGGTCAACCTGGCCCGCAACCGATTCGATTGACGCGACGATTCCTTCGCTTTCATTGTGCGCTGGAATTATCGCGAAGATCATCAAATGTCACCATCTTACTCGCGCTTACTCGCGCTGCTCGCGTGATTCCCTTACGCACACAGTCACTTCCGTCAGTCTCACCTGAGTGTCCGCCAGTTCGGGCAGTGCGTACTCAAGGTGTGACGCGACCTATGCCAGTTCACGCGATCGGGTGAACAACTACCTTGGTATTGATCATGGTAAGAAACGGCGCAGGTACGGAATGCAAGGTTAGAGACCGAGTGCTGACGCCACCCTGGTGTAGTCCCCGCCGGAAACCCAACCTGGTTTGGTTGCGGCAGTTTTTGCCGCGGCCGCGACGGTCGGATCAGCCGAGAGCCGCCAGTCCGTTTCCTTGTTGTGCTCGAACCAGACGAACATCCGAACCCCGTTCGCCTGCGCCTTTGCAAACGAGTCGGTAACCCAGGCGGCCATTAGGGGCCCGGGGGTACTACCAATCTCAGCGATACCCAGCGGTTTCCCAGGAGCGACGGCTTTGATCTCCGCTAGCCCCATTGTGAAGACATCAGTGAACGACTGCCAGCCCCACTTCAGCGCACCCCAGTTGTAGCCATCGAGCGCTACCCAGTCGACGTAGTTGGAGCCCGGGTAGAGCGACGTCAGCGGCGTTGAGCCTTCGTAGGAGACGATCGGGTTGAACATCCACTTGATGTTGGACGCGCCTGCTGCGCGCGATACGTCCACGACGTGGCGGTAGGCAGCGATGTAGTCGCCCGGGCCATTGCCGTTCGCCCCTGTTGACCAGACGTGCCAGTCCCCGTTCATCTCCGCTGCGAAGCGGACGAAGACTGGACGGTTAGTCGCGGCAGCGTCACGCGCGAATTCGCGGATGTACGCGTCATGGTCTCCGGCGGTGATTCGGTCGAGGCTGTACTCGGGTTGCACCTGGCTCTTCACCTCCCAATTCCATGGTTCCCAGGAGACCAACAACGATGCGCCGCGCGCCTTCGCGTGGTTAGCGTCGGTCGTCGGGAAGGGGTGTTTGAAGTCGGTGAAGACACCCACAATCCCTGCCTTTAGCCCGATCTTGGATTCTGCCTGCGCGAGCGCAGCCTCACCGTTTGCGGCCAGTCCGAACACGGTCGACGTCGGTGTTGGCGCTGGGCTCGGTGCCGGCTGGGGCTTGGATTTCACGGGGGCCCTCTTCGCAGCCCTCAGTGCGCGCACCTTCACTGAGCACTGCTGGTTGGTCAATCGCTTCTTTCGGAGCTGCTTGTTGAGCGTCGTCTTGTGTCGTTTCGACAGCTTTGCGCAGTAGTTGATGTGCTGGGACTTCAGTGAGTTTATGGCGACGGAGCTAGCCGGAGCCGCTACACGTGCCGCCATCGGCGCTGCAGTAGCAGCCGCGGCCACAGTTGGGGATACGGTGATTCCGAGGGTTCCGGCCACGGCAAACGTGGCGGCGAAAGTAACGATCCGAGCACCCAGTGCCGACATTTTCTTCCCTCCAAGAGGGGGAATCGACCTGAATCCGCGGTAGCTTGCCTAACGTCACCCGATTGGCGTGAGGCACTCAAGGGTCGACTGGGAACACCCGATAATCGCGGTGCGCGCGAGTTAGGTTCTCCTGCCGTTGCAGTGGGTAGTTCAGCTGCCTGGTAGAGGTAGGCAGAGTCCGCCTCGGGTGAGCGTGAGCATCGCCATCGCGATCAGCGCTTCGGGCTGTGGTATCCGTAGGCCCGTTTCGTTGAGGCGCGTACGTGGGTGTTCGTACTCTCTGATCTGGCGCTCATCACTCGACCGTGAATGACACCTCCGCGACGTTCAGGCCCTAGATGGTCAACGCGCCGCCAAAAGCTCACTCAATGTCACAGGGGTAAGACCACGTGCTTTGAGACCAGGGACAACGAGTTTCAGAACCTCCGCAGTGACCGGAGCGTTCGGCGCACCGTTGAGATGAAACAACAGGATTGATCCAGGCTTAACCTCGCTCAGCATCGCGTTAGCCACCGCCCTCGGATTAGTGGCGAAAGCGTCCGACGTTGCCACATCGGTATCGACGGATCGCATTCCGGCGTCAGCAATGAGACGCTCGTCAGACCGGTTGTGGCACAGGCCGGGAAGGCGCGCGTACGGCATCGACCGCCCTGTGGCTTCACGGACTATGTCAGCGGTTCGCTTCAAGCTAGTCAGCTTCGCGACGGAGTCTCCGATGTATGGGAGCCCGTAGCACGACTTTGTCCACGCGTCATGGTTGAACGTGTGGTTCGCTAATTCGAATCGAGGATTGGCTGCCAGACGGGTGAGCTCAGATTGGTACGTTTGCGCCCACATCCCAGTAACAAAAAACGTGGCGGAGGTGTCGGACGCGGTCAGGTACTTGATCGCAGCCGAATTCACCTGACGCGGGTACTCACCGGTCTCGACCCTGGTGGCGGCTGCTGGCGAGTAGTCCGCGTCGAGAGTGAGTGCGACCTTGTTGATAGAACGTGGACCGTTAAGGATCGTCTTGATGCCTTTCGCCGAATTCGCATCTTGCGTCGTGCCGGTGGCGGCAGGCGTGGGCGATTCGATCCCAGGTTCGGACGCACCCGATACTCCACACGCCGACACAAACAGCACAAGCCCTGCGCTCAGGGAAACCCCGATCAACCTCACCCAAGGATCATAGGCGAGGCACACAAACCACCGACGCCACCGACGCATGCGACACCAGCCTCATCGTTGAAGCACGTGCGAGCGGGGAGCGTGCATTGGAACGCGCAGTGGTCAAGGCTCGCTCCAACGGGCGTAGCTGGGCAATGATCGGCCTAGCAATGAGGGTCTCCCGGCAGGCCGCCCGCGATCGCTTCGGCAAACTCACAGCTGCCTGAATCCGCTCAGTGTTTAGGAACGGTGTAGCTGACCACGTTCGTTTATCGACTCGCTTACGGGCGTCGGTATAGATCGAACGTCTCGTCGGTCCATTGGTGCCCGTCCCAGTAGCGCGCCAGCCCAATGTTCTCTGGGTCAAGATGCCAACCAGCGGGCGTGAGGTTCTTTTGTGCGACCGCCGGGGCCAGGACCTGAACACCAAACATCGGTCGGTTCAGTCCATCCAGCCACGCTGATCCGTCGAAGTACCTCGCTCGGAAAGTTCCGAATGGATCGGGGTACCACCCCGGAACCCACACACCGGTGGCTTGTAGGTAGGTGACGAGTTGGGCGTGTAGCTTCTCAACGTTCTTACGGTTGATGCCCCAGGAAACTAATCCGAAGCTGAGTTGAGAACGGACCGTAACTAGAGATGAGTTGGTATCGACAGGTGAGACCAGTACCGTGATCTGTTCACCCCACGACGCCGCGTTCATGGCTGTAGAGGCCGAGATCGAACCAGCCAGGCTGTCGGCATCCTTGACGCGAGTCCGGGAATAGGCCAAGACCGTCTCCGCCGCACCAAACACAGTCGCTTGGGAATGCGGGTACTGATACGTGAGATCCAAAGTTGGCGAAGGGAGAGTGGTTGCAGCGATGGACACAGCCACAATGGCGGCCCAGAAAAACCAAAGAATGGTCGAACCGTCGCTGTCGACCGCCAGCCAAGTGGCTTGGATATAGGCGAACGGGAATATCAATGCATAGACCGCTAACCACCACGGCTTAGTCGTCACAGCAGCACGAATCATCTTGACCGTGCAAGCTGCAACTGGAAGCCCACCCAGAAGAATCACCATCGCGAGTGTTA
>Ga0105053_10004951_pt1 | contig 19248 bp, 18 predicted proteins | sample BON01_FD_78093 | JGI IMG/M metagenome (GOLD analysis project Ga0105053, IMG submission 78093) | Freshwater microbial communities from Lake Bonney liftoff mats and glacier meltwater in Antarctica - BON-01 | ecosystem: Environmental > Aquatic > Freshwater > Ice > Glacier meltwater | place: Lake...
ATTTTGGAGGGCGGGGGTGCGGGGGTAGTGGGAGTTGCCGACAATTTTTGCGAGTGAGTTGGGGACCAGTTCCAAACCGCCGATCGCCCCCCGCTGGGCGGGTGCGCTCCAGAGCGTGGGCTGATAGAAAGTGTGGGCGCGGACGTGATGGAGTTCGGCGAGGACGTATTGGTAGCCGTGAGCGGTGGGGAGGGTCTGGAGGTTATCCAACGAGGGGGAACGCAGGTCCTTGGAACCGCCGTAGCCCCATTTCCCCCAGTAGCCGGTGACGTATCCCGCTTTCGCGAGCACGTCGCCCATGGTGAGGTCATCGGTGCGGATCGCTTTTCTGGCGTTGTCGGGATCATTGCGATCGGCGAAAGTGTGGCCCTGATGAAAGCCGGTTTGTTGAGAAGAGCGGGCGGGAGAGCAAACGGTGCAGCCATAGGCACGGGTAAAATTCAGGCCCTGAGCGGCGAGTCGATCAAGGGACGGGGTCTTCACCGAGGGAAGTCCTTGGGCCTGCCGCGCGGCTTGACCGTTGGGTCCGATCGATCCCCAGCCCATATCATCGACGTATAAGTAGAGAATGTTGGGACGCGGGGGACTATTCGCTGCACGGACTGACGATGCCGCGATGAAGAGAAGGGTAGCGAGGGTGAGTAGTGGTCTTAAAAGGGGGGGCATGTCAGTTTTGAGAGAGGGGGTTTATCTTAATATTGATCGCAGCGAAGGTGACTTCAAGCTTGGCGAGGGTGGCAGGAACGCTGAGTTTAACAAATGCAATTCTTAGCAGCTGTTACCCCGGACGCTAGCACAGGCTGGCTGATCAGCACGTTAATCGCAGCGATCGCGCTCATTCTCTTTCTGATTCTAAAGTGGCGAGTGCAGGCGTTCATTGCCCTGTTACTGGCCAGTGTGTTTGTGGGGGTGGTATCTGGCACAATGGAGCTCACGGAGGTGGGTGATACGATTAAGGATAGTATGGGATCCGGGCTAGGGTTCATCGCGACGATTATTGGTTTAGGCGCAATTTTTGGCGCGATGATAGAGCACAGTGGAGGGGCGCAGAGTTTGGCGAATGGACTCCTGAAGTTCTTCGGCGAAAAGAAAGCCAACTGGGCGATGCTGATGACGGGCTTCTTAATTTCGATCCCGGTGTTTCTCGATGTGGCGTTGGTCATCATCGCGCCGATTGTCTACGCGCTGTCGCGTCGAACGGGTAAATCGTTGTTAACTTTTGGTCTGCCCTTGCTGGCGGGTATGGTGGTCACGCACTCATTCGTGCCGCCGACTCCGGGACCCACATGGGTGGCCTATGAATTCGGTATCCCCATTGGAACCGTCATTCTTTACAGCATTTTGGTGGGGTTACCGACAGCGATCATCTCGGAAATTTTTCTCGGAGGGAAAATCGCGGAACGGATTAAAATTGATCCGCCGGAACTGACCGAGATGGAAGAAACAAACCCACCATCATTTTTGGCTATCGCAGTGATTCTCATGTTGCCGATTGGGCTGATTGTCGCGGGTTCGTTAGTTGAACAAGCCGTTGGGGGCGGAATTGCGGATGGGCTCTCAAGGAGTGAAAGAGGCGTGGAAATGGCGGCGTTGATGAAGGTGGCGCCGGCGTGGCAGCAAGGGGTGGCGTTTTTCGGCCATCCGATTCTCGCCCTGCTCCTTTCTACAAGTCTCACGCTTTGGATCTTAGGCGCAAAACGTGGGGTAAAGAAGGATCAACTCATGGAAGTTGCGACGCGCGCGTTGGGACCGGCGGGTATTATTATTCTCATTACCGGGGCGGGGGGAGTCTTCAAAGGGATGCTCGGCAAAACCGGGGTTGGTGATGCCCTCGCGCAGCTCTTGGGCGGACTGGGGGTGACCCCGGTCATTCTGGCTTTTCTGTTCTCGGCAATTTCTCGTATCGCCCAAGGATCGGCCACGGTCGCGATGGTGATGGCCGCGTCGCTGATGTCTCCGCTCTTGATGAATATGGGATTATCGGACGCTCAGCTTTCGTTGGTCGTCGTGGCCATCGCAGCGGGGGCAGCGGGCTTCTCGCATGTCAATGATAGCGGGTTCTGGATGGTGAGTCGTTACTTCCGGATGACGGAAAAGGAGACGTTCCAGACCTGGAGTGTAGTTTCGACCGCCGTGGGAGTGATTGGAGTGATCTTCGCCTCTTTGCTTTGGATGGTTGTCTAGCGGACGAATCGGCTTCGATATTCGAATCAATGAAAACCAGACAATGAAAATTTTGACGATTATGGGAGTCATTTTTCTCGCGATGGGGAATTGGGGTCGTGCCGTCGACGAGGGCTGGGTAGAGCTGTTTGATGGTGCGACTCTGGTTGGTTGGACACCGAACTTCAAAGACCAGCGAGTGGAGGTCAGAAATGGTGTCATTGAGATGCGGGCGGTGAAGAAGAACCGCGGGTTGGTGCACGAAGCGGAGTCTACTGATTTCGAGCTCGAAGGGGAAATTAAGGCGCCGCTGGAGAACTATAATACCGGAATTACTTTGCGCTGCGACCAGGCACCGCTTGGTTATCCTTGCGAGGTTTTCGACCGACAATCTGGGTCACTCTATGCTATCCCAAAGGGATGGGTGTGTCCGCCGAGTGAGAGGGAACTCAAGCGTTTTTATGAGATAGGCGGTGGCCGTTATAAGCCGGGGGAGTGGAATCACGATCGAATCAAATGCGTGGGCACGCCTATTCGAATTGGGTGAACGGTCATCGGACAACTGACGTGCGCGACGACAGCTTTAAGCGAGGTCGAGTGGCGATTTTGCACCATGGGAAAGGTGATGGGCACTCTTTCCGAAATCTTCGAATTCGGCCATTCGAGCCGCAGGCTTAGTCGCCCGGTCTTTTTACTGGGATGCAGTCAATTTTAACGCACGCTCCAACCGGATGAAACGAATATGTGTAGTTCCGCGCTGGAATGCCCATCGGGGAAATCGCCTCTTTGCGCTTGGTGAGGCTGACGCTAAAGATCTGACCTGCTACAATAACCAATGTTACAGTTTCTGGCGACGGCTCGCCGAGAAAGAAGGGTATTTGTTAGATACGGATGATGTATCTTCCCTCGAAGAAGCAGATGGTATTTGGCTGCTTGATCTCCCGCGAAAGCGAAGTGAATTTGACCGGATTCTTAACACTAAACGAAGCATGGCGAAGGTGGTTCTGCAGGTGTGCGAATCTCCGCTGATCGTGCCGCAGTCGCATGAAAAGAGCCATCAACTCGAGTGTGATTTTGTGATGACCTACGAGAAACCGAAGGTCGATGATGCGCGGATTTTTCACTGTGAGATCCCCACTGATCTCAAGTTTGAGGGGGAAGGTATCCCCTTTGGTGAGCGGCGTTGTGCGATGATGATCAACAGTAATAAGCAAGAGGGCTGGATGGGGTCTGGGATAGTGGGATGCGCGCGGTTTCCGGGCTGGGGAAAGTATCTCAATGGATGGAAGGCATCCATCGGGCACCGACTATTTCCGGCCCGAGGGGAGCTTTATTCGTGGCGGAGGAAGCTTGCTCGCACGGCCGAGCGGATGGATCGGCGGCAGCTTGATGTCTATGGGCTTGGTTGGACAGGCGAACCCACTACGTGGATTCCGGTGAAACGACCTGAACCGTATCTTTGCGCAACGGGAGACTTATTGGTCGAGCGATCAAAAATTGAGAAATTTCAGGATAAATTCTTGTTGATCGGGCGCTATCGATTTGGCGTCGCGGTCGAGAATTTTAGGGGTTCCACCGGGTATATTTCAGAGAAAATATTTGATGTAATACGGGCGGGATCGGTCCCGATCTACTTAGGCGAGGAATCGATCACCGATTTCTTGCCAACGGGATCATTTGTGGATGTGAGAGACTTTCGAAGTCATGAACAATTGCTGCGTTATTTGGTGAATTGCCCAGAGAGTAAGTGGCAAGAAATGCGATCAATAGGACGGGCGTTTTTGACTTCCGAACGTGCGGAAAATTTCGGCATAGAGGCATTTGTGAGGACGGCCATGGGGATCCTTCGAAAACTGTAGGATAGGGGCTTTTCTTCAATGACCGAAACTGATGACGACTTCCAGAAGTCGAACGTCTCCGGGACGAGGGTATAGGGTGAAAACGTCGGGTTAGGAACTCTCGGAGGCGAGTTCTACGACGCCAATTTTCACGAGGAGATTCGCGAAGAGACGTTGCTCGCCGGTAGCGATCATCAGAGTGGTGCCGGGGGAGGCGATCTTTTCGTAGAAGGCCCATCGCTCCATTTCTTTCCGCGCGGCATCGGCGCCGAGTTTTTCTCGATAGCGGGTGGTGACAGGGGGCGGGGGATTGGCAGGCGGTTGCATGGCGGTCGCGGCTTACGCGGGTCTGCAAGGTTTCGAGTGCGGTCATGGCGTCAATCACGCCGGGAACGAGATTGAGGCGTATTCGGACCGCGGTGTCCGGCGACGGGGAAATTGTCGTCAGCGATTAAGACTTGAGAGCAGTGACCCGATCCGCCCAAGGCTGAAAGGATTTCACGGTGAACGAGATGGTCTGAGCCTAGTTTCAGGGGTCGGAATTCACCGCGTTGGGCAATCGCTTAATCCAAAAATCGTCGAGCCAACTTGGGCGTTATTTCCTGTCGTGGCGGTTCAAGTCGGTGGGGAGGGGTCTAGGATGGTGATCACGTCGTGGCTTCTACGATCGCGAGGCCTGGGGGGGGGAGTTTCCTCACCTCTCTCCGCCACGATTTTGGCAGCGTTGCCAAGAATTTGGGGACCCCTCGTTCTTCGAACCACTCCGGGAGATCACCCAGGCACGCGTTATTAATCAGGAGGGTGCCATTTTTAACTAAACATGAGATGATCAAAGGTCCCAGCGTCGCCCAGATTTCGGGCGTGTTTTCATGTAAATCAACCACGATTAGATCGTAGCGGGCCGTTGTCTGGCGAAGGAATGTTTGGGCGTCAATCAAGACCACTTTGACCCCCAATCCTCGCAAATTTTGGGAGGCTCCGCGGTCGGCCAAATCCACGGTGGTCACTTTACAATTAATTTTTGCCAGTGCTGCAGTTAATCGGCCACGTGACGTGCCTAATTCCAAAACTTGCCGATTGGCAAATTGGCGAGCTAGATCGACTATGATGGCCACATTATCGCCATGCAGAGCCCAGCCTGGAACTCCCCATTGCCCCATATTGCCAAGCCAACGGAATTTATTTTCCGGATGTTCGGGGGGAGGTACGAGCAAAAGACCCTTATGCATCATCTGCGCGAAGTGAGGATTATCGAGGATGAAGCTGTTGCCGAAATGGAAGCCCCATCCTTTACCAATGTCCCCGGCAGGTCCGTAATCGATTTTAGATTCGAACGCGCGGGCAAAAGGAAATTCGTGTAATGGAATGGGGGTGGTGATGAGATTGAGGGCACCGGCAACTACGCCCTGCTCATCCATGTCCCTACAGCCATTGTGCCCATTTTTTAAGGGGTTTTGGTCCAGGATCGCGAGCATCAGAGGCAAATAATGTTGCCCTGGCCCGACCGAAAGCAGCCCGGAATACGGTCGCTGATCGTCTGGCACCGAGTGATGATAGTCTCCATACAGCGTAGATTTATCCCACCTGAGGCAGTCGTGAGTCAGTCGTGGGGTGTCCCTGCCCGAAGCCCAATCCTCAAACCAAGACGGGTAGCCGGTAATCACCATATCTCCATCGAGAATCCACTCTGGCCCGTTGAGGCGCACCCGTTCAGGAAACCATTTCCACCAGTAGCCAAACTTGGCAGGGAGGCAACCGGTCCTTCCTAGTCGGGCGGCTAGCGGTGGATTATCCGTTTCACTCAAGGGCCACCACTCCACCGGTTGGCTGGCAGCCGCTAAAATATTCCGGGCTCGATTTGCACCAATGGCGTGGGTGCAAAGACAATAATCCACCCGATTACCGAACAGCGCGGTGGCGGTGGCCAGGGCGGTCTTGGTGATTTCGTCGTCCAATCCGTCTCCCTTGATCCATCGAATGACGGGGCGATGTCCTTCGGAAAATCGCCGTCCAGTAGCGGATGCCATGATGCGGGCATCTTCGACCGCCAATCGAGCTGATCGGGCTCCCAACAAGCGAGCCGGACTGATTCGCCGCAAATGGGCCAGCCATCGCCGCAGTCTGAATTTCAATCCGGGCCGGCCCATGGATAAGAGATCGATTACGTTAAATCTGTCAGTCATCAAACGTTTGCAGGCAGAGATGACGATTATCGAGCTCCTTGCCTAGGCGCCGGGATCCTATTTGGCGCGTTCTCGAGATTAGTGAAATGACGCATGGAAGTGGTCCGGCTTGTTCAAGGAGAAAGCGATGACGCAAAGAAATTTCGCTTAGTTCATTGGGGGCTTCTTAGGCGGAAGTTTAGCTTAACGGCATGGCCTTTTCGATGAGTCGGACCCAGTAGGAAGAGCCGGAGGGAATGGCTTGGTCGTTGAAGTTATATTTGGGGTGATGGACCATGGCGGTATCGCCGTTACCAACGAGGATGTAGGCTCCGGGGCGCTCTTCGAGCATGAAAGCAAAGTCTTCACCGCCCATAATGGCGGGAGTATTGGTGGTCACGTTCTCGGCTCCGGCGACTTCGGCGGCGACTGCGGCGGCAAACTTGGTCTGGGCGGGGGCGTTGACCATGACGGGGTAGCCTTGATGGTAGTTGATTTTGGTCGTGGCCCCGTAGGCCTGAGCGGTGTGTTCGCAGATGGCTTTGATGCGTTTCTCGGCGAGGGCGCGGATGTCCTTTTCCATGGTGCGCACGGTGCCGCGGAGTTGCACGCGTTCGGGGATGACGTTGTAGGCTTCGCTTTCGGTGCGGAAGGAAGTCACGGAAACGACGAGGGCCTTGAGGGGGTCGGCGTTGCGCGAGGCGACGGTTTGCAGCGCGATTACGATTTGGGCGGCAACGACGGTGGTATCGATGGATTCGTGCGGCTTGGCGGCATGACCGCCGAGGCCGGTCACATCGATGGTGAAATCGTCGGTGGCGGCGAAGAAGGAGCCTTCACGAATGGCGAATTGGCCGATGGGGATCCCAGGCATATTGTGCATACCGTAGACTTCTTGGATACCGAACTCGTTCATCATGCCGTCGGCGCACATTTCGCCGCCGCCGCCGCCGCCTTCTTCGGCGGGTTGGTAGATGACGACGGCAGTGCCGTCGAAGTTGCGGGTTTCGGCGAGGTATTTGGTCGCGCCGAGTAGCATGGAGGTGTGGCCATCATGGCCGCAGGCGTGCATCGCGCCGGGAGTGGAGGAGGCGTAAGGAAGCCCGGTAGCTTCGAAGATGGGGAGGGCGTCCATATCGGCGCGGAGGCCGATGACTTTACCGCTGGTGTTTTGGCGGCCTTTAATCACCCCGACCACGCCGGTGCGACCGATGCCGGTTTTGATCAAATCGCAGCCGAACTCTTTGAGCTTCTCCGCGACCAGCGCAGAAGTGCGATGGGTGTCGAAAAGGATTTCAGGATTTTGGTGGATGTCTTGCCGCCAAGACGCGATCTCAGGTTGGAGTTCAGTGATACGGGGGTTAATTGACATGAATGGAAGGTGCTGGGTTAGGGGCACGGTTCAAACTAGAATGGAGAATTTCACCAATTCTCGGATCAAAGCATGAATGGGTTATGAATTTTCATCAAATTTCAGCGCGACAGTTGGTCTGAGAATGAGACGATGGGGTTTAGGTCGATCACCCCGGGGTTTCGAGGTGATCCGTTTGTCCCCAAATCTCTTACCCCAGCTTTATGAAACTTGGTATTCACGCTTACGCTTGGTGTTCTCAATGGACCAATGACACGCTCGATTTGATTGATCGAGTCGCGGACATGGGATTGGACTTTATCGAAATTCCGTTAATGTGTTTGGAGACGTTTGATGCGGCCGCAATCAAGGCGCGTTTGGATGCGGTGGGGATTGGGGCGGTCACCTCGACGGTGTTGTGGGGGAATACGGATATCACCAGTGAAGACCCCGCGCAGCGCGAACTTGGTCGGCAGTATCTCGAGGATTGTGTGAAAGCGACCGCCGCGATCGGCGGCTCGAGTTTCTCGGGCGTGATTTATTCGCAACATCCCGGACAATTACCCCGGCGGCCGGAAGAGCGGCACATGCAGCGGTCGGCCGATGGATTGCGCCCGGCCGCAAAGTTGGCGGGAGATCTCGGTGTTTTGGTCGGTATCGAGCCGGTGAACCGCTACGAAACTTACTTAGTGAATACCTGTGAGCAGGCGAGGCATCTGAAGGACCTGATTGATGAACCGGCGATGCGAATTCACCTTGATACTTACCATATGAACATCGAAGAAAAGAGCTTTTACGATGCGACGCTGTTGGCGGGTAAAGATCTCATTCACTACCATCTTTGCGAAAATGATCGGGGAATACCGGGGACCGGGCAGGTCGATTGGGACGGGATTTTTCGGGCACTGAAAGAGCTCGATTATCAAGGTAACGCGGCGCTGGAGAGTTTTGTCGATAACACCAAGAATATGAACACTTGGGTCTGGCGCCAACTCGCTCCTGACGGTGACACGCTGCTCCGCGAAGGCGTGGAGTTCATCCGGGCGAAGCAGAGTGAATACGGGTTGCGCTAGGCCGTGACCCTCGGGGTGGTTTTTTCAATGACGGGCTCAGTTCTCGTTGGACGAGCAGCTGGTCGGTTTAGTTTTTCGAGGGAGCAAAGGGAGAATGAAGGCAAGGTAGAGGAAGATCGCCGCGAGGTCTAATTTGAAGATTTGCATGATGCACAACAGGGAGAGATGAAAGCCGACTCCGACCACTGCGACCACCCACTTCCAGCGGCCCAGCCAAAAGCCAAGGGCGAGGAAATATTCGATCAAGACGCTTCCTGCTCCCGCCAAAATCACCGGAATGGTGATGGGGCCCAACTCAAGGAAGCCGTTGGACATATCCACTTTGAAATTGGAGATCGAGATCGACATGGCCATCAGGATGTCGCCGGACAAATAGCTAGAGGTGCTTTTTGCGATAGCGTTACTCCCGTAGAGGAGCGTGAGCTGAAGTTGGATGAAGCGGCCAACTGGGGCCGGCGCTGATCCTCTGGAATGGCTCCGGCGCCCTCCATGGTAGGCGCACAGCGCCGCTACGGATGAATGAGAACGCAAAAAGCGCGAAGAGGATGACTTGGCGACTTTGATTGCCACGAGACAGGAAGACCATCGGTAGAAGCATCAAGAAAAGAAAGAATGCAAACCGCCGCGGTCGCCAACCGAAGGCCAGCGGCACGCACAGAGCCACCACCGCCAACCAATACCCAGTGGTCAGGATGACGTGATTGAAAACCCACGTTATCGACTCATGAGACGAATGGGGGCCGGTGAGGTCTCGGGACCAAAAGAAGAACGGGAGGGCAACAGCGAAAGCGATGCGGAACCAAGCTGCCCCACGAGCATCTAGGGGGTGGAAAAGGAAAGCACTGAACTCGGATTACGCACGATTCCGGAGACTAATCCTCATCGCTCACTTTCGTGTTTATGATGTGAATACGATCGAACCGGAGGGAGTTTACGGAATAGCGTAGAGACCACTCAAGTTGACCTCCGGGCGGGGTGAGGGCGTGGGCCTCGGGCGTCTCAGAAAATTCAAAAATTAGTCGTTCTAAATACCTGTGATCATTGCGCACCCCCGCCAATGATAACGGGGGTTCTATCAAAGTTCGTTGCCCCTTTGCGGTGATTGCGACGACCGATACGCTCGAGGGCGTCGCGGTGTGGTAGACCCGGAGACGAGAGGTCGCGTTTACCATAACAACTAGCGTGCCGATGAATAATAGGACATCTAGAATTTTGGAGCCGCTGAACGTAGACAATGTTCTATTGGTTTAAGTGTGAGCGGCCTAGTCGGTATGCTCAGCGATATAGGTTTGAACAGATTGCTTCATTTCACGCCGGAGGAGAATGATGCCCAACAAGTTGGGTAAGGTCATCAAGACGATGGCCACGGCAGCGAGGTTCCACACGAGAGTGGTGTCGGAAAAGGAAGCGAAAAAGAAGCCGAGGACGTAAACGATCCGGTAGTATTTTACCGATCCGACGCCAAAGAGATAGACCATGGCACGGTCGCCGTAGTAGCTCCAAGCGATCGCGGTGGAGAAGGCGAATAGGAGTAGGCCGACGGCCACGATGGTGCGTCCGAATTCGCCGAAAATACCGCGGGCGAAAGCAGCGGAGGTGAGCTCGGCGGAGTGGAGTAACGAGCGGCCGGAAACGTGGATATCCGGGTCTTTAAATTTCCCGTCCACGACCGCGACATCCCCCGTGATGGGGTCGCCGTTGGCCGTCTTGATCATCACCTCTTCGGCGACTGATCGAGCGCTGAGCACGGTCGCATTCGTGGACACGATATGACCTTCGATGACGGATAAAGAACCGCTGTAAGCGACGACCGGAGTCTCACCTTCCCCGGAGATGTGACGATAGAGTGCTTGTTGGTCTTCCGGGTTGGTATCGGTCCATGAACCGGCGACAATTTCGATATCGGCCGACTGGAATTCATTCGGGAGTTTTTCGGTCCAGACGCCCGAAGACAGGATGACGAGACCGGTGAGGGTGCAGATACAGATCGTGTCGATGAAGGGCTCGAGGATGGATACCATGCCCTCAGAAACGGGTTCATCGGAGCGGGCGGCAGCGTGGGCAATCGGAGCCGAGCCTTGACCGGCTTCGTTGGAGAATAGGCCCCGGTTGACGCCCCGGTTGAAAGCGTAGGCGAAGGAGGCCCCGAGGAAACCGCCGACGGCGGCACTGCCGGTGAAGGCGGTTTTGAAAACGAGGATGAACGACGGGATAACGTTGGCCCAGTTGGTGATGATCACACCCAAAGCGCCGATGATATAGAGCAGCGCCATGAAGGGCACGACTTTGGACGTGACGGCGGCAATACGACTGATGCCGCCGATGATAACGAGGCCGAGTAGAACGGCGAGGACTCCACCCGTCACGATGGGTTCGATCCCGAAGGCAGCGTCCATGGCTTGGGCGATGTTATTGATCTGGGGGAGATTGCCGGTGCCGAACGAACTGATGACGGTCGCGACGGCGAAGATCACGGCGAGCCACTTGAGGTTGAGTCCGCGATCCATGAAATACATGGGACCGCCGGCCATGGTGCCATCCGGGGTCTTGACGCGGTATTTGTGGGAGAGAGTCACCTCCACGAATTTGGTGGTCATGCCAAAGAAGGCGGTGGCCCACATCCAGAAAAGAGCGGCGGGGCCACCGAGATAAATGGCGAAGGCTACGCCCCCAATGTTACCGGTGCCGACGGTGCCGGAGAGGGCGGTGGCGAGGGCTTGGAAGTGGCTGGTATCACCGGGCATCCCGCGTTTGTCCTCTTTGCCACGAACGATGCGCAGGGCGCGACCGAAGTAACGTAGTTGCGGGAAACCGAGATAGAGAGTGAAGAACAGGCCGGTGCCCAAAAGCAGGTATGGAAACCAGAAGGCTCCCCCAAGGAAGCCATCGAGATTAAGGAGTAAGTCGTTGAGGAAGTTCATCGGTCGGGGTGGTTGGTGCGATCGGCGAGAGCCGCGTCGTGCGCGGCCGCATTAAATTCAGGATTGGGTCGGCGAGGAACGTCGGCGCCGGTTTCGGCGATCCAATCGTTCAATAACTGTTGCAGGTCTCGTGCCTTTTGGGGCTTTGCGGCAAAGAGGTTCGTGGTTTCTCCGATGTCCTCGTGGAGGTTGTAGAGTTCGTAGGCATCGTCTTCGTAGAAGTGATGAAGTTTCCAGTCGCCTTGGCGGACGACTGAAACGGGACGGGAGCGGAAAAGGACGTCACGTTGTTCCGCGGTGGTCTGGGCATACGACTGGAGGTAAGCGGGAAAGTGCCAGTAGAGGGCGCGGTCGGGATCGGGTTTGGTGCCGGTGAGGACAGGGACGAGGCTTTCACCATCGAGAATCTGGTCGGGGAGGGGCGTACCCATGATTTCACAGAGGGTGGGATAGATATCCACGCCGGTGACGAGGGCGTCGGAGATTTGGCCGGGGGTGATGCGGCCAGGCCAGCTGATGGCGAGAGGCACGCGGATGCCGCCTTCGTAGTAAGTGCCCTTGTAGCCGTAGAGTGGATCCATATCCGTGGCGGGGCCGTAGCCGCCGTTGTCCGAGAAGAAGATGACGGCGGTATTGGCGGTGAGGTTGAGCTGATCGAGCTTGGCCATGATCCGGCCGATGCCTTCGTCGGTCGCGTGGATCATAGTGGCCATCTCGACGTGGTGGTGGAGCGCTCCGGGCGTCTTGGCTGCGTATTGTTCGACGAGTTCTTTTTTGGCTTGAATGGGGGTATGGACCGAAAAGTGCGTGAGGTAGAGCAGCCAAGGTTTCTGCGCATTTTGTTCGATAAATTTGACGGCTTCATCGTTGAGGCGATCGGTGAGGTATTCGCCGGCGGGGGCATTTTCGAGACCGGGGGCGTGGGGGTGAGGAGGGTAGTAGCCCTGAGGGGGGCTACCGCTGTGAGAGCCGCCGATATTGAGGTCGAAGCCATACGGGATCGGATCGTTGCTGAGGTGCCATTTGCCGATAGAGGCGGTCGTGTAGCCGGCCGCTTGCGCGACTTGAGCCCACGTGATGATCGACGGATCCAGGTTGGAGACGCCGGGGATGTGTTCAAGGCGGCGGTGCTCGGTCTTGCCGCGGGGCTCGGTGCCGACGTTGTAAATTTTGTGGCGGGGGGAGTATTGCCCGCTGAGGAGGCTGGCGCGAGCGGGAGCGCAGTTGGCGGAAGCAGAGTAGGCCTGCTGGAAGATCATGCCGTTGGCGGCGAGCTGATCGATATGGGGCGTTTCGAAGAAATCCGAACCCATGTAACTGGTGTCGCGCCAGCCGAAATCATCGAGAAAAATGAAGAGGATATTGGGCTGTTTGGCGGGTTTGGCCACGAGGGCGCAAGAGGCTAGAACGAGGAGGATGAGCCAGTGAATACGGCGGAGTGTCATGGGGAAGGAGAGAGCGTGGGTTACGGAAAAATGCAGAGGGCGATTTCGCCGGTGAATTAAGGACTGGCGAGGGGGGGGCTGAGTCGGCGATGGGCGTGGTGCGGTGCACGATCGCGCCGGTAAGAACATTAATCCACTCCGATCTCCGAGGCCCGGAGGAGCGTGATAGAGGTAAGATGGCAGGACGGCGGCCTTCGAGGTAAATGAGGTAATGTTGGCCGAGGGCGGGGAAAGTGGGGGTGATAGTGCCGAGTGAGTGGGTAACTACATCACGGTCGGGGTTGAGGGAGGCGAGTTCGAAGTGATGCACGAATTTGCGAAGGACGCGAAGCTGAACGCGCCGGGCAGGATTTCCGTCGCCGGGGGCTTCGTTTTCGGTGTCAGGTCCGTCCCCGGCGGCCTCGGGGAAGGAGTCGTCGCGGTGGGGGAAGAGTCCGCCTCCGCTCATGATGAAGTTCCAAGCCTGTCGGTGATAGGTTTGGTCGTCGCGACCCGCGAAGCCGGATTCGTCGTGACCGATGATGCGATTAAATCCGCGGTTCGACGTCACGGCCTCAGGGTAGGCTTAGGGGAAGTTGATAATGGAGACTTTGGGAGGGATGTCGCTTTCGTGCGCGGCTCGGGGAGAGCGGAAGTTGGCGCGATATTTTCTCAAATTCGTCTGCCGGCGATAGTCGTGGAAACGGGGGACCACTTCAAAAAAAAACGGCTTGTATTAAAACGTATACATATTATGCATTTGAATTATGGCATCATCCGAGACCACAAAAACTCGTTCGATTAGTGGTCGAATTTCCGAGCGCGACTTTGAATTTCTTATCTCCTACAAATTGGACGGGAAGGTCACCGTGAGTGAGAAATTGCGCTACGTGGCCTCGTTCTTTCGACGCTATCACGAAAGCTTTGCCGACTATTCGGAGGCTTTGGCGGAGACGCATCGGTTAATCGAACCTACTCGGCTCGCGTTAAAATCTTTTGAGCGCGAGGAGGGGATAAGGTCACAAATTTTGGAACAGGTGATTCAAGTTATTCCGGAATTATTGGCTGAGCTGACCGCCTCGCGGGCGCAATTGGCTGAGTCGTCCCCTGATCAGAAACGTAAAACGGCTATTAGCCTAGAGGAGAATGTGTTGCAAAATGTGCTGCAGCTTCTTGAATCGCTGCTTCGTTTGGCCCTTACTTCCAAGAGCCCCTGTTACAATCCGACAGTGCTTGAAGGTCGTCTCGATACTATCGCTGAACTCGTCGGCATGTCGCACAAAGGCAAACCGACTTCAACCCGCACCTAAATACCCATTATGAACGAGAAAATAAGCCAACGTATACGCCGTATCATATCCGGAACGGCCAATTCCATTGTCTCTAAAATTGAAGGCCTCGCCCCCGAGATTGTCTTGGAACAAGCCATCAATGAAGTCGACGGAGCCCTCGATGAGGTCCGGGTGGAGTGGGGTCGATCCACGGCCCAAAAACACCATGTGTCGAAAGCGATCGGTAAGCTTAATCACGAGCATACGCAGCTCGAAGAGCAAATGACCGTGGCCAAGGCGGATGGTCGGCGAGACCTGCTCGAGGCCGGGGTTTCCCGTCAAATTGACATCGAAGATCAACTTGGTGCCTTGGAATCTCAACTCACTGATTTGGGACACGAGGAATCTGAGCTGAATAAGGCCATCGCTGGTCTGGTCGGAAAACGTAATGAGATGGAGGAGGACCTCGATGACTTTAAAACCACGCAAAAGGAGGCGGGGCGGGCGGCTGAGGCATCTGGCGTTGTCGCGGATGGCAGGTCCCCGCAACTGAAAGCGGATCGAGCCGAGCGAGCGTTTGATCGGGTGATTCGCAACACGAGTGGGGTTTCGCGGGTTCGAATAAAAGGGAATTCCGCTGAATCGGCCAAGCTGGTTGAGTTGGCTGAGCTCAATAAACAAGCTCGGATTGAGGCAAGACTGAAGTCCATGGACCTCGGTTAATCTGTTTAGGTCAACCCCCTCCCGCCATGCTGGAAGAATTTACGATCTACCAAGCGCTGCCGTTTACGGCGGCGCTCGTGGTGATGGTTATCCTCGCCAGCATCAATATCTTGACCGCCTTGGCGGGATTGGAGGTATTCGATTTTCTCGATTCCATGATCCCTGATCTGGATGGTGATTTAGATCTCGGTGATGTCGTTTCGGCCGACAATCTGAGTCCGAGCTTTTTGGAAGGCATGTTGCTTTGGATGAACCTCGGCCGGGTGCCGCTGATCGTCACGCTCAACATCTTCCTGTTTTGTTTCTCTGCGCTGGGTTTTTTGATGATCAACATGGCAGGTTCGATCGGGGTTTCAAATTTGCCGTGGATATTGACAATCCCACTCGCCCTCGTCGGCTCCATTTTACCGGTTAAGATTGGAAACAGCCTTGCGGCGCGAATTTGGCCCAAAGACGAGACCGCGGCAGTGAGCAGTGAAACCTTTATCGGTCGGGTGGCGAAGATCACCATAGGAGTTGCCACCCATGATCGGGCCGCCGAGGCCAAATTAAAAGGCCCCTTGGGTCGTGCCCATTACGTCATGGTCTTTGCCGACAATGAAAATGACCGCTTCCCGCAAGGGACCGCGGTTCTTTTGGTTGGCCGTCGTGACACGAAATTCACCGCGATAGGAGTCGAGAATGACCATCTATCCGCTTAATCTGATCTAAAAAATGAACATGCCCAATATAACTACCCTTGCCCTGATCGTCGTCGGCGCCTTTGCGTTTCTATCTCTCATTGGCATCCTCGCCAAATTCTACATGCGCTCCTCCAAGGAGTTGGCCTTTGTTCGCACGGGGATGGGCGGCGAAAAAGTTATCTTGGACGGCGGCTGCATTAAATGGCCGATTTTCCAGGATATTGTTCCGGTCAATATGCGCACCCTGCGTTTGCAGGTGGACCGCAAGAACGAGGAAGGGTTGATTACGGCCGACCGTATGCGGGTCGATGTCACGGCCGAGTTTTATGTGCGCGTGCAGCCGGAAGCCCGCTCGATTGCCAAGGCAGCGCAGACCTTGGGTAACCGCACCTTGGATCCGGATTTGGTGAAGGAACTGTTACAAGGTAAGTTCGTTGATGCGTTGCGATCAGTGGCGGCCGGACTGAGTATGGAACAGCTTCACGAACGCCGCGGTGAATTTGTGCAGTCGGTGCAGACTTCGGTGAGTGAGGATTTGCTGAAAAATGGACTCGAATTGGAGTCGGTTTCGCTGACCGCGTTGGACCAGACGGCGCGCGAGTATTTCAAAGAGGATAACGCCTTTGATGCTCAGGGTTTGGCAAAGTTGACGATGATCACCGAAGCGAAGCGGGATGAACGCAACACCATCGAGCAGGATACCCGCGTCCGAATTGAAACCAAGAATCTCGAAGCGGCGAAGCGGAGTTTTGAGATCAAGCGGGACCGGGAGTTGGCCGAACTCGACCAATTGCGCGAAGTCGAAGTCGCCAAGGCCGAGCAAGAGTCGATTATCGCCAAGCAACGGGCGCAAAGAAAGAGAGAGGTGGAGGAGTCACGTATCGCGGAAGAGCAGAAGGAGAAGGAAGCAGCCATCGCGGCGCAACAAGCGGTGAAGGAGCGCGATATCGGGGCCAACCGTAGCGTGGAGGAGGCGGAAATTCACCGTCAACAAAGCGTGGAAATCACTCGTCAGTCCTCCGCCATCGCGGTGGCTAAAAAGTCGGAGGAACAATCCAAGGCCGAAGCGGATGCGGCCATCGCCCGGGCTTTGCGAGTCAAAGAGGAGGAAGAAGTTGAGACCGTGCGGGAAACCGCGATCGCGGATCGCGCCAAGAAGATTCGATTGATCAAGGCGCGCGAAGAAGCCGAGCAAGATTCCATTGAAGTTACGGTGGCCGCAGCCGCGGAAAAAATGGCCGCAGCCGACCGGGCTGATGCGGTCATTATTGAAGCCAGAGCGTCGGCCGATAAGGTAAAGTTGGCGGCGGAAGCGGATCGGGAGCGGTTCGAAGTCGATGCCTTCGGTGAACGCTCGATTAATGAGGCTAAAAATCTCCTTTCCGAAGAGATCATCCGATTCGAGCTTCGTAAGATCATCGCCCAGGTCGCACCTCAAATCATTGCGGCCTCGGTCAAGCCGTTGGAGAAGATCGAGAGCATCAAGATTATCTCGACCAATGGCTTTAATCTCCCGGGTTCAAATAACGCTTCGGGCGTCTCGGGCGGTGCAGGAGGAGGGAGTTCGAGTTCCATGCCGAACCAATTGATGGAGTCGCTGCTGGCCTACCGGATGAATTCACCGGTGGTGGACAAGCTCTTAAGCGAGTTGGGATTCGATCCCTCCAAGCCCGATGGATTGGCCGCGCCACTTGAAGCAATTTTGAAGGAAGGTTCGCCGAAAAAAGAGACTGCGAAAGGGCCGAAATTGTCTACTTAAGTTCCCTGATTTAGCTCTTTGTGCAGCAGGTAGGACCCCGGAGCAATCCGGGGTTTTTTTGGGGCTAGTCTCCTCTCAACTCCCTTCCACTGCGGCGTTTGATATCGAGGACTACGGGCGCTTTGAGACAGATCATGCTCCAGCTTTTAGGTGGAAATCTTCCAACTTCCGCTGGTGCAAGGCGGTGAGGTGGTCCCGTTACGGCTAAGGTGTAGCCGTAGTTAAGTAGCTTATCGAGGACGGCAGAAGTCTTAGAGGTTACCTCAATTTGAATTCGTTTAATGCGTTTTTCGCGGAGCAAGGGTTTGAGTCCTTTGATCACAGTCTGTTCCGCGCCTTCGACGTCTATTTTGCAGAAGTCGATGATTTCGAAATCCAAATTCTGACTCATCCATTCTCCATCAATCGTGGGCACATCCATGACCCCTCGGGGGGAAGGCGGAGTGCCCGCTGCATGAATTTGCAGGGAGCCGTGGCCGTCGTCGATTCTCTCCAAGAATTGAGAACATCCGCACCGGTCCGATACGGCTTGGCCCACAACGGTGATATTGGAACCTGATGCATCAATGGCCGGCGAGTTTAGCGCCACGTTGCTCCGGAGTGTTCCCAGTATGCTGGGGTTACATTCGAAGGCATAGGCGTGGCAGTTGGGGACGTGGCTTGCTGCGGTAATCGAATAAAGTCCGTAATTAGCGCCGATATCTAACATCGTGGTTCTTTTGTCACCGGGGCCGGAGGCGATCCTGAGCTGGTCGTCATTCGCGCGATGGAGTCGGGTTCCCAGAGGCTTTTTGTTTCGAGGCACGCTCCTACCACCGACATGGCATTATAGGTGAGAATAATGGGGGAGGAGTCAGGTTGAATCTCACGGGTCCTGATGATACTGAAGGCCTTTCTGGCCTGAAGGCTTTGGCTTAATCGGATGGCTAAGTTGGGAAAATATTGTTTCCCACGGACAGTAGGCGAATATCTCCGATAGAGTCGGCTCAGATTTAAGATAAGGGATGCAAGTGGTTTCCTCATCTGGGAATAAACAGGATTCTCACTGAGTTATTACTGGGGACATTATTCAGGTTTCGCGAGGTATCCGATTCAGCCAAAGAACGAGGCTTTCATTTTCTCGCAAAGCGTGAGGTCGGTGATGGTGCCATCGGTATCACCGACGAAGACATAATTGAGCTCATTGCCGTCGCCATTTGGGCAGAACAGGATTGGTAATGGTCGGGTAAACAAAACTTACGGCAAACGCGGCGTTATCGTCGGACGATGTGAGGGCGGGGCGTTTGATGCGAAAGAGGCGAGTGAATCGGCTGGCACAAAAAAAGCCCCGGTATGAAAACCGGGGCTGGGACTAAAATGGTTTTGATCGAACCCCCTACATTACGAGATCACCGTGGCTGTGCGGCGGCGACGGGTGGAGACGAGTCCGAGGGCGCCTAATCCGGCAATGAAAGCGTAGGTGGAAGGCTCGGGGACAGCGGACGCTTGCACGAGGTTACCGCGGATTTCACCGCCGGCATTGAGGCCGGTATGGATATTGATATACCAGTTACCGGCGAGAAGATTGGCGGGGGTAAATCCACTGACATCACGAGATCCAGTGATGCCGCCGTTGCTGGCACCGGTGGCGAGATCGTAGCCGTTTGCATTCAACGCAAAGACAACTGAGCCAGTATTGGTTTGGTCAGCGGGACCGTGGATATGAGCTGAGGTGGCAGCTCCGGAAAGGTCGGTGAATGAGTTCACTGAGCCCCAGCTGAGGTGGTCCCAGAAAACTGGACAGGCGGGATCGTTAAATCCAAACCCGAAAAACGATCAAAAATATGTCCAAGAAAAACCGACGCAAGTTCAGTGCTGAGTTCAAAGCCCAAGTAGGGCTA
>Ga0105053_10004961_pt1 | contig 19208 bp, 11 predicted proteins | sample BON01_FD_78093 | JGI IMG/M metagenome (GOLD analysis project Ga0105053, IMG submission 78093) | Freshwater microbial communities from Lake Bonney liftoff mats and glacier meltwater in Antarctica - BON-01 | ecosystem: Environmental > Aquatic > Freshwater > Ice > Glacier meltwater | place: Lake...
CGGGCGGGGGGGCGGGGGGGGGGGGGGGGGGGGGGGGGGGGGGGGGGGGGGGGGGGGGGGGGGGGGAACCAAACAACTGGGCGGCCGTGCACGAAAAACGACAGACGGGCGCGGCGCGGGTTTTGCAGCGCGCGCGCGAGCGGGGTTTTGTGTGCGCAAAAGGGCGGCCTTCGCCGCCGAAAACCGCCGAGAGGGAGCGGGGGGCGGGGGGGGCGCGGCGGTGCAGGGCGCAGCGGGACAAAAAGGGGGAGGGGCGGACAGCGTTTCGGCGGATGGGGCAGAGGAGCGATTGGGTGGACATTGGTGACGGGAGTGTCTGTGTGTGAGCGAGAGCGTCATTTGAGTAAATAATTGAGATGCGGAGAAAAGGCGGGCGAGATTTTGAGGGGGGGGGCGGGAGGACGGTGTGTGTTTTGGTTTTTCGTCCAAAACGCGGCGAGGCTCACCAGAGGCAAAAAGCAGCGCGCGCCCTCTCGAGAGGCTTTTTTTGGGGGGGGCTGCGGATCTCCTGCTCTTTTCCTGTTCTCGCTCAGAGGCCCGGCGGAGGTGCGGGGCACGCCCGGAGCGGCGGGCGCGCGACCGAGGCGCACAGCCACGCCGGCGCCGCGTACTTGTCGCGCACAAAGGCGGACGGCGCGCCCTCGGCGGCGGCCGCCGCGCCGGCGGGCGCGACGCCGCCGCGCGCCACGGCGTCGGCGGCAGCGGCGGCCAGCCCCGCCTCACGCTCGGCCGCGCGCTGCAGGCCCAGCAGGTGCGCGGCCAGGCGCGCGAGGTCCTGCGGCGCGTGGCCCGTCAGCGCCGAGACCTCGCGCCACTGGGCGGAGGAGGAGGAGGACGGGAGGAGCGTGTCGCCCGGCGGCGACGACCACGCCGCCGCCGCCGCCGCCGTCGTCGCCTGCGCGAGCAGGAGCGCGGCGCCGGCCACGGCCGACGGCGGCGCCTGCAGCGTCGCATAGTCCAGGCCCGCCAGCTCGGCCAGGTAGCACGCGAGCGCTGCGGCCGCAGGCTCCAACCCGCCCGGCAGCGCCTGCCCGACCAGGTGCAGAAAGGTGTAGGCGGTCGGCGCGCGCACGCGCCACGAGACCGCGTCCAGTAAAATGCGCTCCATTCGCAAGAGGTCGCCGCGGCGGAAGCAGCCCGCGGCCACGCCGACGAGCTCGTCGACGTCGGGCCCGCCGACCTCGTCCTGCTTGCACGCGACCATGCACGCGGCGACGGCCGCGAGCTGCAGCACGCCGCGGGGGACGGCCTCGGTGCTCGAGAGGAAGCGGTCGAGCAGCGAGACGGCCGAGAAGAGGGTCTCCTGCTGCAGGCAGAACTCGGACGCCACCTCGGACAGCCACGAGACGACGACCGCGCGCATCTCGGGCGTCACAAACTCGGCGTTGGCGGGCGGCGGCGGCGGCGGCGGCGGCTGGTGCGGGGGCGGCGGCGTCGTCGGCGGCGTCGGCGGCGGGGCCGCAAACTCTACTTCGCCGGGCTGCTGCTGCTGCTGCTGCTGGTGCGTCTGCTGCTGCTGCTGGGGGCGCGGGGGGACGGGGCAGGGGCCGTGGGCGTCGAGGCAGCGGGGGGAGGGGCGGAGGCCGGCCTCGCGCGCGAGCTCGTTGCTGTGTTTTTATATTGTTGTTGGGCGGGGGGGGAGCGTGAGCGCGGCGCGCGAGCGCGCGAGCGGGAGAGAGAGAGATGGCGCGCTCTTTTTTTCGAAACCCCTGTCGGCAGCCCGCTTTTGCGGCAGGTTTTGCAGAAAATTAGACGCACCGGAGCTGCAGGACGGCCTCGGGGTTGAACCCCGCGCCACCAGCAGGGGCTGCGCGCACGGGCACGGGGTCAAGGGCCGGCAGGGGCGACGAGGGCTGGGCAAAGGCGGCGGCGGCGGTCTGGGCGGCGGCGGCGACGAGGAAGAGAGGTGGGGACGAGGAGGAGCAGGGGGGCGGCGCGGCGGCCTCCGCAGGGGCGGCGGCGGCAGCCGTGGCCGCGGGCGTGGCGCCCGACCCGACGAAGTCGAGGGCCTCGCAGCACGAGAGCAGGGGGGCCGCGCACGCCAGCTCCTGCTCGGTCAGCATCTCGGCGTCGGCGGCGGCGGCGGCCGAGGCGGGCTCCGCGGCGCCCGCGCCCGACGCCGCCAGGGGGCAGGCCTGCTCCTCCGGCTGCTGGTCGTAGACGCGCGGGCGCCACTTGGGCGCGTCGGGGGCGTGGAGGGGCTGATGTTGCTGCTTGGGCAGGGGCGTCATGCGCGACGTGAACGAGCCGGTGCGCTGCAGGGGCGCCTCGCCGTCGGCGCCGCCGTCGGCGAGGGCGGCGGCGTCGGCGGCAAACGCGGCCGCGGCGCCGAGGCCCGGGGTGGCGGCGGCGGGCACGGTCCCGGCATGGTGGTGGTGCTGCTGCTGCTGCTGCCGCTTTGCGGGAGGGTGGTGGCGGTCGTGGTAGTTCAGGCCGTCGTTCTCGTCGCAGAAGAAGTCCTGTGGCCATGTTTTTGGTTTGGTTTTGTGGGTGGGGGGGGAGGGTTCGCGGGTGAGTTGAAGAGAGGGAAGTGCGGGCGGTGACGTTTCGAGGCCGTGCCTCCTCGGCTCCGCGCGCGCGCGGCGGCGTCGGCGGCGTTGCTTTTTTCGGGGGCAAAAGAGCGGGGTGATTCGCCCGCCGCGCGCCCAGGGAGGGCACCCAGCGCCCGACCGGGCCGGTCGAGGCGGCGCCCGATGCGCTGATGCTGATGCCGGAGCCTGAGGGGGATGCGGGAGGGGCGGGCAGGCGAGGGGGGGCTCACACCCGCGGAAAGAGAAGAAAAAACGAAGAACAACAATGGAAGCGCTCTCTTCCGGGCGTCGCTGCCGCCCCGCGCCTGCGCCGATCGCCAGACGCGCGCGCAATGGCGTCTGTAGCGTCACGCTGCCATCGGCGGCGGGCGTTCCAGGGCCGTGCCTCCTCCGCTCCGCGCGTTGGACGGCGAAACAACACTCCCCATCTGTCGTTTTGAAAAGAGTTGCCCAAAATAGGAGGAGGGGGGAGGGGTCCCGCCCTTCCCCTCCCCCCCCCGCCCCGCGCCGAGCGTGCGCCCGTCCGATCAATGGCGCGCGCGCGCGGCGATCGACACATGCTCACCTCCTTGCAGCTGGTGTCCAGGCTCGCCTCGGCGCGCGGCGCGCCCGGGGCCGAGGCGATCGCCAGCTGTTGGTGCGACGACGGCAGGTTGCCCATCGTCATCGACGAGGTGAAGACGCCAACCGCCGTTGTCGCGCTGGACCACTTGCTCGGGGAGTGCGGGCCCGCCGACGCGGCCGCGGGCGCGGCCTTTGCCGGCCGGCCCGCGTCGGCCGCGCTCGCCGGCGCAGGGTGCGCGATCATGCCTCGCTCGCGATCAAAAACAGGAGCCAAAAAAAGGGAAAGGAAGAGGGCTTTCTTTCCGTCTGTCTCTCTCTCTGCTGTGTAATCCTAAATCTTCTGTGTGCGTGGTTCTAAAAAGGGGCGAGGCGTTTCGCCTGTGCGAAAGGGAAGGAAAGGGAAGGAATGATGGGCCGTGTCCGCCGGCCAGTTTTGGTGCGTTGTCGAGTTGGTCGTCGCGTCGCCCGCCCGCCGCCGCCCCCTCGAATCAAAAACCATCGTCGAGACAATTCTCTTTGCACGAGAGGGGCGGGAAACACACGACAAGAACATGATAACATAAGCCCCCAACCCCTACCGCGCGTACTTCTCCACCTCGTCCAGGTACCACTGCGGCAAACCCCCCGCCGTAGACGGCGGCGCCACGTCAAAGTCGGCCGCGCGCGGGAACAGCACGCCCTTTTGCCGCCGGCCGTCCGTCGCGTAGGCGCCCTGCTCCGCCTCGCTCCTTGGCGCCTTCGCAACGCCGCCCGCGGCCACGTCGCGCGCCACCTCGTCCTTGGGGCGGAAGGGGTACAGCAGCTCGCCCTCGGCGCCCCAGCCGAAGCCGCCCAGGTAGGGGTCGGGGAAGCGCACCACGCCGGCGCCCTCGAGCACGCGCGCCACGCCGCGGCCGTCGAGCGTGCCGCACTCGAGCAGCGCGTCGCTCAGCGCGCGAAGCGCCGGCCAGTTGACGGCTAGGCAGTAGTATGCTTTCGCCTCGGCCGCCTCGAGCATGTCGACCACCTCGCCCTGCGCGGCGCGGATCTGCTCGTTGGACGCGTCCGACGCGTGGTACCAAGAGCCCGACTGCCCCAGGCTGTCGTCGTCCTCGCCGTTCTGCCCGCCGCTGCCGGCCAGCATGTCGCCGCGCTGCTGGCTTCCCTGCTTCAGGTGCAAAAATTCAACGGGCCCAAGGCGCGAGCTCATCCCTGTGGCCATCACCATTTCTCGCGCGATGCTGTTGGCGTGGAACAGGTCGATCGCCCCCAAGCCCGTCAGCTCGCCCTCGCCCATCACCAACTTTTCGGCGCAGCGCCCCGCCACGCGCACCACGATGCGCGCCTCCATGTCGCCGCGCGTCAGCAAGGCGCCCGCGTGCCGCTCCTCGTCGTCGACGAACAGAGTGTAGCCGGCGGTGGTGTTGTGCGGGCACACGCTCACGCGCGCCACGTCCTCGTACTCGGGCGTGCAGTAGGCCACGAGCACCTTGCCCGCCTCGTAGGCGGCGACGGTGCGGCGCAGGCGCGCGGGGATGGGCGCGGGGGCGCCGCCCGGCGCGCCGGACGCCGGCGCGCGCGCCATCTCCTGCTTGGCCTCGATCGCCTTGTTCTCGAGCGCCGCGTAGAGATCGTCCTCCGTCACCGCCTCCCTTCCCGCGCGCCCCGCCATGCGCGCCGCCCGGCCCATCAGGCCCATGCAGTCGGCCCCGGTAAAGCCCGCCATGGAGCGCGCGACCTCGAGCCAGTTGACGCCCGGGACGACGCGCTTGTTGCGCGCGTGCACCCGGAGGATGGCCGCCCGTCCCGCGGCGTCGGGCAGCGGCATGTAAACGACGCGGTCGAACCTGCCGGGGCGGATGAGGGCGGCGTCGATGGCGCCCGGACGGTTGGTGGCGCCCATGACCACGATGCCGCGGTTGTCCTCGAAGCCGTCCATCTGCACGAGCAGCTCGTTGATGATGGACGCGCCCTCCTCGTTGCCGCCGCCGCCGCCGCCCCCGCCGCCGCCGCCGCGCGCGGCGCCGAGCGCGTCAAACTCATCCACAAACAAAATGGCCGGCGCGTAGTTTCGCAAGAGGTCGAACGTCTCGCGCACGCGGCGCGCGCCGACGCCCGTGAACACGTCGTAAAAGTCGGTGCCGCTGCAGGTGAACATGCGCACGCCGCTCTCGGCCGCGATCGACTTGGCCAGCAACGTCTTGCCCGTCCCTGGGGCGCCCGCCAGAAGCACGCCGCCGATGCGCGATACGCCGCGCAGCCGCAGCAGCGCGGGGTTTTTCAGATAGTCTATGATCTCGGAGATCTCGCGCTTGACCTCGTCGATGCCGTTGATGTCGTCCCACCGGATGAAGTCGGGCGCGGCCGTGTCGATGTCCACCTGGCGCGCGGGCGACCGAAAGTTGAGGCGCGTGCCCACGTGCAGGATCTCGCGGCGGTAGCGCACAAATTCGCGCCGGCGGAAGCGGTTGGGCACGGGGTCGAGCACGTAGGTGTGCAGCGCCCAGAACACGAACGACAAAAAGAGAAAGGGGGCGGTGTAGCGGGCGGCCTGGGCGAGCATGGCGCGCCGGACGCGCGCGCCCTCGCCCTGGCCCGCGGGGGACGAGGCGTCCCACCACCAGCCCTCTGTGCCGGGGTCGCACCGCACGCCGTGAAGCGACAGATGCTCGAGGAACGCTGGGTCGGGCGCCAGGACGCACTTGCACGCGCGCGCCCCGCCCGGCGCCGAGTCCTTCAGCCACGCGATGCAGGCCATCTTGTCCGGGCCGTAGAGGCGCACGCGCTCGACATTGCCCTCGGCGGCCAGCTGCCACAGCTGCGAGTAGGCGAGCTCGCCGAGGTTTGCCGCGTTTCTCCAGGCCGTCTCGCGCGTGGCCGACGTGGTCGGCCCCATGAGCAGCAGCGCCTCCTCGGCCACCTCGGTCGTGAAGGCGTCCTCCTCGATCTCGCTGGGCCGCGGCGCCGGCATGCGCGGCCCGCGGTCGTCGGCGAACAGCTGCGCGGCCAGGGTCTCCTCAAAGTCCTTGCCCGCGCCGCCCTTGTCGAGAGAGTCCTCCATGCTCGCCTTGACCTGCTGCTCGACCATAAATTGCTTGATGGCCAGGTCAAAGTCGGCGTCGTCGTACTGGTCGAGCATCGCGCGAAGCAGGGCGCGGCCGTCCTCCTTGCTGAGGCGGCCGGGCACGTCGGCGGGGCTGTAGACGGACGAGCGGAGGACGTCGTCGAGGTCGAGCGGCAGGCCGGCGATGGCGGCGGCGGCGGACGATGCGGCGGCGGCGCCCGGGGCGGCTGCCGCGCCCGGCGCGGCGCCCTCGCCTCCGGGGGCCAGAGCGGCGGCCAGGTGGCGCTCGAGCGGCCTGCCCGCGGCGTCCACGCCCGGGTGCGCGGCGTACCACGCGGCTTGCCGCTCGGCGACCATCCGGCGCAGCTCCGGGTCGCTCTGCAGCGCGTCGGCGACAGAGGCGCGGAGGAGCGCCCGCTGCCGCCGCTGCCGCTGCTGCTGCTGCCGCTGCTGCCGCTGCCTCGCCGTGGTGCCGCTGCCGGCGCCGAGATCCTGCTTCGTGAGCGCCGTGGGGCCGTCCTCGTCGGCGCCGGCAAAGGCGAGGGCCGTCACGGACGGGTTGGCGCCGCGGCGGCCGCTGCCGCTGGCGCGAGCGTGGCTGCCGGCGCGGTCCGACGACGACGACGAGGCGTCTGCGGCGGCGGCCTGCGGCGAGGGCGGCGCCTGGCCGCGGGCGTGGGCCGGGCGGGCGCAGGCGGCGCCGCCCAGGGCCAGGACCACGGCCGTGGCGCCGAGCAGGCGCGCGGCGCCGGCGAGCCAGCGGCGCGCCGCCGAGGCGGAAGGCCCGAGGGCGCCGCCGTCCTCGCCGCCGCAGCCACCGCTGTTGGGAGGGGCGGCGGCGGCGGCGGCGACCACGAAGAGGCCGCCTCGGCGCCGCTGCGACTGCAGCAGCTGCTGCTGCTGCATCTGCTGCTGCTGCTGGATGGCATGGCGAGGTGTCGGCCCGCGTCCGCCCAGGCCAAGCGGGCGCAAAGACGCTGGCGCCGCCTCCGTCGCCGTGAGCCGGCGCCGTTGCCGCCGCTGCCGCCGCGCCGCGGTCGCCGCTGCCGCCGCCGCTGCTCCTGCCGCCGCCGCGCCGCCATTGCGGCCCGTCGCCGCGGGCGCGCGCGAGCCCGCGACGATCATCCCGCCGGCTTGTCGCCTCCGCCCTAGCGCGATCCTCCGGGTGCCCGTTTGTTCCAGGGAAGGAGGGCCGTTCGAAGGGTTGGGTGATGCGGGCGCCGTCGAGGGGGAGTCTCTCGTTCGTCGGGCCTGTTCGTCGCGTGGGGTGGGCGATGCGAGGTGTTGACGGAGGTTGTGTTGTTCGTGGGTCGGTCGCTGACAGGGATCGGGCGCATGGGGTCGAGGGGAAGCCAAGTCGCGAGAGTTGTCTCCTCGACACTCCCCCAAAAAAGTCGTCACCCTGCCGCCATCGTCCCCCTCTCCTCCCTCCTCAACCCTTGGTCCCCCCGCTCGCACTCAATCGCGACGCACTTGATCTAATCACACATCTCTGTTCTGCCGTTCTGCCCAGGTCCCATCCGACCACCATTCCGCGCCTTTGATCGAAAGACACGTAAGAAAAACAGAGGCAAAACCACACAGCAAAAAGAGACGACTGGATTCGCGGGGGCGCGCAAGAGGCGAGTACACGCGCACACACACGCACACGGTCACAGAAGCAGCAGCCCATCACCATGCGGTTGAGCACCAGCGGCAGCGGCGGCGCCTGCAGGTGCAGGGCCGACAGCAGCAGCCCGACGGCCCGGCGGCTAGCGCGCGCGCCGACGCCGACGCCAATGGCGCCACGGCGGCCAGCGCTCGCCCCGCCGCCGCGCGCCGTCGAGCAGCGGCAGGACGAGGCCAAGCCCGCCGCCGCCGCCGACGCCCTGCGCCGCTCCATCAACAAGACCGCCGCCACCTTCGCCCCGCGCCAGTCGGGCGCGGCGCGCCCCAACCCGGCCTCCCGCGGCTCCTGGCTCTACACCGTATTCGAGGCGCAGGCGTGGGTGGCCGTCGCCGTCGGCGGCCTGCTCTCGTTCAACGTGCTTTTTCCCACCGACGGCCCCTCCATCCCGCGCCTCATGGGCATGTGGTCCGTGTGGATCTTCACGGTCCCCAGCCTCCGCGCGCGCGAGTGCCTGCCCAATGAGAAGGACGCCCTGAACCTGCTCTTCCTGCTCATCCCGCTGATCAACGTGGCCATCCCCTTTTTCTGGCGCTCGTTCGCGGGCGTCTTCTCGGCCGACGTCGTGGCGCTGGGCCTCGTGTACGCGTACAAGGGCGCGTGGGCCGAGGTGTACGGCATCGGGGGGGAGGCGCTGGCGGTCGGAGCCGCGCCGGCGGAGGAGGAGGGGGACGAGGAGCAGGCGGCAGAGTGACGACAACAGGCGGCGGCGGCGCTCTCGGCACCCCCGGAATTTGATTGGTTTTGGGATTACGTATGTTTTTGTTCGAAGCGTGCGTGTAAGTCGGAATAATTTTTAAAGATGACGGGCACGTGAGGGGGTGTAAGCGTGCGCCGGCCGCCGGAGATTATTATGATTTATTTGGGGGGGCGCGCGCGCGCTGGATTTATTTCAGTGCGTTTGGCGCGGCGTGTGTAGATGCTTTTGCGCGCATGCGTGCGTGTGTGTGTGTGTTTGCTGCGTTGCTGCGTTGTCGGGCCCTCGCCTCCCCGACGCCTGCGCAGCACAGGCCGCGCGAGCGTGGGAAGGAGGGCTGGACAATGGGGGGGGGGGGGGGGGGGGGAAAAAAGGAGGGGGGGGGGCGGGGGGGGGGGGGGGGGGGGGGGGGGGGGGGGGGGGGGGGGGGGGGGGGGGGCGTGGCATAAAAGGAGCGCGGGCGCGAGCGCGGCGGCGGCGGCGGCAGTGGCAAAAAAGTAGCAAAGGCGCCCTCCTCGCCGAGGCCACAGGGCCGTGGCGAGAGGCGGGAACAAGGGCGCGCGCGCGCGCGCGCGCGTTGAGTCGTGCGTGCGGGGAGAAAGGGGGGGAATTGGGGGGTCAGTCAGTGAGAAGGCGGCGTCGCTGTTCGTTCGGTTTTTCGGAGCGATGGTTTTTGTTCGTGTCGCGCGCTCGTCGTGCGTGCGTGCCCGCGCGACGGCGGCGACGCAAAGGGCGCGACGGCGGCGACGCAAAGGGCGCGACGGCCCGCTCTCCTCAAATTTTAACCCATGAACCCGGCCAGCGCGTTGAGGTCGGCGACGTCGGCGGCCGACGCCCGCGCCGCCTTGCCCCCCTTGAGGCCGCTGATCACCATGGCGATCGCCTCGACCGGCGCAAACAGCCCCGCGGCGACGGCGTCGAGCGACACGGTCGTGCGGCGGGTGCCGTCGGCGTCGACCGAGCGCGTGACGAGCGCGGGCGCGGCGGCGGTCCCGTCGGCGGCGTAGGTGGCGGCGGCGGCGGCGGCGGCGGGGGCGCGCTTCTTGCCGGCCTCGGGGCGCAGGGCGCCGGCGACGGCGGCGCCGTCGCTCAGGAGCGCGGGCGTGGCGGCGGCGGCGGGCGAGGGCGAGGCGGCGGGGTCCTCCTCCTCGTAGTCGCCCTCCACCTCCTCGCCCTCGGCCTCGGCGTCCTCCTCGCCGGCAGCGGCGGGGTCGTCGTCAATGACCTCCTCGTCCGCGGCGTCGGCGGCGGCCGCGGCGGGCGCGGGCGCGGGCTTGGCGGGGGCGGTCGCGGGGGCGGCCGCGGCGGGCTTGGCGGCCGCAGGCGCGGGCTCGGCGGCGGCCGCCGCCGCGCCGGGCACCGAGGAGGTGAGCGCGGGCGTGGCGCTGACGGGCACGACGACCGGCGCGGGCGCGGGGATGGGCGCGGGCGCCGCCACGGCCACGGGCGCGGGGATGGCCGGCGGCATGGCGACGACCTGGGGAGGGGCAACGGGCGCGACCACGTCGGCCGGCGCAAACAGCGCGGCCGAGTTGCCGTCAAAACCGGCGCTGGCGGCGGCGGCAGCGGCCGGGGCCGCCATGACCGAGCCCGTCTGCGCGCCCATCGAGATGGCGCCGGCCTGGTTGACCGTGCCGAGCACTACGCCGCCGGGACCGACCACCAGCGAGCCCGGCGCGCCGCCCGAGATCGACGAGGGGACCGCAAAGGCAGAGGGCGCGGCCGCCGCCGCCGCCCCGCCCACGGCCGCCGCCGAGGCCGACGGCGCCGCAAACGTCGTCGGCGCCGCCTGCACCGCGCCCGGCACGTAGCCGACCGTCATGGCGCCGATCTTGAGCGGCGAGCCCACCAGCAGCCCCTTGCTCAGGTGCGCCGACAGCCACGACAGCTGCTGCCGCTTGACGCCAATCAGGAAACCGAGCAGGTCGGGGATCTCGAGCGACTGCACGGCGGTGGCCTGCGCAACGGGCAGCGCCAGCAGGCGCTTGGCGACCACGACGTTGAGGTCGGCGACGGGCGCGGCCCCCGCCGACGCGTTGGTGGCCAAGGCCAGGTTGGGGTACTTGCCGAACAGCTTGAGCATCAGCTTTGGCTTGGAGATGGCGAGCAACGAGTCGCCAAAGATGACGGAGGCGCCGGGCGCGCGCGCCTGCGCGGCCGCGGGCACCGACGACGCGTCGACGGCAAGGTCCGAGTCGTCGGTCGTCATTGGCGCCATCGCCATCGGCACGGCCGCCATCGTGGGCACGGCGGTGGCGGCGACGGACGGGGCGACGGCGACGGCCACCGCCGAGCCCGGGAGGAAGCCGCCGGAAGCCTGCGCCGAGGCCGGCGAGGCGGCGAGCAGCAAGGCGGCCGAGGCGGCAAACGAGCCGAGCGCGGCCAACGAGCGGCGGCGCGAGCGGCGGACGGGCGACATTATGGTTTTTTTGTGTTCGTTTTTTTATCCTTGCGGTTTGGTGCTTTGACCGTGCGGGTGCTTGCAGAGCCTGAGAGTTAACGGGGTCAGGAGGGGAGGATGGCGGGGAGGTTGGATTGCGGGCGTGAGCTGGTGGGCGTTGGTAAGCGGGCGGAAGGGGCGGCCGAGGGAGGAGAAAAAATCTAGAGGGCACCAGCCGCTGTTTTGTGTCTGGGTCGCGTGGGAGAGAGAGGAGAGAGAGTCTGCCCCTCCCTCTGCCCGCCGTCGATCAAGCGCGGGCAAGGCGGGTCGAACGCGCGGCAATCGCGCCGCGCGCGCCGGTGAGAGGGGGGGCGGGCGGGGAGGGGGGGCGGGCGAAAGAAGGAGGGCAGGTTGTTTTTGTTGCGGCTCGGGCGCCCTTCACTCACCGTTCTGTTTTTGAGAGTTGCGCTGGCTAGCTTCTTTCGCTTGGTGAGATCGAGAGGAGGACAGGGCAGGACTGCTGCTGCTGCGGTCTTTCACGAGAAAAAGGCCGTGCGTTTGTGTGTGTGTGCTTGCATAAGCGGGCAGGGAGAGAGCTACTTGTAACCGCGCCGCGGCCGGCGAAACCGCTGTTGCCGGGCGGCTCGGAGGCGACGGCGGCGGCCAAGCGACCTGCAGCCGCCTTGAACTCGAGTGTCGCCGCTGGAGCCGCTTCTTTGCTTTCACCTCCCCAGAAACGATCTAATCCCCCCTTTTTGTTCTAGTCCTCGCTCACGCGCCGCCTCTGCCGCGGGGGCGACGCCGTGCGCGAGCGCGAGCGCGAGCGCGAGCGCGACCGGCGGCGGCCGCCCTCCTTGTCCTCGTCGCCGCCGCGCGTCGCCGCCGCCGCCGGGGCCGCCGCCTTGGCCTCTGCGCCGCCGCCACCTCCGGCGCCACCTCTGCTGCCGCCGCCTCCTCCGCTGACGCGCCCCCCCCTCGGCGTCCGGCTGCGCCCGCGCCGCTGCTCCTCCTTCCCCTTGCCCGCGCGCCCGCGGCGGGGCGGGGTGCGGCTGCGGCTGCGGCTGCTGCTCGGCGTGGCGCTGCGCGAACGCGAGCGCGAGCGAGACTCGCTGCCGCTGCCGCTGCCGCTGCCGCTGCCGCTGCCGCTGCCGCTGCCGCTGCCGCTGCCGTTGCCGCCGCCGCCGCCCTCGCCGCCCTTTCGATCGCGCAGGAGGCTCCGGCTGCGGCTGCGGCTAGGGCTGCGGCTGCTGGCGCTGCGCAAGGAGCGGCTGCGGCTGCAGCTGCTGCTGTAGGACGAGGAGCTGCGGGTGCCGCTGCGGCCGCGGCCCTCGGCCCGGCCCCGGCGAGGGGAGCGCGAGCGCGAGCGCGACGACGCCGACGGCGACGCTGACGGCGACGGCGACGGCGAGCGCGACCGGCGGCTGCGCTTCTTGCTGCGCCGGCCGCGGCTGAGGCTGCGGCTGCGGCTGCGGCTGGGGCCGCTGCTGCTGTAGCTGCGCGAGGAGGAGGAGCGGGACCGCGAGCGCGACGACCCACTGCGGCTGCAACTGCTGCGGCGGCTGCGGCTGCGGCTGCGGCGGCTGCTTCTGCTTCTGCGGCCGCGGCTGCGGCTGCGGCTGCGGCTGCGGCTGCTGCTGCTCCGGCTGCGCCGGCGAGACGGCCGGCCCTCTCTGCGCCCCCGGCCCTCGCCCGCCTCCTTGCCCGCCTCCCCGCCCTTGCGCGCCGCCTCCAACGCCGCCGCCGCCGCTGCCCGCCGCTGCTCCCCCTTGGCCTCCCGCGCCGCCTCCCGCGCCGCCTCCCGCGCCGCCCTCTGCGCGGCCGGGTCGAACGCGCGCGCCAGGGCGCCCGGCGCCGACACCCTCTCCTGCGGCAACCGCATCGCGCGGCGCAGGCGCTCGAGCTTGTCGGCGCGGCGCGCGGCGGCCGCGTGCGTCTCGTGGGCGCTGGCATGCTGCTGGGGCGGCGGCGGCAGCTGCTGCTGGCCCGGGGGGAACCGCCCCCGAGGCTGGTGCTGCCCTGCCTGCTGCAGCCCTGCCTGCTGCTGCCGCTGCTGCTGCTCCTGGTTCTTGCGCCGCGCCGCCGCCGCCCGCTCCACCAGCACCGCCCGTTGCGCCTCGACGAGCGCGTCGATCTGCGCGTCGGTGCTCGCGCCGCGCTCCTCGAGCTCGTCGCGGTAGGCGGCGAGCTCAACCTCGACCTGCCGCCGGCGGTTGTGCTCGAGGATCTCGGCGTTTGGGGCGCGCTCGGGCTGCGAGCCGCCGCCGCCGCCGCCGCCGCCGCCTCGGCCGCCGCCGCCCGGCCCGCCGCTGCCGCCGCCGCAGTCGCGGCCCGACGGCGGCGGGCGCGCGTTGAAGCGGTTCGTCTGGACGTGGCCGCTCGTGCCGGTGCCGCGCACGGACGTCAGGCCGACGCCGTTGTACGCCATCGTTCTGGCTGTGGTCCCTAGTTGGCTGTCAAGGGGCGAGAGAGAGAGGCGTAGGGCGCGGGTGGAGGAGGTGGACGTCCTCCTCCTTATGGTTTCGTGCTTTGCGCTCCGCGTGAGGTCCGATTCAGTGCTGCGGTTGGAGAGGGGGTGAGGTTCCGATGATGGCGGTGATGACTGTGACTGACTGTCACAATCCGATGACTGTCGTATGGCGTCGTCACTGTGAGAGGAGAAAGAGGCCTGCAAAGAAAGGACCACAAGCCATTTTCCAGCCACTTTCGAGAGAACACAAACGCCAGGCGCTCCTAAGGAGCGGCTCCTTCTCCACGCACCTCCACAAGCGATCTTGTGACCTCCTGACCTCTTCATCAACCGGTTGCCCACTGTCGCACAGCAGAGCGCTCAACGCAAAACGCGATTGCAAAGAGAGGAGGAGCTGTCCCATCCAAAGGGAGAGCTGTCCCATCCATCCATCCATCCATCCATCCATCCGCCGCGCGCGCGCGCTCCCGAGCCCATCTGACCTCCCCAAGCGCTGTCTCGGGGGAGGGGGCGACTGGCCGCCGGGGGCCCTCGGCAAGAGAGGAGGGGGGGACGGAGGGATCAAACTTTGAGAAAGAGGGGACATTCGATGAAGCGCAACGGCAACGGCAACGGCAACGGCAACGGCGCACCAGCGGCAGCGGCGGCGGCAGGGCGCAAGGCAAGAGCACCGCCCCCCGCCGGCTATGAGCGCAGCGGCCGCGGCCCGGGCGCCTCCTATGCGTTGCTCGTGCTGACGCTCCTCACGCCCGTCGCCATCCTCGCCCTGGGCCTCGCGTGCGGCGACCCCGCGGCGTCGTCGTCGCCGTCCGCGCCGGCGCTCGTCGCGCGCGCGGCGCTCGCGGCGCGGAGGGGGCTCGGCGCTTCCCGGCACCGCGCGCTCTGCCGCGCCGCCGCGCACGCGGCGCCCGACCTGGCCCCCAAGGTGGCGACGCTCGCGCTCTGGGGCGAGCAGGGGTTGCGGGACCTGCGGGCCAGCGGGCTGCCCGCCACGGCCTCGGCGGCGCTCGGGCGCCTCGGGCTCGTTGCGGGGGGACGAGGAGGGGGAGGAGAGGCGGCGGCGGCTGCGGCGGCCGTCGTCGCTGCGCCCGCGCCGCCGGCCGCGGCGGCCGCGCCGACGTGCCAGCTCAGCGGGACGGTCGACGCCGAGTGCTGTGAGTCTTGGTCCTTGTCTTTTTGCATACACACGCACGCAAGCACGCGCAAAAACTCTCACTCTTGACACGCGACCCACAAACAAACGCAAAAACTCACTCTTGACACGCGACCCACAAAAAAAACGCAAAAAACGCGCTTGACGCAAAAAAAAATCACAAAAACCAAAACCCACCACCAATAAACAAGCAGGCCACTGCACCTACGCCGACATCCAGGCCCTCAACGACGCGCACGTCGCCCCCTTGGTCAGCGCCATCGTCCGCACCGCCTTCTTCCGCTACTTCAAGGTCAACATCGCGTGCGACTGCCCGCTGTGGCCGGACGACGGAATGTGCTCGCTGTCGGCCTGTTCGGTTTGCCGGTGTGGGGAGGACGAGGTGCCCGCGCCCTGGCTGGCGGCGGAGGGGAGGGGGCAATGGGGCAAGGGCGCGAAGGAGCAGGGCGGGAGGAAGCGGGGCGGGAGCATCGGCATCAAGCTGGGCGGCGGCGGCGGCACGGGGGGCGGCGGCGGAAAGGGGGACGGGGGCGGCGGCAAGGAGGACGGGGGCGGCGAGGGCGGGCCGCCGCCGCCTGAGTGCGCGGGGGGCGGCGCGGCCGCCCCGGAGGGCTGCAGCACGGCCGGCTGCGCGCTCGAGGCGTCGGGCCGGGTGGACACGACGCTCGACGCCGGGGTCGCGTCCCGGCTGAGGCACGTGCGCGGGTGGCGCGGCGTGGACAACCCGTGGATTTACAACGCCACCGAGGCGGCGCGCGCCGCGCGGCGGCAGCAGCGGCAGCGGCAGTCGGCGGCCGCGCTGTCACCTTTTGCTTCGCTCGGCGGCGGGGGGGGCGCGACCGGCGCCGACGCCGCCGACGCCGACGCCGCGACAGGAAAAAAGTGCGAGCGCGAGGCTGAGGAGGACGCCGAGGACGAGGAGCAGTACCAGTACATCAACCTGCTCGCCAACCCGGAGCGCTACACGGGCTACAAGGGCGAGCACGCGCACCGCATCTGGGCGGAGATCTACGGACAGTCGTGCTTTGCGCCTCCGGGCGGCGGCGGGAGCGGCGGCGGCGGGAGCGGCGGCGGCGCCGGGAGCGGCGGCGCCGGGAGCGGCGCCGGCCTCGGCGGCCTCGGCCCCGCGCTGCTCAAGCAGGAGCTCGCGCGCTGCACCGAGAAGCGCGTGTTCTACCGCCTCATCTCGGGCATGCACGCCTCCATCTCGGCGCACCTGGTGGGCGACTGGCTGCTGGACGAGGCGCGCGGCGAGTGGGGGCCAAACCTGCCCGAGTTCCGGCGGCGGTTCGCCGACGAGCCCGAGGCGGGCGAGCGGGTGGCCAACCTCTATTTCGCCTACTCTTTCGTGCTGCGCGCCGTGACCAAGGCCGCGCCGCTGCTGGCCGACACGGCGCAGTACGAGACGGGCCTGCCGGAGGAGGACGCGCGCACGCGCGAGCTCGTGGCGGCGCTGCTGGGGCCGCCGGCGGCCGCGGGCGGCGGCGGCGGCGGCGGCGGCGTCGGGGGCGGCGGCGCGGCGGCGCTCTTGTCGGCGTGCCCGCTGCCCTTTGACGAGGGGCGGCTGTGGCTCGGCGAGGAGGGGCCCGAGCTGCGGCGCCAGCTGCAGGGCGCGTTTCAGAACATCACGCGCGTCATGGACTGCGTGGGGTGCGAGAAGTGCAAGCTGTGGGGCAAGCTGCAGACGCTCGGCGTGGCCACGGCGCTCAAGATTTTGTTCTCGGAGGAGGACTGCGACGGCAACGCCGGCGCGCCGCTCCGGCTGGCGGCGGCGCCCGGCTCGGGGGGAGAGGCAGGAGGAGGGGCGGCCGCGGCGGCCGCGGCGGCGGCGGGGTGGGGCGGAAAAGCAGGGGCCGCGGCCGGCGCCGCGGCGGCGACGGCTGCTTCCGATGACGACGACGACGACTACGCGGACGGGTACGACGAGGAGGAGGAGGGCAAGGCCGGCGGCGCAGCAGCGGGCGGCGGCGGCGGCGGCGGCGCCTCGCCAGATCGAGCGGCCTCCGCTGCCGCCGCCGCCAAGCCCCCTCCGCCGCCGATGACGCTCGAGCGCAACGAGGTGATCGCCCTGGTCAACCTGCTGGGGCGCTTCAGCAACGCGCTGCGCCTGTACCACGAGCTCTCGGCGCGCGCGGCCCAGGAGGACGGGGCGGCGGCCGCGAGCGACGCGCAGACGTTGCTGGCGTGATTTTTTTTTTCCGTTTTGCGTTCTCGCTTTCGCGGCGCTTGCTCCCGTTTCTGGGGATTTTGGATGTGTTCATTGCAACTATTGTGTTCTTGGGTTAAACTTCACGCGCGCCTTGGATCAGGCGGGGGGCCGCACTACTGCGGCGCAAGCGCACACTCAAAACACAAAAAGTCGGAACAAAACGAGAACGAGCGACGACCAAGAAACAAAAAGATAACGACCGACGACCGCGGCGGGGCTACCAAAACCGGAAAGAACGAAAAAAAAAGAGAGGGAGATAAAAAACAAACCCCCAACTCCCCTCCCCTCCGGCCACCCTGACCAGAACCTCTGCATCCCTGACCGAGTTGTTGTGTTTTTCACGCCTTGACCGCGTTGGTCAGCACCTCCTTCCCGGCCACGAACTCGAGCAGGTTGATCGCCGTCGTGCGCCCGATCGACCGCAGGGCCTCGTGCGTCAGGAAGGCGCTGTGCGGCGTCACAAACACCTGCGGGTAAGAAATCAAAGTTTTGAAGCGGCGGTCCCACGACTTCATCCGCCGCGCGGCGTCCATGGACGACCAATCGGTGAAGAAGAGCGCGCCCTCGTTGGCGTAGACGTCCAAGCCCAGGCCCCCGATCTGCCCGCTCTCCAGGCCCGCCAGCAGGGCGTCCGTGTCCACCAGGCCGCCGCGGCTCACGTTGATCAGCAGGGCGTTGGGCTTGAGTTTCGCGACCATGGCGGCGTCGAAAAAGTTTGTCGTCGACGGCAGCAGCGGCAGGTGCAGCGACACGACGTCGGCTTGCGGGAGCATCTCGTCGACGGAGCAGTACTCGACGCCCATGGCCTCGACCGCAGGGTTGGGACGCACGTCGTAGGCGAGCACGCGCATGCCGATGCCGCGGAAGATGCGGCACGCCTCGGCGCCGATCGCGCCCGTTCCTAAAACCGCCACGGTCTGCGAGCACATCTCAAATCCGACGAGTCCCGAGAGCGCGTAGTTTCCCTGCGCCACCCGCGCGGGGATCAGGTGCAGGTTGCGGTTGAGCGCAAAGGCCAGGGCCACGGCCATCTCGGCCACCGACGTGGGCGAGTAGGTGGGCACGCGCGCGACCGCGATGCCGTGCGCGGCGCAGGCCGCCAGGTCGACCCGGTCATAGCCCGCGCAGCGGAGCGCGATCATGCGGACGCCGCAGCGCGCGAGCGTCGCGATCACGGGCGCCGAGGCGTCGTCGTTGACGAAGATGCACACGGCACCGCAGCCCTCGGCCAGGGCCGCGGTGTCGGCGTCGAGGCGGGCGTCGATGAACTTGGTCTGCGGGAAGTGGGACGTGAGCGGCGGGCCGAAATGGTCCACGACATAGTTCTGGGCGGAAAAAACCGCCAGCTTTAGCGCCTTGGCCTTTTCAGGCCCCGCGGCGGCCTCGGCGTCGGCGAGCTTGCGGGCCTCGGCGGCCTCGACCTGGGCGCGGCCGACGGGCTGGGCGTGCTCGGCGACGCCGTCGGCGCGGTCGGCGCGGTTGCGGGTTGGGGGGGGGCCGCGGGGCTGCGGGGTGGGGCGGGGGCGCGGCGGCGCGGCGGCGGCGTTGGCGTTGCCGGCGGCGGCGAGGGCGCGAGGAGCTGCAGGCGCGAGGGCGCGATGGCGTGACGGGGACGGCAGCCGCGACTGCTGCTGCTGCTGCCCGCCGCCGGCTGCCGCGCCGCCGGTGCTGTGGAGTCGGAGCATCATGATGTGGTGCTGCGCTTTTGTCTCCCCGCCGCAAAAGAAAGTTGATCGGGGCGTTTCGGGGGGTGGAGGGATGTTCTCGACACAAAAAAAGAGGATCTTTTTGCTTCGCGCGCTCGGGCCAAGCGGGCCGCGACGGAATTCGAGGGTGCGGGTGGGCGACGGCGTGCGTCGAGGTCGACGAAGAGGAGCGAAGGGAGGGGGGTTGTGTTGTGAGGGAGAGGACGGGAGAAGAGGGGGTTGTGTCTCCTTGTGCCCAAAACGCCGGCGACGACGAGCTGTGCCGCGGCCACGCGGTGCAGCACGTCCAGGTTGGTCTGCAGCAGGTCCTTGGCGCGGCGGTAGGCGCGCTCCACGAGGGTCTTGACCTCGCGGTCGATCTCGTCGGCCGTCTCGCTGGAAAAGTCGAGCGGCTGGGCCATGCTGCCGCCCAGGAAGGAGGCGCCGCCGCCCTGCGACCAGGCCACCTGCCCGGGGGCTTGGAGAAGCCGAGCTGAGTCACCATGAGGCGGGCCGTGCGGCTCACCTGCTGGAAGTCGCCCGACGCGCCCGTGGTGATGTCGTCCTCGCCAAAGATGAGCTCCTCGGCGATGCGGCCGCCCAGGGCCACGGCCATCTGGTTCTCAAAGTAGGTGCGGCTGTAGAGGCCGCTCTCGAGGCGCTCCTCCGACGGCGCGAAAAAGGTCAGGCCGCCGGCCGCGCCGCGCGGCACGATCGAAATCTTGGTCACGGGGTCGTACTCGGGCATCAGAGCGCCGACCAGCGCGTGCCCGGCCTCGTGGTAGGCCACCAGCTTGCGCTTCTTGTCCGTCA
>Ga0105053_10004962_pt1 | contig 19207 bp, 6 predicted proteins | sample BON01_FD_78093 | JGI IMG/M metagenome (GOLD analysis project Ga0105053, IMG submission 78093) | Freshwater microbial communities from Lake Bonney liftoff mats and glacier meltwater in Antarctica - BON-01 | ecosystem: Environmental > Aquatic > Freshwater > Ice > Glacier meltwater | place: Lake...
GACAGATGCAGCACTCATCCTCATCTGCTTGCCCAGTGCCTTCCCCAGCCTGCTGCGCGAAAGCGCAAAGATAACGGGGACGCCACAGCTGCGTGCTGCCTTTATGATTTCCTCCACTTTGTCATCAAGTCCTCCTTCACTCTGCGTTGGAGATGGAGGGGAGAAGGGCGCGGTGAGCAAAGAACCATGGAAACAAGACGGCGGGAGAAGAGAAGCGCGAGAAGGGAACGGCGTCAAAAGACACGAACAACGATTTGGGCGAGTGCTGAGATTGGTCGTGCAGTCACGCATGTAAAGACATTGATTTTGATGTCGTCGGTATGCCCCTCCATCTCCCCACGCATGCATGCGCATGCTCTTGCGCGCAGCGCATGTGATGGATGGCGGTGTTTCAATAGCGTAGCGCTACTGTTACAAGATTCCAGCCCAAATCTTCGCTGCCGTAACAGCAAGAGAGAGAGAGAGAGAAAGTGAGACGGACCGGACTGGGTTCGATGTTGGGAGCTACAAAGACGACCTTGGCTTCCTGCGTACGCACAGACCGGTGCACTTCACGCAGTCCCGACTGTATCACATTCACAAACACGCCGCTGGCGTATGTTACAGGTCTCTTTGATAGGTCTTTTTTCAGATATATCCGTCTCTTTTATGAGTCTCTTTTCACATTTATAGGTCTCGTTTACGTATGTCTGGCAAACGCGCCCAATGATCAGCACCCAACACAAGACAGCACACATACACAGACGTGCACACGCATTGACGCACGCGCGCGAGCACACACCACTTACACCCCTGAGATGTCTTCTTGAGTACAATCACAAGCTTGAAAGTCTTCACAATTGTGTCTATACACAGTCTCTCTTTGTGCTCTTTCACACCTGAAGATGGTGTTTCAAAATGTGTACACGTAGGCAAATACGCACACATATGTACACATGTGCAAATACACACACAAACGTACACATATACAAATACACATGCACACCTGAAGACGGCGTTTCATTTTAGCTTTTATGGCGTCCTTTTCTCTGAGACGTTCTTGTAGCTGGTTGAGGTTGCGCAGGAAGACATCGACCATGACGTTGAGTGTTTCATCCAGCCTCTGATCGCAGTAATCTCGCACTAGCATCTTGTTGTCTACCCATCCGTGCGTTTGCAAGTCAGTGCGTGAATACGTATGTTGTGTAGGTGTGTGTTTATATTTATATGTATGTATATATGTATGTAGGTATGTGTAAACGTGTACAACTACACTCACACACACAAAAACATACACATACACACGCACACATGCGCACACGCACACGTGCACACACATAGACACATAGGCACACACGTGCGTATATATTTGTTTAAAAAAAAGCACAGAAACGCACGCACAGATGGCAACAGACACAGACACACACGCACAGACAACATGACATGATGGTCAGATGTGCCCAACTATATATATACCCTACCCAAGCAAACGTGAATGCACTTTGACACGTTTACAAAATAATCGAGGCTGAATTCCCAACATTCCGCATTCTCAAAAAAAAAACGCACTCTTTCCGTCGCCATGGTTGACGGATCCAGTGGTAATCTTTACACCCTTGGCCTGAGCGCCGTCAGGACGTTTAGAATGCTCCTTTCCAGTTGTCTTACTCGCTTCTTCACCCCCCCCGCCAACTTTACCCTTGCCTTTCTTTTTGGGCGACTTTGGCTCTTGCAAAGGCTGAGCTGCCCATGCAGCAATTACATCCAGAGAAACTTCTGTGTCTCGGTTACTCGTGCTTGCTGCTCTCTGTGCTGCAGGTGCAGCTGCAGGGCTGCTGTGGGCACCGGCACCATCAAAAGAATTGCTTGACGCTGCTGCCTCGCCTGGTCTGAATTCTGGCGCGTTCACCTGCGCCCACTGTGGAATACTGCACTCCTTGGCGCCACTGTCTGATGCACCATGAAGCACACCTGCAGAACCGTGGCCGGAGTGTGCTTGACTTTGGAACGTGTGGGAGTCGCGCACTGCTGGCTCATCAATGTCAACGCAACTTTCAACTACACAGTCTCTTGCAGGCCTTGCTATTTGTTCTGCACTGCTTTCTGGCCCCAAACATGGCTTTTCTATTCCAAGTGGCGTGGAAAGGCTATGCCCAGCGCTTTGCGAGCATGCTTGTGCTGGGCGTGTTCGCACATTTTGTGACCACGTCACAGTAGACGGAAGCTGCAACCAGCTGCATTTTCCTGCAGTTTCCTGCGCCTCCGAATCGACATCGTCATCATCATCGTCCTCGTCCTCTTCGTTGAGTGAATTGAGAAGTTCTTGGACGTGTTCTGGGTTTGCTGGGTCCATTCCGCGCTGGCTCAACCACTCCAAGGCTAGTTTCGAGGCTTCCTCCCCGAGCTGTCCTATGCCAGCAGGCAGCAACGCGCTGTTAGCCTCGGTATCATTGCTGTCACCTGTGCTCTGGTGCTGCAGGTTGGAAGATACTGTGTCATCGGCAGCAGATTGAGTTGGTTCAGCCGCAACAGTAGTCTGCCGGTCCAACCTGTCCCTGCGGTCGCGCAAGATTAGTTTTTTCAGCGGCGATATTTTCGCCTTTTTTTTGCCACCTTCCTTTTCCTTGCGGCGTAGAACAACCATAGCCTGTCCGTCAGCGGCGTTGGGGTTGCGCACGAGATTATCTGTGCGCTTGTGCACCTTGTTTCTGTCTGCCTCTGCCAGTTGCCTTGCAGTATAGGGCGTCGGCATCTTGACGTCCTTTCGTCGCAGCACTGGTATCAGCTCGGACAATAAGATTGGAGCCTTTCTGCCCGTCCGTTTTGCTTCGCTTTGCACTGGCGCAAACGTCGTTGGGCCTATTGACGGAGGAGGACCCCGGCCAGCCTTTGCAGCACTCGCTGGCGCATGGCTCTCTGGCTCTCGTGTTTTGACCCCCCCCCACCCGCCCCACGCCGATGGCACGTGAGCGGGAGCTGCACCTGCCTCTGCACGACCTCCTGCCTTGGGCTTCACCGTGACCCACTTCTCCTCGTCCGCACGTCTGCCTCCAGACTTGTGCTGCGGGAGCGCCATCAGTGGTGCAGGAGTGTGGGTGGTTTCGGCGTCGAGTGGAGGGTTCGTCCAGCGCCCACCAGCGCCTGCCCCCCTCGCCCATGACCCTTTGGGCGCAAGCGAACTTGCGTGGTGGTCCAGCGCGGGGAACTGCGAGTCGCTGGCAAAAAGCATGGCCACCTCCTGAACAGGTACCTTCGGCACCACTCTGTCAGGCTTTGGCCGCACGCTGTGAGCAGCGCCCGCGGTAGAACTAGGCGGCTGCGGAGATGGTTGGACCTTACGCGCAGGCGTGCTGGTGCTCCCACTCGCGGTTTTAGGCCTCTGGAGGATGCGCTGCGGGAATGTGTTGTCTCCACTTCCGGCGCTCTTCGCCAAGGGCCCTGTTCTGGCCCCGCGGGAGCTGGCATGCTGGGCGCTTGTCGGGCGTTCGGTCGCTCTCGTCTGATTGCGCGCACCAGTCGGTGCGCTGTTCCAAGCTGACAAAGGCTTTGTCTCCCGCTTGTCCACGCCTGTGTCGCCAAGTTTGGTCCCAGACGCCGAAGCGCTGGAGCGTGGTTCAGGCGGCGGTGCTCCACGCTCTCGTGGGCCTTTATCCTTTGGCATCTTATGTGCAGCTGCAGCGATCCTCAGTAGTAGTATGAAAAAATTGGAGCCAGCTCCTATTGTTTTAGAGTCGGGGCTCTTTTTCTCAATATCTCGAGCAGAGTTGTGCGGGTACCTTGTATCGTAGACCGTTTCTTTCTTGACTCCGGTTTTATTACTGAAAAAAAAAATAGACAAAACTAGAAGCAACGTTTTTTGGACAGTTGCGAGCGGTCATGTTAAAGAGGGTGGCGAAGACGATGGAGTAGGAAGAAGCTCGGATGGTAAAGCAGCAGACTCTACCGGTGCATCAGCCGCGCCCTCCTGTTGGTGAGCGCTCGCGGTATTCTGGAGCGCCATTTGACGGGTGTGTGTGTGTGTGTGTGTGCATTGAGTGTGTTGTGTGTTGTGTGTGTGTGTGTGTGTGTGTGCGTGTGTGTGTGTGTGTGCGTGTGCGTACGTGTTTTTGAGCCATCTGCACTGCGAGGTTGTCGCTGCGTTGGCGGCTGTCCTCCAGTGTGGCTTGTCACCCTCGATGGCCCCGGGCCCTGGCTTGCTTTTCTCATGTGCTTCTGCCTCTCCCAGGACCACATTCGAGGCCGGGAGAACACGTGCAAGCAGGCCAAGTTCGGCGCGCTCAGATATTAGAGGCCCAGACCAGTTCACCGCACATGCAAGCAGCAGGACCGATCGAATGATGGGCACAGACATTCCTTTACAAATCCCATGCGCGAGCACCCGCCCACCCCCCAATATGGGGCCAGCCTCCAACGTCTTTGTCTCCCCCTCGCCCCGCGGCATGGAAAAATTCATGCAGCTCTACTATGCAGAGGACGAGAACGAGGGCGAAGATTCCAGCTCAGATTCGGTGCGTGTCCTCTGTCACTGCCTTCCCTTTGCCCTGACACAGAAAGCCCCCCATCTCTCCCCACGTTTCAACTGGGCGAGGCGCTTGCGCCGAAGCTACGCACCACTCGACACGATTTTAGGCGCCGGCAATCGCGTCCGTGAATGCCTTGCAAAATCCCGCCGGCTATCGTGTCCATACCTGCCTTGCACAATCGGATGCGAATTTGCAAGGTAGTTTTACTGCGAGGGTAGAAACAGAGTTGACTATACAGGTAGCATAACTTTGTAAGGACTATATTGTCGACTTGGCAAGGAGCATTGCACTGTATGTACATAGCCTTAAAATACCTTTGCAGGGCGCGCGGCGGCCGCCGCCCTGCACCACTCGAGGATCCCGTCCCTCGGGCACGATTTTTCCCCTGTTTCCGGGTATTTGAGTCGAACGAAATCGAGAGTGTTTGCCAAATGCTTGCAATTTCCTCGAAAATGGACAGAAAACAGCTAAAAATTGGGCAGCGTGCCACTCGATTTCAGCAGCGATCCATACGGATGGATGTTTGGCGGGCTCGAATGTGGTTGTGAGCCAACTGTTTCTCATGCGCCAAGAATTGCGGAAAAACGTCCTAAAAAAAAATCCAAGTTTTTGATTGAGCCTCCACAGAGGGTCAACTCGAACTTTTGAATTTTCTTCGTGTTTTTCCCCGTGTTTTTCCATGGTGTTCAGGCATCTGATTATTGTGGTGAAATCCCGACTCGAAAATCCAAACCCTAAGAAAACTAACCAAAACAAAAATCGAAGAAATTATAGAGGCTTTTTGTCAAAACGCGGGTGCGTTGGGCGCGCGGCGGCGAGGCGCACCGCGCTGATGCTGCCGCGCGCCATCTGGGTAGGTCCAAACCCTTGAGGGAAAAATCACAGGAGTTTATCAGCGGTGTTAAAACACTGGAGTTGATCGATGGTATATAAGTACGGGAGTTTATCGACGTTATATACAGCGCGCCTGCTCAGCACATCGACGAGCTGGAACAAGACTTTTTTCAATTTGACTGTATTGTTGGCAGGCACAAACGAATCTCAAGAACCCAGGATTGGGGCTGACTCCTGAAGAGATCTTGCAGTTAACCAATTCGCTGCAGCCAGAAAGCGTTGGGGAGCACGATGACGCAAACCCTGCATCGCCCGTGGCAAGCGTATCCAGTACTATGGAAATCAAAGAGGCATCCACACTGTGGCTTAACCTGGGAGGTGAGCCCGATGCAAAAGACAAGACGGGGAAGGAATGGAATCCACAAGTAGATGAGGGGCTAGCCTCAACGCCTCAGTCCCAAAAAGTGACGCCACAGACGCAGTATCGGGCGGGCACAAACGTAGAAGATGATACACGACAAAATAATCCCACACAAGCGTCCCAGCACCCTCCAACCAACGGTTACTATGTACAGGCGTGTCGTGGCAGCAAAGTGGCGTTTGCCACGACTGTGTCAGAGACAACTCTAGCCTATCATGGGGGGGGGTCAAGACAGGATACGGTGGAAGACGCCGAGGCAGTGCAGACTGAAAGGTCTAGAGAGGCCGCCGCGCAAATAGTAGATGCTGGATCTGTTCCGGCGGCTCAACTGGTCCCTGCTGCTCCAGTCTCCTCTGCTCCTATAGTAGATTCCGCCACAGTAAAGCAGTCGGGAGGTACATCCAATTCAGACTCGTCTACATCGATGCCAGGAGTGTCGATGGCAGGTAAGCACGTGGGTAGTGCAGGCGGATTGATACGAGTGCAGTCGTCAGCGTCCGCGAATTTTTTAGAGTCATCGGGCAAGCGCATGAAGCTGTATGGCAGTGCATGGAGCAGCGAGGTACTTCCCGTCATCGCCCTATTCTCAGAAACAGGCACGCAGTACGACATTCTTGCACATGACATGCTGGATCAAGAGGTTAGCAACATTGCCATGGCGCATACTTCGAGGAGTCGCATCTTACCCGTTCTCGACGACGGCGGCTTCACAATCTGGGAGACTTGCACGATCCTTCGCTATGTAGGTGCAAAAGAGGAGCTGCAGTCATGGTTGCCATCGGACTATGTGTCACGCGGTATTTGTGATAATGCACTCGAGTTTTGGAGCTCGTCGTTTTACGACTTTGCTGCCAACAAGGTGCTCTATCCTGCAGTTGGGCTGGCACCGCCCCTATCGCCCGAAATGGGCGCACGCGCGCAAGTTTCTTTCCAGTCAGATATTTGGCCAGCAACCCAGCACCTGCTATGCAAAGGGGGAGGCCACATCATGGGCGGCGCAGCACCCAACATTGCAGACCTCTTATTTTTTGTGTATTTCGAACTCATCTCTGCTGTGATGCCCGAGCACTTTGTGTCACAACACCAAGGTGTGAGGCAATACGTGACACACGTCAGACGTCTCCTCCCGACTGCGCAGCACTTCATGAAAGAGGCGCTTGATTTCCATCTCCAGAGAAAGGCGCAGCTTGATCGAGAGAATTCGCTCCAGATGCCAGCCGCACCAACAGGAAAGGTGGCGCACGAAGTTGCCGCAAAGACGGCAACAGAACCAGAGCCCGCTGCAGCAGGTGTAAGAGGAGCGAATAAAGCTCACGATGCAGACGCTGAGCATGCAGTAACACCAGAGGCAGCCAGCGTTGCAGTAACACGAGAGGGAGCAGGTGCAAATACGGCGCATGGAGAGGAGGCAGCACAAGTGCGATTAGCTGTTACAACTGTGCATACTGCAATACCTATGACAGCTGCACACGAGGCCACGCCAGAACCCGCTGTCAACCTGTATAGGGTGGAGAGTACGGGAACTCAGTTAGCGCTTGGAGAGCTCGTCAAGGAGAGCGAACGCATGCCTAACTCTCTGTCCGACGTTGATCGGTCGACTCTCCTCAATACAGTGGTTCAGAGCACTTCGCTGGTCTCTATCATTTTTCGCAACAGCATTCTCCCTGCGATGTCACGCGATGAAGCTGTGTCAGGACTCGAGGTGGAGGCATCTGCCACTTCGCCTGAGCCAGCCAACACTGAGCAGGATCGCGATGAAAAGGGGGAGGAGGACAGTCTTGCCGACATACAGGATGACGTTTTTGATGACGATGATGATGACGATGATTGGACGACGAAACAACAGATTCGCTTTGCCGTTGCGGCAGGTGAATGGGGCGAGGCCTTGCAGCTGAGTGACATGATGGATTCTTCGAACAGAAACAAGGAAGAATTAGCTTCGGAAGAGGCTGATGAAAACGAGCTGCATGATTTAATTCAAGATGCACTGAAAGCTGGCGATTACGATTCCGTCACCAGCTTGTCACAGCGCATGAAAATAGTGAAATCTGAAGGATGGCTCCGTGAGCAGGTGATGGAGGCTTTGAATACGGGTGACTGGGCAAAGGCCAGTCAACTTAGCATGCAGCTTGCACACACTTCTGATGCTAAGAATTACGATGGGCAGTTGAATTTCGACGGACACGTGCCGCGCAGCCTCAACCAAACACCCGTCTCGCACGCGAGAACCAGACATCCATCTCCTCCGACGTTTGACAGGCGACGCTATCACAGTGCACCACGACAGCGTGCCCCCGTGTCAACAACACCCGCAGCAGGAATTTTAGGGCAAATACGCAACGAAGAGCTCAACGCGTACTCTGGCAATGACATCCTCCCCAACAATTCTATCAGAACCTGGCAGCAGGATGCTGCTGAAGCCGGCGCAGCAACGCATACCAGAGACCCACCGCACATAGTCACACACGATCCGCCACCTCATGTGTCTAGGACTTTGGCCCAGCAAGACACAATTGGGGCCGCAACGGTAGTTGCACCAAACACACCTGCAAACACCACTACGAATGCACCAGAGGAGGACGGCAAGAGGAAGGAGGAGCAAGAGAAATCACGTAACCAGGCAGCAGCTGACAACAGGGCGCATGCCGAAGACGCCCAACAACAAGCGACAGCGCAGCAGGCGGTAGAGGCAGAGGAAGCCAATAGAAAGAAGGAGGAGGAGACGCGCCTAAAGGCAAAGGCAGAGGCTGAGGTAGCAGCAAAGATTGCAGAAGAGAAGGCGACGGCGAGGGAGGAGGCTACGCGAAAGGAGGATGACGAAAAAGCGCGCCTCCAGGCAGAGGCTTCGGCAAGGACACTGGCTGAAGAAGAGGCCCGTATCCAAGCTGAGCTCTTGACTGCGGCCCAGCAGGCGGCAGAGGCAGAGGAGGCCAAGAGAAAGATGGAGAAAGTGACACGCATGAAGGTAGAGGCAGAGGCAGAGGTAGCCGAGAAGATTGCAAAAAAGGAGGCGGCGGCGAGGGAGGAGGCCTCGAGGAAGGCGCAGGCGCTGGCTGATGAAGATGCCCGCATCCAAGCCGGGAAGGAGGCAGCAGCCGCAAAGGTGGCAGAAGAGGCCAGAGTGAAGATGGAGGAGGAGATGTGGCAGAATACAGAGGCTGCAGCGCAGCGGAAAGTAGAAGCAGAGGAGGTCAAGAGAAAGGAGGAAGAGGAGAAGGCGCACAACCAGGCAGACACCGAGAAAAGGATGCAGGTGGAAGAAGAAGCCAGCATCCACGCTGCGCAGGATGCAGCAGCCATAAAGAAGGCAGAAGATGCCAAGATGAACTTGGAGGAGGAGACGTGGCAGAAGGCAGAGGGTGCGGCTGAAACAGTGCGAGATGTGCTTGAACCCGACCTGAAAGAAACTTGCATACAGCCAGCGCAGAAAGATAGTGATGCGTCAAGTTTCACACATCGTGTCGACACCCACGATTGCGCCGAGACATTGCTGGGAGTGTCACTGGTAACAGCAGAAATAGACAGTCAGACAGATGCGTTGACGCGAGATGAGAGGAAGGACAGCAACACCGTACACGTCGCACTGGCAACGAACAATGCATGCGCCGCTCTCGAGCAAGACCAGCCTGCGCCAGTAGAAAACACAGAGATACAAGAGTCAGCCCTTGCCCCATCCGTTATTCCAGCGCAGTCCGCCGATGTGGATGCAGTGGCAGACAAGGCAGTAGTAGATTCGCGGGAGCCAAGACCTCATCTGTCGATAGAAGTGACTCTAGACATGGATTTTTCGAAATTCGACGACGCTCCGACGGCTTTCACCGATGAGTTGATCTGTGATCTCGTGCGCGCCTTGGCGTGCGTCAATGACAAGATCAAAGTAACAGACATTCGTGCTGGCTCTGTCATCGCCACCGTGGTTTTGGAGGAGGGGCTGTTTGCCGATGGGTCCGATCACATGGGCGCACTCGACATGTTGCTACAACAGGTTGCAGACAAGGCCTCTCTTTTGCAGCAGGGCCTGCATACGAAGCATGTCATCTCAATCCGCTTGGCTGGCGTGGATTTGGCGGCGTCTGTGGCGATTGCACACACACCAGCCATATTCGCAGAAGCCACCGCTGCACTAGAGGCTGTGCTAGACCATGGGGCAGAAATCCGAGTGGCCTCTACACAAGAGCATGCGCACAAGTCTGAATTGGCTACGGTTGAAGCAGTGGTGGAGGCGGCTCATGTCGCACCCGAGCCCGTGCTGCACGAACAAGTGCTGCAAGAAGAAGCATCGATTGAGCCTGTAGCCACCTCACCAAGTGTGCCCCCAGCCAGCGAGCCTATGGATGCAGCAAGCGGTGGAGAAGGTGGCGGGTGCGATGCTGACGATGTTGACATTGTGGCTGACGTCAGCAAGGTTGGAGCTGGCAAGAACGTGGATTCGAGCAGAAGAGAGCAAGAGGAGCCCGTTGCAATGAAATGGCACGGACTTGCTCCTCCACTTGCAACTTTGGAATACACTGCAGTTGCAGCCCGCGTGCCGCCGACAGGAGAAGATGAGTCCGACGATGGGTTGATGTCGGGAGAAGTCTCTGGCGATATGTTGAATACCAATGCCTTCACATTAGTGACATCATTGAGTATGGACAATTTAGACAAGGCGAATATGACCGAGGCAGAGCAGAAAGCAACTGAATTCAAAAAGGTCAAGAAGGGCAAGAGTGTGGGGAACAAATCGATGAAAAAGCCTGATGATGACGAGACTGTGGATGGTGATGAAACAAACACCCAGAATCTTTGGAACCGGACGCAATCTGAAGAGGCCCACCAGGAACTCGATGAAGTGTCTGCGAGCCCTGCATGCATCGGGCGAACAGGCTCGGATCCGGAGACCAAAAAGAGACGAAACCCAAGAGCTGCAGTTGTCGTTATCGATGAACCAGATTCCGAAGCCGAACATAGCGAGCCCGACGTGGAGGATGCGGATGATGTCGATGATGTCGATGATGGCGACTACACCGAAGACGAGCTTGCTAGGATGAAGGATTTAGTTTTACGATGGCTGCGGGACTGCCCGCATCACTCAGAGTTTGCACAGCCGACTTTTGTGAAATTGGATCGCTCTCCCCTGAAAACAAATGAGTCGGGTATCAAAGAGTTCTCGGTGGTGGATGAAATGGCGATTGAGCGTATGGGCGCTGCGAAGAACAAACGCTGGAGTTTGCTCCGCAACGCGGCAATGACAACCTTAAAGATAAAGCTCACCGACAAGAATGTGCGCGACCAGCCGTGGATTGCGCAAGCGCGCAACGAGACGGTTGATTTCGTGTTTGCTCTCCAAGGCCACAAGGGCCATGCGGAGGAGGAAGAAGAGGATCTCGTGGTCATGTCCGACAAATACAACCCGCGCTCCCTTTTGTTGTTCAATCTCGACAGTCTGTTCCGGCGTGCCATGATTGCTATAGTTGAGTGGCCTGTCTTTGATTATTTTATAATGTTTGTCATTTTTGGCAACTGCATGATGATGGCGTTGGAAGATCCGCTGATGCCCAACACACATGGCATCTCTGAGATATTTTCTTTTATTTTTGTGGTAATTTTTTGCGTCGAGGCTGCGTTCAAAATCATTGCGTACGGCTTTTTTCTGGGGCCTCACGCCTACCTGAAAGACGCATGGAATTGTATCGACTTTTTCATTGTGATCACGGGCCTATTAGATCTATTTGATTCCGTCAGTGGACTGGACAATCGAAGTGGGCAGAGCCGTGCTTTGTCTAGTTTCCGTCTGCTGCGCCCTTTGCGTATCCTTCGAGCAATCGGAAGGTTTTCAGAGCTGAGGGTGCTGGTGGCATTGATTCTGTCATGTGCCACCGAAATGGTCAACGTGCTGGCACTGGTGTTTGTTCTAGTGCTCACCTTTGGAATCACAGGCTTTCAGATCTGGCAAGGAGCTCTCCGTGGCCGCTGCTATGATATATCACATGGAACCCTTGTCTTGAATTCAGAGGATAATATCTGTTCCACCTTTTCCTCTTCTGGGCTGGGCTCGTGCCCTCCTGACTTCCAGTGTCTGGATCTCGGAGAAAATCCTTCTCCGGGTGTCGTTCACTTCGATAATGTTGGGGCCTCAATCGTCAGCATTTTCCAAGTGCTCACGGCGCAGGGTTGGAGCGATCTCATGTGGAATGTCGAGGCTGGATTCTCAGGAGTGACCAACATTATTTTTATTTTCCTCATTTTCGTTGGTCCACTTTTCTTACTGAAGCTCATCATGGTGGTCATCGCTAACAGATATTCGGCCGTCAAATTGCTCAAGATTAACGAACTCAGCTTGCTCTCCCTTTTCGAGGTGCGTGTTGGGATTCTGGAAGCAGCAGAGCTTCCGCGTATGGATCTTTTCGGTGAGAGTGACGCCTACGTAGTAATGCAGCTTGACAACAAGACGAAGAAAACGCGCGTCATCAAGAATTCTCTGCATCCCAAATGGTATGAATACAACAACTTCTCGGTCCAGAAGACAACATCTATGCTTGTGCTCAAAATGTTCGATTGGAACCGTATAGGCGCGCACGATTTTATCGGTCAGATTTTTCTTCCAGTTGGAAACTGTGACGAGCAGCCCATGGGATCGGACAGATGGTATGAAATGTCGGAAGAAGACTCGGGTGCTGCGTGTGGCATGGTGCGTGTGCAGCTGCAGTGGCGCAAAAATAGCAAGTCGCCGTGGTCGCCTCTACCTCAATTAAACGATAGCACGCTTGACCACGATGATGAGGATGAGAAGCAGAGCAGTATTGCACTCTTCTTCCAGCACATGGCAACATCGCAGATGTTGTCCTTCATCATGATCCTAGTCATCGGTCTAAATGTGGCGCTGATGGCCATCGAACACGAATGCAGCGCCTACGACTACTGTTTCGACTTCCGTTACAGCACTGAAATTTTGAACGTGGCCTTTGCCATCATGTTTGCCATTGAAATGATTATCAAAATCCTCGGGCTTGGACTGGTCAACTACTGCAAGGACACTGGCAACATGCTGTATGTCCTGGTTGTGGCAGTCGGTATAAGTGAGCTTCCCTTCATCTTGGCGGAGCTCACATGCCTGGACGCATCTCGAAAACTAACCAACGATCCGTACTCGTGTCAATCGAACCAGTTCTCCATCATCCGGATTTTCCGGTTAGTGCGTTTGTTCCGAATTGGGAGGCTCATTGAATTCTTCCCGCAGCTTCAGCAGCAACTCACGGTCATGGCCCGTACTGGCATGGCTGTTGGTAGTCTAGTGCTACTCATGTCATTTTTCGTGGTTACCTTTGCCATTTTGGGTATGAATCTCTTTGGTGGCAAGAGTATGCTGGCTGTTGACTCTGTCGATTTTGATGGTGGGGCTAATTTTGTACGAGGTGGCATGGTGCGATTTGTCCTTCCCGCCATCAGGACAAACCAGACGGATGCTTTAAGCACGGGTCAAGCGCTGCTCACACCAGCTCTGACTGGCAAGATGATAGAGGCAGATCTCTCACAGGATCCTTATCAGTTTATCGTGGCTCAGTATGGCACTGGCGTGCGATATCTTATGACACTTGAGGCTGGCTTTGATCTCTCCGACGCTGTGTTGGCGTCCAAGAACATATCTACGCCGATCATTATCGGCTTGGTGCCTCGATCTAACTTTGACAGCTTTCCCAACTCAGTCATCGCAACTTTTCAGATCCTGACCCTAGCAAATTGGAATACGGTCTGGTATTCATGCACAACGAATGGGAACATTGTACCCTTCCTCTATTTCTTTGGAGTAATCATTATTGGCAATTACGTCTTGTTCAATCTGTTTGCTGCCATCATCATCCACGGGTTCGCCCAGCAACGCGAGGAGCTGGATATGGAGTTACGGGAAGCTTTGGCACGCGAACGCGATATCGAATTGCAACCCATTCCCTTTATGCGCACATCATCAGGCAGTGCATCTGGAATGTTCGAACGCAATGGTTCTACGAACAGCCTGTTTAGGCGCACTTCCAGCAATGCGTTGCTTCCAACAACTGCCTCCAACAACTCACGCAATGATTCGTTTTGCAGAACCAACTCAGCCAGCTCACATGGTAATGGCTCAGCAGCTGTTGCCAGAGGAGGCAGAATTGCATCAGCGATCAAGGCAATTTCCTGCTGCGCGTATTGTTGGGCGCGCGGTCAAAAAGTGACTCCGGAAGATGGCGGCATGACATCAGTAGTGCCAATCGAGCACTTACAGAGGACGAGGAATGTGATCAAGCAGAGATTCGGACGCCGTAGCTCCTTTGTCTTCTTCTCTGTTGCCCTAGCAGACAATTTGATCCTGATCTTTTTCCAGGGTCTTTTGCTCACGGACGACGTTGTGTTTGAAACCATGATTATCAGGTTCTCGTCCTCGATCGCTCTGGGGCTGGCTGCTCTGGATTTTCTTGTTAGGTGTCTCTTCTTCGAGAAATTTACGGACTTTTGGAACAAGATCGATCTTTTTGTGATGCTCGTGTCGGCGCCTGAGATCGTCTTTTTGTGGACGGGGCAACTTGTCTATGTGACGCCTGCCTTCCTCTTTTTTCGTGCATGCCGACCTCTCCGGCTGATTTTGCGCTCGGAGAATCTACGTGATTTTGCCAAACAAATCAATGCCTCGGCAAAGCCGCTTGCAAATACGTTTGCTATCGTCTTCTTTTGTTTTGTTGTGCTGGGCATTCTTGGGGTCAACCAGATGGCGGGAAAAATGAATTTCTGCTCTGACAGCCTCATTTACAAGAAGGATTCGTGTGTTGGAATCAGCAAACAAGGAGTATCACGCATTTGGAAAAGTCGCGCTCTCAATTACGACTGGATTGGGCAGGGTGTTGTGACGATGTTTGTTGTTGCATCTAAAGATCGCTGGATCGAACTCATGTTCCAGGCTGTAGATTCCGTGGATACCCGATATGAGGGGCCGTCGCAAGGAGCGAGTCCCGGCTATATCATTCTCTATTTCGCTACAGTCTTTGTGGGTGGATTTTTCCTACTCAACATCTTTGCTGGTGTGGTTGTCGACACCCACAAACAGTACGTCAACTCCAAAAGCAAAGAGAAGCAAGTGGCTGCAGAATCCAAGCTTAGGAGGGAAGACTCTGAACACGACAAGATTGCTCGCTCGCGGTTTCGCGTGCTGGTGTGCACGATTGTCAAGCGCTTTGAATTCGACATGATGATGCTGTTTCTTATTCTGATCGACGTCGTGTGCATGTGTGTCATGTCTTACAAGGCGGCCTACCTGCAGCAACAAATTGCAACAGGCGCCAATTTCTTTTTCAGCTGTGCATATTCTGCGGAGGCCATGGCAAAGATTTACGCCTTCAGTGGCCGTGCGTATGTGACAAACCCCTGGAACCGCTTTGAATTCGTTCTCGTGCTCCTCTCTGTTTGGGGAATCTGTCTAGAAAGAGGGGAAGGAGATATACCATTGATTCAGGGTGACTCCTTTGTTAGAGTTCTCCGCATTTTCCGTGCCGTGCGCGTGTTGCGCGCCTTCCGTCTCCTCAATCTGCAAGCTATCAAAAGCTTGCAGGAGTTGTTATTTTCGCTGGCGGATGCGGCCGGGCATGTTTTCGAGGTGTTTAGCACCTTGTTTGTCATCTACCTGGTATTTGGCAACCTAATGGTCGGTATCTTCGGGCACATGTGTCATAGCTCCCATCAGCCCGACTCCGACTCTTTCTCCTCCGGTCTGGTGCCGCGGTGTCTGCTGGTGGAAGAAGCTGACATCATCGATGGGCTTGCAGTTTCTAGTGTTGGTCGCGCCTTGGTGACTCTCTTGAGTATGAATACGGCAGATACGTGGAGTCGGATCATGCGCTACTTAGCCTTGTCGCCCGGTATCCGCACGGGCACTATGTCGGACGTGCGAATACTTCTGATGAAATACTCGAGAACAGGGGATATGAAAGATTTGCAAAAGGTGCGTGGACTCTTGCCTGGCTGCCAAACAGCTCAAGAGCTCAATGAATTGTCGGACGTGCTGGACTGCTCGTCGCAGTGGGGCAATGCCTCGAATGATTGCGCCTCCACGTGCGGCAACATGGCGCTCTCGTATCTGATGTGCATTGTCTTTTTTTGTCTGACTTCGCTCGTGATTTTGAATCTGCTGCTGGCGGTGTTGATGCAGTCGCTCCAGGAGCATCAGCAGAAAATCAGCGACCAAGAACTCGCCGCAGAATCTGGCAAGAGCGGTGGGAATGTGAATCTACTCATGAATGTCAGTAAGGCTGCCACAGGCTGGCGGCAGGCGCGCATTAACAAGCAGGACGACTCGGACTCTGACAACGACGGCCCAATCTTTGCTGGTGTGAGCCCACTTGCCCTGAGCCAAGAACCCAAACGTCACGACAGCGGTCCGCTCACGCCCTCCTCGGACAGAGACACGCCATTGACGCCCGAAAAAGACGCTGCTGCACCCAACCGATCCAACACTGTGAGTGAGCCTCCTTCCGACATGAGCCCTGTGAGGTCTCCTTCGGGAACTGGTCCTGTGGATTCAATCACATCGAGCAGAGGAAGGATAGCTGCTCTGGTTGGACTGGGGCGTGATCCAAGTGCGTCACCTACTCGTGACCCTTCCCAGGGTGAAGGAAGTGCATTGACATCGCCCCTCGACTCAGGCAATCGCTCAGTGATGAGATGGACCTCATGGGGCGCGAAACCAAACTCGCCAGTCAAGATGCAATCTTCCATTGAGCTTCCTGGCAGCGCTGTGCCAGACGCTCCGCCGGCAGTTCCTTCGGCAGCAAACCCGTTGTCAATATTGTCAGTACCCAATGCGGGGGCAGGTGAAAGTGGAGTTATTAGGGGCAATGGGGGTGCCAATGGTAGTGGGAGTGAAATCATGCTCGTATCTGCTGCTGGCGGCCCGCCGGGCTCTTCCCTACAATCCGAGCCGCCAGACGGCGATACTTCACGGGTGACTGACTAACTGACTAACTGACTAACCAATATATATATATACATATAATATATATATATGTATATATATATATATATATACACATATACATATGTACATACATACACATATATATATGTATATATGTATATATGTGTATATACACATATATATATAAACATATATATATGTAAATATACATATATATATACATATATATATATATATATATATATATATATATATATATATATATGTATATGTATAAACTGAGTAGCTGAGTACGTGCCTGCATAATTGTGCAACTGAGTTACTGAATTACTCTTGGGTTTGTACCAAGGTACCCAAGTACGGAGCTTCTAAGTCCACTGCGAGCGTATGTCTGCACAGGGTGGCAACGATGTACAACATGCCTCAAATTGCGAGCTCTGTTCGCAAAAGAACCACTTATTATAGGGCTCTTTTGCGGAAAGTATAGGGTTCTTTTACGGAAAGAGACCTATAAAGATCAGGCATCTTCGCCACCTTGTACTCACATCCCTGACTATCATATATAGATATACATATATAATGAGAGAGAGAAGTTTGTCACACAGCCACACCGGCTTGGGGGCAAAGCTGAATTAATAAATCAAAAGCACACACACACACGCACACAGGCATGTTAGAGCTCGTCTTGTAGCATGAAACGCTCGTGCATATATATATATATATATTCATACATATATACACGTATATTTGTATTTATATATATATATAATGATGAATACAAATTGATATATACATACATGTGTATTCGCGCCCGAGCTCGTGTCAAGCACGATATGCTCGCGTTTATATTGACATAATACATCGTGTGAGTGTGTGCTTGCGATTTTATGTATATATATAAATATGAATATACGTGTAAGTATACATATGTATGGATATATACAGCTCATCTCGGAGCACGATATGCTCGCGTTTGTATTTGCCTAATAGATCGTGTGTGTGTGTGCTTGTGATTTACTGTATGTATGTAACTATGAATATACGTGTATGTTAAAATGTGTATGAATATATAGCGCTCGTCTCGGAGCACGGTATGCTCGCGTATATATTTGATTATTAACACATCTTCATATGATGATAGTACCTTTCCTCTTTCCCCCCCTCCGCTATATATTTACATATTAACGGATCGTCATATGATGCTAGTATGTATGTACATACAATAATATGTACATACAATAATATGTAGATAAATATTTACAGAGTAACAGATGTTCATATGATACTAGTACCTTTCCTCTTTCCCCCCCTCCGCTATATATTTTCATATTAACAGATCTTCACATGATGCTAATATGTGTGTACATACAATAATGTGTACATACATATTTACATATCAACAGATCTTCATATGATACTAGTACCTTTCCTCTTCTCCCCCGTCCACTATATATTTACATATTAACAGATCTTCATATGATGCTAGGATGTGTGTACATACAATAATATGTACATACAATAATATGTACATACATATTTACATGTTAATAGATCTGCATATGATGCTGATGTCTTTCCTCTTCTCCTCCCTCCACGTTGTGTGTGTTTGTGTGTGTGAGAGAGAGAGAGAGAGAGAAAACGAGATAGAGCGAGAGGGAGAGAGAGAGAGTGTGCACGCGCACGCGAGAGGGAGAGGGAGAGAGAGCAAAAAGGAGAGAGCGCGCGTGCGAGACAGATAGATACTGACAGAGAGAGAGAGAGAGAGAAAGCCTCTGCAGGTGTGGTGTACTGCTCTTGCTTTCTTTTGTTAGGTCCAAAAATCTAACGAAATCACTTAGAACCCAGGGGACTGTCCCAGATTGTTGCCCACTTATCATAATGGTGGACCTTCTAGTGGGATAAAACAGTCGACAATGTTTATAGGTAGGCCTGCATCCTCGAGCTGTCCAGCTAATCACTAGACTAGAGGGTGGATTTTTTCTAGTGGGTAAAAACTAGTGGGTAAAAACAGTCGCCCACAAACATTGTCGACTGCTAATGGGTCAAAACAAATGAGTAAACACAGTCGACAATGTTTATGGGCCAGCCTGCATCCTGGAGCTATTTTTGTTTGCAAAGATGTGAGTGTTTTTAGTATCATCAAATCAACGTACAGGGTGGCGTGGAGTCATAGGATGCCTTATCTCCATATGTCATTTTCCACAAAAGAGCCCTATGATTAGTAGCTTTTTTGCGGAAATTGACCTGCAACTTGAGGCATCCGAGTCCCATGAGTCTTCGTCACCCTGTACGTAATGTGCCTCCCTCATTTTAATGTTTTATTTTTTTCTCGAGACAATGCAGAGTCCACCTCTCTCTCCAAACCCCGCAGAGGAATTCTAACCTAGCCAACTACAGGGTGGTCCAGGGAAGTAGAAACCACGGTTTTTGACCCAGCCAGCCAGTTTCTAAGCAATATTTCTAGGCGTGCATAGAGTTTCTTTACTCATATATCTAGGCGTACATCCAAATTCCAGTCTGCAGTTTCTA
>Ga0105053_10004966_pt1 | contig 19200 bp, 7 predicted proteins | sample BON01_FD_78093 | JGI IMG/M metagenome (GOLD analysis project Ga0105053, IMG submission 78093) | Freshwater microbial communities from Lake Bonney liftoff mats and glacier meltwater in Antarctica - BON-01 | ecosystem: Environmental > Aquatic > Freshwater > Ice > Glacier meltwater | place: Lake...
CACTCGGGCTTACAATCGCCATGACTTTCATTCCGTCCCCAACACAACCCTTATTGCTCAGGTTCACGATGTTTGGCTCCAAATTGATCGCTATCCGGATCACCAAAGTTTTATTAACCCGACAGAAGTAAATGATCATGAAATGACAAGCATCCGAAGTGGCGTTTTTCGAATTTATAAGAACCATATGTCATGGGTTTTACTAGAAGATGAGGCGGAAGACGTGGAGCATGTCGATCGAATAGCTTCCAATGCCAGTAAGGGAGAAATGAGCTCATTGCATATTGACACCTCCATTTATACAGTTGAAGAAAAGTCCGATAGCTATAACATCAATTCTCTAGCGCAAGATATGAGTCATACATTAGCGGGAGGGCAGGAAGAAGCTATGAAAGGGAGATTGTTCAACCCAATCAAAAATAGCATGGATCGTTCCCACAAAGAAGTTGAAGACTCGTTGTTCAATATTTCACTGTCAACAGTGAGGAGATATTCCTATGGTAATCTGGACGATACTCATACTTTTCTAGTTCTTTTTACTCCCGATTCGGTCATAAAACTGTTCCCTTTCTTTAAGACAGAAGTCAGGGAGATCAACAAGCTATTGGGCGATATACTTGGATTCAAAATGGAATCGTCCAATGATGAAACAATGTATCGAGTGGAGCATGAGACCATAGAAGAGTATAGGTTGAAGGTGGTGGATGAAGCTGTAGCTGCTAACCGAATGGATTGGATAGTTCATACAGAAAGTCTTGTGGTGCTTCTGAAAGCAATCACGAAAGAAGGAACCCCCATTAGAATTGCTGACATGGAGAGAGTATACCACAGTTGCCGAAGGAACAAAATGGTGATTATTGAATCGATTAAGATCCTAAAAGAGATCGTAGAAAAGGCCAAAACGGAGGAAGTATTGCTGAAAGTATTGACGCTAGTGGATAGGTTACTAGATGGCGACATTCTCACAGGAGATGACAAGGCTGTGAATAGTATCTTAGATTGGTTGCATTACGTAGAGTCCATTTTGGATCCCTTTTCTTCCTCGAATTCATTAAAGATGCTTCTACGCGTGTGTAAACGAGCTGAAGGGCTTCAATCTCAAACAGTGGCACCGTATGTTGAATCATTCTATGATCAATCAGTCTTTATGCTTAGAGATGTGTTTGCGCATTTCAAATCGCGGTTCTAATAATCTGAATTATTTTCATAGCATTCAAACGATTTCGTAAACACGTGAGCGCCCTTCTCAATAAAATTATTTGCAGTGTATTCTTGTTAATCCAATTATTTGCGGTGTATATTATTTTAGTAATACAATTGTTTTCATGAGTTCGAGAGAATAACTTGGTTTTTATGAAAGCATCAAGATTCTATTTTGTAAAACCGTTTCGTTCCCCCTTTTAGGTGGAAGTGTGTCAATTTCTTAATAATAGGTTAATAATCGACAACAAGTTGTTTCGTAACGATGCATGGACCGATTTGGTTTCTTGATCATGATGCATGGAGTTCGATTTGGATTGAAGTAAACGATGGAAAACTTTCAGCCTATGAAGTCGATGATGACATGCCTTCGATTCCACGAGCTATCATTGGAGCAGCTCGAAGCGAATTGGTTTTGGATCAAGAGACGTCGGTGTTCATGGGACGTGCTGAAGTAGACCCGCCCACCAACTTTGGCTTTGTTCTCTCTCGAAGGCATCTGAAACTTTACTTCACCGCACATTCTAAAAAAGATCTCGTCGGCTGGAAAAGAGTCATTTTCGAGGAGATTAGCAATGCGCCCAAGACAGAAAATAATCTGGATCTAATAGAAGAATTAGTCAAAGAAGAATTTGTTCAAAATGAATCGGTCAAAGAAGAATCTGTCAAAAGTGAACCAAGGGTACTTGGAGGAATGACGATTGCAAAAGAAGTAGATGTAGTCGAAGCTGAATCAGAAGCAGCTTCCAATGAAGAAGCGATTGTTTCTAAAACATCATCAACCACTGAAAGTAGCGTTCTAGCAGAGGACGAACTTACCGGTCATAAACTAACGCTTCCTGAAAAACAATTGAAGAAAGAAGAACATGCTGCTCCAGTTAAACATTCAACGCCGCTTGTAATGCCGATAGATTATGGAGGAGAAATATCTCATATCCTAATTCGTTTCGGAGCTGACTTGCAAGTTGTTCCATTGAACGAAACAGATAACTTGGATGAAGTGTCGGTACTTGATTTGAAAGTTTTGATTTGTATTCATCTGAATTCACTGCTTCGCCAAGATCACATTATTTATCCTAATGAGATCGACTTGAAGTTGGGAAAAACGCCTTTAAGAGAGTATTGGACGGCTTCAGCTTGTGGGGTGTTTCCTGGATGCGAGTTGGAGGTCGTGAGAAGGAAAACTCATCTGACTGCATCGGCAGAAAGATCCAAAGAATTCCCAGCGATGGCTCTCAATATTAAAGTCGACTCCCGCTCCATGTGTTTGGAAATGTACGAAGACCAGGACCCAGAAGCGGTCATCGAAGAATTTCTTCAAACAGCTCACATTTCTCCAGAAGATTCAATTCCAATTATCTCGAAGTCGTATTTGACACTCGCTCTGAACTACCAAAACCGTAAGTCCCGTTTATTCAAAGTCATCGTTTTCTAAAATGTATTATTAGAGAGAAACCAATTTAGAAGCCAGGTAGGAGAACTGAAGCGCCAGCTATATACATCTCATAAAGTGCTACCAAAAGAATCTAGATTGAGTTATGAAATACTATTGGACCAAGCAACAAGCAAGATATCGTCACTGGAGGCCGAGAAGACCATGATTGCCGACGAACTATTTGAGTTGCGGTTGGCGAAAGCGGATCTTGAATCCAAAAGTAGATACTAGAATAAATATATCAATGTGAATTAGCATCTAATGCGCTCAGTAACTCCGGCAGACTGTGCTGGTTTGAAACCATAGTATCTGGTTTGACGAATCCGTATATACTTGTTTCGACATGCTGTTGTTCAAATAGAGCATCATAAAGATGTGAATACACTTGATCCTGTAACAACAGTTGATTTATGACCTTTCGTTTGTCTGATAATGCAAATTTTTTGAACGAGACAGCTTTGATATCTCTCGGGCATATTTCCTGTTCTTCAGTAAAATTTTTCGATTTCTTTGAAGAACTACGCTTCGCTTCTGCATGGCGTTTGGCCACATCTTTTTTAACTTCTTCTATACAAGATAGAAAAAACTGTTCCAATTCCCCTTTGAATGTTTTACTGGAAACAAATTCAGCACGTATTTCATTCGTGGCTTGTCTTTCGTGTTTTAACTGCTCTTTCAGTTGTTTGATTTGTTTTCTCAAAGCAGCATCCTCTGCAGCTGGTTCTTCTTTTGCGCGATAAATCGCTACACTTGAATGAGAGCGTGGGATGGTGACATTCCCACTATGAAGCTGAGAGCCAAGCTCTACGGTGGACGAACTATTGGTAATCATTTGTAAACCTTCAGATGGAACCGGATCCAGTTTTTGCTGTGAGTTATTAAAGAGTTTTCCTTCAAGTTGAAGCTCCAGTTCAGACTTCAACAGTTTCCCTTGTTTTTTCGATGTTTTTAGCTGCTTTTCCAGCCATTTTCTGTCTTCTTCAATACACTGTACCTTTTCTTCCATGTATTTCAGTTCTTTCTTCATACTAGTAGACACCGTATCTAATCGTAATGCCTCTTTTCGAAACCAATCTCTTTCTTGTGTCAATGTTTTGATTGTTTCGTCCCGTTGCAAGGAAACTTCAGCACTCCTCACTTTATTCCTTAGCTCCTGCAATTCTTTTTGAACCGTATACATATGAGCTCTATATGCAGACAAAAATTCATCCTCCTGCTGTTTCATGACGTCTGTTACTTTATCTGAAAGCGTAGAAACCACTCCAGTCAATTGACTGTGCAACTCGTGGACCTTGGCAAGCCTATTATGTTTGGTTATAAACAATACATCTAGTGTACAAAAAACTTACCCTGCCACTGAGAATTTAGATTCATCTTTATCGGTTGGTTTTAAGGCGCCTTGAAGAGACGTCAAAAACGTTCCCTTGTCACCCATGAAAAGTATGTGTCACAATAGCCAACGGATTTATGGTCTACTGATGATGGATTAGATTAACGTCTGACATGTCTGGGATTCGGATGGGTGGAGTTTGGAAGCTGGCCGAAGAGCGAGAAGCGACACTTCGAGAAACAGCCCATTTATTACAAGAGGAACTTCGAGGAGTAAGGGCATTGCTATTGACTTCTGACGAGAGTAATCGGCATAAAGATTGCCTGATAGATTCACTGGAATACGAGTTGAGTTGCATGAAAAAGAGCGAGGATGCCATGAAAAAGGCAGTAGCCAGCGAGCACGAGAATTTGGGTAATCTTTCTTTTATGCTTAAAGAGGCGTTGACAAAAGTGGACGAGCTTCAAGTGGAAATGCGAGATCTGAACACTGGTCTTCTGGAGAGCGACTGGCGCCTAAAGGAATCCATGGAGAAAGGAGATACATTGCTGAGAAAGATGACATTGTATAAGCAGGATTGCACAACATTGCAAACTCAATATGATTTTATGGAGTCAAGGGCTGAAGATGCGACTAAATTGGCAGAACGCGAGAAAAACCGAGCGAAAACTCTCGCAAGACTCAACGACCAAAAAGAAAATGGGTTGCGTTTATTAGCCAGCGAGAGAGATCGCGGGCTTGAGGAAATTGCTGTCCTGAAATTAGAATTATCCAAGTTGAAAACTTGCAAGGCCCAAACGAATGAAAACGAATTGACCAACAGTATTTCTTTGCAGTCTGCTGCCTCCAAAGAAATTTCCAAGTTTTCCAAGGTAGGTCGAAAGATTAACTTGTTTCTGCAATATAATGTTTTCTGTGTAGTTGCATGTGCCTTCGAGAATCAAAGAAAAACTTGGCAAGGAAGTAGCTTTGAGAAAAGCTGCAGAGGAGAGGGTAGGTTCAAAATGTAGTGGAGGTTTCGGAAATTTATTTTTGATAGGTTATGGCATTGGAGAGAGAGAAGCAAGCTCTGAAGACACGATATCGAAACTTGAGAGTATAGGCTATTAATTTAATTCGTGGAAAAAACCAAATCGAGTTCCGCTATATATATATTTTCCAAAAGATTCAGAACCAAAGATTCCTTCCACTACAGCTTTTTCAGTGGAGATTCCTTTTCTGAGGACAATGGTTCTTTTTTAGGCTGTTTATTTAATTCGTTGCTCTCCAACAGTAAGGATTTAGAAGCAAATATTCCTTCCGCTACAGTGGTGAGTGCCTCTGCTTCCTCGGAGGTGAAAGCGCACATAACTATTTCCTCTGCACCAGCATAAGCAAAGTCTCTAATAGATCTAACCCCAATTTCCAAAACATGCTCAAGTGAATGAGGGCCCCGATATACCCCAGAAGAAATTAAACTAAATGCAACCGTTTTTAAACCGTGTTCCTTTGCTCGTGCAAGTGCGTTCGAATAAGCACTGATGAGCAAATCATCTCCTTTATCAAGTTCATAATTGTAATTTGGACCAACAGCGTGAATGCAATATGTAGCGGGCAATTTCCCTCCAATAGTAATCACTGCATTTCCACGAAGGCAGCGTTTCATTCCTTCAAGAATCGGCAATTGCTTTCTTGCTGATAAAAGCTCTTTCCCTCCACTATATAAAGCAACTATTTTAGTTTGTCTAGTTGCCCTCTATAAAACGTACGCTTTGCCAATAGCACCATCGACACCTCCGCCAGTCAAACATTCCTACATATATTAAAATCTCTAATGAGAAAACATCTTGATATCATTACCTCGTTCGCGGCGTTTACAATAGCATCGCCTTCAAAATGAACAACGGATCCTTGCGAAAGAACTAATAGTCCCCCATTTGGAAGACGATACGATCCGAGTTTCACCAAAGAGCTGCGTGCATGACTCATCTCTAATTTTTTGATGTAGTTAATATTTACATAATAAATGCCGTTATTTCAAACAAGATAACGGACGTCTGATTTAATTTAATAATGGGCCAGTTACTCGGTCGTGCTCGAGTTCAGGAGGCAAGTAGGTCTTTTGTGAACCTGGATGTGAATGCAGTGTACACATTGTGGGAGTCATTCAATGACGTGGCAGAAGGATTTGGAATTAACGTGGAAGAAGCCGTCGAAATCTTCTCGTCGTTGCAGAATACCGTTTTTGCCCATGCGCCTAAACAAGCGATGAGAAGAGATATCGAGGCGCTTTTTATTGCGCTAGATACTGATAAAAATAGTCTTGTGGATGCATTAGAAGTGCTTGTCACAATCGCCATGCTTTCCGGACTGGAGTTACGGGACAAATCTAAATTCTGTTTTATGTGTTATGACTTCGACGAAAGTGAGGAGATTACCATCGATGAACTTACTCTGCTGCTTAAGTCATGTGTCACTGGGCTATGCAAACTTAGTGAGACTACACAGGTTCCCGAAGAAATTAAGTTGGAGCAAATCGCACAAGAAGCCTTTAAGCGTACCGGTAAAACAGATGATGTCCGCATAAGTGTGATCGAGTTTATTGACTATTGCCTTGGAACACCTGAGATAAACGCGTGGTTTAACGCATATGATGATGCCCCCGATTATAACGCTGAATCTCTGTTTGCTTCCAATCTTGGTGGTGGAGTTGAAGCAAAAAAGCTGGGGACTATTCGTCACACATTCACCCCTAATCTCTCCTTGGAAGAAGTACTACATGATGAAGGGCGTATCTTGGTTCGTGACGAAAAGCAAACAAGAGCGAGGGATCCTGACTGTTTCAAGTTAAAGAAACCTTCAAAAGATGTCTTAGAGAAAGAGATTAAAATGGCAAGACCTTGGAAAGAAACCATTCTAGCAACAGTTCCAAGTGGAGCTCCAGCTGCAAATTTATCTCAGCCTGATGAAGATTCGCTTCAATTGGACTGGGTTCATGGGTACTCGGCGCAGAGTTGTAGGAACAATTTACGATACACGGTCACCGGTGACATAGTGTACTCCGCTGCATCAGTGGGTGTCGTATACTCTGCGGAAACCCACGAGCAGCGCTTTAATGTGGACCATACTGATCACATCTTAGCAATAGCCATTCATCCGGATGGAAACACCGTTGCTACTGGTGAAGTTGGGACGCCGCCTAAAATTCACATTTGGGATAGCACCACTACGAGACTCATTTCAACAATCCGGGGTAATCATTCAGTAGGTGTGAGTTCATTAGCCTTCTCGCCAGAAACAAACAGTAAATGGCTGGTGTCTGTAGGACAAGACCCAGAGCATACCATTAACGTTTATGACTGGACAAGGAAGATTCTGGTATTCTCTCAAACTAGTACCCGCAATACGGTATTGGATGTACTATTCAGATGGCCTGCAAAGGACGCTCCAACTAGTGTGGCCCCTAGTCTGGTAACATGTGGTCGCGAGCACATTCTGTTCTGGAACCAAGAGAATAATAACCGCAAGAAAAAAGGCATCTTCGGCAAGATTGGACCGCCTCAATCGATGTTGAGTCTCGCATGTAACCCAAAAAACAACAGAGTTGTGTCAGGATCATTAAGTGGACACCTTTACTACTGGGATACCAACAGGTCGTTACAGCGTACTGTCAAAGCACATGATTCTGCAGTTACAGCACTATTCTTTTACGAGCATGGTTTGCTTAGTGGAGGCGAAGATGGCAAGGTACGAATGTGGTCAGACAACCTGGAGCAAGGAGCTGTATTTGATGTGGCTGGTCTGGGAAGCCTTTCACCTGGTTTATCGAGTGTGAGTATAAGTACAGATGGCAGTCGACTGCTAGTGGGGACAAGAGGCAGCGAGATATTTGAAATGTCAGCTGAGGATGGATCCAATTTGAATCCAGGACCCTTGGTATCAGCTCATTTTGAAGATCAGCTACATGGCCTGTGTGTTCATCCCCACAAATCAGAATTCTGCACTGTGGGTGACGATAAAACTGTACGCATATGGGACACAGTCACTAAGCGAATGATCAGGATGGTAAAACTAGATACGAAAGCTCGAGCTTGCAGTTATTCTCCGGATGGTTCTCTCATTGCAATCGGGTTGGGTAGTGGATATGGAAACAGTAAGAAAGATGGCGCATTTGTCATTTTGAATGAAGCAGATTTATGCATTGTTCATGAGGCCAGAGACTCAAAGCGATGGATCAGCGACATTAAATTTTCTGGAGATGGTGCCACACTTGGTATTGCGTCAACCGATCACTGTATCTACTTATACAATGTCGAAGACTTTGCTTCTAAAGGCAAGTGCAAAGGGCATCGAGGTGGAGTGTTGAATATGGACTTCAGTGAAGACAACCAATGTGTTCAATCTAATTGCGAAGCCCTAGAGTTACTGTTTTGGAATGCCAATACAGGCGAACAGTACAAGAAACCGTCAACAATGAAGGATGTTGAATGGGTCTCTCAGAACACCCCTGTAGGATGGAGTGTCCAGGGTCTATCGACTGTTGCATTGCTAGCGAGTGATAAATCCCGATCAGGATCGGTGGTTGCGAGTGGAGATGATTCGGGCAGGTTGAGACTGCACAGATACCCTTGCATTGACGAGAAACAAGGATTCCATCAGTTTAGAGGGCATTCAGGTGCCATCCGCCGAGTTCGATTCATGAGCGACGATTCGTTCTTGCTCTCTATTGGTGAAAGTGATAGATGCGTCATGCAGTGGAAGCACGAGGCAGACGAATCGGATGCGCTTCTACACGAGGACCCTACCATATACCGCAACCAGCCTGATAGCGAAGATGAAGAAGATTTTGCTGATGGGGTTTTGTTGGATCGATCTACAGTACAAGAGAAAGTGAATAACCAGGAAGATTTACAAGCTAGTAGTAAGGCTGATGCGGAATATCTTGATGACACTGATGAGGAAGATGTTCAAGAGGACACAACTTCCAGTGAGGAATCGCGACCAGAACGTCCTTGGGTTAGACTAGCAATGCCTCCGTCAGTACTACCCAAGGAAAACCCCACTGCACCAGATGAGTCTTTGGCGCTTGAATGGGTGCATGGTATAAGCAACTCGCGAAACAATTTGAGGTACTTAATGAATGGCGATATCGTGTACACCGCAGCTAATCTTGCCATTGTGTTGAACAAACAAGGTGTGCAACGTTTCTTCACGAACCATTCTGACCAAGTGGTTGCATTAGATGTTCATCCTGAAGGTAAATTAGTGGTCACTTCACAGATGGGCAGTGTTCCCAAAATTATCATATGGGATTCAGACACGATGGAGGGACTCGTGACACTCAGTGGGTTTCACAAACGAGGAATTAACTGCGTCAAGTTTTCGAGAGATGGAAATCGAATTGTCAGCGTTGGTCTCGATGAAGAGCATAAAATAGCAGTGCATGATTGGCGAAATGGTATTGTCACGTCGCAATGTAACGGGGGTCGTGAAAAGGTCCTCCAAGTAAACTTCAATCCGTTAGGAACCGGGCTCGTGCAATGTGGGGTGAACCACATCAAGTTTCACACTCTAAATGGCCGGAACGTACTAACCAAGCGCGGCATTCTGGGCAAGAAAGGGAAATTACAGGCCATGTATTGCATTGGATGGCTGGGGAATCGGCCTGTGATTGGAACCGCTGACGGTCATCTGTATTCTTTTGAAGGTCGTGTGCTGCAGCAAGCAGTAAAGGGTCACGAACAAAGTGTGTTTGCATTGTATTCTTGTTCAGAAGGTCTTGTATCTGGAGGAAAAGATGGAAAGGTGAAAGTTTGGTCAGGTGCTTTGGAAATCAGGTCGCAGTTTGAAATTTGTCCCGTGAGTATTCGCAGTGTATGTTGGGATCCCGATAGCAATAAAATCCTATTGTCGACGCGTGACTGTCAAATTCGTGAAGTATCCGCTTCGGATGGATCTGATCAAAACAATGATATAGCATTAATATGTGGGCATTCAAAGCACGAGTTATGGGGATTATCAATGCATCCAACAAAGAACGAATATTGCACCGTTGGGGACGATCAAACTGTTCGCGTATGGGATGTAGTTACCCATAGAGTGATCAAGACTCAGAAACTGGATACCATGGCACGAGCTTGTGCTTACTCTCCCGACGGAACCAAAATTGCAATTGGACTTGGCGCTCGAGTTGGAAAAGGTCGCCAAAAAAAAGACGGTAGTGTTGTGATTCTCAATGAAAAAGACTTGGTAATGATACATGAAGGGCGAAATAGCAAGCAATGGGTCACTGATATCAAATACTCTCCTGACGGGGCCACTCTTGCCTTAGGATCCTATGACAACTCATTGTATCTCTATGATGTCGCTGGTGGATACGCTGTGAAAGGAGTGTATGAAGGCCACAACAGTTTTATCACACATTTTGACATTTCAAATGATGGCCAATATGTGATGACCAACTGTGGAGCTCACGAAATGAAGTATTGTGATGCTAACTCAGGTACCGATATTCCCGCTGTTAGTACTCTGAAAGATGTGCCATGGTCTACTTGGACATGTCCGTTGGGATGGCCAGTGAAAGGCATTCATGATCCTAGCCGTAATCTGGTAGAAGTCTCGGCGGTGCATCGCAGTTCCAGTGGAACATTATTGGCGTCGGTGGACGAATGTGGAGGTGTTGCATTGCGACGATTTCCGTGCGTCAACCCACTTTCAGGCCGTAAATCCTACAGAGGACATCGAGGGGAAGTGAGAAATGTAAGATTTACTCCAGACGATCTGCATGTTATTACGGTAGGAGGGACGGATAGATGTGTGATGCAATGGAGAATTACACTAGATGAAGAAGATGCTGCCATAAAAGCAGGTGATTCAGGTAGAGACAGCGATATTGTATTTGAAAGCAAGGCAGCTGGTCGCTCTCAGGAAAGCACACAAGAATTTGTTTCTATACGACCGTGGATAAACGCTGTTGTTCCTCCCACAGGAGCGCCATCTGCGAGTGTTGAAACATGTCCTGTGCAAATTGAGCTGGAGCACGTGTATGGTCATCGAGGTGAGGATGTTCGCAGTACTGTGCAATACAATGCTGTTGGTCAGCCTGTCTACTTTGGAGCATCTGTAGGAATAATATACGACAAGGCCGAACATTCACAGCAGTTCTATATGAACCACGATGGACGGCCTATTGTGTCGCTGGCTATGCATCCTAATGGAAGATATGTAGCTACGGGTGAAGGGAGCAGCGCTAATCGCCCGCGACCGCATGATGTGGTTCGGGTGCATATATGGAGCGCGCTCACGGGAGCTGCTATAGCCAAACTTCCTGCAAAGCACACCGTTGCTGCCTCTCAATTGGGTTTTAGCAAATGCGGGACTCGCCTTGTGAGTGTTGGTGAAGACGAGAATCATACTATATGCGTATGGAGAAGTGACTCTGGAACATGGACAGACACCTACTTGCAAGCTAGTGCAATGGCAGGTCAAGAGAAAGTACTATTCGCGTTGTTTGCCGGATCAGGCTTGGTAACTGGAGGCGTGAACCATATCTTGTTTTGGTCTCTAGCAGGAAGTGTGTTGACACCGATGAAAGGTTTGTTTGGCAGAAAGGGTAAAATCCAACCTTTGCTCTGCGCGGCGGTATTTGATGGGAATAAAGTAGTTTCTGGAACTGTTACTGGACATCTCTATGTGTGGTCAGGTCGGGAGTGTGTGAAGAGCATCAAAGCTCATGAACGATCCGTCAATAGCTTGTTCAGTTGTTCTAATGGACTAGTATCTGGAAGCAAGGATGGGGTGGTCAAACTATGGGACACACGCTTGTCTCCTATTCGAACCTTTGATATGACTGAGGCTTTGCCGATGCCTCACAGACCAACTATCAGAAGCGTTTGCTGGGATCCTTTACGAGGAGTTGTGTTGATAGGTACCCAAGGCAGCGAGATATTTGAGGTGAGTACCGAGAACCAATCAGTAACTCTACTTTCCCAAGGTCATTCTGCTGATGAAGTACATGGACTTGCGCCTCATCCATCCAATCCTGATCTTTTAGTAACAGGAGGTGATGATCAAACTGTTCGTCTATGGGACACATCGACTAGAAAGCTGGTTAAGGAGACAAACGTCGGATGCATGACGAGAGCAGTAAGCTGGTCACCGTGCGGAAGCGTGGTAGGAGTTGGTCTCGGAGGCTCTGTTGGCCGGGGTAGACAGAAGAAAGACGGAGCAATGATGGTGCTGGATTCCAAATCATTGGAACTGGTTCATGAAACACGAGATTCCAAAGAATGGATCGCAGATTGCAAATATTCCCCTGACGGAGAAACTTTCGCTGTAGCTTCTTGTGACAATAAAATATATCTATACGATGTTCGGAAGAATTATGAATTACGTGCAAAGTGCGAAGGACACAGTAGTTTTGTTTTGCATATCGATTTCAGTGACGATTCAGAATACTTGAGATCGAATTGCGGCGGTTTCGACATGCTATTTCACAAAGTTGAGGATGGGTCAATGATCAACTCTCCTTCCATGCTTAAGGATGTGCAATGGTCTACTTGCACGTGCACATTGTCTTGGTACGTACAAGGAATGTGGCCTGAAGTTACAGACGGGACTCACTATAACTCGTGTGACAGTAGTCTTGATTTGCTGGCTTCAGGAGATGACCAAGGAAATCTTAACTTGTTTAACTTTCCTTGTATTACCAAAGGGTCTCGTCCTCTTAGACGTCGTGCACATATCTCTCAAGTTACAAATGTCAGGTTCAACTCGGATCGTTCACGTATATTTACAACAGGTGGGGCTGACAAGGTAGTTTGTCAATGGAAGATTACCACCGAAATCAAAGCCTCCAATCCCACGGAGCAAGAAAACAAGGAATCATTTTAATATTTTAACTATACACAAATTTTGCAGCAGGTGCGTTGTTCCCCACCAGATAGAGCATCAATGGACTATTACAGCAACTATCCTATGACGTATAAAACATGAAATGAAGCAATGCATTCACTAATTTTATTAGTAAAAACTTAATTTTTGACTCTTAAAGAGTGGAATTGCAATCTATGAAAGATGATTTAGAAATGGTGTCGAACAAGCTATCTGGTGTCAACGCGAGTTCTGGATATCTACAATACTAGAAGGATTTGAAAAGTTCGACGGTGGATATGTTGAACACGCTGATTTAATTAAAATTGGCGCATTTCGGTCTCTATGGTATTCCAAACACGAGTAAGCCAATTATCTTCGACTTTGGAATATTAACTTTCCACGAAAATTCAGAGAGCGCATTTAGGGCAATGAACGAACGCTTTATAAAGGTATCGGTTGGGCAGGATGAGAACAATGCATAGTTAGTTGTCTGCGCTGCTGGGAATTAAAGGAATCACGGTTTTGATGCTCCCTGAAAATACCAACGAACAAATCCTGCACAGTTGATTTATTTTTGAAAATTTCGAAAGCAAAACAATCACCGAGTATCATTCGAGATGAGCTCGGGACGTTCTAAGCGACAGTCGTCCAAGAGTAAGGCGATGGCGGCGCTGGATCAGCTTGAGGAAGCTAAGACGCTTGGAGTCGGTTATTCTGAGCTAGCTGAAGACAGTGATGAGATGTTTGAGGAGATCGGGGAGGACGAATACGAGGCCCGCAAGAAGCAGAGGAAAGAGGAAGGAGATTTTGTGGTTGATGATGATGGCACTGGTTACGTTGACCATGATGACTACGATTACGACTCCGAGGATGCTCCTATATTGGCGAAGGATAAGAAGAAAAGCAAGAAGGTTCTGAACGACGATGAGTTGAAGAAGAACCACAAGCTTTCTTCCATGCTTTCAAAGATGGCGTCATCTTCTGTTAAAGTGGACGTTGGAAATAGCAAAGCTGAAAAAGCGGCGGAAAAATCCCTTGACAATTTAGATGATATGTTAAGTAATTTGGTGAAAAGCAGTTCCAAGAAGTCAAGCAAGAAAAAAGAAAAGAGAAAAGGCCACGGACATATGGTTCCACCATCAAAGCGTAGGGTGTTTGAAGAGAAACTCGATCAAGTGGCTGTTGATTCTTTCGAGCATGTAGATGTCGACGATGATGAGCCAATGACTGCAGCAGATCCGACGACAGCTGCTGATCCGACGATAAAAGAGGAGAAAAAGGAAGTGAAGCAGAAAACTGTTGATATTAAAGCTCAGTTGTTGGCGGCTGCCACGCACAAACCTATACGGGCTGCTCCCAAGGCAGAACCTACAACCCCCACTACATCTCGCGTGACTTTCATGACCACGCCTCCTGCGAAGCAAGCTTTCAATGTGACCACTGAATGCGGTGAAGATGGATCTGGTTGGATGGTACAAGAGGATTTGGAGTCGTCCAAAGAACCGTCCATTGTCGCTGGGAAGGTGCCACGCATTGTTACCAACGAGCAAGGAAAGAATTGCATCGACATGTTTTGGCTTGACATGTATGAGGATCCCAGGAATGCTCCAGGTCGAGTTTTCATCATTGGAAAAGTGTGGTGCGATGAAACAAAATCGTTTGAAAGTTGTAGTATCGAAATCAAGAATACCAATCGTATTGTATATGTTCTTCCGAGAGCTACGAAACAATCAAATCCTGACGACGAAGTTCAATTTGCGGATGTTTTAGGAGAAGTGACAAGTGTACTCAACAAGATTCTCCCTCTAGATAAAAAGAATGGTCGCGCGTTCAGATGCAAGAAAACGGTTTTGAAATACGCCTTCGAACTACCAGATGTCCCAAAAGAACCAACAGAATATTTGGAGGTTCAATATCCGATGGGAATAGAAAAAGAAAAGATGTCTGTAGATTTGAGTGGAGATACATTTTCCAGAGTATTTGGCGCGAACCAAAACGCTATCGAACAATTAGTTCTTTCGAGGGACCTGATGGGACCAGGCTGGATACGCATCGAAGATATCAATTTCCCAGAATTGTCGAAGTCTTGGTGCAAATTTCACGGAGAGATTGAATTCTCCAAGCAAGTGACGCCATTGTTGAAGGTTCTATCGGCCTCGACCGATGGAAAAGTGGAGATTCCTCCTCCGCCTACATTATCCGTGTTGTCGCTGTCTATCAAGACTGTGGTTAACGAAAAAACGCACGAGCATGAGATCATGTCTATTTGTGGCGTGTATCGCAACGATGTTGATGTGATTGGAGCAACTGCTAATGCAGATAGTGTACACTCGGTTCAGTCGTTTTCATTCGTAAGGGGTGGACACGGAGGGCTAGCCATTCCGCACGGTTTCAAAGAGAAAATGAAGAGAACATCAGTGCATCCAAATGAGCGGGCATTGTTAAATTTCTTTCTGGTTCAAATGCAAAAACTTGACCCGGATGTTCTCATGGGTCATAACATTCGTCTTTTCGATCTTGATGTTTTGCTGAGTCGAATGAAAGCCCACAATACGAATGTCACATGGTCCAAAGTAGGCCGATTACGCGTGTCACATATTCCTCAGAAGCGAGCCGATGGTGGTGGATTCTACACAAACAGCAACTTGACTCCGGGAAGGTTGTTGCTAGATACCTATTCCACAGCAAAGGAATTGCTGATTGGGCAAAGGAACTACTCGCTGACGGAATTGTGCAGGACGCAATTAGATAAAAGCAGGTCTGAAATTCAACCTGCGCATGTGCCTCAATTTTTTCAAAATGCAGATATGTTGATACAGCTGATTCACAACTCGCAGGCTGATGCATGGTTGGTATTACAACTGGCATTTAAATTGGAGGCTATTCCAGTGACTTTGCAATTGACCAATCTCGGGGGCAATTTGTGGTCTCGAACCCTCAATGGAGGAAGGGCTGAACGAATCGAGTATTTACTTCTTCATGAGTTCTATCGCCAAGGCTATCTGTTACCGGACAAGGAAGGCTACAAGAAAACTGAGAAGGGCGAAAACAAGACCCCAAAACGAGGAAAAGCCAAATATGGCGGAGGACTTGTTTTGGAGCCTAAAGCAGGCTTGTATGACAAGTATATCTTACTTTTGGATTTCAACTCCCTCTACCCGTCCATCATTCAGGAATACAACATCTGCTACACGACGGTGGATCGATCGCGGGGACAAAGCCCTGATGATGATGAAGAAGCACTGCCACCGCTGCCTGATCGAGGAGTGCACAAAGACCTAGCAGTACTTCCTTCGCTGATTCGTACACTGGTTGAAAGGCGCAAACAGGTGAAACAGTTGTTGAAAAATGAGATCGATTCCGGGAAAAGAGATCAACTGGAAGTCAGACAGAAGGCTCTCAAGCTAACTGCCAACTCTATGTACGGATGCCTAGGGTTTACCGGGTTTCGTTTCTTTGCTAAACCGGTAGCCGCATTGGTAACTTCTCAAGGACGTTCCATTCTACAAAACACTGTGGATATCACTCAAAACTCCCTAGGGTATGAAGTTATTTACGGTGATACAGACTCCATCATGGTAAATACCAATACCACCGAATTAGACGTGGTGAAACAAATCGGTCAGAGGGTCAAGAAGGAGATCAACAAACTGTATGGGTTACTCGAGATTGAACAGGATGGGATCTTCAAGACTTTATTATTGCTGAAGAAGAAGAAATATGCTGCATTGAGCGTGGTTGGTGAAGCCAAAGACGCTGATGGCAATATAGTGGTGAAGACACACAAGGAGACTAAAGGCCTTGATCTAGTCCGACGTGATTGGTGTCCGCTGTCAAAGCGCGTGGGACATTCCGTCCTCGATCAGATCCTTTCAGGCAAACCTTGCGATGAGGTGGTGGATGGGATTCATGAGTACTTGGATGAAGTGGCGATGGAATTCAAGGAAAAGAAGATCCCTTTGGAGGAATTCATCATCACGAAAGGTCTGAACAAGAGCCCGAAAGATTATCCTGATGCCAAGAGTCAACCGCATCTACGTGTGGCATTGGCTATGATGGAACAAGGCAAGCCGGTCAACACAGGCGATCACATTCCCTATGTCATATGCACAGTATCCCGGGAGCAATACGCGAAGCAGGCTAAAATAGAAGGTAATGTGGAAATCCTACCAGGAGCCAAGTCGCCGGCGTATGCAGAAAGAGCCTTTCATCCCAATGAAGTGAAAGCCAGTGATACTCTTGAAATTGACTTGGACTGGTATCTGAAGCAGCAAGTTGTTCCACCCACTCAAAGACTGATCGAAAACATTCATGGTACGTCTGCAGCCCAAGTAGCTCTTCACCTGGGCATCGATCCTTCTTCTTTCGAAAGTACAAGTGATCATCGAGATGCACTGATCAATTTGGTGGACATCAGTGATGCTGATAGATTCAAAGAGTGTGAAAAGATTTTGTTGGAATGCCACGGGTGCAATGTGTCGTACGAATTCCCTGGAGTTATTGCAATGCCGGATTCACCGTATCATGCAACCATCAAGGGAGTATCTTCTAGAGCCACTGCGGCATTGGAATGTCCTCACTGTATGGTGCCAACGGATCTCTCATATCTGAGTAATATGGTGTATAATTCATGCAGAAAAGCGAGCGAGAATTACTACGCAGGATGGAATGTGTCTGATGATCCATCGGTAGATGTGAGGACAAGGCAGCAATCTATTCTTGGCAAGTCGTTTATAATGAATGGGAGAAGATTGCAACTCCAGCCCGAATATCCTGCCAGTAAATTATACACGCAACTCAAGTATCTCCAATATGTACTGGATTGGGATCGGGCTATCGAAAATTTGGACAAATCCAACAAAAATAGGAAGGACCACGAGAAGATAGGTCATCCTCCAATGCTTCCGCTTCAGCAAAAACAGATTCTTGACCAAATCAATCAACTTGTCAAACAGGATTACGTAGATTGCAACGCATACAATTGGATCGAACCAGAGTTATTTATGCGAGTATTCAAAGTAGTCAAATAAACAATATATATTATGAAGGAATCATGGTCGAATACTAACGCCTTTCTCATGAGCTGCAAAAAGAACTTCCTTTAAAAGATGTGAAGGGAGCCCGATGAAACCATCTGTTCCAATAACTTTACCAAAATACCTAATAATATAATCAAAGCAACGCTTACGGAGAGAGGAAGCTTGTCTTTGATCGGCATTCTTGAACATGAAGGCCACGTTCTCGACTGACATGGACTTTTGAATGGCGATTTCGCATTGCCTTTTCAAGCCCTCCACTAGAAATTGATCAGCCACTGCCAAGAGATCCAGAGCAAAGTTCAGATCAAAAGAATTTGAACTGAGCAATTGGACTTCATCGGTATATAGGAATTCAAGCAGTGCCAATACTAAATGATATCGAATATCTTTTAGCTCAACCTCCTTTTCAAACGCTTCCTTCATCGAGCCCTCCAACATGATTTCAAGAGGCTCACAGCGAGTCATGACGATGCATCTGTGTGCGTAAATAGGCTGACCTTCCACAATAAAAATGACATCGGAACGCGATGGATTGTTTATCAAACTCCTTAAGTCATGTTTCAATGTTGAAGCTACTTTCTCGAACGGACTTTCAGCCTCGCCGGTGAGACACATAGAGTGGTAGAATCCAGCCACGACAGATCGCACTTTTGAATTTGAAATAGATTCCAGTCGAGTAGGTACATTGAGGTCACCCCTTGAATTCCAAATTCCTAGTTGTCCATGATTGCCCCGCCCGCAAGAATACAAACGGCCTTCATCTGAAAGGAACAACGAGTGGTAACATCCACAAGAAACAGCTACGATTCCATTTTCAGGCAACTTATCAAGAAACTGAGGGTTTTTCACAGAGTCCCAAGCTCCTGTACCGCACTGGCCGTAATCTATTCATTTATAGTCGAAGAATGATACCTGCAGCAATACTTACCATTTCGTCCCCAAGCGTAAACAGATCCGTTTCCTGCTACAGCGACAGTATGATAATAACCACAAGATAAAGCCACAATAGAAGGCATCTTAAACCAAAACATTCAAAATTTGAAATACATGGCATCATGAACTTACCCCACCGTTACTAAATGAAAAAGGATCCGTTGGCTGCGGGACCCAAACAGGATCATTATGTCTTGTTATTCCTAGTTGAAAATGTTCATTTTTACCGCAACTATATTTTTCAAAAATTAAGTCATTGAGTTCCCGACATGAAGTAACTCACGTTAATACTCCCACACCGTCTACCGCGAAAGCTGTGTGATATTGCCCACATGCAACGTCCAAGATATGAGAGGCAGGAAGCTCAGTTATCCTCTCAGGCAGATTCAAATCATTCGTGTGTCCTATTC
>Ga0105053_10004968_pt1 | contig 19193 bp, 21 predicted proteins | sample BON01_FD_78093 | JGI IMG/M metagenome (GOLD analysis project Ga0105053, IMG submission 78093) | Freshwater microbial communities from Lake Bonney liftoff mats and glacier meltwater in Antarctica - BON-01 | ecosystem: Environmental > Aquatic > Freshwater > Ice > Glacier meltwater | place: Lake...
AAGGCGCGCGAGGAACGCTTCGACCTCGTGCTGCTTGACGTCGGCTTGCCCGACATGGACGGGCGGGAGGCCTGCCGCCTGATGCGCCGGGCCGGCCTGAAGATGCCGATCATCATGCTGACCGCCGCGGACGGCGAGGCCGACACCATCCTGGGCCTGGAATCGGGCGCCAACGACTATGTCACCAAGCCGTTTCGCCTGGGCGTGCTGCTGGCGCGTGTGCGCGCCCAGTTGCGCCAGCACGAACAGAGCGAAGACGCCGTCTTCAACATCGGCCCCTACAGCTTCCGCCCCGCGGCCAAACTCATGGTCCATGACGACAACGGCAAAAAGGTGCGCCTGACCGAAAAGGAGGCCTCGATCCTGAAGTTCCTCTATCGGGCGGGCAACAAGGCGGTCAGCCGCGAGGTCCTGCTCGACCAGGTCTGGGGCTACAACGCCGGTGTGGCCACCCACACCCTGGAAACCCACATCTACCGCCTGCGCCAGAAGATCGAGAGCGATCCCGGCGAGGCGACCCTTCTGCTCACCGAACCCGGGGGCTACCGCCTCAACCCCTGATCGGGTTCACGCCGAAGGCAGGCCAAGGCGCGCCATCAGCGTGCGCGCCTGGTCGGCGTTCCACGCAGCTTCTTCGTGTTCGCCGATGCGTCGGCAGATGACGATGCCGATCAGGGCGTTGTGCAGGCCCACGAGATAGAGGCGTCGGTCGTCGAGGCGCAGACCCGCCGCGTGTTCATAGGCGGCACGCACCGGCGCCATCGCCTCGGGCAGCAGCACCAGATGGCAGAATTCAGCTTCGCGCCAGTCGCGCCGCGCCTCGGCCCAGTCGATCAGGCCGGTGAGGTTGCCCGCGTCATCGGCAAGAAGATTGGTGCTGTTGATGTCGCCGTGGTTGACGACCGTGGCGGCGGCATCGAGTGCTGCCAGCCCCTCGGCAATGGCGGCAATCGCGTGTCGACCGGCGATGTCGGCGACCCGAGGTGCGATCTCCTCCAGCGCCGCCAGATCGACCTCGGCCCGGTTGTCGGCGAACCCTTGCGCCATGTCGGCGCCATGGAGGGCGGCCAACGCCTCGCCCAGTTGCGCGGCGAAACGACCGCCGGAAGCACCCGCCAGTGCCGGCAGGCTGTCGTCGTCGAGCGCCCGGCCGGGAAGCCGCGTCAGGCGCAGGAAGGCGTCATAGCCGGTCTCGGCCTCATCCAGTTTGCCGGCATCGACCACACGCGGCACGCCAACGGGCAGGGGCTGATGCTCCAGCGCGCGTAGAGCGCCAAGTTCGTTGGCCCAGAGTTCGAGCGCATCGCCGAGGCCACCTCCCTGGCGCAGCAACTTGATTACCGTGCCGTCACCGGCATCGAAGACACGTCCCCAGACGCCTTCACCCAGCACATGTGCGCCAGCGGGATCGAGTCCCGGGGCGGCCTTGGCCAGGGCGCGTGTGGGGTTCACCGGCGATGCGCCAGATGGGCCATGAGGCCGCCGCCCAGCGCGGCGACCAGCGTGACGGCGCCGAACACCGGCCCCATGAGGTCCCAGCCGCCCATGCCGATGAGCCAGCCCGCGGCGGGCGGCGCGGCGAGGATCCCCAGGTTGCGCCCGGCCATGAGCGGGGCAAAGGCGGCCGGTGTCACCCGCTGCGAGCCCAGCACCCGAGGCGGCAGGGCAAAAAGCAGGGTCGGCGTGACGCCGCAGGCCAGGCCGAAGAAGGCGATCGCGACCAGCCCCAGCCCGGGCGGCAGGGCATCGGCAAACAGCCAGACCGGCACCTGGGAAAGCGTGGCGGCAACGAACAGCCCGCCATAACGCACGTGGCGCGAAAGCCAGCCGGTAAGCAGGCAACTGATCGCCACGCCCAGAACCGGCACCAGATTGAGCACGGCGGCGGTTTCGGGCGCCACGCCACGGGCGACGAAATGGTCAGGCAGCCAGGTCATGAAGGCGATGTACTGCCCGGACCAGACGCCGAAGGTGACCGCCGCGATCCAGATCGCGGCACGTTCGCGCCGGCTCCAGCGTGCCGTGCCGCCGCTGGCGATGCCGCTCATGGCCGCGCGCACGCTGTGGCGGCACAGCACGAGCCAGAGGGCGAGCAGCGCGACGAGCAGCAGGGAGAGCCACCACAGCGCCTGCCAGCCGACATCGGCGAGTGTGAAACGGGCCGCGACCAGGGCGGTGATCTGGCCGACCGGAACCCAGACCGCGGCGACACCGGCGACGAAGGGCAGGTGGCGCTCGGTCGCACTGCGGTTGGCAATGACCGGACCGGCGATCGCCAGCACCGCATAACCGATGCCCTCGATCGCCCGGGCGGCCAGCACCAGAGAGCCGTTGTCGGGCCAGGCCAGGGTCGCCAGATTGCCGATGACAAAACAGCCCAGCGCCGTGGCCAGGGTCGCCCCCGGGCGACGCGCCAGCAGGCCGCCGGCCAGCAGGGAAAGCAGCAGCGCGGCGACGGCGTAGATCGACATCATCGCGCCGGCCAGCACCCGGCCGTAGCCGTAGTCGGCGATCAACAGGGGCAGCGCGGGCGCCAGCTTGAGCATCTGGAAGGCCGCCAGCGAGGCAACCGCCAGGCCGAGCGCGACCCCCGCCCAATCCGTCCGGGTGCGCCGCGCGTCCACCCCGGTTCAGGCGTCGGTGATGTCGGAAAGGGTGATCAGCGCCTCGAAGGGGATACCCTCGGCCTTGTAGAGATCGGCGCCGCCCTGCTGGCGGTCGACCACGGTGATCACCTTGGCGACGGTGCAGCCTGCCGCGCGCACGGCCTCGACCGCGGCCATGGTCGAGCGGCCGCTGGTCATGGTGTCCTCGATCAGCACGACCTTGTCGCCGGCCTCGAGCTGGCCTTCGATCTGGCGCTGGGTGCCGCGTGTCTTGGCCTTGTCGCGCACGTAGAAACCACGCAGGGGCGCACCCTTTTCCTGGCTGCGCAGCACGACGCAGGCGACCGGCGGGATCGCGGCGGTGGCCATGCCGCCGACCGCAACGACACCCAGGGCGCGGCAGCGTTCGAACAGAAGTTCGGCGATCACGTCGGCCCCCTCGGGGTGCATGGTGACGCGGCGCAGGTCGATATAGACACTGGCGCGCGCACCCGAGGCGAGTTCGAAATCGCCGCCCTCGATCAGGGCGTGTTCGCGGATCAGGGCGAGCAGGCGTGTGGTGCTGGCATTGTCGGACATGGCGGTTCTCCCTATCGGCCCTCCGGTGACCGCCATCACGGGATCGTGATCATGGTCGGCGCGGGGATGGCTTGCGGCGCGGCCCCCGGTATAACCTCGGCTCATGGCCCTGCGCGAGTGGCAATCGCGCGCGCAAGGGCAACCATGGCAGGCCGGGGAGGAAACTTGGGCCAGGATGCCGACTTTTCGCTGCGCTTCTGGGGCGTTCGCGGCAGCATTGCCTGCCCCGGACCCGGCACCGTGCGGTATGGCGGCAACACCTCCTGCCTGGAGGTGCGTTGCGGCCCGTACCTGCTGATCCTGGACGCAGGCACCGGCCTGCGCGGCCTCGACGAGGCGCTGGCGCACAAGGCGATCGATGCCGACCTGCTGATGACCCACACCCATCTCGACCACGTCTGCGGCTGGCCCTACTTCACCGCCCTGACGCATCCGCAGACGCGTCTGGCCGCCTGGTCGGGCCATCTCAAGGCGCCCCATACCCTGGAAAGCGTGCTCGACCGTTTCCTGCGCGACCCCGTCACACCGGTCCGGCGCGAGACCATGAAGGCCGCCATCGTCTGGAAGACCTTCACCCTGGGCGACACGCTGGAGCCGCGCCCGGGCATCACCGTGCGCACCGCGCCACTCAACCATCCCAACGGCGCCGCGGGCTACCGCATCGAATTCGGCGGCCGTTCGATCTGCTACATCACCGACACCGAACACGTGCCGGGCGAACCCGACAGGAATATTCTCGACCTGATCGCGGGCGCAGACATCGTCGTTTATGACGCGACCTACACCGACGCGGAATTCCCGAAGTTCGTCACCTGGGGCCATTCGACCTGGCAGGAGGGTGTGCGCCTGTGCGATGCCGCCGGGGTGAAGACCTATGTCGTCTTCCACCACGACCCCAGCCACGACGACGCCGCCATGGACACCATCGCCGCCGAACTCGAGGTCATGCGCCCGGGATCGGTGGTCGCCCGCGAGGGCATGGTGCTGACCCCCTGAAGACCCTCGCCCGGCCAGCCCTGCAAGTGCGATAAGACCGCCATGACCGTTTCCCTCTCCTCCCGCCTGCGCCGCTTCGCGCTGGGCCTGCGCACCGTTTCGGGCACCGCCCGGCGCGGCTGGTTCATTCCCTATCGCTACGCCGGCTACCTGCCCGATGCCGCCTCGCGCCCGCCCTATGGCGCGGTCGAGGCGATCTTCGAGGCCGCCATGCCGACCTTCCGCGCCACCCTGGCGCGTATCGAGGACGTCGCGGCCGATCTGGCCGCCATCGGGCCCGACGATCCGGCACCGGGCCCGCGCTGGCACCAGGACTGGTTTCCCCGCCTGGACGCCGCCGTGACCTACGCCATGGTCCGTGCGGCGGCACCGGCGCGCATCGTCGAGGTCGGGTCCGGCCATTCCACGCGCTTCATGGCCCGCGCCGTCGCCGACGGCGGCCTGACCACGGCCATCACCGCGATCGACCCGGCGCCGCGCGCAGCAATCGACGGCCTGGGGATCACGATCCACCGCGTGCCGCTGCACGAGGCCGACCCGACGGTGTTCAACGCGCTGGAAGCCGGCGACATCCTGTTCATCGATTCCAGCCATATCCTGATGCCCGGCAGCGATGCCGACGACCTGCTCAATCGTGTCCTGCCCAGCCTGCCGCGGGGCGTGCTGGTCCACATCCACGACATCCTGCTGCCCGATCCCTATCCGGCCGACTGGTCCTGGCGCGGCTACAACGAACAGCAGGGCGTCGCGCCCTTGCTGACCTCGGGTGCCTGGCAGCCGCTGTTCTCGAGCCACTACATCGGCAGCCGACATGGCGATCTTCTGGCCTCCGGCATCGTCGCCGCCCTGCCGATCCAACCCGGCGCGCGCGAGACCAGCCTCTGGCTCGTGCGCCGCTGAGCGTCCCGCGGCCAGGGTTTTGCTCGCGCGGAGACGCGGAGAACGCGGAGTCCAGGTCTCTTCTCCTCCTGGCCGCGCAAGCGGCTATCACGATCAATAGTACGGGCGCGCACGCAGTGAGGGCTTGCAACACCCTTCTTCTCCGCGTTCTCCGCGCCTCCGCGTGACAATCCCGTGCGCCACTCGCCTCACAACCACGACACGGGGAGATGACTGCATGTGCGCCCGTCACGGCGTAGGGTGGTGCCTCGCCGTCACGGACACGCCATGCCCGATTTCCTGCGACGCCTGATTGCCCTGATCTTCGGCCCGCCCGTCACCGGGCGCCTGCCTGAACGCGTACAGGCCCAGATCGCGCGCGACCAGGCCGACAGCGAGATCCTGATCGGCTGGGTTCAGATCGCCGGCATCGTCTTTTTCGCCGTGCTCTACGGCCTGGCACGCAAGACCTTTCCGGCCGACGCCAAGCTGGAGCCGGTGCCCTGGGCGCTGGCCTTCTACTTCACCTTCACGGTGATCCGCCTGGTGCTCGCCCACCTGCGCCGCCTGCCCCAGTGGATGGTGATCGTCTCGATCTTCGTCGACATCGCGGTGCTGATCGTGACCATCTGGTCCTTCCACATCCAGTACATGCAACCGCCGGGCTTTTCGCTGAAAGGCCCGACCATGCTCTACCTGTTCGGCCTGATCGCCCTGCGCACGCTGCGGTTCGATCCGCGTTACGTCGCACTGGCCGGCGGCGGCGCGGTGCTGGGCTGGGGCGCTTTGGTGATCTACGCCGTGGCCGCGGCACCCACGACCAGTGCCGTGACCGGCGACTACGTGCGCTATCTCACCTCGCCCGACGTGCTGATCGGGGGCGAGGTCGACAAGATCCTCACGCTCGTGATGGTGACACTGGTGCTGACCATCGCCCTGTCGCGCGCCAGAAAACAGCTCATCCGCTCGGTCTCCGAAAGCCAGGCCGCAGCCGAACTCAGCCGTTTCTTCTCGCCCGAGATCGCGCGCCAGATCACCGCCAGCGACCACATGGTCAAACCCGGCGAGGGCATCCAGCGCGACATCGCCATCCTGTTTGTCGACCTGCGCGGCTTCACCGCGCTCTCCCACCGCATCGGCCCGAACGAGACCGTCAGCCTGCTCTCGAACTACCAGGCCATCGTCGTGCCCGCGGTCCAGAAACACGGCGGCGCCATCGACAAGTTCCTGGGTGACGGCGTCATGGCGACCTTCGGTGCCGCCGCCCCCAGCGAAACCTATGCCCGCGACGCACTGGCCGCCGCGCTGGAAATCGACGCCGGCCTCAACGCCTGGAACGAACGCCGCGCCGGGCGCGGCAGCAGACCCATGGCCTGGGGCATGGGTCTGGCCTCCGGCCCGGTCGTCTTCGGTGCGGTCGGTGATGCCAGCCGGCTCGAATACACCGTGATCGGGGAAGCGGTGAACCTGGCGGCCAAGCTGGAAAAACACTGCAAGGCCTGCGGCGCGCGCCTGTGCACCATGGCCCCGACCCTGGCGCTGGCCCGCGAGCAGGGCCTGACCGGCTGCGACCTCGCCCTCACGCCCGGCGTCCGCGTCGAGGGTGTCACCCAGCCACTGGATGTCTGCACGCTGGCCGGCTGAGCCCCGGCACGACTTGCGGTTGCGCACAGCCGCACCCATCATGCCCCCCGAAGCAGGGAGGGCGCGATGGACCATAATCTGGTCATGGGCCTGGGAGCCGCTTTCATCCTGGCAGCGATCGGGGCGGAACTGCTCTGGTACGGGGAGTGGGAGGAAAAGCGGGTGCGCACCCGCTTCCTGCGCGGGGTCCTTAACGTTCTTTCGATCGGGACCGGCAATCCTGGCGTGGCCGGGATCATGCTCATCGTCATGGCGCTTGCCGGCGTGGTGACCGCATTGCTGGGCGATGCCTTCTATGTCGCGTTCCGCAACATCCTGGCCCCGCCGGTCATCGTCCTGCTGCTGCGCAACCTTCCTTCCCTGCTATTCGGTTCGATTTTCGACCGCCACAGGGATCGTTAGCGCCGCAACCAACATCGGGGGCCTGCCCCGATGCCTGATAGAACATGCACGCCACCCTGCGACTTGCAGTGGCAAGATGTTGCAGCCACCATGAGCCGGCCAGATCGGCACATGCAGGGGAAATGGCCGATGGACCTCGCCGGGGGCCTGGGGATTGGCGTGCTGCTGCTGGTTGCGGGTTGCTGGATGGTGCGCAGGCTGCACCATCTGGCCGCGTGGTTCTCCGCCGGGCTGCTTCTGGCGATCGCGGGCCTGGTCGCCATCGTCGCAGCCCTCTCCGGTGCCACGATCGGCAGCACCCCTGCAATCGCGGGTTCGGTCGTTGCAGTCATCATGGGGATGTGCCTCTGGCCCAAGGGCGATTTCACCTAGGCCGGGCGGGGCCAACACGATCATGGATATCTGGTTCTGGCTCGCCGTCGCATTCATCGCAGTTGTGGTGTTTTGCAGCGCGATGGGAGCGGCAAGGGCAGGCGGATGGCGGGACCTTCTGGGTCTCGCGGGCTCCGAAATGCTTCCCTTGCTGCTGCTGCTCGGCCTATCTGCCCTGGCACTGCTGCTTGTCGCCATCACCGGCGGCAACGACGGTTGGCTTCTTGGCCTCGGCCTGCCGCTGGTGATCGGCATCCTCGCGCTCATCGCCTGGCGTTTCCGCCACTGAATCCGTCCGTCCCTCGCGTCGCCTGCACCAGCTTGGCAGGATCGCAGGTGCTCCCACAGCCCGGTTGTCGATCATGAACACCGCACTCATCTTTGCCCTGGCTGTGGCGTTCGCCATGATCATCGGCGGAGCGTTGCTCGAAGGTCGCGGCAGTCTTCGTCGCGGCGTGCGCCATATCGCAAACGGTCTGAGGCAAGCACTGACTGAAGCGCTCTTCTACGTTGTCCTTGTCGCGGCCGCTCTCGTTGTTGCCGTCCTGGCCGGCGGCGACGCCTGGAGCTTCGTTGCCATTGCGTTGGCAGGCGCAGGTCTCATCGCGCTGCTCATCCTTGTTATCCGGCGCCGCAGACGCCACTGAACCCTTCCGGCGGAGTGCAGACCCGCGCTCATCTGACGTCATCCCGGACAAGGCGCAACGCGCCGCCGATCCGGGACCCATGCCGGCACCTCTCCATGCCGCCGGCGCGTGTTGCCGCGCTCCGGCATGGGTCCCGGCTCTGCGCGCCTGCGGCGCTTGTCCGGGATGACGCCGGTGGGATTGCCGCGCTACCGTAGCGCCCAACCAAGGGGAGGGCGGCATGCGGCTGAAGGACAAGGTGGCGATCGTCACGGGCGGTAATTCGGGCATCGGGCGCGGCATCGTCCATCGCTTCGCGGTCGAGGGCGCGCAGGTAGCCATCGTGGCGCGCAATGCCGAGAAGGCCGCAAAGGTGGTCGCCGAGGTGGCCGAGGCGGGCGGCACGGCGCGCTTCTATCCGTGCGAGCTCTCCGAGGAAGCCGCCGTGGAGGCGACCATCGCGGCGGTCGTGGCCGACCATGGCAGGCTCGACATCGTCGCCCAGAACGCAGGAGTCGGCGGGCGGCGCGTGGAGGTCGAACCGGCCGACAAGCCGGGCACCCGCTGGGCCAAGATGCGGGGGCCGGATCTGGACGGTCCCTATTACGTCTGCGCCCACGCCCTGCCGCATCTGGCCAAAACGAAGGGCAGCATCGTCGTCACCACCTCGACGGCGGCATGGCACGGCAACTGGGGCACCTATTGCATCGCCAAGGCCGGCTGCGAAGCCATGGTCATGGCCTTTGCCTGCGAGGGCGCGCCCATGGGCGTGCGCGTCAACGGTGTCTCGCCGGGCTGGATCGCCATCGAACGCGATGCGCAGGCGTCGCCCTCCGGCGGCGACAAGGGCGGCTGGTCGATGCCGCCGTCGGCGCTGGGCCGGGTCGGCCAACCCAGCGAGATCGCCGGGGCGGTGACCTTTCTGGTCAGCGAGGACGCCAGCTTCGTCACCGGCCAGACCCTGATCGTCGACGGCGGGCTGGTTATCCTCGACTACCCCTCCATGCCGATGCTGGGCGCCATCCAGGCCAAGCTCTATTCCCAGCCCGTGGAGGGATGAACCCGCCGCCGGAGACTGCCCTCGATGGCGACATGCAGGCGGTCCTTGCGATCGGCGTGGTCCTGTTTGCGATCGGCCTTGTTCTCTGTCTGAGAGGCACGCGCTTCGGCAACCAGCTGATCCTGCCACTCTACTACTACTGGCCCACGCTGCGGTCGTATCTGCGCGGTGAGTTGCCGCTGCCCGGCGTGAAGAGCCATTTCGACGGGTCGCGCATGATTGGTATCGCGCTTCTGGCCATCGGCTACCTGCTGGTCGGCATTGTCCTGTTGTTCGTCGCACCTGGTTGGGGCGCCCTCGCGTTTGCCATGGGGTTCGCCGCCGTCGTGGCCGTTGCGCTGGCCCGCTCGCGATAGGCCGGATCACATCCGTCGCGCGAACTAGTCGGCGCAACCTCGCGTCGACGCGCGCCGTTCTCCCGTAATCAGCAACCGATCATGGGGAGAACGCCATGGGCTATGCCGCAGCACTGACCGTCCCCGCCCTGATCGCCGCAGTCGGCCTCATCCAGCTTGTCCTGGCGCTGCGCCAGGGTGACCGCGTCGACGAGAATTTCGCAGAGGCGCAGATCTCGGCCGATTACGCGCCCCATACCCATCGGGGTCTGAGCGCCTCGCGTGGTTCGGCGGTCTGGCTGCTGCTGATCGCGACGGCGCTGGCCGCTGCCATACTGGCCGGCCTGACCTTCGAGATTGCGGTGTCGATCGCTGTGCTGCTGGTGCTGCTGCCGATGGTGATCGCCTTCACCACACGTTTTCTCGCCAACCGGGTCAACCGCAGCCTCTGAACGATGGCGTGGACATGCCGCGTGCGCCAGGCACAATGGCGCCATGGACAATCTTTCCGGCGGCAACCTGCATGTCTTCCTGGTCGCGCTTGCCATGGTGGCGGGCAGCACCTGGGTGCTGTTCTTCCGCGCCCGCGTGCCGATCCCCGCGGGGCTGGGCCGCGGCTTCACGCGCGGCCTGCTGGAGATGATCAACACCTGGCTGGCCCTGTTCGGGGCCTGGACCGGTTGTTTCTTCATGCCCATCGGCACCATGCTGGTGCTGGGCGTACTCGCCGGCGGGCTGGCTTTCTGGCACTGGCCCGTGGCCCTGATGATGTTCGCCGTGCTTGCGGTGTGGAAGAACCGATAGGCCTTACTTGTACGGGTCCGCCGCGTCGCGCAGGCCGTCGCCCAGGAAGTTGAAGGCCAGCACCACAACGATCACGGGCACCACCGGCAGCATGAGCCAGGGGTAGAGTGCGACGACGTTGATGTTCTGGGCCTCGTTGAGCAGCACGCCCCAGCTGGTGATAGGCGGGCGCAGGCCCAACCCCAAGAACGACAGGGCCGTCTCGCCCAGGATCATCGAGGGGATCGAGAGTGTCGCCGAGGCGATCAGGTGGCTGGTGAAGCTGGGCAGCAGGTGGCGGAAGATGACCCGCCTGGGCTTGGCGCCCATGAGCACGGCGGCGGTCGCGAAATCCTCCTCGCGCAGGGAGAGCAATTTCGAGCGCACCGCGCGCGCCAGGCCGGTCCAGTCGAACAGACCCAGAATGATGGTGATGCCGAAATAGACCAGGATCGGACTCCAGGTCACCGGCAGGGCGGCCGAAAGCGCCATCCACAGCGGCAGTTCCGGGAAGCTGCGGATGATCTCGATCAGGCGCTGGACGACCGAGTCGATCCAGCCGCCGTAATAGCCCGAGAGACCGCCCAGCACGATGCCGAGGAAGAAGCTGATGAAAATGCCGATGAGGCCGACGGTGAGCGAGATGCGCGCGCCGTAGAGGATGCGCGAGAGCATGTCGCGGCCCAAACGGTCGGTGCCCAGCAGGAACATCTCGCCACCTTCGGCTGGGCAGACCAGGTGAAAGTCCATGGGGATCGCGCCCCAGAACCTGTAATCGTCGCCCGAACAGAAAAAGCGCAGCGGCTGCACCTTGTCCGGGTTGGCGGTGTAGACGCGCTGCAGGTTCTCCATGTCGAGGCGATAGTCGAAGCCATAGACGAACGGCCCGACGAATGTCCCCTCGTGGAAGAGGTGGAGCGCCTGGGGCGGGGCGTAGAGATAATCGACGTGGCGGCTGTGCAGGTTGTAGGGCGACAGGACCTCCGAGATCAGGATCGAGAAGAAGGTCAGCGCCAGCAGCAGCCCCGAAAACACCGCAAGCTTGTGACGGCGGAACTTCCACCACATCAGGCGCCACTGGCTGGCCAGATAGAAACGCTCCTGGGCCGACGTGAGAACCTCGACCGATAGCGGGTCCCAGGGTTCCTCGTTGACGTAGCGGGGGATGGCGCGCGCCTTGGCGTCACTCATTTCGCGGCACCCCCGGCCAGGCGGATGCGCGGATCAAGCACCGCCAGCAGCAGGTCCGATATCAGCACACCGATCACGGTGAGCAGGGCCAGGCACATCAGGAACGAGCCGGCCAGATACATGTCCTGGGTCTGCAGGGCACGCAGCAGGATCGGACCGGTGGTCGGCAGCGACAGGACGACCGAAACGATGACCGCGCCGGAGATGACCTGGGGCAGCAGGTTGCCGATGTCGGCAATGAACGGGTTGAGCGCCATGCGCAACGGATACTTCAGCAGCGCCTTGCCGGGCGACAGGCCCTTGGCGCGGGCGGTGACGACATACTGCTTCTGGAGTTCGTCGAGCAGGTTGGCGCGCAGGCGCCGGATCAGGCCCGCGGTGCCCGAGGTACCGATGACGATGACCGGAATCCACAAATGCTCGAAGACCGAGACGAACTTGCCCCAGGTCCAGGGCTGGTCGATGTACTGGGGATCCATCAGGCCGCCGATCGAGGTGCCGAACCAGACATTGGCCAGGAACAGCAGGAGCAGGGCGAGCAGGAAGTTGGGCGTGGCCAGCCCCAGGAACCCGATCAGGGTCAGTCCGTGGTCGCCCCAGGAATACTGATGCGTGGCCGAATAGACGCCGATCGGGAAGGCGACGGCCCAGGTGAACAGGATGGTCACGCCAGAGACGATGATGGTGAGCAGCAGGCTCTCGCCGATAATCTCGTTGACCGGCTTGTTGTATTCGAACGAAAGGCCCAGATCGCCCTGCATCAGGTCGGTGACCCAGACGATGTACTGCTGCCACATCGGCTTATCGAGACCGAATTCCTCGCGGTAGATTTCGACCTGTTCGGTGCAGGAGCTTTCGCCCTGGGCCTCGCATTCGGCGATCATGGTCGAGAGGAAATCGCCCGGCGGAAGCTGGATGATAATGAAGGTGATCAGGCTGATACCGATCAGGGTGGGCACCATGATCAGGATGCGCTGCACGACATAACTGATCATCGCCCGGCTCCCCCGTCCTGCCCGTTACGTTGTCTCCCCTGCATGATCACTGGCCCCTGCCGTCGTCGCCGTCGACGTAGAAGAAGGTATCGGGCTGGTACATGCCGAACTGGCTGCCCGGATCCCAGTTGAAGATCGCCTCCTGGGGAACGTTCATCATGCGATCGGAAACCACGACCGGCTGCAGCGTGCCGGCGACGATGCCGATGGAAAAAACGCCGTCGGCCCAGAGCAGGAGGATCTCGCTCCAGATCGCGCGCCGCTCCGTCATGTTGCGGGCGTGACGCCAGTCCTCATAGAGGTCCATCAGGCGCTGCGGCTCGGCCATGTCGACCGGCTCGCCGGAACTGCCGCCGGTTTCGTTGTATTGCCCCCAGGTTGGCCATTGCAGGCCCTGCTGGCTCACCGGGGCGAATTCCGCCGGGCTCATGTCGGCGGTGGGGATGCCGTTCTCCAGGCCGAACCAGATCGCCATCACGGTCTGGCCGGCAAAGATACGGTTGCGCAGGACATCGCGCTGCAGCGGCTTGGAGAAAACCTTGACGCCGATCTCGCCCCAGGAATCGTGGATCAGTTCCAGGATGTCGGTTTCCTCGGGGTCCTCGCCGGCGGTCTCGACGATGATCTCCAGCGTGCGGCCGTCGGGCATCAGGCGGAAGCCGCTGCCGTCGCGCTGCGTCAAACCCATCTGGTCGAGCAACGCGTTGGCCTGCTCGATATCGTACTGCGCCCAGGCATCGCGGAACGCGGGGTCGTAGAGCGGCGAGGCCGGCAGCACCGTGTTCTGCCCCTCGATGCCGAGGCCGTAATAGATCACCTGGTTGATCTCGTGACGGTCGATCGCCAGCGACAGGGCGCGGCGGAAGCGCACGTCGCGCAGCAGTTCGCGCCACACCGGATCGGCGACCGACATGTTGGGATAGAGCGCGAGCTGGCTGCCGCGCGCGGTCTGCCACAGGCGCACCTGATAGTCGTTGTGGTCCTCGCCCTCCTTGAGGAAGGTGTAGTCGGAGAACGACAGCCCGCGCGCCTGCAGATCGGACTCACCGGCCCAGGTCTTGAGCGGAATCAGCTTGGCGTCGACCACGTCCATGACGACGCGGTCGATGTAGGGCAACTGCCGTCCCTGCGCGTCGACCTTGTAGTAATAGGGGTTGCGCTCGCCGATGAAACGCTGGGCCGGGGCGGCATTGGTGATGCGCCAGGGCTGCAGGGTGGGCAGGTCCGGATTGTCGAACTTGTAGAGATTGTCGAGATCGTTGTGCAGGGCGGCCCAGCCCGAGAGGCTGCGCTCGGCGGCCTTGCGCGCCAGTTCGTCGGGATCGCCGTAGGCGGCGTGGTAGGGCTTGAGGAAGTGCGAGGGCCGGTAGATGAACAGCGGCGCGGCCGAGGCCATGGCGGGAAGGAAATCAGGATTGGGTCCATCCCAGGTGTAGCGCACCGTGGTCGCGTCGATGACCTCGAAAAGCGGCGGCTTGCCGTCGACCAGCAGGATGTTGGGCGGCCCGGTGGGCGAAAGGTCGTGGTTGAGCGCGACGTCCTGCCACCAGTAGCGGAAGTCCTCGGCGGTGAACGGCGCGCCGTCCGACCATTTGTGACCCGGGCGCAGGTGCAGGGTGAAGATGCGCCCGTCCTCGACCTCGAAGGATTCCAGGATATCGGGCACCAGTTCCAGGTTCTCGTCGTAGCCGACCAGGCGGGCATAGCCGAAGACGACCAGCAGGCGGGTGTCCTTGGCCCGGTTGATCAGCATGCGCCAGTCGCCGCCATAGACGCCCAGCGCGCGGCCGTCCTCGACCATCAGCGGATGCTCGGGCAGGCGCTGCTCCAGGGGCGGCAGTTCCCCCTCGGCAATCTCCTCGATCCAATAGGGCACGTCCTGGGCAGCCTGCGCGGCGCCAAACGACGCGCTGGCCAGCAGGGCAAGAGCAAGGAAGGAGCGACCGATCATGCCGCTTCTCCCGTCGGCACGGCGCTGGCACGCACCATGTGACCGTTGCCGATGTCGACCATGCGCAGGCCGGCGCCCTGGCGCACCGTGAAGGGTTCGGGCCAGGCATCGGGCTGCGAGGCGCGCCCGGCCATCAGCGCGGTGAGGTCGAGGCGCCGGTCCGGGTTGGGCTCGGGCACCGCGGCCAGCAGGGCGCGCGTATAGGGATGGGTCGGGTTGGCGAACAGTTCAGCGCGCGGCGCGGTCTCGACCAGGCGGCCCGCGCACATCACCGCGATGCGGTCGGCCATGTAATCGATCACCGCCAGATTGTGCGAGATGAACAGGTAGGTCAGCCCCAGTTCGGCCTGCAGGTCCTTCAGCAGGTTGAGGATCTGGGCCTGGATCGAAACGTCGAGCGCGGAGACCGGCTCGTCGCAGATCAGCAGTTCGGGTTCCAGCGCCAGGGCGCGCGCGATGCCGATCCTCTGGCGCTGGCCGCCAGAGAAGCTGTGCGGGTAGCGGCGCAGGTGACGCGCGTCCAGTCCGACCAGAGCCATCAGTTTCATCACGCGCTCGGCGCGCTCGTCCTTGGTGCCGACCTTATGGATCAGCAGCGGCTCGGAGATGATGTCATAGACCGTCATGCGCGGATTGAGCGAACCGAACGGGTCCTGGAAGATGAACTGCACCTTGCGCCGGTAGTCGAACAGCTTGGCGCCGCTCAGACCGGCGATGTCGACTTCGTTGCCGCGGTCGTTGAAGACGATGCGGCCGGAATCGGGCGTCAGCGCCTTCATGATCATCTTGCTGGTGGTCGTCTTGCCGCAACCGGACTCGCCGACCAGGCCCAGGCATTCGCCGCGGCGGACCTCGAAGCTGACGTCGTCGACCGCCAGGTGACGCACCGTACCGCGGGCCATGAAACCGCCCTTGCGCACGTCGAATCCCTTGGTCAGGCCCTCGACCGAAAGCAGCGGACCGGTCGCACCTTCGGGCCAGGGCGCGCGCGTGCCCATGGAACTGCCGGGTTCGTGTTTGATCTCGCGCAGCGGCACCAGGCGCTCGCCGGGTTTCATGTCGAAACGCGGCACGGCGGCCAGCAGGCCCTTGAGGTAGGGGTGCCGCGGATCGCCGAAGATATCCCTCAGGCCGCCCTGTTCCATGATGCGGCCGTGGTACATGACCACGACTTCCTCGGCGACGTTGGCGACCACACCCAGATCATGGGTGATCATCAGCACTGCCATGCCCAGTTCGTCCTGCAGGTCGGCGATCAGCTTGAGGATCTGCGCCTGGATCGTGACGTCGAGCGCGGTCGTGGGTTCGTCGGCGATCAGCAGGGCGGGGCGGCAGACCAGCGCCATGGCGATCATCGCGCGCTGGCGCAGGCCGCCCGAAAGCTCGAAGGGGTAGCTGCGGTAGGCCTTTGCCGGATCGGGAAAACCGACCAGACGCAGCATGTCGATGGTGAGTTCGCGGCCTTCGGGACGGCTGCAGTTGCGGTGCAGGAACAGCGCCTCGCTCACCTGGTCGCCCACGGTATGGAGCGGCGAAAGCGAGGTCATGGGTTCCTGGAAGATGATCGAGACGGTGCCGCCGCGGATGCTGCGCATCTTCGGGCCGTCGGCGGGCAGGGCGGCAAGGTCGACCGGCGGGGCATCGGGATTGGCCGGATCGTGGAGCAGGATCTGGCCGCCGGTGATCTGCGCGCTCTGGGGCAGGATACGCATGATCGTCTGGCTGATCACGGTCTTGCCCGAGCCGGATTCGCCGACCAGCGCCAGGGTCCGGCCGGGAGGAATCGAAAAGGAGACCCCCTTGACCGCCTGGACCGTGCCGTCGCCGACCTGGAAGTCGACCTTGAGGTCGCGGATGTCGATCAGCGGGGTCACGGGTGTATCGTTCACAGGTGATCGTCCGGCATACCGCCGGGCGCCATGGCGAACCCCAGGGCGTCGAGATTGGCGCGGGTCACCTCCGAAAGCGCCAGATCGTTGGCGCGGGCGGCATGCAACGCGGCGGCCACCACGGCGTCGAAGCCGTCGAGCGACGAATCAAAGGACATGCTGGCACCGCCTCCCCGCAACTTCAGCTCCATCCAGCCCTTGGCCTTGGTCCGACCGGTCGAAAAATACGCCAGCTTCATGACGGCGAGATCGCGCCAAGCCAGGGACCGTGGCCATGGGCCATGGATCTGCAATCCCTGTGCCGTCAGTGCGACGCCCGAACGATGCCGCAGCCATGTGCGGCCGCCAAAAGCCAGAAACACCGCCCCCAGTGCCCCTAGGATGTAGACCATGACGGAGCCGCTCTCAACGACAAGCAGGGGCGCAAGGCACAGAAGGGCCCCCACGCCCGAACGCAGATAGTCGGCGATCAGGGTCTTTGTCTCGTATCGATAGGGCGGTGTGTCCATGCGGGTCAGGCGTCTCTGGCAAAAACGGTGCCGGCATCCTGCCAGCAGACAGCCGGATGATCGCGTGTGACCGTCACAAAGGAGGCAATAAAGGCATTGCAGGCCCGGTCGTGGACCCGGTGATGGGTCATCAGGCCGGTCGGTTCGGCGGCGTCGACCGCACCGCAACGCCGGCGCGCAAGATGGACGCAGGCGGATTCCAGCACGGCTTCCTCGCCGGCAAAACCGCCGCCGCTCTTCCAGCCCACGATGTCGATATGCACATTGGCCAGCGTCAGGCCATGGGCATGCGCCGATAGGCGCGGCCCAAGCGTCGACAGACCGGTGAAGCCGCGCGCGACAAGGCGGGCTGCGACGGGCGGGTCGATGCGATTCCAGGGCGGTACCATGACCCCATGGAAGCGCGCGCCGAAGGCATGGGCAAGCAGTGATTGTCCCTTGCTGAGACAGTCCTCGAGATCACCGTCGGCCCCGGCGTCGACCAGTTCGCACTTGCGCCGCTCCGGCCCGGCCCGGTTGGCATGGGCATAACCGTGCTGGAGCACGCTGGCACCGGGATCGGCGCGCAGCAGGGCGGCGCTGCCCTCCTCCAGCCAGGCCGGCACGACCGCCAGCGCCAGCGGCACGCCCAGATCACGACGCAACTGCAGCAGCCCTGCCAGTTGGCCGTCGTCGGGTCCGGCGTCGTCGTCGCGCCACCAGAAGGTCGCCGTGCGTCCCCCCTGCTCCCAGAGATCAAGTTCGCGCCGCAGTCCGTCCCAGTCAGCCATGACGCACCCACCCGGCAAAAAGTTGTGCGCTGGCCGTCGCGCCCGAAAGATCGATCGTGCCGCGCACCGGCCGTGGCAGCGCCAGCGCCGCATCGACGGCAGCCGCAAGAGAGGCGGCATCGAGTATTTCCTCAGGCACCACGGTCGCCATGCCATGCGCTGCAAGGCAGCGCGCGCGGTCACCCTGTTCGGTCTCGCCCCCGGCCGCGTAGGGTACCAGGACTGCACGGGCACCGGCGGCGAACAGGTCGGTCGCGGTGTTGTAGCCGGCCTGCGAAATCGAGACAGCGCAGTTGGCCAGCAGCGTGGCGAAATCGGTACGGTTGGGTCCGACCACCAGACCGGGCTGCGCCGCCAAGCCGTGCGCCGACAGGCGGCCATCGCCCAGCAGCAGGCGCCAGGTTCGCCCGGCGGCCAACCTCGAGAGCGGGCGCGCCGCCGCCGCGGTCTCCAGCAGCCGTAACCCGACGGCGCCGCCGCCGACCGAGACGATGACCTCGTCGCTGCCGGGCGCACCCGGACCGCGCGGCACCTCCCTTACGTCGGCGACGTAACCGGTGTGGATCACCCGTTCGCCCAGCAGGCTGGCCGCCGGGAAACTTTCCTCCAGGCGCACCAGCGCGGGGTCGCCATGGACCAGCACCGCATCGTAACGCTGCTGCGCAATCTCGAGCATGGTCGCGATGCGGTCGGGCCGGATTTCGCGCTGCAGGATATCCCGCACGGAAGCCACGATCAGCGGTGGCCGCGGCAGCCGCCCGGCCGCATCGAGCAGGGCGAGCACCTCGGCGCGCAGGCTCCGGCGGCCGAAGGGAAAGGTCTCGGTGACGAGCACTCCGGGCAGGACCTGCGCGACCAGTTCCTCGAGCATCGTGCGGCGGCGGGCCAACAGCGCTGCGTCCGCCGGGTTGCCCTGGTCGTCGACCATGGTGCGAAAGCCGGCGTCACCCGCGCGCAGCGGCGGAAGCTGGACCAGCCGCGCAGCGCCGGTATCGAGATGGGAAAGCGGCATGCCGCCGCTGACCAGCGTGGTTTCCAGGCCCTCCGCCGCACTTGCCCGCGCCAGGGCGGCGATGCGGCGCAGGTGGCCGCTGCCCAGCAGGTGCTGGACCCAGAACAGCACGCCCCCGCTCACGAGACCGCCTCCAGCGGCAGCAGGGCAGGCTCGCCCGGGTGCACGCCGTCGCGATCGACCTCCAGCAGCAGCAGCCGGTCGCGCGCCAGGCGCAGGGGCGGCTTGCCCATCATGTCCCAGCCGCAGGCCAGGACCAGGCCCGCCCGCTGTACACCCCGGTGGCTGACCGCCACGACCGGGCGGCCATCGGCGGCGACCTCGGCGAGCCAGGACGACAGACGCTCGACGACCTCGCGCGGGCTTTCGCCACCCGGCGGACGGAAATCGAGACCGGCGGCTTCGTTGACCGCCATGCCGGAGCCCAGCTCGGCGCGCAGTTCGGCAAGATTACGGCCCGACCAGGCGCCCCAGTCCATCTCGATCAGGCGCGGTTCCAGGGCAATATTCTGCAGCCCCATGGCCCGGGCGGTTTCCTGCGTGCGCGCCAACGGGCTGGTGACGACCCGCCAGGAGGCAAACGCAGCGGGCAGG
>Ga0105053_10004983_pt1 | contig 19157 bp, 12 predicted proteins | sample BON01_FD_78093 | JGI IMG/M metagenome (GOLD analysis project Ga0105053, IMG submission 78093) | Freshwater microbial communities from Lake Bonney liftoff mats and glacier meltwater in Antarctica - BON-01 | ecosystem: Environmental > Aquatic > Freshwater > Ice > Glacier meltwater | place: Lake...
CCCCCCCCCCCCCCCCCCCCCTCCCCCCCCCCTCCCCCCCCCCCCCCCCCCCCCCCCCCTCCCCCCCCCCCCCCGCCTCCCCCCCCCCCCCCCCCCCCCCCCCCCCCCCCGCCGCCCCCCCTCACCCAAACAAACGAACGACCCAACCGAAACCGCCAGGCGCCTCCGCCTCCGCCGCCGCCACCGAGGTCGCCGCCCCCGCCCCCGCCCCGTCCCCCGCCGTCGGCGACGGCCCGGGCGTCGAGGCCCTCGACGTCCGCGTCGGCGCCGTCTTGGAAGTGACGAGGCACCCCGACGCCGACTCGCTCTTTGTCGAAAAGATCGACGTCGGCGAGGCCGAGCCGCGGACGGTGGTGAGCGGCCTGTTGCCCTACATGCCGGCCGAGGCGCTGATGTCGGCGCGGGTGCTGGTCGTGTGCAACCTGCAGCCGCGCAACATGAAGGGCGTCAAGTCCGAGGGCATGGTGTTGTGCGCGTCGAGCGGCGGCGGCGAGGAGGAGGACGGTGGGGGCGCGGCGCGGAGGGTGGAGCTGCTGTCGCCGCCCGAGGGCGCCGCCGTGGGCGAGCGGGTGTTCTTCGGCGAGGAGTCCGACGCGCGGGTCGAGCAGCCGGCCCCCGCGTCCAGCAGCCAGGTCAAGAAGAAAAAGGTGTGGGAGCGGGTCGTAGGCACGCTCCGGACAGACGGCGAGCGGCGGGCGACGGGGCAGGGAAAAGTGATGCGGACGAGCGCGGGACCCGTGGTGGCGGCGACGATGGCGGACGCGCCGGTGTCTTGATGACTCGAGAGTCCCAGTTTGCGTTGGACGATTTATGCGTCTTTTAGTCCAGAATCCAGGGATGTTTGAAAACTCTTTCTAAAAAAAAAAACCATCTATTCCTGGACCGTGCGACGGATCCAGAACGAGGGATTTCTGGGCCGTGCCCGAAAAATCCCAACACAAACTTTTTTCGTCGCGCCAGATGCCAGACGTTTCTGGATCCAGCAACCCAGGGATTTCTAGACCCCCGAAACCAGGGATGTCTAGTCCCATTTTCCTACAGACGGAAAAAACATCTGGGTTTGGCACGGCCGGCGACGGCGACCCGCGTCCCCGACCGCCGTCGCCGTCGCTGCCCCCTTATCATGTCAATGAGCTTTGTCTCCTTGCCGCTTCGATCCGCGACAAAGGAGTACTCGCCTCAAACGCCAAACGAATCCGACGACCAAGAAAAACTCGTGCGCACACGAATCCGCGCACGCGCCCGTGCGATCACAACATCCTCCCTATCGCCGAAACGAGTCTCTCTCTCCCGAAGCGCCGCCTGCGCATCAGAACACACACGTCATGGCGCAGCAGCTGCCGGGCGAGATCATCACGCTGCAGCTGGGCGGCTTCGCCAACTACGTCGGCGCGCACTTCTGGAACCTGCAGGTTGGTTTTTGCTTGTTGTTGTTGCGCGTCGCGGGCGCTCGGACGCCGCTCGTCTCCTCGCTCGCTCGCTCGCCGTTGCCGGTCGCCGTCGCCGTTGCCGAACAAACCCATCTCCGCCCCCTCCCAAACATCACGCAACACCAGGACGAGCTCCTCGGCTACGCGTCCCTGTCCGCAGGCGCCGATGACGAAGGCAGCCTCGCCGACGCCATGGGCGCGCCCGCCGTCTGCCCGGCCGCCGCCGCCACCGTAGAGCCGTCGGCGCTGTTTGAGCTGCGCGACCGGGCGGCGGGCGGCGGCGGCGGCAATGGCGCGGGCAGCAACACCGCCTTTGGCCGCGGGTTCGCGGTCCCGCGCGTCGTGTGCATGGACGTGAGCGGGGCGACCGGGGGCGTGTCGTTCAGCCCGGACGCGGTCGGGGGGCAGGCGCCATCGACGGCGGCGGCGCGAGCGAGCGGCAACGGCGGCAACGTCGGCGGCGGCGTCGGCGCGCCCTCGCTCCACCGCGCGCCGCCCATCCCCAAATCGGCCTTTGTGCGCGCGCTCGAGGCGCAGGAGGCCCTGGTGCGGGAGCTGCAGCTGCGCCCGGCATACGGAGCGCCTGTGGGGGGAGGCGGCGGCGAGGCGGCGCGCCAGCTCGAGGAGCGGCAGCAGCGGCAGCTCGAGGCGGCGGCGCGCGCGCTCGACGAAGCCACCGCAGAGGCCGGGTTGGACCTCCCTTTGGCGGCTCGCGGCGGCGGCGGCGGCGGCGGCGGCAGCGCCGACTCTGCTTCCGTCAGCAGGGCTGCCGACGCCGTGCGCTACTGGACCGACTACCTCAAGGCGCAGCTACACCCGCGCAGCGCCGTCCTGGTCCCCGGCGTGTGGCACGGCGTGCACGCGCTCGACGGGTACGGCGCGGGCGGCGGCGGCAGCGCGGCGGGCGGCGGGCGCGGCGCGGGCGGCGGCGCCGGCGGCGCGCTGTCGGGCGGCGCGGCGGCGGGGGCGGCCGAGGCCGCCGTCGACGCGCTGCGCCGCTGGGGCGAGGCGTGCGACCGCCTCCAGGGCCTGCAGGTCCTCGCGGACGACATGACGGGCTTTGGGGCCCTGGGCGCGGCCGTGCTGCGCGAGGCCACGGACGATTTATTCCCGCGGCGGCCCGTCCTCTATTTTTCGCTGCGCGGGCCCGACCGCCCGGGCAGCGTCCTTGCCGCCGCCGGGGGCGGCGGTGGTCGCGGTGCGGGGCGGCGTGGCGGGGGTGGCGGTGACGGAACTGGCGCCGATGCAGAGGACGATGACGACGACGACGACCACGACGAGTTTGGGCCGGGAAAAAGCACGGGCAGGGGCGCGGGCAGCCGCGTCGGCGGGGGCGGCGGCGGCCACGGCGGGCCGGCCGGCGCGCGGAGCCGGCAGCTGCTGAGCGAGGCGCTGTCCGCGGCCGAGGTCGCGTGCCCCGAGGACGGGTTCGCGTCGCTCTACGTCCCGCTGGCCGCGCCCGCCCCGGGCAGCGCCGAGGCGCGCGCCCTGCCCTGGATCCGGCAAAGCGGCGGCGGCGGCGGCGGCAGCGGGGGCTCCGCCCTGCTGTCGGCGCCCGGCGTCGCCTTTCGCGCGTCTGCCTTGCTGGCGGCCGCCATCGACACGGCCACCCTGCCCTCGCGCATCCCCTCGGGCTGCCCGACGGCGGCCGTCGGACCCGCCGTCGGCGCGGGCGCCTCGCTGGCGGAGCTGTGTCGCGCGCTCCAGGCGCGGCCTACGGGCGGGTGCCCGGCGCCCATGGCGGCGCTCGGCCTCGCCTTTCCGGCTGACGGTGTGCGGCCGCGGGGGGGGGTTGGCGGCGGCGGCGGCGGCGGCGGCGGCGGGGGCGACGATCGTGCGGCGGGGGGCTCCGGCCGCAGTGGCGGCAGCGGCGGCATCAGCGCCGACGGCCGCCACCGGCAGCAGCAGCACCAGCGGCACCAGCCGCCGCCTCCGCCGCCCCTGTACCACAGCATGGCGCTGCCGGCCGTGGCCTCCTTCACCCCCGGCGTCCGCATCGGCCGCCGGCGCGACGCCGCCGACGCCGGCGCCGATGGGGCCGCCGCCGGCGGCGCCGCTGTCGGCGCCGCTCCCGCGTCGTCCTCCTCCGGCGGCGGCCGCCTGCTCGCCGAGTCGGTCGTCCTGCGCGGGTCCCGCGACGCCGCCACTGGCAGGCCCAGCAGCCTGGCCGACGCCGCGGCCGCGCTCGACGCCGCCCTCGTCGCCGAGCGGCGGCGCGCGCCGGCCGGAGCGCGCGGCGGCGGCGGCGTCAGCGGCGGCGGCGCGGACAGCGCCTGGCTCCAGCAGCGATGCGTGGCGGCCCCGCCCGTCGCCGTCCCCTTGCCCTTCCCCGGCTTCTTCTCGGGCAGGGTCACGCGCGACGGGTGCGTGCGCGCGGGCGGGGGGGCGGGCGGCGGCGGTGGCTGGGGGCACCACGTCGCCTCTGCGCCGGCGATGACGCGCCTCGCGGCCAGCGGCGCCTTCTCGGCGCGCCTCGCGGCGCACGGGGCGGCCCTGCGCTCGGCTGCGCGCGGGGGCGGGCTCGGGACGGTGGCGGCGGCGTGGGGGTACGACGGGTCGGAGCTGGGGGAGCTGGGGGAGCGGCTCGCGCGCATGGCGGGCGGGGGGGAGGACTGATTGTTGTGGTTTTGGTTTTTGTAAGAGGGCGAGAGCGGGACGGGCGGGACGAGCGACGCCGATGACGGCACGTGGAAGAGCTCGTACGCGGACATAAATGGGGGCGGCCGTTCCTCCCGCGACGCGCTGCTTTGCGTACCCTTGCTTCTCTTTGACCACGATGACGACCACACGTGCTGCTGCGTGACTGACAAACTCACACCCTCGGAAAAGCCCGCGTTTCCAAAAACGGAACTCGGAAATCATCGAAACCGACGTTTCCTCCTGACGCGCGCACCCCCGGAGAACGACCAAATCCAACACGGCGCTTCCTTGACACACACCGCTGCCCCATCGGGGCGGCGATGCCCCCTGCCGCCAGGCGCAGCCCGCGCCTGGCAGAGCAGGCGCAGCAACAGCAGGAGCAGCAACACCAGACCACCGCCCGCAGGCGCGCATCGTCCTCGTCCGCGGGCGCGCGCCGCGAGGGCGGCTCGATGGCGGACCCCCAGCAGCAGCTGCCGCAGTCGTCGGCGGCGGCCGCGCCCCGGCCGCGCGTCTTCCTGCTCAGCGGCTACGAGCTGTCGACCTTTGCGCTGGTGCGTCGCTCGGCGTTGTCGCTCGGGGTTGGCGTCGCTCGTCGTCGTTTCTCGTGCGCCGCCCTCCCTCTCGACCGAGCTAAAAAAAACCATCCTCCTCAATCGCCCTCCTTCCCCCTCCAAAACAAACGAACAACAAACGGGCCAGATCGTCGCCTACTGCATCGCCGTGCTCTTCCGCGAGGGCGACGTCCTCTGCCGCGCCGTGCTGCGCGAGCTGCCGCCGGCCAGCCTGAGGCGCGCGGGCCTCGCCGCCGTGCCAGAGGGCTCTTGGGAGCGGCGGCTCTGGCGATCGCCGGCAAACGACCTGTCCGACGGGCAGTGGCGCGACTTTCGCGCGTCCGCGCCCTTGCTGGCGGCGGTCCTGGGGTGCTTCGTGCTGCTGTCGCGCCTGGCGGGGGCGTGGGACGCGCGGCGGGACGGCGCGGCGGCGGTGGCGGTGGCGGCGGCGGCGGCGGGCGGCGGCGGCATCGGCGGCGGCGGCGGTATCGGCCCCCGCCCGCTCCGCCTCGGCCTCCGCTCCCGCCTGCTCGCCCTGCTCGGCGCGGCGTTTTTGGTCGTTCTGCACGGCGCCGCCGCCATCTTTCCCGCGGGCCTCGCCCTCGCGTCCTTCTGGGTCGCCCACAGGTGCGCGGGCCGGCCCCGCGGCCTCTGGGCCGTGTGGGCGTGGCACGTTGCCGTTTTTTTCGCCGTGCGCGCGTCGGGCGGCTTTTTCGGCGGCCTCTCTTCTTCGGGCGGCGGCGGCGAGGGCGGGGAAAGCGCGCCGGGGAACCTTCTCGGGGCGGCCTTGGCGTGGGTCTACGCGCGGCGGGGGCCGCTGAGGTGGCACATCCACTACAACCTCCTGCTGCTGAGGATGGTGTCGCACGCGGCGGACCTGCACTGGGCGCGGCTGGCCGGGGCGGCGGCGGCGGACGGGGGCGCGGCGGACGGGGGCGCGGTGGCGGCGGCGGCGGCGGCCGCGGGGCGGGGGCTCAAGGGGGAAGCGGCGGCGGCGGCGGCAGCAGCGAGAGCGTCAGGACCCGGCGACTTTGGGGTGGTGGTGGCAGCAGCCGCGACGCCAGGAGCAGTGCCGACGTTGCCGCCCCCTTGCGCGGCCGTGGCGACGGCCTCGGCCGCCGTCGCGGCGGGCCTGCCGCTCACGCGCCGCCGCCGCCGCGTGCTCGAGCGGGCCGCTGCCGAGCGGCACCTGCCTTTTGCTGCCTACGCCTCTCCCTGGCTCTACGCCGCCTACTGCCTGTACCCGCCGCTCTACGTCGCGGGTCCCATCGCCACCTTCAACGCGCTAGGGGCGCAGATCCTCCCCGCGCAGCCGCCGCCGGCGCCGCCGCCGCCCCGGGCGGCGGTCTCGCTGGCGGGCGCGGCGGAGAGCGGGGGTGGCACCCTCTTGGCGGCCGGCGCCCGCGAGACGACAGCAGCGGCAGCAGCAGCAGCAGCAGCAGCAGCGGCCCCCGCGCCTCCTCTGTCCCCCCTGCCACCCCCCTCCGCCCGCGAGGTCGCGCTCTACGCCCTGCGCGCCGCGCTCTGCTGGCTCGTGCTCGAGGGCGTCACCCACCGCCTCTTCTTCTGGACGGTCGCGCGCAACGGCCTCTGGCGCGAGCTCGCGCGAGCTCGCGCCAACCATGCGGCGGCGGCCGCGCTCGCCGACGCCGCCAGCGCCGCCAGTGCCGCCGGCCCCGCCGCCCAGCTGCTGCTGCCGCCCCCCGCCCCCTCGTCCTCCGACCACTACTACCTGCCCCCTTTGCAGATGGCCCTGGTCCCCTGGTGGGTCATGCTCTTCGCCTGGCTCAAGTTCCTCGCCCTGTGGCGATTCTTCCGACTCTTTGCGCTCCTCGACGGATCTTCGGCCGCGCCGGAAAACCTCACGCGCTGCATCTGCAACAATTACGACGTCGCCGGCTTTTGGCAAAACTGGCACGCCTCGTACAACCGGTGGCTCGTGCGGTACATGTACGTGCCGATGGGGGGCGCGCGCAGCCGGGTGCTCAACGTGTGGCCGATCTTCACCTTTGTCGCGATCTGGCACGATCTCGAGATCAAGGTGAGAGCAAATCTCTCTTTTTTGCTTTCTTTTTCTCCGCGCGTCGTTTCTTTGGCGCGTTGCAAGGAAAGGCGCTCGCTCGCTCGAGATACTGCTGTTCACGGTGGTTCCCTCCACTTGCTCGAACTGACCTCTGCCCTCCCCAACCTCACCCCCGCCCCAACCCTCACGCCCCCGCCCCTCACTCTCCCCACACACCATCAAAAAAAACAATGAAAAAAAACGACGGAAAAAACGATGGAAAAAAACATGGAAAAAAACGACGGGAAAAAAAAAGATGCTCGCGTGGGCGTGGCTCATGGCGCTGCTGGTGGCCCCCGAGGCGCTCGCCAAGTGGGTCGGCGCCCGCCCGCGGTGGCCTTTTCCCGACAAGTCCGCGCGTTCCTTCCGGTACGCGTGCGCGGCGGCGGGCGCGGCCAACGTGGTGCTGCTGATGGCGGCAAACATGGTCGGTTTTGTGTTTGGGGGCCTCGAGGGGGCGGGAACCTTTTTGCGTCGGGTGGTCGCCGAGCCGTCGTTCGGCCCGGTGGTGGCAGGCGCGTTCTTCTGCGGGGTGCAGCTGATGTTTGCGCTGCGGGATTTGGAGGGGTGGCGGGAGGGGCGCGAGCGCGAGGAGGAGGCCGGCTTGCTCGGCAAGGCGGGCGCGGGGGGAGGAGGAGGGGGAGGGGGAGGAGCGGCGGGCGCGCTGGCAATGGCGGCGCTCGGCGGCGGCGGCGGCGGCGGCGGCGGCGGCGGCGGCGGCGGCGGCGGCAGCGGCGGCGGCGGTGGCAGCGCGAGGGGCGGCGGGGTCGTCGCCGGCGGCGCCGCGCGCAGGAGAGGCGGCGGCGCGGGGCCCGAGGCCGGCGATGACCACCGCCAACCGGACGAGGCGCGCGCCTTGCTGGCCAGGTCTGGCGGGGGAGGGGTGTGATGATTAATCAGAAAAAAAGCTGTCGCGTTTCTTTTCTCTTTCGGTTTCCGTTTGGCGCCTGCAAACGTTTCCTCCAAATACAACCAAGCAAAAAAGCTCAATCCGACCCGTACAGCTCGCCCGCGATCGTCTCCGCCTCGAGCAGCAGCATCTTGACGTCGTCCGAGTCCTCGGCGTGAGTGCTGTTGCTGCCGCCACCGCCGTGCCTCCTCCCGCCGGGCGACGACGACGAAAACCACCCCTTCCTGTCGCCCGTCGCGCTCGCGGCCGCCGCCGCCACCGCCGCCCGATCCGCGCGCCCCTTTGCGCGCATGGCCCCCACCAGCGCGTCCAGCACCTCGATCTGCGCGAGCTTGATGTCCACGAGCACGCCCGTCGCCGCGTCGACGGCGGCCGCCGCGCGCTGGGCCGCCATGGCCGCGCCCGCCGAGGGGACCGCCCGCCGCCCGAGCTCCCCGCGCAGCCGCCGCGCCGCCTCGCCCTCGGCCCGCGCCAGCAGGCCGGCCTCGTCGACGCCCTGCCGCTGCCCCTCGCGCAGGGCCTCGGCGCCGCGCTGCAGCGCCGCGACGGCCGCGGCCTCGCCCTCCTGGCACGAGGCGGCGTCGCCCGCTGCCCGCGCCTCGCGCGCCGCCGCCTCGTGCGCGCGCGCGAGAGCCACGCACGCGCGCCCGACCTCGAGCGCGCCGCGCGCCCGCTCGACGGCCAGGTCGGCCGCGGACTTGGTTGCCCCGTCCTGGCGACCGCCGCCAAACAGACCCGCGGCGAGCCTGCCGAAAAACCCGCCGCCGCCGCCGCTCCCGTTCCCGCCGCCCGCCGGGCGCGCCGCCCGCGCGCCCTGCCACGCCTCCTCAGTCACGTTGACCGCCCCGGACGCCATGTGCAGGGCCACCTGCGCCCCGCCCTCCTCGACAGGATCGCGCAGATGCAGGGCCGACAGGCGCGCGAGCGTGCGCCCGACGACCAGGTGCCGCCCGAACAGCCGCACCCGCGCGTCGGCGCAGCGGCCGAGCTCCTCTCGCGCCGCCGGCACGTCGCCGGCGGCGGCCAGGGCGTCGGCCAGGCGCTCGGTGATCTCGCTGGCGGCCGCGAGCATGGCGGCCTGGCCGTCGGCGGGCGCGGGGGGGGGCTTGCCGGGAGGAGCGTCGCCGCCGCCCCCTGGCCCGCCGCCTCCTGCCCGCGGGGGCGACGCGCCGCCGCCCCCGTCCGCGCCCGCGCCCGCGCCCGCGCCCGCGCCCCCCGCCGCCCCTCCCCCTCCCGCCCGCCCGGAAGCGTCTGGGCTCATGCCAAACAGGCGCCGCTCCTCGGGCGTGGCCCCCGCGGACAGCTCGGGCGAGTCCAGGGCCACCCGCCCCCCGCCCGAGACGGCCGAGCCGTCGCCGCGCAGCTGCTCAAAGTGCGAGAGCGCCGCGCGCAGCCGGGCGACGGCGGCCTCGGCCGACGCGCACCCCCGCCGCCGCCGCTGCTCCCGCTGCCTGCTCCCGCCGCCGCCGCTGCCCTCGCCCCCGGCCTCGGCCGCCGCCGCCGCCGCCGCCGCCTCCTCCATCAAGGCCTCGGCCAGCTCCAGGTCCCACAGAAGCACGGGCGTGCCCTCAACCATCCCCGCGTCCTCGACCACCTTGACGGCCGCCTGCAGCAGCTCGACTGCGCGGGCGCGGCGCGCCGACGCCACGGCGCCGTCGCCGCCGCGCGAGGACGGCAGCGCGGCGGCGTCAGCGGCGCGGAGCGCCTTTGCGAGGGTGGCGGCGGCGTCGGCCCAGGGCAGCGAGCGCTTGGAGAACAGGGCGGCGCGCAGCTCGAGGGCGCGCTCGAGCAGGCGCAGGGACTCGTCGTGGTTGCCGAGCTCTTGCTGTTGAGTTTTTGTTGGGATCGATTGGGTGGGAGGAAGGAAGGCGGCGGCGGCGGGAGGGGCGTGTTTTTTCTTCTTCGTGAGCGGGAAGCCGAAGAAATGAGAAAAGGTACCAAAAAACAAAAACAAACAGTGACCCCGCGCCCCCGTGTCGCCGCCGCCGCCCCCCCCCCCCATTGCCCCCCCCCGCCCCGCCCCCTCGGCACGTCGCACCTCGAGCATGCCCAGGCTGACCATCGCCGACGCCACCAGCCACTGCGCGTCCGTGTCCCCGAACGACGCCCGCAGCCCCCCTAGCGCAATTTCGTACAGCCGCCGCGCTTCTGCCTTGCGGGCGGTGGCGCGGAAAAAGTCGGCGAGGTTGTGCACGGCGCAGGGCACGTGGGCGTCGCCCTCCGGGAAGCCGAGCTCGGCCTCGCGAACGGCCTCCTGGAAGCGGCGCTCGGCGTCGTCGTACCTGTTTTTATTTTTTCAGCCGCTTGTTTTTGCAAGAAGGCGGGCCGGAGGCGCGTGAGCGAGAGAGAGGAGAGTTTTGGAGGAAGAAAAGACGGGGGTGAGGCCGGCGGGGCCGTCTCTCCGGGCCCCCGCCCCCGGGACCAAAACAAAAACACGCGGACGGACGGGGCGCACCTCCCCGCGGCCATGTACTCCAGCGCCGCCTTGCGCGCCAGCGTCATCGCCGCCGTGTGCTCGTTCAGCACCGGGTCGTAGTCGAGAGGGTTGTTGGTGAGCCCCGTGGTTGGGTCTAGGGAGGCGGGCGCGCCCGACGGCGGCGGCGCGCGCGGGGCGGCGGCGGCGGCGGCGGCGGCGGCGGCGGCGGCGGCGGCGGCGGCGGCGGCGGCGGGGGCTGGTTTTGAGGGGGCGGCCGGTGGGGCCGGCCGCTGGCCGCCCTTGCCGCCGTCGCCCTGTTGCTGCTGCTGCGGTCCCGCGTCGTCGGCGAGGGCGCGCGGGAGGAGGAGCAAGGCGGCCAGCGACATGGAGGGAGAGGGGTCGGCGGCGGCGGCGGCGCCCGTCGCGAGCGCGGCGGCGGCGGCGGCGGCGGCCAGCGCCGACCAGCCACCGGGCCCGGCGCGCGGCGGCTGCTGGTCATGCTGCGCCGCCGGGCGAGCCGCGGCGACAACAGCGCCCGTGTGCGCTGCTCGGTGGCCGCCTGTTTGTGTGTTTTGGCGTTGAGGTGTTTTGGGGGGGCGGCGCGTGAGCGGGAGAGAGAGACCGGCGACGGCGCGGGCGTGCGTGTGGCGACGACGCCATCAATCCGACAGAGCGGACGCACCCGTCCCGGCGGCCCGCGCGGCGCGCGCGAGCGCCACCGCGAGATGGCGACCACTGCGGCGCATCGGAGTAGCGGTGGCGCAAAGGGCCTGGATTCAACCGCGCGTCGATCGACACCACTCGCAATCAGCAAGGTTCCGTGCTTTCTCTCTCTCGATGGACTGGCTGTGGTTGTTTGTCACTGCAGTTCGAACTGTGACTGCGAGTGAGTGTGTGTAGTGCGCGACGGTGGTGGTGGGGGCGCGCGTCACAGCTCAGAAGGGTCCTCCGGGAGGACTCCTCCCGCGTGCGCGCCGCCAACGTCGATCGACGACGACGCGCGCCGCCGGTTTGCGACGGCGCACAAGGCCGACCAGCAACCGCCGCACTCTCCTCTTTCCAACAGCAGCAGCAGCAGCAGCACGCGGCCAGTCCAAACAACCATGCAGCGCAGCACCTTCACATTCACCAACGCGCGCGAGCACCGCCTGCACTGCGTCGAGTACAAGCCGGCGGTCGGGACGCGCCCAAAGGCCGCGCTCTTCTTGCACCACGGGATCGCCGAGCACATCGGGCGGTACGATGCGGGTGCGTTTGAGAGGGACGTCCGTCACGGCCCAAGGACGGGGCGACGCTTCGTCCTCTTTTGCCGGAATGGGAGGGGAGAAGGTTTTCAGTTACGCCCACCTCCTGAATTCTTGCGCGTCCGCTCTGGACGGGCCAAGCGTGTGCGCGCTCGATGCGCGCCAGCACGATCACGTTCAACCGTCGTGCGACGACCGGCCGGATCGAAAGCTCGCCGCTGACGCCAGAAAGCCAACGCTCGCGCGCGACGACGCGCGACGACGACGCCCGACGCAAAAAAACCACCGAAAAAAAAACGCACGCACAACACAGTCTTCTCCCGCTGGGCACGCGACCACGCCCTGTGCGTCTACGGCTACGACTGCCACGGCCACGGCCTCTCCGACCCCCCCGACCCCGACGACCGCGTCTACGTCCACAGCTTTGGCGACCTGGTCGACGACCTGACGGGATTCCTCGCGCACGTGCGGCGCGAGAGGGGTCTGCCGCAAGGATTGCCGGCGGTGGTGGGCGGGCACTCGCTGGGCGGGCTGGTGGCGGCGCACGCGGTCCTGCGGCTGGCGGCGGCGGCGCAAGAGGGGCCGGGCGACGGCACCTCGTCCTCCTCCCCCGTCGCCTCTCTGCCCCCGGCGGCGGGCGGCGGCGGGCAGAGGGGGGAGGAAAGTCATGTTCTCGCCACGACCGCCTCGACCGGCATGGCCGGCCTGCTCCTCCACTCGGCCGCCCTCGACGTGGTCTGGAGCCCAGTCCTGCGCGCGCTCGCGGCCGTCGGCGCCGCGCTCGCGCTGGCCGTGCCGCGGGCGCGCGTCGTGCCCGCGGTCAAGCCGGCGGACATGCACCCGGACCCCGCGGTCGTGCAAGATTACCTCGACGATCCTCTCGTGATCGTCGGCAACACCCGCGCCCGCACGGCCAACGAGGTGCTGCGCGGTTTTCGGGGTTTGGCGGGCAAGGAGCGGCTTTTCGCGCTGCCCGTTCTCGCGGTGCACGGGAGCGACGACCGGACCACGTCGCTGGCGGCCGTGCGGAGCTTTGTCGGGGGGGCGGCGGCGGCGGGGGCGGCGGCGACGGCGGCGCGGGCGGCGGGGGGCGAGGCGGCGGGCGGGGGGGCAACGGGTGCTGGGGGGGTCGAGCCGGGGGCAGGGGCGAGGTTACGTGTGGTGGAGGGCGGGTACCACGAGCTGATGGCGGCGCCTGGGGAGCGGGAGAGGGAGGCGGACGAGGTGGCGGCCTGGGTGGAGGGCCTGCCGGCAGTGCGGGCGTGGGTGGCGGCCGGGCCGGGCGGGGCGGGAGCGGCGGGGGCACGCGGCGGAGCAGGGGGAGCGGGGACCGGGGCGGCGGCGGCGGCGGCGGCGAGCCGGTTGTGACCCTGCTCGCCCGTTTTTGCGCTGGCGGACGGACGGCGAGGTTGACGAAAAACGAACACGAATGTGAATACGCAGGTATCGCGCGACCTTGCGCGTCATACACAAAGACGAAAAACCCGTTCGCAAAACGAGTCTCGCTTCTTTTTAGTTTCCATCGACGACCCACATTATTCAAAAATCTCGCTCAAACGGCGGCCGCCGCGGCCCGACCCTCCTCCTGCCGCTGCCGCCCCGCCTTGCCGACCCTTTCCAACCAGGGCAGCAGGTGCTCGTCCGCGAGCACCGAGCGCGGGTCGTCGTGCGGGCAGTGGCCGTGCCCCTCGAGCAACGCGAACGAGACCGCCCCGGCGTCCGCCGCCGCCGCCGCCGCCGCCGCCGCCGCCGCCGCCGCCGCCGCCGCCGCCCCCGCGCCGCCGCCCTTCCCCTCATCCTCCGCCGCCAGCGCCCGGAAGTACTGCCCCACCGGCCCGTCCAGCGGCGTCAGCTTGTCCTCCGTCCCCCAAGCCACCAGCAGCGGCGTCCCCTTCGCTTTCAGCAGCGGCACCAGGTCCCACGGCTTTGGTCCGTAGTGAGGAGAAGTGACGACGTCGACGAATACGGCGAGCGCGTTTGGCCGCGCCGCGGGCGCCGCCACCATCGCCACCAGCTCCCCGTCGACCCCCTCCTGCCCGCGCGCGTCGCCGTAGGCCGCCCTCAACACGTTGGCGAGGGTCTCCTCGCCGCGCACCTGGTCGAAGAGCTTGCGGGCGACGGACTTTGTCGAGAGCAGCAGGTCGACGAACAGGAAGGCCGGGTAGGCCAGGGCGACCAGGCCCTTGTTGTTCAGGGCGCCGGCCGTGTTTAGCAGGACGACGCCGCGCGCGTCGACGGGGCCCGCGGCGGCCATGAGGCAGGCGAGGGAGCCGACCGAGTTGCCCACGAGCACGGGCCCGCCGCGGGCGGGGGGCGCGCCCGCCGCCGCTGCCGCCGGGGACGCCGACGCCGACGAGGAGGAAGAGGCGGCGGCGGCCGGCGGCGACGGCGGGGGCGCGCTAGGGCAAAACTCGGCGCAAAAGTCTGCGATCTGGTCGCGCCACAGCTCCAGGCGGTAAAAGTGCCGCCCCGTCGCGCCGGCGGCCGCGGCCGCCTCCTCCGGCAGCGGCATGTCCGACGCCCCGAACCCCAGGAGGTCGGGCGCGTACACCTTGTAGCCGGCAGAGACCAGCGCCGGCAGCAGGCGGCGGTACTGCGTCGCCGAGGCGCCAAAGCCGTGGATCAAAACGATGGGCGGGCCGCACCCCGCCGCCACGTAAGATGTCTTGTGGCCGCGCCAGAGCCAGGTCTTGCGGCCGTAGGCCTGCATGGATGTGGGGAGGCCCGGGGCGCCCGGGTCGGCGGCGGACGGGCGCGGGGAGGGCGGGCTTGGGGGCGGGCGAGGGGGGGACGCAAAGGGGTCGGCGGCGCGCGCGCGCGAGCACGGGCGGCGGCGCGGCGTCGGCGTTGGCGTCGGCGTCGAAGCGCGGGTGGCGGCGGCGGCGGCGACAGAGGAGGAACGGGAGCAGACGGCGCTGCAGCAGCCCAGCACCAAAGAGGGCGGCCGGCGCACTGTCGACGTTGCCGTCGCGCCGCCCATCCGGCGCTCCAGCGGCTGCGCGAGCATGGCGCGGTGGTGTGAGGACAGTGGAGAGGACAGGAAGTTTCTCTCAATCGCGGGATGGTCTGCGGTGTGTCGTCATCAGGGCAATCGCTTCAGTGAAGAATGAGTGGTCCGAGGTGCAGTAGAAGCAGTTGGGAGCAGGAGGTCTTTGGTCCTGCGTGGGGGAGGAGGGGAAGCAGCGGTTTGAGGGCGGGGGGAGAGGAGAGAGAGGCTCTCGTGATGGAGGGAGCGCTTCTCTTGCATTCACGTCGCGCGCCCGAACACGGCACACGTCACAGCCACAACCAACACATCCGAGCGTGCCTCCTCGCAGCCACCACAAACACACGGCATCAAAGAGAACAACCACAGCGATCAAAACACGCACGCGCCCAAACTGAAAAAAAACAGTTTTTTTCCAACGCATCGACACCATCATCGCCCGTCCAACAAGACAGCGCTCGAGCGACCACGCCCCGTCGACCACGAGCGCCGCGCGCGCCCCTTGCCAAGCGCGGAGAGAGGAGGCACGCGCGCTCGAGTGCCCTCGCCTCGGCGCCGACCGACTCCGAGCGAGCGAGGCGAGCGAGCGAGCGCGCGTCGCGCCGCCGCCGACGCCGACGGGAGAAGCCGAGCCCGCCCGGCCGCACCCGCGCCGCCAAGGCAAAAAGCAAAAAGCACAAATGGACATCGAGCAGGAGGTCCTCGCGGCCGCCGCCGCCGCCGGCCAGGCGCAGCAGGAGGAGCCGCTGCCCGAGGAGTTCCAGACCATGACGGGCGAGCAGGTGGCCGCGCGCGTGCGCCTGCTCGAGAACGAGATCCGCGTCCTCAGGGACGAGAGCGTTGAGTCGTCATCGGGTTTTCGGGTTTTCGGGTTTTCGGGTTTTCGGGTCTGGTTTCGGTTCGGCTGGTCGACCGACCGACCGACCGCCGCCGCGCGCGCCGTTTTTGTTTTGTTTCTTCCGCGCAGAGAGCGCGCGTCCGACGCGTTTGTCCCCCGGTGTTTGTTGCGCCCGCGATGTTGCGCCTGCCTCTCTCCCCGTCACAACGCTCCGCTCACGAAGCCACCCGTTACACAAAACGATCGAAAACACATGACCCGCCAAAAAAAACTTTGACCCAACAAAAAAACCCGGACTCAAACACACAGACCCGCCTCAACCTGGACGCGGGCGGCCTGAAGGAGCGCGTCAAGGAGAACGCCGAGAAGATCAAGCTCAACAACCAGCTGCCCTACCTGGTCGGCAACATCGTCGAGGTGCTGGACGCGCCGCCCGAGCCCGACGAGGGCGACGAGGAGGACGGCGCGGCGGCCGACGCCGACGCCGGGCGCCGCGGCAAGAGCGTGGTCCTCAAGACGAGCACCCGGCAGACGGTGTTCCTGCCCGTGGTGGGGCTGGTGGACCCGGCGACGCTGCGGCCGGGGGACCTGGTGGGCGTGAACAAGGACTCTTACCTGGTGCTGGACACGCTGCCGGTGAGGGTGCTGTTTGTTGTTGTTGCTGCTGCCTTTTTTTTCTTTTGGTTGCTTGTTGGGTCGTCGCAACGTCGCACGTGTTTTTTGCTTCTCCTTTGACGCCCCTCATGCCCCCCCCCCCGCTTCGGCCCTCAAGACGCCACAAACACAACCATCACGCCCAGGCCGAGTACGACTCGCGCGTCAAGGCCATGGAGGTCGACGAGAAGCCCACGGAGGACTACAGCGACATCGGTGAGGAAGACATCAGAGAGAGATAAACTCGAGAAACGGAGGGGGCGCGTATCGTTTTTCCCGTCGCCGTCTCGTTTTTTCCGTCGCCGTCTCGTTTTTCCCGTCGCCGTCTCGTTTTTCCCGTCGCCGTCTCGTTTTGTCCGTCGCCGTCTCGTTTTTCCGTCGCCGTCTCGTTTTTCCGTCTCGTTTTTCCGTGTCTCGCAAATCCGCGCGCTCTCGCGCGCTTCGTCGTTGTCCCCACGGCTCTTTTCAACGGCGTTCCAAGACCCCGCCTACCCTCCTCTCCCCTCACACGACCGCACACATGACACACCCACGGACGCCCCGAATCCATAAACAAACGAAACACGTAAACAACAACAACAACAAAAACAACAAAAACAACAAAAAACCAACAACAAAAAACAACAACAAAAAAACAACTAACCAGGCGGCCTCGACAAGCAGATCCAGGAGCTGGTCGAGGCCATCGTACTGCCCATCCAGCACGCGGACCGCTTCGTCAAGCTGGGCATCCGCCCGCCAAAAGGCGTCCTCTGCTATGGACCCCCCGGCACGGGCAAGACGCTCATCGCGCGCGCGTGCGCGGCGCAGACGAACGCGACCTTCCTCAAGCTGGCGGGTGAGGGGTTGTTGTTGTTCCCGCAAGGGTTGTTTTTCCTCTCCTTCCGTGCTATTCTCGTCTTTCGCGGCGCCTGCATCGTCGCGTCTCCCGTTTGCGTCGTCGCGTCTCTCTGCGGCGCGCGGGCTTGTGCCTTTGTTTCCCGTCCGGTTCTTTTTACGCCGCTCGCGACGCCTGTCGAATCACCCCCCCCGCAAAAAAAAAGACCCAGCAGCAGCCAACCCACGGCCCCCTCCCTCGCACCCCCACGACCCCCCCCCCCCCCCCCCACCCCCCCCCCCCCCCCCCCCCCCCCCCCCCCCCCCCCCCCCCCCCCCCCCCCCCCCTTCCTCACGCCCCGCTCATACAAATGAACAAACAAAATCAAACAAACGAACACAAAAAACCAAACGAAAAACAAAAAAAACAAAAAACCAGGCCCGCAGCTGGTGCAGATGTTCATCGGCGACGGCGCCAAGATGGTCCGCGACGCCTTCGCGCTGGCCAAGGAGAAGCAGCCCGCCATCATCTTCATCGACGAGATCGACGCCATCGGCACCAAGCGGTTCGACTCGGAGCTGAGCGGGGACCGCGAGGTGCAGCGGACGATGCTGGAGCTGCTCAACCAGGTGAACGAGGAGATGAAGAGATGATGATTTTGTTTTCTTTTCGTTTTATTTTTGGCGGGGGTTCCCGCTCGTTGGTGTTGTCGCGCCGTCGTCGTCGTCGTTCTCTCTTCCGCGCGCTCGCACACACACCACAACACGCAACCGCAGCGCCATCGTCCGTCCGACGCGCTCACTCAACAACACGCAACACAAGATCAACAAACAACAAGAAAACAACAAATCAACAAAAAACAACAACAAACAAAACATTAAAAACAAAATAAAACAAAACAGCTCGACGGCTTCACGCCGTCGGACAACGTGCGCGTCATCGCCGCCACCAACCGCGCCGACATCCTCGACCCGGCGCTCCTGCGCAGCGGTCGCTTGGATCGCAAGATTGAGTTCCCGCACCCCAACGAGGACGCGCGCGCCAAGATCCTGCGCATCCACAGCCGGCGCATGAGCGTGGCGCCCGGCGTGGACTACGGGGAGCTGGCGCGCAGCTCGGACGACTACAACGCCGCGCAGCTCAAGGCCGTGTGCGGTGAGGTGGTGGAGAGAGTTTCTTTTTTCTTTTTTTCGGGCGTTGTTTGTGTTGGCTGTTCTGGTCGTTCGCTGTTCTGGTCGTTCGCCCCTCCTTTCACAAACACACCACCAATAAGGCAACACGCTGACCAACCAAGCGCGCAACCCAAAACACCCTCCCGGAACAAACAACAACAACAACAACAACAACAACAACAACAACACCGAAACCCCAGTCGAGGCGGGCATGCTGGCGCTGCGGCGCGACGCGACGACGGTGACGCACGAGGACTTTGTCGAGGGGATCAGCGCGGTGGCGGCGAAGAAGAAGGCGACGCTGATGTACTACGCGTGAAAGAGGGAAAACATGCACGCGGACGTATGGCCGTGTGTGATTTGGGTGGGGGCGGGCGGGAGGGGGGGATCATAACTTTTTCTAGTTTCCGAGCGAAGAGATGGAAAAGCAGAAAAGCGGAAAAGCGGAAAAGGAGGGACCGCCGGCCGCGGCCGCGCTCCGCGCGCTCCCTCCCGCTCTCCCGCCGACCCGCTCTCCCGCCAACGCCCATTGCGAAAGCAAGAAAAACGAAGCGAGATCGCCGCCCTCTGACGCGCCTGTGGCAGGAGATACAGAGCGACGTTGTGTGCCTGTTCTCACGTTGGTTAAAAATAAAGCCATGTCTTCTCAAAGAACCTAAAAAAAACACTAGGAAAAAAACGCCGCGCCGGCGCTTCCGCAAGCCTCCAGAGCGCAGCGCGAAAAGAAAATCCCCCGAGGAACGAGCCCGGAGCCACGCCGCCGCCAAGCGACCCGCCCAGCACGTCAGCAGGCGCGTCCACGTGCACAGGGACGGCCTCCGCCCCGCTCGGGCGCTAGCACCAGGAGCGCCGCGCGTGGGACGGATGAAACCTCCCCCACGGGCGCTCCGTATGGTTTTTTTCCGTCAGCGGCGGTGTCGGCGTGTTTTGTTTCGTAATGATTTACATGGTATCTCTCAAGAGTGGAGCATCCTCGGTAGGGGTGTTAAAGCGGAGGCCTCACAAGAATGGCAGGCGCAGCAAAAGGAAACTCGTGTGTGTCAAGCCGGGGGCTGTCCGGCGCGGCACGGGGCGGCGAAGAGGAGGAGCGGCGGCGGCCGATGTTTGCAGAAACAAGAGAAGAAACCTTTGCGGCCGCCGCCCCCGCGCCGCACCCGCCGCCGCAGCTGCACCACCACCAGCACCACCAGCACCAACACCAGCACCAGCACCAGCCACACCGCGGCCGCACCCGCCTCGTCCGTCTCCCGGCGGTCGCGCGCCCCCTCATTCTTGGCGTCCGCGGCGGCCGTCCGGGCTTTCTCGACCCAGTTGCTGCCCAGGCCGGCCAGCGAGATGCCCTCTACCATGGCGGCAGTCTTCAAGTAACTCAGCACGACGCCCAGAGTGCCGGGGTCCCCGCGGCGGACGGCGGCCAGAAAGGCGTCGGCCGTC
>Ga0105053_10004986_pt1 | contig 19144 bp, 9 predicted proteins | sample BON01_FD_78093 | JGI IMG/M metagenome (GOLD analysis project Ga0105053, IMG submission 78093) | Freshwater microbial communities from Lake Bonney liftoff mats and glacier meltwater in Antarctica - BON-01 | ecosystem: Environmental > Aquatic > Freshwater > Ice > Glacier meltwater | place: Lake...
AAGCTTTATCACTTGGTTATATTCATGGTGTATAAAGTCTCCAACCAATCCAGGAATAGGTAAAACGGGCACAACCATGCAGGCAGGACTGTCCAGACGCACATATTCCGCAAGTAAGGATTCAATCTTAAGATCAGTAACATTATCGGAAGTTAAGACCAAAACGGGCTCGTCCAACTTCGCCATAAGCGTATTGAATATCCACCAGGAATTCCCCTTGCCTTCCGTACTGAAAACAGAATGGACACCTAACTCAATCACATGTTTGGCTAGTTCAGCACCTTTATAGCCTACCGTGATGTGAACATTCGGGATATGAGGAATCAATTTTTCAATTCCATTGGCTATTAAAGTAGATCCCCATAATGGCGCCATTGGCTTTGGAATCACATTTGTCAGAGGTGCCATTCGTGTACCCCGTCCAGCAGCCATGATTAAAGCATGGTTAATTATATTCATCTTTTATTGCTCCTCAATAGGTGGATTGTTAATGATAGACAATATTTCTTCGCGGGTCAACTTATCAGTATTCGCTGAAGAAAGTCCAAATGCCACTGGCTTCTCCACTTTGTCATTGAAAGAAATGAGATAATGCTTAATTCCATCAAACTCCAATTCTTCTGTATAGGGTAATTCTAGATCGCCAATCAGAAACTCATCGTCTCTTTCTCCTGGTCTTCCTTCTATTTTCTCCCATTTACCTCCTTTTTCTTCAATCCAAGCTTGAAGAATATCCTGCATTTGGGCAGCTTTCATATGTCTGGAAAGTACTTTCCCTCTCGCCAAATCTATGTTGTCCATGGCCGTGACGACCAAGTTCACAGCTTCATCTACTGAAAAGAAAAATCTTCTCATTTCTGGCCCTGTAGTGCCGATCATGCCGGTTTCTTCCAGCATTTTCTTCCAAATCGTCAACACTGACCCAGTAGACCAGGCTACATTTCCGTATCGTACTGCAGTGAATTTAGTGCTTGATTTCCCATCCATCGCACAAAAAATACGCTCCATTACACTCTTGGACATGCCGTAAATATTCCTCACAGGGGGAGCAGCTTTATCAGTGGAAATACCGATTACAACAGGGGTTTCTCTTTCCACCGCAACTCTAGCTACGTTTTGAGATCCTAGAATATTCACATCAACGCATTCCATTGGATATTTCTCCGCCAGATCAACAAATTTTGTTGCTGCAGCATGAATCACCACGTCTGGTTTGAATTCTACAAAAACATCTCTAACCGATTCTATGTTGCTGATATCCAGCGGTGCTGACTGACATCCGGTGTATTTGGATGCAAAAAGATTTTGTTTGTTGTTTCTACCGGTTAAAATAATTCGGTATTCATTTTTAAGCTTTAAAGCTAGATTTCTTCCCAAAAATCCGGTGCCTCCGGTAATTAAAATTGTCTTCATTCCGTGAATTAAATTGAATTTTACGACCGCAAATCTAGTTAATCAATGGAATTTTTAAACATATAATGCGCATTACTTGTAATCGATTTTATTAACGGATACCAATTTAGCGAAGAATGTTCGAATAAATAAGTGATTAGTTAGTGCTTTGGTTTCCAAATCGAATACCGATATTGGCCTAATTCATCTTCAGAATTCCTCTGCTTAGACAGGATGAATGCCGCTTCTGTTCTAATCAAGCGAAATCACCAGTTGATTCTTAGGTCATCCCCGCCGCGCAGGACTCTTCCTGCTTTCGAACCAAATAAAATGAGGCTATTGTCATAATTGCGGCTAATCATATTACGCTCGATCGTTTCCATCAATCGCATATACCAAGTATCCTTAGAAAGGTTCACTTTTCAACAAACCCAATTAATCCGCAAAAAGAGATGATTGGAATTAAAATGGACTTATTTTTGATTTTCAATAGAATTGTAGAATATCCAACCAGTCACCCCACTTCAGTTTGGTATCAATATCCCCGAGAATAAAAGATGAGCAAAAATTCCTACTCAAAACTTTTGATTTTTTCGCTCCTAATGCTTTCAAGCTTGGGGGCAATCTTTGCTATCTCGCCATTTAAGAATACAGATGATCGGCTAACCCAATTGTCCGAAAGGCTGGAAGCATTATCCCAAGTTTCCTTAGATACAATCCCCGGGGCAGGTAATGCACGTTCATTGGCCGATCCTTTAATAATTCCTATTCTAACAGGGTTCCCGTTTTGTGAGACTTTCAGAGGTACTGACCTAAGAAATAATATTGAATTTGGAGGAATTAATAATCAAGTCAGATTAACAGGTGATGATACTGGATTACAATTAACCTCTAATGGTACCAATGAAAATGGATACATGTATGTGAATATCCCCTTCTCTTCTAAATTCGGTTTAAAAGTTTCGTTTGAATATTCATCATTTGGTGGTATACCAGATGCTTTAGGAAGAAGAGCAGATGGCGTAAGCTTTTTTTTATTCGATAGAACAATTACTCCTTCGGAGTTTAGTATTGGGGGGACTGGTGGAGCGTTAGGATATACTGCAGTGAGAGCTACTGCCGCTGAAGGCGTCCTAATAAGCCCGGGCCTAAAAGAAGCATACCTAGGAATTGGATTTGATGAATTAGGGAATTTCGGAAATTCTAGAACTGGTAAATACGGAGGCTTTGAAGATCCAGATAACGACGATGTTCTTACCGGGACTCTCTTGTTTCCTCACTCGGTGGTTGTCAGAGGCCCTGTTGATGGTCCACCTGCAGACCCTTTAACTCCTTTTAAAGACTGGGACAGAGTTAATAATTCTAAGAATTTCACGCCGCCGTCTATAGCTCCGCCCCGCTATGATTCGTACAGATTTATTGCTGGTAGAATTTTTGACCCCGCTAGTAATGGAGATTATGGTACATTTCCTCCAAATCAGGTTAGTGTACCTCAATATCTTAATGACCCAGAAAGATTTGAATTTGATACAAATAGTTTCATAACAGACTGCAATATTGAAGGATTTAGGAAAGTATTCATTGACTTGAAACCAAATGGGACTGGATATAAGTTAAAAGTGCAAATGTTAGTTAATGCACCATTAATTGGGCAAACATTAATTAACGTTTTTGACGGTTACCCAGGAGCAGATCCCGAAGGCTATATAGATTATGATGATGAATCTCCAGAATTACTAAAAGTCGGGTTTGCAGCGGCCACAGGAGCAGGAACAAATTTCCATAATATTAGAAATGTGACTGTTCAGGTGTCTGACGAGGAGGCTTTGACTGAGCCAACTACAAATTTATTAAGTGGGGATCTTTGTGAGGGAGAAACTAATTCATTTGTTTTACCAGAGATCATACTTAAAAATGAGGATCCAAATGGTTTTATAAGATGTATTCAATTATATGAAAGTGAACTTGCTGCTGAAGCTGTATTAATTCAGAATGAGGCAAGTATTCCTTTTCCACCTGATGCAAATATTGACTTGTGTAATGGTGGAAATTGCTTTGATTATTTGTGTAGACAAGACAGGCTTCAGATCCTTGACGCCAAAGATGCCAGTGGAGTATCGGCTGGGAAATTCACCTTAGTTTTGGAGCTTGAAGGTGGAGTAGAAGTGCCAAAAGTGAAGTTTGAGGGGAATCCTAACTATTCAGGTATAGTTAAAGTATGGTATACCGCTACAGATAACTTTGGACAGGTGTCTCTAGCCCAACCGATTACTATTACAATAAATCCAAATCCTGAGCCTATTGTCACTACATCAGACCCGTTAGTGTGGGAGAGACAAGAGGAGCTAAATAACGAAATCTCTGTATTATGGGATTCTGGAGTTACTGGACTTAATTATACTTATCAATGGTTTAGAGGCATAGATCCAATTGGTGGTGCTGATGAAACCACCTATTTAGCTACTGAACCCGGTGAATACTCTGTTAAAGTAACAACTGGGAATGGTTGTGTAGGTTTCTCTGCAAATGCAATTACAATTCGTCTTGTTGCTGATTTAAATCCAGATTTAACTAAAACGCGAGAGACTTGTGTTGAACTAGGGACAATACAAGTCACATTAGAAAATGCACCAGTATCGGCAGGATCTTCAGATGGTGAAAAGTGGCGAATAGTTGACAACGCTGGAAATGTCGTGGTAGATTGGAGATTTTTTAATATTGGACAAGATATAATCAACTATCCTGGCCCTGGTGATCTTATTGGACTTCCTCCGGGGGTTTATCCTGGCCTTCCAGCTGGAGCTTATGTCTTTCAAATTGGAGATAATTTTAGACCCGATCTTAGTAATCCACAACGTTTTAGGCATGAGTTGACTTTCACTATTGAAGATATTGAGTTTCCTCTGGAGATCACATCGGTAGTTATGGATCCTGAACTTTGCTTCGATGAAGGAGGAACAATCACAGTTGAAGGAGCTGGTGGAGGTGATCCAAGTAACTACGTTTTCACAATTACCAGTCTTTTGCCTACTTACAGTGCATCAGTATCAGGAACTGCTCAGGCAATCTTTACCGATCTGCCTCAAGGCACTTATAGTATTGAGCTCCGCAGTGGTACAAGATGTTTAGTTAATGAAACGGCAATAGTAACTGGCCCTAGTGCACCGCTTACAATCAGCCTAATAGATTCTGACGGTACTTCCTGTAGCGTAGCGACAAGTGCCTCAGCAAGTTGGGAAGTATTGGGAGGGACACCAAATTACACCTTTGTGAGCTTGACCAAAGGTGGTACTGCTGTTACTAGCCCAAGCCTAACTCAAAATGCGGGAGTATTTGCCTTCACTAATTTGACTATAGGAGAATATATCCTCACTGTGAAGGATGCGAATGGCTGTCAAATTGTTTCCCAACCCGTTCAGTTGGTTGATATTCCAGCTCCGGACTTCGAGGTTGCAGATGCAGTGGCTTGCGAGGGAGATGCAGTGACTTTACAACCCATCATACTTGATATTAGTAATTCTGTTCCTGTATTTACCTGGAAAACACCGAATGGAACAGTGGTAACCAATAATTCTACGGTTGCCGGAGTTACCTATATTTTTTCTGATCATGACTCCAATTCATCTACACCAGATCAATTAAGTATTTCGGGCTTGTCAGCAGGGACTTATCCCTACACTTTATCTGTCTCTGGAGACAACACTTGTGATTTCGGCGATTTGCCGGTTACGGTGACCGTTTCTGAATACCCACCTGTTGCGGACGTGGTACGCACAAACTTGAGTTGTTTTGAAGATACTTCAGGCGAATTAGAAATAGTAATGGCTACTGGCGTTGATCCAGCTGCATTTTCGTATGAAATAGTTGGGGTTAGACCCGTTCAGGATAGCCCCAAATTCACTTCTTTGCCTGCGGGAGATTACCAGATAAGAGTAATCAATAAAGTGACGTCTTGCGAGACTATTTTGAATAATAATGAGATTACCCAGCCGGATTTATTACAACTCGTCGAACTTAACTACACTGATCCATCCTGTTCATTTCCTAACGGAACGATTTCATTTTCAATCCTAGGAGGAACTCCAGCGTATCAGGTTCAAGTGAACGGGAATCCAATTTCAGATTATAACCCTACTATTAGCGGCAACGCATACCTTATTAAGGATTTGGCTATAGGGACTTATAGTATCCAAGTGGAAGACGCATTGCTTTGCACACCAGTTTCTCCGACAATTACCTTAGTGAATGATGAGTTGGATCCCGTGTCAACAGTGGATATTGCGGAAGAAATTTGCTCTGGTGATGAAGTGAAATTCACACCTCAGATCACGACGCCGGGAGCTTATACGGTGAGTTGGTTTAAAGATTCAAATGCTACTACTCCTATCACCACGAATTCGGCACCTGATACAGATGGATTAAGCTACCTAATCAGTTCAGCCGATAACAGCCTTACTATTTCTGGTTTACAAGAAGGTTCGTTTTCCTATTACTATCGTGTAGAAGGAAGTCGGCTTTGCCCTGATTATATTTTTGAGGCTAACGCTACTGTTTTCCCAGAGCTAGAAGCTACTGTTTCGTTTACAAATGAAATTTGTTTTGGGGCTGAAGATGGGACGATTACGGTGGTTGCAACTGGAGCAAATGGTGACTACGAATATAGTCTTAATGGAAACCCATTTGTGACATCAAATGTATTTTCAAATCTAAGTCCCGGTACTTATGCAATTGAAATTAGGAGTACCAATGGATGTTCTATAGATGAAACCGCCACTATAGAAGGGCCTGCCGCTCCGATTTCTGTGAATACACCGGATATATTGCCAGCAAATTGTGGTTTGCCAAATGGCATAATACGAAATTTGATTATTTCTGGAGGATGGGGAAGTTATCAAGTAGAATGGAGAAAGGGATCCGCTACAGGGACACCAATCCCTGGAGATGAAAAGGGAGCAACTGATTTATTCCCGGATGACTACTTCTTGATAGTAACTGATTTGAATGGTTGTATTGAAACATTTGAGTTTAACGTGGAGGAATCGTCTGATCCTGTATATGAACTCATACTTCCTCAAAGTATTTGTGAAGGCAATGACGTTTCCATTACGCCTGTTCATTTAGCTCCTGATCCATCCTTACCTCCAGCAGCGCCTACGGAAGTGAAATGGTTCAAAAATCCCGGTCAACAGGACGAAATCAGCACCGGAGTAGATTCTCAGAATCCAGATGTGTCCTATATCATTGATGATAGCGATTGGGTAAATCCTAAGATTACGATATCAGGTCTAGTCGATGGTTCTTATACCTACTATTTCTATGTCGTTTGTACCGGAGTTGAATTGCCGGTTGAAGTCTCTGTTTTACCTACACCTGAGGTTACCTTCGACGTACTTTCTATCAGTTGCTTTGGTTCTGCAGATGGCCGTATTTCAATTGCTTCTGGCGAAGATCCTAATTATGTCTATTCCATTAACGGGGCTGGTTTTGTAAATCAAGCTACGTTAGAAGCCACTTTATTTACCGCAGGAACTTACACGATCTCTGTAGAGCAGAAAGGAGTTGGCTGTCCTTCTGAATTATATGCGCTAGAGATTTTAAGTCCAGCGGAGGCCTTAGCAGTAGATGCAACACCGATTGATCCAAGTTGTGAAGCAGCAACAGGCAAAGTTTTGGGTAAAATAGTGGGTGGGTGGAGCCCTTATACTGTCAGTTTAGTGGAGGGTGGAGTGGTGAAGAAAACTCAAACTTCTACGGATGGTTCGTTTGAATTTGATGCGTTGTTAGAAGGAGTTTTCGAAGTGAAAATTGTCGATACCAGAGGGTGTGATAGTACTGCTCCACTAGTTACTCTTACTTTCGGGCCTACCAGAATAGACGTAGAAGACATCACAATTTGTGAAGGCGACATCGCTGTGTTAAAACCAAGTATGGCACCGTTCAATGCTGCCGGAGAGTTCAAATGGTATCTAGACAGCAATAAGACCCAAGAAATCATTTCTTCAGCAAGTCCAGCTACTGACGGCAAAACCTATCAGATTTCTCCCCAAGGTGAATTGACTATCGAAGGTATCACGCCTTCTGCCTCACCTCAAATCTATTATGTTGCGGTAGTAGGCCCAGGTATTTGCGAAGGGTTCTTAGGCTCACCGAAAGTGACTATGCTTACCAAACCGCTGATAGCACCTAGTGTAACTCAAGAAGCATGTTTTGAAGAAAAGGGGTTAATCACTGTTTCTGCATCTCTGGGGAATGGGACTTACACCTATAGTCTCGATGGAATAAGCTATTCCTCATCAAATTTATTCAAGGTTTCACCGGGGATCTATTCAGTATTTGTAGCAAGTGGCGGGTGTATTTCCCGAAAGGATAATATTGAGGTGCTGGGGCCAAATTCAGCATTGAAAATTGATGACATTCAATCTGCCGACCCCACATGTAATACAAGTTCAGGAAGTATTTCTGTTGCTTTCTCTGGAGGGTATGCTGTAGGATACACGGTGAATTTGATTAGTCAGGGAACGGTTGTAGCTACTCAGAATTCCGCTTCACCGCTTGACTTTATTGATTTGCCGGCCGGAATTTATTCCCTCGAAATTTCAGATGGCTCCTGTACTATCGTCAGTGATACAATAGAGCTCATTTCTCAAAATACGCCAATTCAGGCAAATGATGTGGTTATCTGTGAAGGTGAAATTGCGGCTCTTGTCCCTTCCACAACACAAGTAGCCGGCACTCCAGAATTCTTATGGTATGCAGATGCCAATGGCAATCAGCCGATTTTGGATGGCTCAACTATCGACGGCGCAACAGTCCAAATAGGTGCCAATGGGGAATTGAATATTTCTGGTTTAACCGCAGATGAGACTGCTTATACCTATTATGTTACCATTCAAGGACCTGGAATCTGTCCTCCGGATTTGTTAGCGGTAAAAGTCCAAGTTAATGCAATTGCCAATTTGCGCGTGTCAAATCCTTCCATAGTCTGTGACCCCAGTGAAACTGTTGATTTAAGAAATTATATAGAAGGATTCAATAGCACTGAATACGATTATATGATTGAGAATCCGGCTGGCCAGGTCATGAGAATGGAAGATATAGATGCGGTGTATCAAACAGGAGATTATGTTGTGCGCACGAGCTTCAAAGCATCTGGATGCTGGTCTCCTTTGCAAAGGATTCGGGTGATCATATCAGATGAGTTGTTAATTCCTTATTTCTCCTACGAAGCAGATTTGGGCGGAGGGATACTAGTGAAGGATGCTGAAATTCAAATTCTAGAGGATGTACTATTTAATGACCTTACTACAGGTAAAGTAGTCATTTGGAATTGGGACTTTGGAGATGGTTTTAACAGTTCTGAGCAAAACCCTAGCCATCAGTATCAGAAAAAAGGTATCTATACTATTACATTAAATACGATAGATGAATTTGGTTGCATGGCTCAAATCCAAAAAACAGTGCAAGTTTTTGATGATTACTTAGTGATGATCCCAAATGCATTTACACCTACTGGAGCCAAAAACCAATACTTTAAACCCGTCTACAGAGGAATAGTAGAAATGGAATTTTACATATTCAATCTTTGGGGAGAGTTAATTTACCACGCTACAAGTTTGGAAGATCCAGGCTGGGATGGGTTTTTAAATTCTAAACCTGTTATTCCGGGTAATTACGTTTACAAAGGAACATTCAAAACAAAGTCTGGTGAGAAATTGCAAAAAGCAGGTACTTTTGTCCTCATTCGTTAACCAAGTAGGCTATTATTGCTCATTGCATGTTTTTAACTCATTTTATAGTTTTTTTAATTTTATTATTGATTGCCTTAGTCTATCACAGACTTGCACTCAGGTTCAATATAGTAGATGAGCCAAATCATCGGAGTTCGCATATTCATTCCACTGTAAGGGGTGGAGGTATTTTGTTTCCTATTGCAGTTATTTTTTGGTGGATGGCTTTCGATTTTCATCATACCTGGATGGTACTCGGGATCATATGGGTTTCGGCTATCAGTTTGTTGGATGATATTTATACCATTTCTAGTAAAATTCGCTTTGGGATACAGTTTTTAGCGCTGACAATGGCGTTTTATGAGTTGGACGTTTTTTCTCAAATCAACTGGATTGCTTTGCCGGTTCTCTATTTTATCGCTTTGGCAGTGATTAACGGTATCAATTTCATGGATGGTATCAATGGTGTCACTGGATTGTACGGCTTAGTTTTTCTCGGCAGTATGCTAGCTGTCAATACCTATACAGGAATTTTTGAAACCATGTTGATGCGCTATGAGATATTGGCGATATGTGTTTTTCTTTTGTTCAACCTGCGCAAAAAAGCACTGATGTTCGCAGGAGATATTGGAAGTATAGCACTTGCCTATTTGATGGTTTACCTGTTGGTGCAATGGTATCTGGACTCAGGATCTTGGACAGTAATACTATTTCTACTCGTATATGGATTAGATACAGCAATTACTATTTTTGACCGGATGCGAAAAGGGGAAAAAATCTCTGAACCTCATAGATCTCATCTGTACCAAATACTGGCAAACCGAGGGAAGAAAGCTCATGTCAATATTGCGTTGAGTTACGCCATCCTTCAGCTTGGGATCAACTTTGTTTTTTTTATCTATCCTAAAACCACGCCAACCTCTTTTTTAGGATTAGGGATTATTGTAGTGACCGGCTTACTCTATATAGCGATCAAGGCACTGCTTCTCAAAAAGTATTCAAAAGTTTAGTAACTCACACTTGGATTTAGTGGCGAAATCCACCACCACACACGAAACTAAAAGTAATTCCACAGGAGATTCCTCAAAATAAAAAGACCCAGAGAAGCTCTGGGTCTTTTTTTGCGGCTACTGCCAGAATTAAAACGTAACATTAAATCAAAGTTGCGGTCAATAGCTCAAAATAAAAATACCCTAAATAGGGTATTTTTGCATAAATAATTTCATTTTTTAGAAGCTTCACCTTATTTTTCGTTGTGAAATACCTAATCGCATAAATCATTGGATCACTTATTGATATGAAATTCCCGTAGAATGAGTGATTTGAAGATTTGTGGAGTGACCATTCCCGTGACTCATGAACCGCTCAGAAGGCATTTGAAAATATTCACAAAAGCATTTTTGATTTGGAATAGCAATTGCGAGTTAATCATTTGATTTTATTTACTTTGCACCTAAATCAAGAAGTAGGGAAAGTCCCTGTTTTATAAAATTAAAAAAACCTCATCATCTTAATCCAATCCCCAAAATGAAGCAAAAATTGTACTCTATTTCGGTTAATCGCTCTCTTATGATTGCCCTAGTTGCCATGTTGGCAATGGGTGCGTGTAAGAGTAAAAAGAAAGCCGCACAACCTGCCCCTCCGGCTCCAGTCGAGCAAGTTCAACAACCTGCGCCACCACCTGCACCAGTATCTTCAGCTGAAGAAGTTGCAGCTGAGAAACTTGAAAATTATTTTAACGGAGTAGCTGCAGCTGGTAATGCTTCTATTGCAAACCAGACTATCCAAGAGGCACTCGCCATGTTCTCAAATCAAGAAACTCCAGTTTTGATCGTGATTCACGAGGAAAATGGTATAAAAGATTATGATGAGCCAACGACCATCAAGAAGTACTTGGAATACTTGAAAGACACCAAGAAGAATCTTAATTACATCAGCGATATCCGTATGGACGCTAATGGTAAAGTCTCTGAATTGGAGCTTAGAAGAAAATAATCGCCCACTTGAAAAAATAATTTAGACATGAAAAATATAATGATCCTTTTCTTGGGCTTATTCCTTGCAACATCAGTAAGTGTACTAGCTCAGTCAGAAACAATTAGCCCTGCTAGAAAGCAAGCAATTGACTCACTAGCACTAGAAAAAGTAAAAGATTTAAGTAAGTATGTAAGCATTATCGGAAGCAAAGACACACAATTCTCCGAGGCTAATCGAGTGATGGATCGTGCTGAAGAACTTTTCTCTCCGGGAGCTGAAATGGGTGTATCCAGCATCAATACCAACGAAATTGCATACTACAAAGTAAGACGTTATTTTGAGCGTTTGATGGCTTTGAACTACGATAGAGTAAACATCACGTGGTACGATATCCAATATATATCTGACTTAGAAAGACAGCCTGACGGAAGATACGTAGGGGTAGTTACGGTATACCAACGTTTTGAGGGAACTTCTATTGAAACAGGAATGACTTACAAAGACACTACTAAGAAAGATATCACTATCTACGTAGAGAAGAAGCAAACCCAGATTGCCGGTAGAACTATCGAGTTTTGGGACGTCATGCTAGGTGACGTGAGAGTGACAGAAACCTCCGCATGAGAATAATAGTAACCTTTATTTTTGCGATTTTCATCGCTAGTATCTCAATTGTCTCGGGGCAGGGCATAGGCAGCCCCGGGACAATTAAAGATGACGGCAGGTTTGCTGCCTCTACCAAACAATTAAACCAATTTTTCAGAAGATTTAATGCAGAGGAATCTCCCACGGATGGCAATGTGCGCTATTATCCGGGCGACTCTGCCTATCATAGTGCCTCACTGCGTAAAGGATTTCTTCAAATAATCTTTGATAATCAAACTTCCTCAGTAAGCCCAGATTTGAGAAAGCAGTTCGTGGATACTGTGCTTTCCCCTAATTATCCTCAATACCTCAATTTCCACCGAGAAGGATGGTCTGCTGAGGTAAAGGCAGATTTTACCTACAAAGGAAAAAGAGAATCTGCCACACTAATTTTGAAATTACAACCCGAAGGACTCGGGTATGAATGGGTCATAGATGAAGTGTCATTTGCCCCTTTCAAAAATATATTTAATAAACCCGTGGGCGACAGAAAGGATTTCCTTCACCCACTTAGCCATGAGCTTGGTTTCATGAATCTTAGAAGAGCATTTCAAGATTCAGATTCACCCGAATCCTACACAGAAACCAGTTTCAAACCAGATTATCTGACTTTGTTTTTGTATGAAATGAAACAAAATAACCTCCGCTACGAAACTGTAACCGATGTTAAATTTCACTTCTTCCAAATAGAAGGCTGGTATTTTGAAGTACATCAATTCAACCGCCCTGGTTTTAATACAGGATGGCTGATTTCAAATCTTGTCAAACTCAACCCTGGCGACAAGGAAACTATCCAGAAATACATTTATGATCAGAACTAAGACCATATATCTAAGTTTATTGTTCTTTTGTTTGAGCTTCTCCGGATTTGCTCAAACCATTAAAGGCTATACCAAAGCTGAAATAGATGACTATTCAGCTAAAGTAGAAGATCAGGTCCGTTTTCTGGAATACCTGCTCAATACAATTGGATCTGCAGAAACCCAGCCTAGAGATAAGGACGTGGTGATTCGAGAAAGCTATCTGAAGATTTTCCGTGATGGAGAAGTGCAAGTGGAAGACGATCTTCTGCTGGATAGAAAAGTCGTTACCAATAAAAATGTAACGGCCTATTTGAAAGACATCGAGTTTTTTTACAAGGATGTCAACTTCAAATTTAAAATAAGAGAAATAAAGCCTCATCAGTTGGATAATGGGGATGTGTATTTCACAGCTTCGCTGGATAGGACGATCACTGCTACTGGGATCAACAACGAAAAAGTAAACAATACCAAACCACGTTTTGTGGAGGTGAACTTGGATAGTAAAACCCAAGAATTAAAAATCGCCAGCGTATACACCACCAAGGTGAGTCGCGATGAAGAGTTGACGGAGTGGTGGGGAGTACTGGATCCGCACTGGCAAGCATACTTTAGAGATCGATTTGCCGTCGGCGAATATGATTCTATCAATGTGGATTTATTGTACAAGTTTGTAGAAGTGGATTCCCTTGATATATCTGGGACCGTTGCTTTGCTAAATCTTAGCCCAATGGAAGCCATGCGGAACCTGAAGTATGTGAATCTGAGCAACACGCAGATCACAGAGCTTGGCCCTATTTCCAATGTGACCTTCTTAGAGTACCTGGATGTCTCCAATACACCCACCTCCGATATTCAGTTTATTAAATATTCTGACCGTCTGAAGCATCTTGATATTTCTAATACCAAGATCCGGGATATTAGTGAACTGGTAAATCTGAAAGCAATAAGATCCCTACGCGTCGAGCAAACGCCAATAATGAGCTTTGCTGTCCTGAATGAATTTGACAGTCTGAAAAGTCTCTACATTGCCCAAAGTGGATTTAATAATACAGAGAATATTAAGGATCTCTCCAAGTTGGAGGACCTTGATCTTAGTAAAAACTATTTAGTCAACTTCAGTCAATTGTCTGAACTGGCCTCGCTGAAGTATTTGAATTTGTCAAACACCAATGTTCAGGATCTTGCACCACTAGCTGGACTTGAAAATCTAGAGATTTTAGATATCACAAACACTGAGGTTTCAGACATCTCGGCGCTTAATGGCAAGAACCTATTAAGTAAGGTGCTGGCAGATGAATCAAGACTATCTGTAATAGCTTCGGACAATTTCATCCGTAATAACCCTAAGGTCTTATTGATTCACCATGTGAAAGACTTGGAAAGCTGGTGGGCTGGGTTATCTGATGCGTGGAAAGCTACTTTGAAGAAAGCCAATCCAAGAATTACTACCGATAATCCAAGTGTAGAAACCCTCACAAGCACCATTGGATTGGAAAAACTGGATTTAAGTGGAGCAGGAATAGAAACCCTAAATCCTATCACACGATTTGTGAAACTTACCAAAGTTGATTTTTCTGATAATCCAATTTCTGAAATAGTTTCGCTCAGCGAAGTGAAGACGTTAACTGAAATTATAGGCAGAAATTCACTGGTGAAGGATGTTTCTCCCCTGAAATCAAATGAGGAGCTAGTGAAAATTGACCTAGATGGAAGTCCAGTGTCTAGCATTCTTAGTGTGGGAAGTCTTCCTAACCTGGAATATTTGAATGTCAATGGTTCTGAAATCTTCGTAGAAGAAGTGCCTGAGATAGTGATCCAAAAGCCGAGCTTAACTATTGTGTATCGCACAGATGAATTGAATACTTGGTGGCAATCATTGGATGTACAATGGAAGGAAATCTTTAAAAAGCAGTTCTCTCTTCCTGAAGATCCCGCTACGGAGCAACTTCATGCGATGACCGAAAAGTCTTCTTTGACCTTTGAGCGCGTTTCTGTTGACGATATTCATGCACTTACGGTATTTGTTAATCTGCGTTCCCTGGTGATCTTTGATGCGCCGATCGGATACATTGCGCCAATTACGGAACTTAAGCTTTTGGAGAAATTGAAAATATCTCAAGTTCCAGTGGTTGATTTCTCACCGTTGAGAGGTCTATCCAAATTGAAGGAGCTTGATATCAGCAATTCTGGAATCGAAGATTTAGATCCTTTGACAGGACTTTTAAACCTGACGAACCTAAACATCTCCGGAACTAATTTGAGATCTTTGAAAGGATTGGAAGGCTTGAATAATCTAGTCGAACTGGATGTAGCAAGTACAAACCTTCGTTCACTTAGACCTATAGAAGGCTTAGTAAACCTGAAGAAACTGTCTTGCTTCAATACTCGATTAAACAGCAGAGCAGTTGATAAGTTTAGAAGCGCAAATCCTGATTGTGAAGTAAGGTATTATTAGGAGCATATCTTACAGCAGGTGGCAGGGTAGAAAATGGCAATAGGTGAGAACTTAGACCCAAGAGTTAAGATTACCGCCTGCTTCATCTGTTGACACTAGTACAGATCCGAGTAGGGAAGAGATTATCAAACTGCATAGGGCTGAGAGGGCTGAACAGAGAAACCCAGCCTGATGCGCTGGGAATTTAAAGATCCAGAACATTTAATAGCTCCAAAAGGGGTAAGTCTATTTTATAGAATCAAACTGTTTTCAGCCCGTGATTTTTGGATATTGATTCTACTATCATGAAGCTTGATACTAACGTCTGTTTTCTTGACGCTAAGAATGAAGAGAAAAAGGGATTAAAAAATTTTAGAAAAAATCCCTTTAATATTTTCTTTGAAAAAGTAGTGTTTGAAAAGTTGCTTAATCACCCTGACATAAAGGTATGTAGTGGAACTCGTAAAAAAATACCCTGTACAGGGTATTTTTTTGTTTTAGTAGGCAATAGTTTTCCACATTTTAGCACTATTGTAAGGAACTGTGTGCTTATTTTTATTTTGTTATTAAAGTATTAGCTCATTGAAACCGAATAATTTGCATTAACCTTGAATAAAATTTTAACAGGATTCACTATTTTATCACTTTTGGTAATTCTCTTCGGGATAAATCGTGGATTTGACTTTTCAGATGAAGGGCTCTACGCCTTACTAGCTGTACCTAATCAGGCAAATGATGCAGGGATTTTCAACTATGATTTATTCTTCAAGCTTATCTATAAAATCACAGGGATAGAATTTGGGCTAATTGGACTTCGGATACTTAGACTTCTTAGCTGTTTTGTTGCAGCATTTTCGCTGAGTGTTTTCTGGAAAAACCTTAGCAAATCCAAAACCTTATCGATTGACATCTACCTCATCTCTCTTTTGGGTTTGCTTGAAGGCTATGCATTTCTTCCTTCCAGCCTTTCGTATAATTCACTTTCAGTATTTTGGGCTTCTATCATTTTAGCAATCCTTTCTATGAATAGGGTCCCGATATTCAGTCAGAGGTGGATTCATTTTATAGTACTCGGCATATCATTGGCGGCTTTGTTTTATATAAAACTCACAGTTTGCCTAAGTTTGAGCCTGCTTTCAGTTTTTTACTTGGTGATCAGAAAGGAATTTAATTGGAAGGTATTTCTCGGACTGCTTATTCCTTTTCTATGTCTTGAGCTAGTGTTTTATGCATTTCTTGGAGATTGTGGCATACTCAGAATCAGTCAAGGCTTCAATCAAATACAAAGCAGGCATGATTATCAATTTCTATCGTTGTTCAAATACACAGCTGTCGGGGTATTTTGGGTGCTGTTAGTCGCAATGCCCTTTTTGGTTTTAGCTAGTACTCACAAAGGACATGTAGGTCGTAGAAGGATTCTAACTAGTATTGGGATTTGTTTGCTCCTATGGATTTCCTACTTCACCTTCATCACCAAGGAGTGGAATCATATTGTCTTGTTGAGCACATCAGTTTTAATAGCTTGGCAGATTGGTTTATTGAAAAGAGATAGCCTTAACTCAAATCAAAAACTTTGGTTGGGTATTTTGCTTGCAATGCCTTTTCTACTGCATTTTGGAAGCAATGTGTACTTTCTGAGATTGGGTATTCACTATTGGATATTTTGGGTAATTGCTCTTTACTTTATCAGTTCAAAAAATGGGTCATTTCAGTCAAGCTATCCTAGAGTAGTATTTGGTCTAAGTATTTTGGTTTTACTGGTGAATGGACTATGGCTAAATCCCTTTGAACAAGAACCACTTTGGAAAGCCAATGAAACATGGGAATATAAGGAGGGGAAGGAGATTATGCTGTCGAAAAAACAAGTAATACTATTGGAGGGGCTAAAAGTGTATACAGACAATACAACTTCAGTTCTGGCTTTTTATCGTGTACCGGGACTAGCCTATTTGTTAGGGAAGACCATCCCGAAATCACCTGGGTTTTGGGATAAAAAGCAAGTGGAATTTTACTTTCCTGACGGAATTTCAGATAACTTGATTTTCTATCATCCCCATGATTCCTTGCCTGCGGGAATGCAACCCAGTTACCAAAAGAAAACGCTTACCATGCCAAACGGAGAACTTCTTCAGGTCTTATGGAGAGATTAAAAGTTGTTTCTTTCGTTAACTTCTGGTCAATCCTTGGATTACTATCCATGATCACCATCTGGCTTCTTCCTTGGCGGTTTCAGACCAACGACGATGAAATCATGATGTGGCTAGTCTCAGGTGCCTACACTGGTACTCCTGAGTCCTATGCTGTCTTTATTCATCCTCTTCTCAGTTGGATCTTCGCCCAACTCTATAGTCTATTTCCATCAATTTCTTGGTATCCATTGGCTTGGTTTATAGTCATTTATCTTAGTTATGAAGGTTTAATTTTATCCTTGAATAGAAGCAAAATTGGCATCTACGGGATTAATATCTTTGCGATCTTCTGTCTATTTCTTTTTCTTCACTTTTGCCTCTTTCTCCAGTTTACTATTGTTGCGGGAGTTGCTGGATTTTCGGGTTTACTCCTTCCAAGAATTTGGAATAGAAAGGAATCAAAAATAATTTTTCTGTTCTCCATACTCCTTATTGTATTTTCTATTATGATTCGTTGGGAATCTTTTATGCTGATTTTATTAGCCTTCGGATTTTACTTTTTAATTTTTAAATCAAATAGAGAAATCCTCACTTATTCAAAACCATTTGTAGTTTCACTACTTCTTTTGATTGTTCTAATTGGGTCAAAATTTGCGTGGGAAAGACAGTCTGATTATGCTGATTTTGTAGCATACAACAAAGCTCGAGCAGCAGTTTCAGATCACCCGGTCAGCTATAAACTTTTTTTGGAAGAAAAGTTAGATAGAGAATCGAAATGGTTCTTTTTTTCTCATTGGATGATGGAAGATGACAAGCTTACACTTGAGAATCTGAAAGAACGTAAGTCTGAATTGGATAATGAATTCTTTTCTTTTGCACAGTTCTCCAATTCATTTTCCAGGTTGTTTTCAGTTTTAAAGGCTGAGGCATTTAAAACCGTCTTTTCCTTTTTACTTATTTTTATTTATCTTTTTAGTTTTAAAGCAGGAAGACGCTCGCTAGTTTTTTTAAGTGCCTGGATGCTATTCTTTCTAATAGTCAATCATTTTTTTATCCTAAATGGGAGAGTTGTGATCTTGTTTATATTGCCAATTTTATTTCCATTGATTTTGGAGCCAACTTGTGGATTAATTGGAAAAAGAGCCCTCATATTCGCTAACGCACTTTTACTATTGCTTTTTGGATATCATCTTAAGAATTTTTTGGCTGAAGCAAATGCCAGGCAGATAATGCAAGAGGAATTTTTATCACTTACAGAGAATCTGCCAAGCGAAGTTTTACTTGTAATGGAAGGGTACAAAGAAAATTATCTTGGAATTAATTATACCATGGAATATCCTGTTCCATTTCTTAGCCTCGGGTGGATATCGAAAAGTCCATTCCAGAACACGAAACTTCAGAAAATTAGTCTTTCTAAAATTTCAGAAACATATGAGTTCTATTTGCTTGGTGTAGATGTTAATCAAGAGTTCTATTTTCCCGAATACATGAATTATCTAATTGGAGATTTTCAATTGGAAAGTACAAGGAGACAGGAAAACTTTATTCTTTTTCATTACACAAAGTCTCACTGATCTATATGAATCAGTGAAATTTTTGAATAGGTGTTTTTAGGCTAATCATTAATAGTACTTGCAATTTCCATTAGTCTAAGTAGATTTGTCTAACTGAGTAAGAAAATTACTCGGTTAGCTAATTTCTGCCATGGGAGTGAAGGAGCGAAGCCTTAAGGAATTTAAAATGGTAAATTAATTTAATTTAAAATTCCATATCTACTAACTACGTTTATAAACTTCACTAAGTTAATTTCCAATTCTCTTCATTTTAAATTCTAAATTCCCTTAATTTTAAATTCTAAATTCCTTCCATTTTAAATTCTAAATTCCCTTAATTTTAAATTCCTAAACATCCAAATTTAAATTTTTAGGTATGGCAAATATCATCCTTGATAAAACATTTCGCTTCGCACAGGAGATAATTACCGTTTACTTGGATTTAAGGGAAAAAGGACATTTCAAATTGGCTGACCAGCTAGTG